>Ga0187784_10002462_pt1 | contig 14853 bp, 10 predicted proteins | sample 1015_SJ02_MP15_2_FD_132964 | JGI IMG/M metagenome (GOLD analysis project Ga0187784, IMG submission 132964) | Tropical peat soil microbial communities from peatlands in Department of Meta, Colombia - 1015_SJ02_MP15_20_MG | ecosystem: Environmental > Terrestrial > Soil > Wetlands > Peat | place...
CACGGAGTGCGATAAACGTCCTGTTTTGCTGCGCGACGCGGAGCCAACGAGCGTGCGAATCGGCGGGCAACAGCGCTATGGAAAAGACGGCAGCCTTCTCCCGTTGGAAAGCGCTGCGCGTTTCCCACCCCCCGCGACGGCGGGTCATCTCTATGCGGGAGATGGTTATGCAGCGGAATCGGCAGGAGCAAGGGAAATGTCGTATGATCCCGCGCGCAAACTTTGGGGGCAGATCATGGCTTCGTCTTACCACACCATGGGTTTTGTTAATCCTCTACCCCTAATTGCTGGTCAAGTGTTCGGCATGCTCAAGTACTTTGCCATCAGAGAGAATGATTGAAGATTTCGAGAACGAAAAAATGGTGATTGCACTAGGTAAAGTCGAGCGGTCATTCGCCCTATAACGACCCGATCCGATTTCGCGACCAGCGGAGTCGAAGGCGTGACATTGCAACGTAATCCGATCTAACCGCGAGCAGGCGACATAAACCCCATTTTTTGTCCGCTGCGCAGTCTTGGGAATGTTAGACGGAGCGGCCCTAACGACGGCTGCCAGAACATCCCCACTCTTCAAGTAAATGTGCTCGCCATCGGCAAATCTGAACTGAAGCATTTCCGGGGGAGCGGCCTTGTCGGTTCTTTCGAGATGATACATTCCTGTCATGTAAACATCGCCGTTAGCAAAATAGACTGTGCAGGCGTTGACTCCATTTTGTGGAGCTAGGCAGTAGATGTAGTTACCGCCATCTGGACCACCGGCCCACACAGCACCAGGGGGAACTCCGGTAGGCCTGCTTGGAGGAGCATCCTGCGTTCTTGCGGAGAGGCTTAGGATGGCGATCACGGCGAAGAGTTCACCGATTGTCCTAGCCCATGCTCTTGGGAGGACGCGCTGCTTTAAGTTGGAATGAACCATGGATTGAGACCTCTGCTGCGATTCATTTTGCTACTCGCACGCAGCGGGGTTTCCTTGAAGGCACTGCCTTGCCGCATCCGCCTCATTCTCATTGGCGTGCGTGTTGATGTTGTAATTTGTGGGAAAGTAAGAGTAGGAGCCAGTTCCCGCATTGAAACTAAGTACCCCATAGGCCGGACCCTCTAAATCGTCCACTATAGCGGCCGGTCTGATGTCGGAGTTTGCTGCGCTCGTATCTATGCCGCCCGCGGCGAGAGCATCGCGAACGAACGTTCCGCAGTTGTTACCATCTGGTTCGCCCATCAAGACTCCAGAGACCCCAGAGTTGTACGGCTTTCGATTAGGATCGTTGTTCTGATTCTCGCGGCCATCTGCATAGGCTTCGATCTTACCCGCCTGCTTGTCAGTCGTCTTGAAATAATCACCTGTGATTTTTCCCGAGTACTTTTCCTGCTCAGCTATCGCCTTCAGCGTCGCCTTTATAGAAGCATCGGTGGCCTTGCCGTCCTTTATCTCCAGTTGCACACTGGTCGACTTGACAACCCCTTTTTCTGCGGCATCATATCGCCCATACTCGTAGTATTTGCCTTTACCCGTACTATCGAAAACCAATAAGCCACCATGACCCGTAAAAGGCACGCGAATACTGCTTTCCCTGGCCTTGTAATCGGTAAAGGCTATCGCGATAGCATCTTGACCGTCGGGGTCTAGATACCCAAGGGGGTTGTTTCTCGCGTATGTATATAGGTTCCAGCGCTGAGGATCTAGGAGCCGATTTCCTTTTAGTGTCACAGGGTCGGCAGACATAAAGCGACCGATAACTGAAGCATTGTACCTGGCTTCAAAGTTATCCAGTGCGCTCTCACTGTCTCGTTCTTTGCCGGTGAATTTGTAGTTCTGCGAGCAGTTGTTCGTATAGGCACGCTCCCCGCCAAAGGGATAGAAGTCCCCGTCATAGCACAGCGTGGCCGTCGTGCTGCCGGACGGAACTTCAGCTATCACGCGCGATGTGCCCAATTGATCGGACGCGTAATAGTAGACATTGTTGGACGAATCGTGGCGGCCAATTCGAGATTTGGCAAAGAAAACATACTCGCTGAAGGCGGTGTTGTTCGTGCTTCCAGTTAGGTCAGTCTCATCGAGAATATTTCCCTCTATTCCATACCAATAGATTTTCCCGTTCGATTTCTCGATCCGCTTGCCATCGCCGTCGTACGTGTAATTGACGCCAGCGGTCGAGGTCAGGTGATTCTCTGCGTCGTAGTTGTAGGTGTTGCTGCCGTTGGTCGTCATGTTGCCAGCGGTGTCGTAGCCATACGTGCTACCGTTGCTGATTTGATTCTGCGCCGTGGCCGTCACACTTAGGCCGCTCTCTTGGCTGCAGCCAGTGTAATTACCAGTCATAGGCGTGATTGCGGTCAAGTTGCCCCACGCTCCACCAGTCGTTTGGCCGTCGAACTGATAAGTTTCGCCCCAGCAGTGCGTCGGGCTCGTGGAGTATGTGGAGGCGGTTTGCGCCGAAGTGATTCGGTTTAGCGCGTCGTACAGGAAGGATTGCGAGCGCGTCGTGTCCCGATTGTTCGTGATCCCCATGACATTGCCATTGTCGCTCGATCCGTAGTTGAAGTTGTAGTTTAGGTCGAGCAGGTTTCCGGTGCTGCCCAAGCCGGGACATCCACTGCCGGGATACGTCACTACACTGCCGGTCGATTGCATTTCCAGCGGCTGGGAGCGACCATTGAACGTAGTTGCTCCCGTAATCGCCGCGCCGTATACCATCCAGCAAGGTGTTCCGTTTGCCCAATAGTGGGCCGTGTTCGCGTAATACACCGATGTCGTGCCGTCCAGCGCAGAAGTGGGCCGCCCCGCAGCGTTGTAGTTGTAACTGATCGTGCGCCCACTGGGGTACTGTATGCTCGCTGGCAAGCCGAGGAAGTTGTTTTGGTACACCGCAGTTTTCGTCAGCGAATTTGTCGTGCGCTGATCGGTTGTTTGCCAGCCTTGGCCAGCGGTGATGTTATAGCTCCAACCTTCCACTTCCCCAGTACCTTCACACATCGCCGTACGTTTGCCTACGGCCTTTCCATAGCTGAACGAACCAAGCGTGCAGCCGGAGGGCACAGATGGGAGAGACTGACCGTCATATACGTAGGAGACGAGCGGGTTCGCCATGCTCCCAAGGGTGCTCGTGCACGGTTGCGATGTGTACGCCTTCGCGATCATGCGATTCAAGAAGTCGTAGCAGTAAGTCAGAGTTACCGTGGCTGTGCCCTGTTGATTCTGCGCAGGCTCCGTCTTGTTGATTAGATTTCCGCCAGCGTCGTATGCGTAGGTCGTCGCGACGTAGCTCTGGTTCGTCGGCGACCAGTTGGACTCGGGATTCGTCGAACTCGTGAGATGAGAAAGCGAATCGTAGACAAACGAGCGATTGCGCGAACTGTTCTGCACAACGCTCGTCAGATTATTCAGCGCGTCGTACGCATAATTCGTGGCGTAATTCAACCCGCTCGGATTTTCGATCACTTCCGTAAGACGACCCAGGCCGTCCATAAAACGCTCACGCGTTTTGCCCTGCTCGTCCGTCACGGTCGTCGAGTTCCCTGAGTAGGTCGTAAAAACCGTATCCGCGGGCTGAGTCGTCGGGCACGTGGAACTAGAAGGCTGTGTGCCATCTGACGGAACTAATAAGCAATTTCGGTTGAGACCGTCGTATAGGTAAGAATCGCCCGGCGTGGTGCTGTTTGAGCAGCGCGTCCCGGAAGGACTGGATGTCTGATAAGAATAGGATTTGAAGCTGACCCGGCCATCGCCGTCATAGCAGGTATCGACCTCGTCGTAACCATTCTCCCCGTTTGTGACTGCTTGGCGAATCTCGCGGCCAACACCATCGACTTGTAATATGGAACCACGATTCGCGGAACTGTTGATCGTTTCCGTGATGACCACATCGTAGGGCGGGCTTGATTGCGTGCACGTCGCGCCGCCCGATTCTGTGCCAGTGTCGGTGTAGCAGAACAATGCTTGGCCGCCGTCCGGCTTATCGATTTGCAACGTGCGGAGCATCTGGTCGTACTGGTAGGTGGTAGTCAGACTATTTTGATCGGTCGAGCTTGTCATTAGGCCAGTGTTGAAATCGTAGGCAGCACTGGTAATGTGGTTCACGCCGTTTGTCGTGGGATATTGCGTCTGGGTCACCAGTGCCCCGACATACGTAGAAGAGTACGTGTAGCTAGTCGTGTGGTTCGGGTCTGTGTAAGAGATTCCGCACGAATCAACCGACGTGGCGACGGTGCCGGTGTCGTTGTAGGTCTTGTAGTTCGTTAGATAGCCATTGCTGACCGTAATCTGGCAATTTCCAGTATTGACAGTGCTCCCATTTAGCCAACGCGAGGTCGAGGTCAAGTTTCCGCGATAATTGCCATTGGGCGGCGTGACATGCTGCGTCGTAATACCCGACTGTCCTAAGGGGTTATATTGATCGTAGCTGTAGGTTGTGGACGATCCTGGTCCCGAGCCGCTGACCTGAACCGACGAAGGCAGGTCGAGGAGGTTGTAGGTCAGATAATTCGAGTTGTTCAGGGCGAGCCAAGAAGTCGTTGTCGTTCGCAACAAACTCCCCGGCGAACCGTTCCCGTAATCGTACTCCGACTTTGTCAGTTGCTTGCCGTACATTTCGGTTCCCGTGGAGTAATAAGGATTCCCCGACTGTGAAAGCGTAACGGTGCTGCCGTTATATCCGTAATAGGGGTAAATGAATGTCGCTCCGCTATCGTAGGTATAGGAAATCTGATTTTCTTGGTTGCTGTTGTTGGGCCAAATCGTGTTCACTTGGATGGGCACAACGTTCAAGTAGACCCAGGGAGGTGTATTCCACCAGTTAGCAGCGAGGAGGGATGAATAGGTCGTGTCTGTCGTCTTAAGTAACGTGCCACTCGCGGAGTAGTACTTCACTTGGTTTTCATATGGCTCACATCCATTCTGCGTTCCCGCCGCACCAAATCCGAATGTATGAACGGAGACGTTCGAAGCAGGGTCCGTTACCGTTGTTCCCGTGGAAGCGATGCTGTAGGACCATTCGGAGGACGCGCCCTCGACCGGGTTCATCGTGCGGTTTAGAACAGCTTCGTTGACGCTCGCATATACGCCCGAATTTTGACAGACATTCGAGCCTGTCCACGTATAAGAGAGGGTCCCCCCTGTCGGGAAGGTTAACTCGGACAAATCCAAAATCGGGATGTAGGACAACGAGGACTGCGTGTACGCGAACGTCCACACTTTACCGTTAGGAAGCACCACGCTCTGCAATTCCGTCATCGAACCAGAGTAGGGATGAGTGTAGGCTACGCTCGCGTAGCAGAGGGTAATGGTGTAGTTGCCACCGCCAAGTCCCGGCAAGGTCCACACAGAAGCACTGGTAGCGGTCAGAGGCGCATTTGGTGGCGCCGGACAACTGCTGAGTCCGGAAGAACCGGCTGCGGGAACCATAGCAATTTCTCGGCCCATCGTGTCAGTCCAACCCGCCGTAGATGAATACGTAATTTCATTGCCATTCGCATCTTCGCGCGTGTCGCTGATGACGCCACCGTTGAGGGTGATGGCGCTCACGTTCGTGTGGGTGGTACCGTCGGAATCGATATAGGCGCTGGCGACGGAACTGTTCGAAGAGCTTGTGCCCAAAATGCCTGAAGCATCGAGGGACCGGTACAGGGTGCTTGCCTCGTTGATCGGTGCCATCAAGTGTGAAGCACCGTCTGTGTTCTGCACCGGGAGACTGCAGAATTCCCAGCTAGAGTTGATTATTGAGCACGGCGAACCACTGGGTTGTCCCCACGTGAAAGCTTGTTTATCGGTGATAGCGAAACCGCCCTGAGTGCCGAATGGTTCGTAGACACATTCCGTGCCAAATGACTCCGTGTAGCACACGTAGAGTTCGTAGCTTGAGCTATTGAAGTATTGCAAATGAAAGTCCAATGCGAGCTTTCCACCTCGTTGAGGATATGAGATCAAAGGAATGTCAACGCTCAGACTTCCATTGCCAAGACTTACGGTATCGATGTTCCCCATGTGGTAGGAGCCGTACGGCTTCAGGCCGATCTCGAAGTCAGGGTTGTCTTGAGCCCAGGCACATTGTGCAGCGATCGTCGCAACGAGAAGAGCGAACAGGCAGTACGTCATCCGCAATGGGCGCATGAAGTGTCTCCTAGTTGGCAGTAAGACTTGGTACGTTGATGGTCACGCCCGTGTTGAAAGCTACAGACGAAAGTTGAATGTCGGTAACGAGCGTCAGAATCGGGCTTATCGACATCGTGCTGTGGATGTGTAGTGCCACCGGATGGCCCTGCACTGCTTCGTAATTCGAAAATTGGACCTGCGCGAGGCGAGAAACGCTATTCCCGCGGTACGGGACCAAGGGTTCATTGGGACTATTGGGGTTGTAGGGCTGTAACGTGTAATTCATGGCTACGGGTAGAAAAGATGAAGCGTCGAGATAGATGTCGTGCTGCGTAGCCTGCTGCCAAGCCTGAGCGACGCTTGTGGCGCTCGAACCGCTGCTGGTTCCAGGAAGCCACCATAGGGCTACATGCTGAACGCCTTCGCCGTTGAGAGTCTCTTGGCCTACGTACGAACTCAGGTAATCGGAAGACGAAGCGGAAGCCAATACTAGTGCAGGGCAGAACCACCCAGGATTCGGCGACACAGCAGCCTGCGTCGTTATCGTGTGGGGAAGACCATCTGATCCCGTCAGAGTCATGATCGCGGAACCACGTGAGATCGACCTAACTTCCGAATAAGTGCCGGATGGCAACGTGATCGTTAACTGTCCTTGCCCGGTCGCTGTGGCGATCATCGTGATTGTGCCGTTGCGTGTACCCGATGCGTCGGTGATCGTGTATGCGCCTGTCATCGTGACATCCGTGATTGGCGATCCTCCGGTCAGAGCCGCCAAACTTTGCTGAATTAGTGGTGCAGCTTGCGCGTTTGGCTGGGGCAAGGCTGGCCGAGCAGGCGGTGATGACGCGGCTTGTTGAGCCGAAGCGGACAAGCAAGCAACACAGAAGATCGAGACCAAGCGCAGAAGCCGTAAGGTGCGCATGAGTTATCCCTCAGACCGAGTAGGATCGCAGAAATTATGAAGGGGAACTAAGAATGTCAAGTAAATAAACTATTACGCGAAGTACGTATTGTGGAAAAAACTGTGTACTTCTTAGGATACTGAGCAACACTCGCTCGGCGCTCTTGGCCGACAAGTCCGTACCAAATGAATGAGCTGCTGTCTGACGGATGTGCAGCAGTGGGCTGACTCCTGCTTACAACCGTGCGGTTGGTCCGTTGCGACTTGATTAGGGATGGGTAGATGCTGGCACTGCCTTTCGATTGGGACGACGCACAGGATTTTGTGACGTGATTTGTGCCATAACCCTACCTGGGCACCCTGGGGAAGTGCTGTCTTTTCGTGTCCACTCGTGGTTGCATGGCATGGGCAATTCTGGGCGCTAACTCACACGCGCTTGTACACTTGTGGCCGCTCCCGTCAATCGCAGTCATCATAACAGAGGGAACTGTCACGGCAGAGGTCGCGAGTTCGAGTCTCGTCGTCCCCGCCATATTTTCAAGCACTTGCGAAGTTCCGCGATCGGCCGCGTTGCACAACCGTTGCACACCGATGATGACAACTTGCCGGCAAGGAATACACCACTCCACCTGCAAGCAGTTTCCAGTCCATCGTCACACCCCAGGCAGCTTTCCGAACTTCGCCCGATAGCATGAGGCGAAGGGCCTAGCCCAAACCGACCTTTGCGACCACGTCGGGGCGATCGGGTCCATTGCGGAGCCGAAGCAGAGCGGGTGTACAGGGGACATTAAATCATCGGTTCGCTATACTGAATGGTTATGTTATTAGTCGTTTTCGGTGCCGGCGCCTCGCACGATTCGCTTGATGTGAAGCCCCCGCGCATGAACAATCCCGATCCAAACTGGTATATTGACGAGGGACACCGCCTGCCACTTGCGAACGAACTGTTCGGATCTAGGGCCCTTTTTGCTGACCAGATGAAGCAATTCGAAGTGCTTCAGCCAATCCTCGTGACACTGCGCCGGGCAGGAACAGAGGGACACGTCGAGGCCACACTCCGAGAATTGATGGATGATACGCGGCCGGTGAGAACCCGTCAGCTGATGGCCGTGCGTTACTACCTTCAGATGGCGATCTCGGAATGCCAGCGATTGTGGGAAATCGATTCTAAAAACGCATCGAATTACAAGGCTCTGCTCGACCAAATCGACCAATTTCGAGGGAACGAAGAAGTGTGCCTCGCGACGTTCAACTACGACACGCTGCTCGAACAAGCAATGCCCGCGGTCGGTTTGACGATAACTGAAATGCAGCACTACGTTTCGAAGAGTCATCCTTACAGAGTCTTCAAGCTGCACGGCTCTATCAACTGGGCCAGGACGCTGAAAGTAGGTTCAGGCGATTATTCGAGCAAGCATGCTTGGACAATTGCATTGAGGCACATCGAGGATGCCGCCCAACTCGACGCCACGAACACCTTTGTTCGATCCGACCAAAGACCCTGCGCCTTCCTTGAGACCAAGGACGCCATCGTCGGCTTAGTGCCGGCGATCGCAATTCCGGTCGAGCAAAAGTCTTATTTCGAATGTCCCAAGGAACACTTGGACGAGCTGCAAAGCCTTCTCCAACACGTAGATAAGCTGCTCTTGATCGGCTGGCGGGCGACGGAAGAACACTTTCTCGCGCTTTTGGGCGAACACTTAAAAGGCCGCCCGATTCGGGGGCAAGCAGTTGCGAAAGACAAAGATTCTGCCAAGGAAACAACAGACAAATTCAAATCTGGCCCAGCGGCAGGCCTGAATATCGACTGGGAACACTTCGATGGGGGGTTCAGCGAGTTCGTCGCAACCAGGCGTGTCGAGAATCTCCTCAAATAGTCATTTACAGTTGGGCTTCAAACGACCGGAACGCCTCGACGACCTTACTCAGAGCAGGAATGGATTGATCCAGAAGCTTGTATATCTCTCGGATCACGCCCTCTTGGCGGAAATTCGCATTGCGCTTCAGCGTTTCCCTAATCAATCGTTCTGCTAGCTCGACATTTTCCAAGACGTTCTCAAAATCGTTCCGCAAGCCCGGTTGAATTTTCTCTGCCCAATGCAAGATGGGCGAGGGATCCTCCGGTGTGAGCTCCTCGGGCTCAGGATCAGTGCCCCATCTGGTTTGCGCAAATCCCCGCCAGTAGGGAAGTTTCTTTTCCATAGCCTGAAGCTCAGTGATCAGACGGATTAGCTCGCGCTTTTCGGCGTCTCGCTTCTGGCTGCCATCTAGCAGTTCTACTTGGTGTTCTGCGCGATCGGCTCGCTGGTGTTCGTCGCGCCAAGCTCGATAAGAAGACATCACGAGCCCACCGATGATGCCAACGAGCGCGTACACATAGCGCGGGAAGGGATGACCGAGCAGCTCCGGAACGAATGCCAATACTGCGGCTGCGACGCCGCTCGTGAGGAAAGTCATCCAATGGTCGAAAACGGCTCGAACAAACTGGAGAAACATTTGCGCAGGTGACGGACGGTCGCTGGATGGAGTCACAGTTCCAACGTCCAAATATGGGGAGTCTCGCTACTTCCTTTTGCTGCCGGGTTTGATCTTAGCGAGAGCCTCCTGGCGCGCTCGATGTTCTTGACAGTCCAGAGCCGGACCCTTACACCCCCGATCTTCACCATGGAAATTTCAGGCGGCCCTTGTCGTCGAGGCATTAGACGAATCCTCGTCGACGAGAATTTAGGTTTTTTTTAAAATGGCGGAAAGCACCACGGGGACAAGTGGACCGAGCCACTCGGCGACGTACGCATGTGACTCAAACCAGTTCACGTCTGCCTAAACGTTTACGCCAACAGGAAGGCGGAGTCAAGGGTCGCGTTGCACAAATCGTTGCACAAAAGCTCCCAACGGACCCGACAAACCAAACGGTTGCCGACTATCGAGCGCCTAACCGACTGATTCTGCGTGCGCGAGCGACTGACTTCCCGTCTGTCACGGCAGAGGTCGCGAGTTCGAGTCTCGTCGTCCCCGCCAATCTAAAAAAAGCAAGACCACGGTGGGGAACGTTCCGTCTGGCCGGCTCGTTCATCTCGTCACCACGGCGCGTCTCCCGAGGTCGCAGTGGCCAGGCTGTTCACTTGCTTTCGCCGGGTCCTTGTATCGGAGCCGGGCGGAAAAGAATCGGGCGCACCTCGACCGACGCACGGCAGGCGACGACAGCCTTCTGTCCCCATGCGATTGCCTCGTCCAGATCGGCGGCTTCCAGCACCCAAAAACCGCCTATGTGCTCCTTGGTCTCGGCGTACGGCCCGTCGGTGACGAGCACCTTGCCGTCGGGCTGCTTCCGCAGCGATCTTGCGTCGCCGGCCGGGGAAAGGCCGAAGGCGAACTTCCTCGCGCCGGCAGCAATCATTTCGCGGTTGAGCGCGTGGATCTCCTCCATCATCGCTTCGGTTTCGACGGACGGGTCGTAGTCGTCGGGGCGGTAAATAGCAACCAAATATTCCTGCATGACAGTCTCCTGTAACGGCCTTCGTGTGGCCGTTTGTTTCGCCTTCACTATATAGTCGAACGACCGGATCGGAATTCGACGAAACGTCCAAGAAATTTTTCGGTCGGCGCTTCGCAGTTTCCGCCCGCCCGCTAGAAAGGCAAGGCAGAGGCCTGGCCTTCTGCTTTTTCAACCCACAATCCAACCCGCAATTCGTCTAGCCTTGTATGACTGGCGCTGCGTGTGGCAATCCAGGCGTTGTTCTAGGTTGTTGTAAAGCCGACAAACGCAGCGCTGTCACGGTAGAGGTCGCGCGTTCGAGTCTCGCTCGCACGGAGCTTCTCCGAGCGAAGTGTGGTCCCCGCCGTTCTCTCGTTCGTATAGTTCTAGACTTTCCTGATTTGCCTAGTTGACCGTGAGCGTCACCGTGGTGGTATGCGTGGTAACGCCATTGCCCGTCGCGGATACGGTCAACATGTACGTTCCCGCAGGCGTACCATTGGGATTCTGGTTCGAACTCCCAGAACCACCGCCGCAGCCAGCCGTCAACGCGCATCCAACCAGCACTAACGGAATCCAATCGCGCCATCCCCGTTTCCGAAGCGCCGGGACGAAGAAAAGTAAACCGAAGACGCCGGGCCCAACCAATAATGCCAGCACTGCCTCCTGAAAACCGGTTGTCGGCCTTGCTAACGCGAGCATGCGCGATGTCGTGCTAACGGACAGCATGGTCGAGGAACTCATGGCACCGGGTAGAACAAAAGTCGGACTGAAATTGCACGCCGCGCCCGTTGGTAATCCGGCGCAAGCAAAGTTTGTCACGCCAAAGTCGTACGGAGCAGGATTCGGTGCGACCGTGATAGTGAAGGTTGCCGACACGCCCGCGTTGACGGTCTGTGAGGCGCTACCGCCTAAAGAAAAGTCGGCAGGAGCAGATAGAACGCCGCTATCCTGCGCATCGTGGTGGACGAGCGGCCAGTCATTCAACGCGGGATTGAACTTCGCGCCGGTGGTCACGACAGTCACAATGCCAGGAACGGAGACCGGCGAGCCCGTTACTTCGTAGGCCACGGCGATGTCTGTCATCCCATCTTGATTGAAGTCGCCGATCGCCGGTGCCGGGTACACGTACATCGAATAGCCGTTTGCTGCCGTGAGCTGCCAGGATTTCGAGATACTGCCGTCGGATCGGAGGGCCAGAAGTTCTTCCCCATAGTATCCGCTACCGTCAGTAAAGAAGGGATCGCCAGTTGATTGGAGGGTGTTCAGTGTCGTGACGATTTCCGGCAATCCATCGCCGTCCACGTCTCCAATCACGACAGCGCCATACCCAAAATCGTCGTTCCCCGCCGTTTGCAGCGGCCAAGCGTTCGAGAACATCGTCCCGTCATCGTTAAGGACGTAGAGATAGGTCTCGTGCGAGTACACGATCTCATCGCGGCCGTCTTGTGTGAGGTCTCCCACGGCGAGAAATGACTCGCTCGTCTGAATGGGATTGGGCAGCGCAATGGGCCAGCCGGTACGCTCGCTGCCGTCCGGCTGGAAGACATCCACGATCGCCTGGGCCCCCGAGTAGTACACCAGGATCGTCTCCAGCTTCCCGTTGTGATCCAGATCCGCGGCCACCATCGCTTCCGGTATCCCAGCAAGCACCGGAACGTTCCATGCCAAGGGCGAGCCGTCATTCGCAAATAGACCCAGCGAGAATGTTGTTGGAGACAGGCCTTCCTGGATCACGATTTCCTTGTTGCCGTCACCGTTGATGTCGGCAGCCAGCACTCGCGTGCGGTTTCCCCAGGTGTTGACGGGATTTTGATCGGGGATCTGAATCGGGAAATTGCTATTCAGCACGCTGCCGTCGGGGCGCCATGCGTATACATCAGCCACCTGATTCTGAAAATCACTGCCGAGAGCAATCGTTTCCCATTGCCCATCGCCTGCCAGGTCCGCCAGCACGATCTGGTTTCGCTCAAAATCGAGGGCAGGATTGCTCGAAAGAGTTTGGGAACTCTGACCAGGTTTGTAGACCTCGATGGCATCTGAATCGGCGATGATCGCCTCATCTCCGGGATTCCCGTCAAGGTCCGCCACGGCCGGCTGCTGAGCGCTTCCCCTCCCTTGCAGCGGGATTGGTTGAGCGGCTCCACTGATCGGCAGCGTCCAAAAATCGCCGACGCCCGCACCGAGAATTTGTGGGCCCGTCAAGACCAGACGGGTCGTGTTGTCTGGATTTGCAGCGGGTACAACTCCGGCGCTAAAGTACGGTCCCTTGTCCAGCAGCTCCGGCCAATTCGTCGATAGAAGATCGGGCTCGAGATAAATCATCGTAAGCGCTTGCGTGGCTGTGTTGTTGTTCGTCACGGTCAGGCGAATTGTGTAGTAACCGGCGGTGCTTATCGAACTTGTATCCCAACTGGCCAGCAGTCCGTTGCTTACCGGACTGTTGCCGCCACCGGCCAATGTCACGCCGGTTGTCTCGAAGCCTGTGCCAGGATCCAACCCCGGAGCCCAATCCACTTGATAGCTTTGAAAACCACTGCCGCCCGCCGTTCCGCTGATCTGTACGACGACCCCATTCTTGAAAGTCGTCGACGAGGTCGGCGCGGGAGGCGGTACAGGACTAGTGATCGCTGCATTCGGTGAGATGGAGAGGTTCGCCCTTGGATGGCTCCCCTTGACCGGGGTCACCTGCGGGACAGGCAGGATCGGCACGCCGGTGCGAACCGCGAGCGCGATCGGAGTCAGGAGAACTGTCAGCACGGCGACGACGCAACACGTACGTCTGTTCGCAAGCATGGAAGGGTGCCTATCTTGAGGAGTTGGATTATAGCAAGTCGCTATACTTTGTCGAGCTGCAGAAGACAGCGGCGACCTGTAGCTTCCCAATCCGCCCTGCTGGGAGCTGCGTGTCCTTCGCGAAGACCCGCCTGCGCCACGCCGTTACAGCACAGGGCGCGACTTCGAGTCTCGCTTGCACTGAGCCTGCTCGGGTGAAGTGTCGTCCCCGCCATTCCATCGACAAAGAGCTAAATGAGGTTATCTACGACTGCGTGGGCCAGTTCGGGCCAATCGCCGGTGCCTGTAGCCATGAACTCAAATATCCGGGATGGTCAGCGGATTGCGGTGTTGTGACGATGGGCAAGCCAGCGAGCGCTTGGACGATTTGCTCGGCAGCCGGCGGACGCTGCAACGCGGTCGCGATCGCTTCCGCCCACGGTGCATCCGCGCGCAGCAGCGCTGCGTACACTTCCCGCTCGATCCCGCTCCCACGCAGACGATGCTTCAGATGATCTGACGTGCGGCAATCGTGCGATCCCTCGTACACCATCCGCATATTCATTTCCCTGCCGCACCCGCGCGATACGAGTAGATCCGCATCCGTTGTCATTCCGGCCACGTTTCCGTCACGCAAAGCCAATTGCTCGCGCAATGCCCCATACCAAAGATGCGCCGCATCGCCGCTCGTCGGAAGCGCAATCGCTCCTTGCCGCGCGAGCGTCTCCGCGAACATCCGGCAATCCGCGTACCGCTCGTCGTAAACGACCGCCGCGATCCGCGAACGCCTCGCTCCAATCATCTCCGCCATCGCCGGCCAGCGCGCCGCCGCCACCGCCGCCGGGACAATCGCCGCGCCTTTCAAGAAGTCGCGCCGCTTCATGGCGTGCCCCCTTTCGCCGCCGCAGTGTCGGCGCCGCGTGCCGACGCCGGTCGCGTCAGGTACGTCGCGATCAAATCCAGTTCGCTGTCGGGAAGCTCGATCCGGTTGTGCGGCGGCATGCCATTGATCCCAACCCGCGTGATCTTTTTGATGTACTCCACGTTCAGATCCGTGCGCTCCTCTAGCAGCGAACGGTCCTTTCCGAGCCGCCGCCCGAGCATGATCGTGCCGGTCCCGCCGGCCAGATGACAATATCCGCAGCGCGCGTGAAACAGCTTCTTCCCATCCACGATCTTCTGCGCGGAATCGTCGCGCGAACCAGCCATCGCCGCTGCCACAAAGCACGCTCCGGCAGCGACAATCAGCGCAAACTTGGCCATGCATCCCGGCAGCGGAGCCTTCATCGTCGCTCTCATGCCCGCTCCGTTCGCAGCGCCCGCGGCCACACGCCCTGCTTCCCCGGCGCGAGAATTCCATTCGGATCGAGCGCGTCTTTCACCGCCTCGTTCAGCCGCAGCAGTGCGTGCTTATTGAAATCAAACGTCAGCGCCACATCGTCCATGTACGAAAGATGCGTGCGATATTCCGAATAGCCTTTCTTCGCTGCATCCGCCACGAGCGCCTTGAAAAGCGCGCGCACTTTCGCGGTCAGCGCCGCATCGTCGCGGTCGTACACCATCAGGTTGACGTTCGTCACCGACCGCTCCATCAGCGTGAACGATCCGTAGTAG
>Ga0187784_10002463_pt1 | contig 14847 bp, 12 predicted proteins | sample 1015_SJ02_MP15_2_FD_132964 | JGI IMG/M metagenome (GOLD analysis project Ga0187784, IMG submission 132964) | Tropical peat soil microbial communities from peatlands in Department of Meta, Colombia - 1015_SJ02_MP15_20_MG | ecosystem: Environmental > Terrestrial > Soil > Wetlands > Peat | place...
CCGACGCCCGGCAAATCGTGGACGACCTTGATGCCATGGGCGGAGAGCTCCGCCGCCGGCCCTACCCCGGAGAGCTTCAACAGCTGGGGCGAATTGACCGGCCCCGCCGAGAGGATCAGCTCTTTCCCGACCCCCACTCGATGAGTTCGTCCTCCTCGGCTGTACTCGAGCCCGCGGGCACGCCGCCCCTCGAATAACACCCGGGTGGCGAGCGCATGGGTCAGCACCTTGAGGTTGGGTCGATTGAGCGCCGGCTGGAGATACGCGCGCGCAGCGCTGCAGCGGCTGCCCCCGCCCACCGTCATGTCCATACGGCCGAACCCTTCCTGCTGAAAGCCATTCACGTCCTGGGAGCGTGGATAACCCGCCTGCTCGGCGGCGCTGAGCCACGCCGAGTGCAGCGGATTGGTCGCCGGGCCGTAGCTCGTTTGCAGCGGCCCGCTGGCACCGCGATATCGATCCCCGCCCTCCTCGCGCCTCTCCGCACGCTTGAAGTAGGGAAGCACGTCGCGGTACGACCAGCCGGCCGCACCCTCCTTGGCCCAGCGCTCGAAATCCTGCGCATTGCCGCGGATGTAAACGAGACCGTTGATCGAGGAGGAGCCGCCCAGTACCTTGCCGCGCGGGGTGTGCATACGCCGGCCGTTCAAGTGCGGCTCCGGCTCGGTGTAATAAAACCAATTGTACTTCGGCATGTTCATCGGGATGGAGAGCGCCGAGGGCATCTGAATGTAGATCGAGCCGTCCCGCCCCCCGAACTCGATGAGCAGCACGCGATTCTCGCCGGATTCGCTCAGCCGATTGGCAAGCACGCAGCCGGCGGATCCCGCGCCGACGATGAGGTAGTCGAAGTTTTCCTCTCCCAAAGCGATGCTCCGCGTGCGCTCGTGCGAGTGCCTTTGTGGCCGCGCCTCAATAGGGAGCTTCCACATCGGCCAGCGCGACGTAGACGCTCTTCAATTGCGTATAGTGCTCGATCGCGGCGCGCCCGTTCTCCCGCCCGAGACCCGACATCTTCACGCCGCCGAACGGCAGCTCGATGGGCGTCACGTTGTAGTGATTGAGCCAGCAAGTGCCCGCTTGCAACTCGGCAATCACCCGATGGCCGCGGGTCAGGTCGTTGGTGAACACACCGGCGGCGAGGCCGAACGGCGTGGCGTTCGCGCGCTCGATGACCTCGCGCTCATCGCTGAACGAGAGCACCGACATGACCGGTCCGAAAATCTCCTCGCGCACGATGGCCATGTCGTCACGGCACTCGTCGAACACGGTGGGGGCGACGAAATAGCCTCTCGCGAGATTGCCCGTGGTGAGGCGATGGCCGCCGATGAGGAGCCGCGCCCCCTCGGTGCGGCCGCGCTCGATGTACTTGAGCACCTTGTGCATGTGCTGCTCGGACACCAGCGGTCCCACCTGGGTCGCGGGGTCCATCGGATCGCCGATCCGCATCACGCTCACGCGCTTCACGAGACGCTCGAGAAACTCCGCCTTGATCGAGGCGTGCACGAACACGCGCGTCGCGTTCGAGCACACCTGGCCCGTCGAGTAGAAATTGCCCAGAAGCGCCCCCGCCACCGCGTTGTCCAATTTCGCGTCCTCGAAGATGATCAGCGGCGACTTCCCGCCGAGCTCGAGGGTGACGTTCTTGAGCGTTTGCGCGGCATCGGCCATGACCGCCTTGCCGGTGGCGACTTCGCCGGTAAGCGACACCTTGCGAATGTCGGGGTGGTGAGTGAGGAGACGTCCGGTCTGCGCAAAACCCTGCACCACCTGGAACACCCCCGGCGGCAAGCCGGCCTCGAGAAGGATCTCTTCGAGCTTGACCGCCGTGAAGGGGGTGAGCTCCGCGGGCTTGAAGATCATGGCGTTGCCGCAGGCGAGCGCTGGCGCGGCCTTCCAGCAGGCGATCTGCAAGGGGTAGTTCCACGCGCCGATGCCGGCCACCACACCGAGTGGCTCGCGTCGCGTATAGCCGAAGGCCTGCGGGCCGAGATCGATGTGCTCGCCGCTCAGCGACTGCGCCAGGGCGGCAAAGTACTCGAGGCAGTCTGCACCGGAGATCACGTCAACGACGAGCGTCTCCTGGATGGGCTTGCCGGTGTCGCGCGACTCGAGCTCGGCCAGTTCCTGATTGCGCGAGCGCAGGGCCTGCGCCGCCCGGCGCAAGACGCGCGCCCGCTCTGCGCCCGTCATCGCGGCCCACTGCTGCTGGCCACGCTGGGCCGCACGCACTGCCGCGTTGATCTCGGCCGGGCCGGCGGCCTTCACATAACCTAAGACCTCTCCGGTCGCGGGATTGATCGAGGCGAAGCGCTCCGGGACGCCAGCATGCTCGCCGCCGCGGCTACCGCCGCCCGAGCGATGCCCCTCGGCGCCTGCGCCCTGCGCCTCGGCCTTGAGACGCTCGCTCTCGAGCCGCTGGTCGACGAACTCGGTCAACAAGGCGCGGGCGCTCGCACTGTCGGCTTCGCGCCAACCGGAAAGCGCGGCCCGCAGCCACACTCCGTCGATCATTGCGGCGATCATTGCAGCGAGACTCTGCGCCTGATCGGGGGATACGAGCCTTCGCAGTGAGCTGCGCAGCGTCGTGAGCATGCGGCGCTGATAGACCGACTGCACCCGCCGCAAGCTCTTGACGTGCAACACCTGGCCCCAGAAGGCGAGCCACGCGCTGCCGGTGCGCTGATCGAACTCCTCGGGCGCCAGATTCGCATCGATCACCGCCTGGATGTGTGAGCGCGGCGTCGAGACCTGGCGCAGCCGCATCCGCACCTGATCGCTCACACGTCGCGCGAGGGAGCGAAAGGCCGCAGCGAGCAGGCCATCCTTGTCGCCGAAGTAGTGAGCCACCAAACCGGACGATACGCCGGCGCGGCCGGCAATCTGCGCGAGCGTCGTGCCCACATAGCCAAGTTCGGCTAGGCTATCGATGGTGACTTCGATCAGCTGGCATCGGCGCGTCTCCTCGAGTTCATGGGAGAGATCCATCGCGCTCACTGATTGGTTGTTCAATGTGATCATCCTTCGGTGCTACAAGGCCCTCTTACTGGACCTGAGCGCGCACTTCCGATTAACATGGGGACCCAATAATAACCCTGCTATTTCAATCAATTAAGGATAGAACGTGAGCACCAATCACGGTTCGCTGAACGTGCGTTCAAGGTTGCGCTCGGCGGCCTCATCATGCCGCTCCCGCGGCGCGTGGGTCAAGCATGCCGTCACGCTCGCCGCCCTCACGCTCGCCTCGCTCGCGCTCACCGCGGTGGCGGACCCGCCGGGATCCGCGGGCGATGAGATCCCGGGGGGCGGCACGACCAGCGCCGCCACCAGCGAGGCACCGAGCTGCCGCACCGTGCGCTTCTCCGATGTCGGCTGGACGGATGTGACCTCGACGACGGCGCTCACCGCGCAGCTGCTGCGCAGCATCGGCTATACGCCGAGCATCACCGTGCTATCGGTCCCCGTGACGTTCGCCTCGCTCAAGAATAAGGACATGGACGTGTTCCTCGGTAACTGGATGCCGGCCGAAGCGGCCGACCGCGCTCCCTACGACGCCGATGGCTCGGTCGTGGTGGTCGGGCCGAACCTGTTCGGCGCGAAGTACACGCTGGCCGTCCCTGCCTACACCTATGCAAAGGGACTCAAGGATTTCAACGACATCCGCCGATTCGCCGGGGAGCTCGACCATTCCATCTACGGAATCGAGCCGGGCAACGACGGCAATCGGCTGGTGCTCAAGATGCTCAAGGAGAACCAGTTCGGGCTCGGCGATTTCAAGCTGATCGAATCGAGCGAGCAGGGAATGCTGGCGCAAGTCGAGCGCGCCTTTCGAGCCAGCGAGCCGATCGTCTTTCTCGCGTGGGAGCCGCATCCGATGAACATGCGCTTCGACATCAAGTACCTGACCGGTGGCGATGCGGTATTCGGGGCGAACTTTGGCGGCGCCACGGTCTATACCGTGACGCGCAAGGGCTACAGCGCCGAATGTCCGAACGTCGGGCGGCTGCTCGCGAATCTGCATTTCACCCTGCACGGCGAAAGTGAAATGATGGCCGCCATCCTCGATCGGCACGAGCAACCGGAGATCGCGGCGGCCGACTGGCTGAAATCGAAGCCGACGGTGGTGAAGGAGTGGCTCGAGGGGGTGCGGACCTTCGATGGCCGGCCCGCCTATGCCTCACTGGCCCATTCATCGAATTCGCACTCGAGCGGGTTCGAGCAATGGGTCGTGAGCCACAAGATCCCGGTGGGCAATGCGATGACGGCCGTGATCGAGGCGATCAAGACACACGGGACCTTTCTCTTCGACGGCATCTCGGTCGCGATCCGTAGCACGGTCGATGGCGTCACCGCGCTCTTGCGCGTGCTGCCCTCGCCGCTCCTGATCCTCGCGGCCGGCACCCTCGCGTGGGGTCTACGCCGCTCGTGGACGCTGGCGGGGTTCGTCGCGCTCGCGCTCCTGTTCATCTTGAATCAGGGCTATTGGGACGCGACGCTCGAGACCCTCGCGCTCGTGCTGGTTGCGACCGTCGCCTCGACGCTCATCGGCGTGCCGCTCGGGATCGCCGCGGCGCACCGGCCGCGGCTCTATGCGGCGTTGCGTCCCGTGCTCGACCTCATGCAGACGCTGCCCACCTTCGTCTATCTCATTCCGACGCTGGTGCTGTTTGGGCTGGGCGTCGTACCCGGGCTCATCTCCACGGTGATCTTCGCCCTTCCCGCTCCGATCCGGCTCACGCATTTGGGCATCTCCTCCGTTCCGCGGCCGCTGATCGAGGCCGGTGAGGCCTTCGGCGCCACTCCCATGCAGCTTCTGTGGAAGGTCGAGCTGCCGAGCGCCGCGAGTACCATCGTCGCCGGCATTACGCAGTGCATCATGCTGAGCCTCTCGATGGTGGTGATCGCCGCATTGGTCGGCGCCGGCGGACTGGGAGTCCCGGTGGTGCGCGCGCTCAATTCAGTGCAGATCGGGATGGGCTTCGAGGCGGGCTTCACCATCGTTTTGCTCGCGATCATCTTGGATCGCATCAGCCGGCCGAAGGAGCGCGAGGATTCACGATGAGCATAGCCGTCGAGTTTGAAGCGGTCGACATTCTCTTTGCGAGGCAGGCCGGCCGCGCCGGCCGAACGGCCGTGCGCCAGGCGCTCAGCGCCCTCGACGCCGGGGCGACTCGCGCCGACATACAGAGCAAGTTCGGCGTCGTCGTCGGGGTCGCGGGCGCGAGCCTGCGCGTCGCGCAAGGCGAGATCTCGGTGCTCATGGGGTTGTCCGGATCCGGGAAATCGACGCTGCTGCGCGCCGCGAACGGCTTGAATCGGGTGACCCGCGGGCACGTGCGCGTGCGCGACGGTGACTCCTTCGTCGACGTGGCGACTTGCGACACGGTGACGTTGCGGCGGGTGCGACGCGAGCGCATCGCCATGGTATTTCAGCAATTCGGGCTGTTGCCCTGGCGCACGGTGCGAGAGAACGTCGGCCTTGGGCTCGAATTGCGCGGCGAGACGGCAGCGGCGCGCAAGACCGTCGTCGATGAGAAGCTCGAGCTGGTGGGCCTCTCCCAGTGGGCCGACCGCTACGTGAGCGAGCTCTCGGGCGGCATGCAGCAGCGTGTCGGCTTGGCGCGCGCCTTTGCCACCGACGCCGACATCCTGTTGATGGACGAGCCGTTCTCCGCGCTCGATCCGTTGATTCGCGGAAAGCTGCAGGGTGAGCTCCTCGCGCTGCAGGAGCGGGTGAAGAAGACCATCCTGTTCGTCAGCCATGATCTGGACGAGGCGCTGCGGCTGGGGGACCACATCTCCATCCTGCAAAACGGCCGCATCATTCAAACCGGCACGGCCGAGGACATCGTGCTCGCCCCCGCAGACGACTATGTGGGCGAATTCGTTCGGCACATGAACCCGCTGGACGTGCTCACGGGCAGCATGATCATGTGCGAGCGCTCACGCATGCCCGCGGAAGGCGACGCCGTGTGGCTCGACGAGCGCCGCCGCTATCGGCTGTCGCTCAACGCCGGCGACGAGGCGCTCTCCCTCGAGGTCGACGGTGTCGAGCAAGCGCTGCGACACGTGCGCGACGATGCCCAGGTAGCGAGCATCGAGCCCGGCCTCGCCATCGTGCCCGCCTCTTTTCCGCTTCAGTCGATCATTCGCTTGAGGCAGGCGACCGGCCATCCCGTTCTGCTCGCCGAGGACGGAAAAATCATCGGCGTGTGCGGGGAGACGGAGATCATTCGCGCCCTCGCCGGAGGTCGCCACTAGTGCCGCTCGTGCGACAATGCTCGCCATGCCCGAGACCATTCTGCTCACGCCGGGACCTCTGACGACCACCGCCGCGACCAAAACGGCGATGCTCGCCGATTGGGGATCGTGGGATGAGGCCTTCAATGAGCTCACGGCATCCGTTTGCCGAGATCTGCTCGAGATCGTGCACGCACGAGACAGCCACATTTGCGTGCCTCTTCAGGGGAGCGGAACCTTCGCCGTGGAAGCGGCACTGGGCACGTTGGTCCCCAGGGGCGGAAAGGTCCTCGTGCCCGATAACGGCGCCTATTGCCAGCGCATCGTGCGCATTCTGCGCTACCTCGGCCGGGAGGCCGTCGTTCTCGAGCATGCGGAAGACTGCCCGGCCGACCCCGCGCGCATCGATGCCGCCCTCGCGGGCGACCTCGCAATCAGCCATGTCGCGCAAGTGCATTGCGAGACCGGGACCGGCATCCTGAATCCGCTCGCCGAGATCGCGGCGGTCGTCGCGGCGCGCGGCCGCAGACTCATCATCGACGCGATGAGCTCCTATGCGGCCATTCCGATCGACAGCCTGGACTTCGACGCGCTCGTCGCCGCCTCCGGAAAGTGCCTCGAGGGCGTTCCGGGCATGGGCTTCGTGATCACCCGAGAGTCCTCGCTCGAGAGCGCACAAGGCAACAGCCATTCGCTCGCGCTCGATCTCGCCGATCAGTGGCAGTACATGAAGAGGACCGGGCAGTGGCGCTTTACGCCGCCGACCCATGTCGTCGCGGCGCTGCGCGCCGCCATCGATCAGTTCAAGGCCGAAGGCGGGCAGCCCGCGAGGCTCGCACGCTATGCGGCGAACTGCTCCACACTGGTCGGCGGCATGCGCTCACTGGGATTCGAGACATTCCTGCCGGACGCATGGCAGGCACCGATCATCGTGACTTTCCACTCCCCGCCCGACCCGGCCTACCGATTCGACGAATTCTACCGTCGCGTGCGCCAGCGAGGCTTCATCCTGTATCCGGGGAAGCTCACCCGCGTCGATACCTTTCGTGTGGGCTGCATCGGGGCGATCGGGCCGGACTGCCTGCGCGAAGCGGTCGCCGCAATTCGCGGCGTTCTCCAGCAGATGGGGGTGCGTCGGATCGCCCTGCGATGAGCGCGCTCAAGCCGGCTCGTGGCACACGGCCTCGATGTTATGACCGTCCGGATCCAACACGAAGGCGCCGTAATAGTTTGCGTGATAGTGAGGTCGCAACCCCGGCGCGCCGTTGTCACGGCCTCCGGCAGCGAGCGCCGCTCGGTGGAACGCATCGACGAGCGCGCGGCTCGATGCGCGAAATGCCACGTGGCTTCGCGCCTCGCCGAGGGGACCGGGCGCGATCCAAAAGTCGGGCTTCGGCGCCACCCCGAACCCTGCAGCCTCCATCTCTCCCGCCGCGGTCGCGCTCACCTCCATCAGCAGCGAATAACCGATCGGCGCCAGCGCCTTCTCGTAGAAGGCCTTGCTCTTCTTGAAGTCGCTGACCGCGACCCCGGTATGGTCGATCATGCTCGCCGCTCCGCACGCCAGGGCAACCGCTGACGCAAGACCCCACGGTACGTCGGGTCGGTGCATTTGTCACGCCGGCGCTGCGCACGCGTCGGCGGCCCATCCTTCCCCGGCGGGGCGTCACATCTGTTGCCAGGCAGGCGTTTAAATATTATCATCGCTATAATATAAACTTCGAACGCTCCATCGAACCCGATAGCCGTCCATTCACCGCTCGCCACGAGGGATATCCCATGAACTACGACGTCATCATCTCCTGCGCCGTCACCGGCGATGACACGAAGGTCACCAAGAGCCCCTATTGCGCCATCACCCCGGAGCAAATTGCCGCCACCGCCGTCGAGGCTGCGCAGGCGGGAGCCGCGATCGTCCACATCCACGTGCGCGATCCGGAGACCGGCCAATTCAGCATGGAGACCCGCTACTATCGGGAAGTGGTCAAGCGCATCCGCGAGAGCAAGACCGACGTGATCGTGAACCTGACCTGCGGCATGGGCGGCTACATCGTGATCGGCGAGCATGGCCTCAAGGATACTCCGGCGCCCGGCAGCGATTTCGTGACCCAGGAAGAGCGGATGCGCCACATCATCGATCTCTGCCACGAGGGCAAGTACCGGCCGGACATCGCGACGCTCGATTGCGGGAGTCTCAATTTCGGAGACGGCAACCGAGCGTACATATCGACACCCAACTACCTGCGTCAGGGTGCCGCGATCGCCCGGGATCTCAAGGTGAAGCCCGAGCTCGAGGTCTTCGACACCGGCAATCTCTGGTTCGTCAAGCAAATGATCAAGGAAGGGCTGCTCGAGGCGCCCACGCTGATCCAGCTGTGCATGGGGATCCCCTATGGGGTCCCGGCCGACGTCGGGCACCTTCTCGCCATGGTCAAGGAGCTCCCGGAGAACTGCAACTGGGGGAGCTTCGCGATCAGCCGTATGCAGATGCCCTGGGTGGCTCAGTCCATTCTGCTCGGAGGCAACGTCCGTGTCGGTCTGGAGGACAACCTCTATCTGAGCAAGGGCGTCTACGCGAGCAATGCTCAGCTCGTGCAGAAGGCTCGCACTATCATCGAGTCGATGGGTGCGCGGATCCTCACGCCGGCCCAGGCGCGGGATCGGCTCAAGCTCAGCTGAAGCGGGCAACCGTGAGCGCGCTGCCCCCGTACCGCGTCGATATTCTGCCCGATTGGATCGACTACAACGGGCACCTGCGCGACGCGTACTACGTTCTGGCGATGAGTTACGCGATTGACGACGTGATGGACCGCCTGGGCCTCGACGCGCCCTACCGCGAGCGCACCCGCTGCACCTTGTACACCTTGGAACTGCACTTTCACTACTTTCACGAGGTCAAGATCTCCGATGACCTGCGCATCGCGACCTCGATCATCGACTTCGATCGAAAGCGAATTCACGCGGCGTGCGATTTCGCCTGCTCGCGCATTGACGGCCCGGTCGCCTCCGCGGAGCTCATGCTCATGCACGTGCATCAGGGCGAGAAGCCGGCGGGCGCCCCGTTTCCGTCCGATGTCGCGCAGAAGCTCGAGGCGTTGAAGCTGTCGCCGGCCGCGCTCGCCGAGCGTGGCCTGGGCTCGCGCAAGATCGAGCTGAAGCGCAGGTGAGCTCGATGCCGGCGCCCGACATCAAACGCTTGATCGCGCCGCGCAGCATCGCGCTGATCGGCGCGAGCGCGTGGACCGACGCCGTGGCGGCCGGCAACGAGGCCATCGGCTACCGGGGAACGGTGTGGCGGGTTCATCCCACCAGGAGCTCCACCGCCACGACCACCTTCTATCGCTCCGTCGCGGAGCTCCCCGCGGCGCCCGATGCCGCCTTCGTCGCAGTGCCCAGCCACGAAGCGCCGGCGGTCGCCGGCGCGCTCGCCGAGCGCGGCGCCGGCGGATTCGTCTGTTTCACGTCGGGGTTCTCCGAGCTAGGTACCGATGCGGGCAGAGGGCTCACGCAACAGCTGCTCGACAACGCCCGCGAGCTCCCCTTCTTCGGCCCGAATTGCTACGGCTTCGTGAATTTCTTCGATCGAGCCGCGATGCTACCCGATCAAGTGGTCGGAGAGCCCATCGAGCGCGGCGTCGCGATGATCTGCCAGAGCGGTACGATCTCGCTCACGCTCTCCTTCAATGATCGCTCCGTGCCGATCGGCTATCTCTTCTCGGTGGGCAACCAGACGCGGCTCGCGGTCGAGGATCTCATCGAGCTCTGGTGCGAGGATGCGCGCGTGAGCGCTTTCGGCCTCTACCTCGAGGGCATCAAGGACACCGAGCGATTCGCGCGCGCCGCGGACAAGGCGCGGCGCGCGGGCAAGCCGATCGCAGTGGTGAAATCCGGGCGCACCGCGGCGGCGGCGCGCACCGCGCACAGCCACACCGGAGCACTCGCGGGAGCCGATAGCGTGTTCGAGGCATTCTGCCGCCAGGCCGGTCTCGCGCGCTGCGACACCTTATCGGGCCTGTGCGAGACGCTCAAGATCTTTCATGCCGGCGGCGCCCTGACCGGCCGCAAGGTGCTCATCATGGGCGCCTCGGGCGGTGACATGGCGATGACGGCGGATGTGGCCCGCAATCTCGAGCTCGATTTCGCGCCCATTCCGAGCGAAGAGGCCACCACGCTGCGCGAGCTGCTGACCGAGCGAGTCACGGTGGCGAACCCCTTCGACATTCATACCTACCTCTGGTTCGATCCGCCGGCGTTGGGGCGGGTGTTTTCCACCGCCATGCGTGCGGGGTATGACGCCGTTGGCTTCATGCTCGACTTTCCCCCGGAAGGCAAGGCCGATACCCGCTCCTTCGATGCGGCCATCGAGGCGTACATCGAAGCCTCGCGCGGCGCCCCATCGAGGGCGGCGCTCATCTCCTCGCTCCCGGAAACTCTGAGTGCGCGCGTGCGCAAGCACTGCTTGGAGGGCGGCATCGTTCCGCTGCAAGGGCAACGCGAGGCGCTCGAGGCCCTGTGCCTCGCGGGCGCGGTGGGGGAGGCCTGGCAGCGCGGGCCCGGGGTCGAGTTGCATATTCCGCCGCAAGCAGGGGCGACCGAGAGTTACAGTTTGAGCGAGGTCGACGGCAAGGCAGCGCTCAAGGACTTTGGCGTCGCCATTCCGCGCGGACTGCGGGTCGCGGCCGGCGCCGCGGCGAGCGTGGCCGAATCGCTCGGCTTCCCCGTCGTGATCAAGGCCGTTGGGAGTCATCTCGAGCACAAGAGCGAGGTGGGTGGGGTCGCGCTCAATGTGAGGAGCTCGGCCGCCGCAGAGGCGGCGGCCGAGCGCCTGAGTCGGCTTTCCGACACGCTGCTGGTCGAAGAGATGATCTCGGATGGGGTCGCGGAAGTTCTCATCGGCTTGATCGTCGATCCGCAGTTCGGCCAGGTCCTCGTGCTCGGCGCGGGCGGCGTGCTCACCGAGCTCCTGTCGGACAGCGCGACGCTCCTTCCTCCCTTTACCCGCGAATCGCTGCGACGCGCACTTCGCTCGCTGAAGCTCTCGAGGCTGCTTGCCGGATATCGGGGCAAGCCGCCGGGCGACGTCGAGGCGCTCATCGACACCGCGATCAACGTGACCCGATATGCCGCGGCGCATCTCTCGACGCTCGTGGAGATTGACGTGAATCCGGTCATCGTGCGGCCCGCCGGCCAGGGCGTGGTCGCCGTCGATACGCTGATTCGCCTGAATCGCCCCCTCTAACGGCCACCCTGGGTCATACCGTCTAAAACCATCACGAGGTCCAACATGTCCGACGGAGTCAAAATCGTCAAAGACGGCAGCATTCTCGAGGTCACGATCGATCGGCCCAAGGCCAATGCCATCGATCTAGCCACGAGCCGCCGGCTGAACGAGGTGTTCCTCTCGTTTCGCGACGACAAGTCGTTGCGAATCGCCATCATCACGGGCGCCGGCGAGAAATTCTTCTCACCCGGGTGGGATCTCAAGGCCGCGGCCGCCGGGGAGCGATCGGACGAGGACTGGGGCGCGAGCGGCTTTGGCGGGCTCAATTACCCGCGCAATCTCAACAAGCCTATCATCTCCGCCGTCAACGGCATCGCCTGCGGCGGCGGGTTCGAAGTGGTGCTCGGCACCGACATCATCGTCATGGAGGAGCACGCCAGGTTCGCGCTACCCGAAATCCACGTCGGCGTGCTCGCGGACGCGGCGAGCATCAAGCTGCGCCGGCGGATCCCCTATCACGTCGCCGTCGAGTTTCTGTTCACCGGTCGCTGGATGGACGCCGCCGAAGCCAAGCACTGGGGACTCGCCAACCACGTGGTGCCCAAGGGCCAGGCGCTCAGCAAGGCGCGAGAAATTGCACGGCAGCTCGCCGACGGCCCGCCGCTCTTGTTCCCCGCCATCAAGCAGCTGCTGCGGCACACGGAGATGGTTCCGGAGCACGAGGCGTTCGAGCTGCACGACTCGCTCGATCTCGTCCAGCAGGTGATTCGCTCGGAGGACTTGAAGGAAGGAACCCAGGCGTTCGCCGAGAAGCGCAAGCCCCAATGGAGCGGCCGCTGAGACACTGGCAACGGGAAGCGTTTGCGTCCATGCTCTCTCGTCATGGACGTGCTATTAGTTGAAGATAATAAGGAAGTTAGCCTGATAACCGTTGAATATCTAACGGAATTGGGCCACCGCACGGTAGCGGTCGGAGCCGCCGAGTCGGCTCTCCAGCGGCTCACCGAGCGCCACTTCGACGCGGTCATGACGGATGTCAGCTTGCCCGGCATGTCGGGGATCGACCTTGCCAGGGAGCTCGTCAAGCATCATCCGAGGCTGCCCGTGGTGATAGCGTCCGGATACGGTGCACTCGAGCCCGAGCTCATCCTCGGGCAGCGCCTGCCGGGCGTGTTCGTGCTGCCCAAGCCCTACGACTTGCCGATGCTCCAGCGGACGTTGGGCGCGGCCGCGGCGTTCGCAAGCAACTGAGGCACATCAAAATGCGAGGTAGGGCCAATCGCCCTCGAACGTCTTCGCCAGCTCACCCACCAAGCCCTCGGTGCGCTCCGGCCGCTTCTTCGGTAGCCGTTCCGGAGCCGAGACGCTATGCGTTTCCTGCGCCACTGTCTCGAGGAGCGACCGGATCTCGCCCTGCGAGCGACCGAAGCGGTCGCTCAGATCGGCCGACCAGGTGAGCGCGCGCGCATCATCCAGCTGCCGAGCGAGGGAGCGCAAACGCGCTTCGTATTCCTTGAGACCGCCGTCGCGGTTCTTGGTGACGAGCGCGAGGTACTGTGCGAGCAGGCGACCGCGAATCCGATCCGCGAAGCCGGCGTCCCTCTGATAACGAACGTACGGATGGGCCCTGAGGTGACCGGATACGATCCGCGCAATCCGCCAACCCGCGCACGCGCCGCGCTCGAGTAGTGGCTCGTTTCGGGCCCACCGAGATTCACCCAGTGTGCGAGCGATCTCTCGCACGTCCAATGCCTCAGCGCGCAGCCGTCGCAGGCGCGCTACTTCCCTATCGGTCATTGTCTTCCCCTTTGTCCTTTTGCAGCAACACCTGATGTCAGGGTTGCATCACCATTCTCAAGGATTCCGGGATGAAATGCTGTAGGAATATTGCGTACGTGCGTGCGGTAGCCCAGCGCTTTATGTTACATAATTATACTTTTGCCGCCCAGATTTGACATATCGCTCAGCCGCCGAGCGGGCGGAGCAGTGCGCGCGAGATGATATGCCGTTGCACCTCGCTCGTGCCCTCCCATATCCGCTCGATGCGCGCGTCGCGCCAAATGCGCTCGAGCGGCAGGTCGCTCATGAGCCCCATGCCTCCGTGGATTTGCAGCGCCTCATCAGCGACCATGGCGAGCATCTCCGTGGATTTGAGCTTGGCCATCGCCATGTCCATGTCGGTGGCGATTTTCCGGTCATACTTCCAGGCTCCTTCGAGCACCAGCAGCTCGGCGGCGCGCAGCTCGACCGCCATGTCGGCCAGCTTGAAGCTCACGCCCTGGAACTTGCCGATCTGCTGGCCGAATTGCACGCGGTCGACCGACCATTGCTTGGCAAGCTCGAAGGCGCGCTCGGCACGCCCGAGGCAAGTTGCCGCGACCTGCAGCCGGGTGGCGCCGAGCCACTCGTTCGCGACGTCGAAGCCGCGGTGCACCTCTCCGAGGACTGCGCTCTTCGGAACGCGGCAATTGTCGAACTCGAGAATGCTGTTGGTATACCCGCGGTGCGACACGTTCTTGTAGCCGGGAAGCACCTTGAAGCCCGGATGTCCCATGTCGATCAGAAACGCGGTGATTTTCTTGCGGGTACCCCGTGCGACCGTCTCCTCGCCCGTTGCCGCAAACAGGATAACGAAGTCCGAATGATCCGCGTGGCTGATGAAATGCTTCGTGCCGTTGATGATGAAGTCATCACCCGCCGCGACCGCGGAAGTCTTCATTCCGCGAAGGTCCGACCCGGCTCCCGGCTCGGTCATCGCCAGGCACTCGGCGCGATCGCCGCGCACGGCAGGCAAGAGATACCGCTCCCGCTGCTCGCCGCGGCAGGCTAGTAGAATGTTCGACGGTCGCCCGACGCAGGACCAGTGCAGCGCGTAGTTGGTGCGACCGAGCTCCTTCTCATACAACACCCACGACACCGTGTCCAGCCCCGCGCCACCGACCTCGGCCGGCATATTGGCGGCGTAGAGCCCCGCATCGATGGCCTTCGACTTGAGCTCGCGCTGGAGCTCCTCCCGCAGGACGCCTGTCTCCTCGATCTCCTTCTCGTGCGGATAGAGCTCGTTCTGGACGAACTCGCGCGTCGTCTTGACGATCATTTGCTGCTCATCGTTCAGCGAGAAATCCATGGACCATCCCCCTTCAGGACTTGAGATGCTGCCTCGAGGCGCCGTTGCCCCTCGGCGTCGCCCATCGGCGCAGCAGTTTCAGCTGTAGCTCCAGGTGCTCGATTTGCTTCGGCGCCGGCCAATCGCGCGGACTGGTCACGGCCCCCGCCGTCAGACCGTTCATGCAGGTGACCACCGAGCGCAGGACCTGATCGCGCACGGCCGGGGGCCGCGTCGCCCACTCCGGCCAATGCTCCGCGAAGCAGCGCTCGAACAACCG
>Ga0187784_10002464_pt1 | contig 14846 bp, 7 predicted proteins | sample 1015_SJ02_MP15_2_FD_132964 | JGI IMG/M metagenome (GOLD analysis project Ga0187784, IMG submission 132964) | Tropical peat soil microbial communities from peatlands in Department of Meta, Colombia - 1015_SJ02_MP15_20_MG | ecosystem: Environmental > Terrestrial > Soil > Wetlands > Peat | place...
ATTGCGTGCAATTCGCCAACCGCAGCGATCGGACGACCCGGACTGGATGTCCCGCTTCGTCGAGAGCCTGCGGCGGGAAGACCGCTCTGAGGCGACCATTCGCGGCTATCGCTACGATCTGCGTCGCTTTGTGGCCTGGCAGGAGACCGTCCAAGGCAAGACGATTGTGGTCGAACGCCTGACCGAGTTCGACTTGATCGCCGATCGCCAAGCCATAATCGCCGCCGGCGCTCGCCCCACGACGGTCAACCGCCGCCTCGACGCGCTGCGCCATTTGTGCCGGTGGGCGCAGCGAACGGGAGCCTTGACCGCGGATATCGCCTGCGACCTTCGCCGCATCCGCCTGCCGCACAATTGTCAGCCCCTCGGCCTTCACGACCCTGAGGTCCATGCGCTGCTGCGCGCCGCCGGCGCCTCGACCCACGGGCTCGCCAAGCGCAATTATGCGCTCGTCCAGCTCATGCTCCAGACAGGGCTCCGGGTCGGCGAGGCGGCGGCGCTGCGGATTGAGAACGTCACCCTGCGCGACCGCTCGGGCAGCGTTCATGTCCGGCATGGGAAGGGGCTCAAGGATCGTGAGGTTCCGCTCAACGCGACGGCGCGGCGCGCGGTGAAGCAATATCTCGATGAGCGCCCGGGCGCCGTCGCGAGCGCGCCGTTGTTTCTCAGCGGTCGCAATTCCGCGCTCCCGGTGCGCTCGATCCAGGCGACGATCGCCGGACTTGCGCGACGCGCCAAGCTTTCGCGCATCAAGGTCTCCGCCCACGCGCTGCGCCACACTTTTGCACTGGCATTTTTGCGCGACAATCCCGGCAAGCTGGTCGAGCTCGCCACATTGCTGGGTCATGAGTCTCTCGACACAACCGCGCTCTATACGCGATCCTCGCGAGACGACCTCGCCGCGGATCTGGAGCGCTCGCATCTCAATGTCGACGGATGACGACCTCGCGCAAAAGGCCCGCCCGCGGCGGCGAATTGCGCTTCCCTCGGAGCCCACCGAGGACGAGCTCGCCAAGCACTGGAGCCTGACGGCGGCGGACCTCGCCGAGATCAGTCGCTGTCGCCGCGACGACCATCGCCTTCGATATGCGCTGCAGCTTTGCGTGCTGCGGACCTACGGACGATTTCTCGACGACTACCGGCAGGCGCCGCTGCGGATCGTCAACCATTTGTCGCGCCAGCTGCAATTGGCGCCGGTGTTGTTCCTCGACCATCCCGACCGCGCGCAGACCGAGCGCGAGCAAGCGTTGCGCATCCGCAACTATCTCGGGCTCGAGAGCTTCGACGAGGATGCCGAGAGCCGCCTCCTGGATTGGCTGCGCGCCGGCGTTCTGGAGGGGCGCTGCGCAGACGAGCTGTTGGCCCGCGTCGAGGAGCGGCTGAGGAGCTGGCAAATCGTTTTGCCGGCCCCAGGAACGCTCGACCGGATCGTTGCGTCCGAGGTCGCCCACGCCACTGCGGCGCCGTTTGACGCCATCGCCGTCAAGCTGCCGGCGAACCTTCGCGCGGCGATCGATCTCCTTGTCGAAGTCCCCGAAGGCGATGCGCGCTCGAGCTTGTTTCGGCTCAAGGATTACCCCAAGACCGCGGCCGCCTCGGCGATCAAGGAGGGCGTCGTGCGCCTTCGCTTGATCGACGAGCTCTTGGCCGATGGCGCCAATCTCGATGAGATCGACCCCAAGATCGTTCATCAGCTCGGCGAGCTCGGCCGCCGCTATGACGTTGGCGATCTGCGCCGCTTCGCTAAGCCCAAGCGTGATGCGCTCGTCGCCTGTTATCTGGTCGAGGCGCACAAGACCCTGCTCGACCAGTTGGTCGAGATGAACGACCAGTTTCTGACCGGCATGAACCGCCGTGCTCGCAATGCGGTCAAAGCCGAGGAACGCGTGCTGCGCCGCCGGGCCCGCGCCGGCATGGATCGCGTGCTCGGCGCCATGGATGCGCTGACCGCGGCCGCTGGAGAACAAAAGGTCGAGGCGTTCCGCACGCAGGTCAATGCGGCGAGCCTGGTCGAAGCCGTGGCGGCGTGTCGGGCTTTCAATCGCCTGGAGGAGCGCGGACATCTCGACGCCATGCTGGCCCGCTATGGCGCCTTGCGCCAATATCTCCCCGCCTTTGTCGCGCTTCCGTTTCAGGCCGCCGTCGGCAGCGAGGCTCTGATCACGGCGATCTCGATTCTACGCGACCTCGACGCCGGCGCGCGCGAAATGGTCAAACCTGATGACCCGCTCGGCTTCGTTCCCGCCGCGTGGCGTCCGTTCCTGATCGAGCAAGGAAAAGTCGATCGGCGCATCTGGGAGATCTCTCTCGCCTTCGCAATCCGCGACGCGCTGAGGGCGGGCAATCTGTTTCTGGCGAAGAGCCGCGAGCACGTCTCTTTCTGGAACCTCGTCTACGACGAGCGGAGATGGCGGGAGACCCGCGACAACGCATACGGCCGCCTCGATCTTCCCGCCGAGCCGCGCGCCTTTCTCGACGAGGATCTCGCCCGAGTGTCCCCGCTGATGCGAAAGCACATCACCCCAAACGGCAGCTACTTGCAATCCCCACGCCAACCGCTGAATGCGATCATGCCCCGCTTCGCCTGACCCAGCTATCTCGGAGGTCAACATTGCGTGCAACACGCTACCGTGCATTTTCGCACGCTTGGGCCTTCCACCCCATACAGGCTCGAACGCGGCCGTCCCCCCCGCCGGCTTGAGGGATCAGTGCTCGCCAGGGCGGATTTTCACACCGCGCCGCTCATAGGCGATATACGAGAGCAACGCCGTCATCCTGGGATCGTTTGCAGCTAGCGGCTCCTTGCGCTCCAGCGGATTTCTCAAACACCAGTTGACCATCTCCCAAAGCTGCGCAACCTTGCCAAGCTGCTTTTGGAATTTTGGGTAGGTTTCGGGGTGGGTGTTTGCGGCGTTCGGATGGCATTGCGCGCAGACGACACCATTGGCGCCGAGCTTGTCGTCGGTCCATAGCTTGCGACCGTCAGCCCGCACGCCGTCGAACTCCTTCTCATAGCGCGCGACGTCGTCGGCTGTGAAGTCATCGGCGCGCGCCGGGGACGCGAGGAGCAGAAGGCCTAGCATCAGGCCGACAAATGGAACACGCATACGAGAGTTCCGATTCTCAAGTTCAGTAATGGGATTGAGACGGCGTACGGAGCGCCGCGTCGCGGTAGTCGAAATCAACTGGTTTCTCCTCCACTGGATCGAAGCTCACCGTTCGCTTTGGATTGTCCCACAGCTTGTAGCGCGCGGCGACGTGGCCCGAATGGACGCTGATAAGCTGCCAGCCGGTGGCGTCGCGCTCGAAGAACGGATCGGCTCGGTTCATCGGCACTGTAAGCACCGGCAGATGGCTTTCCGCCTGCGTGTAGGCCTCGGGATAGGGCCAGGGCCAAGCCGTCGCCATCACCGAGTTGAAGGAGATGTTGCCGATCTGGTTGTACTGAATCTGGTGCACGTGACCGTAGATCACGTTGACCGATTTGAACGGGCGGAGCAACTCCTGCACCTGCTCGGCGTCCTCCGTCCAGAAGTTCCATCCTTTGTAAATTTTCTGTAGCGGCGAATGCGAGAGCACAATGAGCGGCGTGTCTAAATCGACCTTCGCGAGATCCTCGCGCAGCCAAGCGCGCTGCGCTTCGCCGACCATGAACGGCGACCCGTTTGGACTGTCGAGGTTGGCCATTTCCTTCATGCGCTGCTCAGCCGTGGCCCAATGGCGGAGAGTCCATTCGTCATCGGTCAGAATCGAGTTTAGCACGACAAAATGCACGCCCTTATGGTCGAAACTGTAGTGGTCCGGTCCATAGAGCTTGCGCCAATAGTCGCCGAGATCGAGGTAATAGTCGTGCTCGCCCATGACGCAATGGAGCTTCGGCTTAAGGGCCGAGAGAATTTCGGCGCCGTGATCGAGCTCCTCGCGCTTGCCGATCTGCGCGAGGTCGCCGCCGAAGATGACGAAATCGGATTCCGGCTTGAGCAGATTGGCTTCAGCAACAGCGCGCCTGAGGCCCATGTCCCAGTTGCGCACAAAGCTCGCGCCTTTGATCTGCTGGATGTGCGCGTCGGAGATGTAGGCGAAGGAGAAGTCTTCGCGCTCGCCAGCAAAGGCGAGCCGCACCATGCTGACGGGAAGGGTGGTGACCGTTCCAGCGGCGGCCACGCCAGCAGCAATGACACTGCGCCTGGAGATAAGTCTCGTCATTTCTAAAAACCTCGTGCTTCCGCGCTTTTGACGGGCCCTCATCTTAAGGCTCTTGGAGCGAGTCGTCCAATCCCCGTGACTCAGCTTACAGCGGGTTGGCATTAGGCGTGCGTCGCGCCGAGAAGCTTTTCAACAAAAACGACGGCGGGTGACTCAAGATCGGCTGCCCGCAATCGTCCTCCCATCAGCCGCGCCTGCGTTTGAATGAACGAATCACGCTCGACTCGATCCAGTAGCGCGCTCAATTGTCCCGCCGTAACGGTGAAAAAATCTCCGCTGACCCCGAGACCGTGATAAACAACCCTTGCCGCGTTTCCCGGCTGATCGAGGCCTAGCGGAAAAACGACCATCGGCACACCAAAGTAGGCGCACTCTTTGACAGTATTTCCGCCGCCGTGAACAATGGCTACGGCGCTTCTTCTTAGTATCTCAAGCTGTGGCGCTCGTTTCAAAAAGTGAACATTCGGGGGTGCATTTAGGAAATCCTCCGGATCGGCAGCATCATAAAGACTTATAACCCACTGAAACTCGGGCTTATTTTCTGCTGCTGCAAGAACAGCCATGAAAAAGCGATGATACATGCTCTTGCTGGCCCATGGAATTGTGCCAAGGCTACAATAGATTATGCGCCGCTCATCTAAGCTGTTCCATGGAAAATCTACTTCTTGGCGCTCCAAATCGATCCCGCAGCCTAAATAATAACGGCCAGGTCGATCGTCATGGGGAAATTCGAGTTCGCGTGGCCAGAGCACCAGTTCCGGAAAACGCGCCTTCAAAGGCAATAAATCCGTGGATTCAACGAACTTCCAAGGATAGCGGCATCTTTCTGCAATTTGTCGGCTCGTCCGACAAAGATCGGGCAGGTGCGCGAGGCCGAGCGATCCGTAAAAGTAGCCGATAAGGTTCCGCCGAATTTTTAGAGTTTTCCAGGCTAGACGCAGCTTCGTGGACGCCCACCAGTCGTTTCCGGGCAAAATAGCGGTCCTTACCGGCGGCACTCGAGAATCTTCGCTGCGCCCAAAATTATCATAAAGATAAGCGCACATGATCCCCGCATCGTAGGCCAGCAACGACGGTATTATAACCTCGAAGTCTGAAACATGTATTATCAACAGGTCCGGCCGCTCGCGCGCCATGATCTCCTGAAATTCTCTTTCTTGATCGGACGCTAACGCGTTCAGGAGCCTACGAATCCCATGGATCCTTGCGCGCGCGTTTCTGAGGCCTTCCCAAAAGCTCCGCGTAGCCGCGATTTCATGCGACGCCTCAGTTGGCGTCTCTCCAAACCATTTCTCATACAGCGGCGTAAATTGGTGTCCGTGGGCGACGACATATTCTTTGCATTGGGCGACTCCGATATAAGAGATTTCGTGTCCTCTCGCACCTAGATCTCGTGCGAGTTTCAATCCGCTTACCACAGACGCAGTGTGGGGCCATACGAAGAAGATGACGCGCGCCACCTCAGAAACCTTTCAATTTCTCGCCGAGCAACGAGGCCTCATCGATTCCGGCCTTTGACCATCGCTCCGCCGGTGCAATGTTGAGCCTGCTCGCTGCGCGTCGTATCCTTAAACCGCCGTGGCGCAACGTGGCAGGCTTAAGGAGATATTGAAGAATCCGATGTGTCGCAAGTCTTTTGTCCCGGTTCGTTCGGCGTCAATGTGGATGAATTCGGCATCGAAGGCGACCTCGCCCCAGGGGCGGCGCTCGTGACCAGATTCTCTTGGCCGCGCAGCAGCGTCATCAGCCCACCGTTCCGCGCGTTCCAAACCCGCGCGGTTGTGTCCTTGGCAGCGGTGACGAGGTTTTCCTCCCGCGAGAACACAACGCTATAAACTCGGTCCTCGCGGACCGAGCAGGACAGCAGAGCCCTCGTCTAGATTACGCCTATTTGTCAAGTACATACTTTTCTAACGGATCGCCTCGGGAGAGGGAGACCACTCCGTTTCGAACTGCACGGCGGCGCCTCAAGCTGCATTTCGCTACGCTGCACTTCGCGCACGACGCACCGCCGGTCTTCCTTCGACCTCGCAAAAAGGGTACAAGAGCGAGAGCAAACTGCAATTCTCGGGGCTGGGTCTCAGGAATTCGACTCAAAGAAGGGCATCGCATCGACTGAACCAGACTTCATGGCTTTTCTCCCAAGAAGCCTGCCTCGTTGGCCTGTCTCACGATTTTCGAATCGGCTGACCGTCAATCTCGACAAAAGCGGCTAGGTCCAGTCAAATCCGAATCTCCTAACGCCCTGAAAAACCAGGATGGACGGCTCGTGCAAAACGATCGGTTGGCGCCAGGGTTCTCGGATTACGATCTCTTTGGACCTAGTCATTCGCGCTCTTGGCGAGCGATCGGTCTCGGTTCGGTCGTCGCGCTTGCCTCATGCGCGGTCGGCCCGGATTTCGCGCCGCCCGCGCCCCCGCCCGTCGAGCGATTCACGCCGGAGCCAACCGCATCGCCGGGCGGCGGCCAGCGCTTCCGTCAAGGCGCGGAGGTTCCCGCGCGCTGGTGGGAGGCGTTTTGCTCAGAGAGCCTCGACGATCTCGTCGAGGAGGCTCTGGCGCGCAGTCCAACGCTCGAAGCTGCGAATGCTGCGATCCGCGTCGCGCAGTTCAACGCCTTCGCAGGCTCCGGCGCGTTCTTTCCGCAAATGCTTCTCGGCTCGAATTCGAGTTATAATCTCGCCTCGGGCGATGCGACCAACTCAACGGTCCTGCAAACGCCCTATTCCTTCTTCACCAAGCAGGTGCAGATCAGTTACGCGCTGGACATATGGGGCGCGACCTGGCGCAATGTCGAATCGCTCGACGCGCAGCGCGATCAGCAAATCTATCAAAAGCAGGCGGCGTATCTGACGCTCGCGGCGAATGTCGTGAAGGCGGCGATCGAAGAGGCGTCGCTGCGCGGCCAGATCGCGGCGACACGACGCATCATCGCGCTCGAGGAGGAGCGGCTGACGCTGATGCAGCACCGGCTCGACTACGGCGTCGCCGCCGGAACCGATGTCCTCTCGCAGCAGACCGCGCTCGCCCAGGCGCGCCAGGCCTTGCCGCCGCTGGAGAGTCTCCTCGCGCAGCAGCGCAATCTCCTGACCGCGCTCGCCGGGCGCTATCCTTCCGAAGAGGTCGACGAGACTTTCACCCTGGGGCGGCTCGCGCTGCCTCGCGATCTGCCGCTCAGCGTTCCGTCCCGTCTGGTCGCGCAACGTCCGGACATCAGGAGCGCCGAAGCGAATCTCCACTCGGCGAGCGCGCTGATCGGCGTCGCCGTCGCCGCCCGTCTGCCGAACGTGACGCTTTCCGCCACTGGCCTGACGAGCGCCTTCTCGCTCTCTCAGCTGTTCCAGCCGGGAACTTTCGGCTACACGCTGGCGGGCAACATCGCGCAAACCGCTTTCGACGGCCTAACTCTCTACAACAAGCAGAAGGCGGCAGAAGCTTCCTTCGATCAGGCCAAGGCGCAATATCGCGACACCGTCGTGAAGGCGTTTCAGAATGTGGCCGACGCATTACGGGCGCTGCAAGCCGACGCGCGAGCGGTTCAAGCGGCAAGAACTGCCGAAGCGACTGCGAAGAAGTATCTCTACGACGTTCGCCAGCGGCTCAAGCTCGGCCCCGATTCGCAACTTGTCGTCGTCGACGCCCAGCGCGCCTATCTCGCCGCAGCGAATGCGAGAATTCAAAGCGAAGCCCAGCGCTTGACCGACACAGTCGCCTTGTACGTCGCGCTGGGCGGAGGCTGGCAATGATCGACTTCGGACTCGAATGCGATCTTTGGCTCGAGCTCAGGAGGCCAGCTCATCTCAAGCCGCACGTGGGCTCCGCGCGATCGCAATGCTCGCGGGGGAGCCGTCAGGAGGCGCTCTGTGGCCATATGCGAGCGCCCCTAATTTGGCGGCGGCTCGCCGTTCGTCGCTGCACCCAGCGCGACTATCTTGCGGCCGCGATTTCCAGTATTCAGGCGAGGCCCGACGCTGATCGACACGCTTGCTTCGCGCGTCGCGTGGGTGGGTGGCGATGCGGTAAGCGGGACGGTCCGATTCTACGAAGGTCCCTCCTGCTGCAACGGAGGCTCTAAGCGTGGCGATTTGGAGAACGTCAATTGCGGCGATTTCCCGCTTCGGCGGAGGCCGAAAAAAGACTTCGCTCGCCGCTGTGCTTTTGGCGCTTGTAATTGGCGTGGCGCTGACCTCTCGCTTCGTTGGGCCGACAGCGCCAAAGGCGGCGGACTCGCCGACCGGCGCCGGCGACGGGACCCCCGTGACCGCGGCCGAGGTCGTCATCGCCGATTTCGGCGTTACGCTCGAGGCGCTCGGCACGGTGACGCCGATCGCGACCGTCTCCGTCACCTCGGAAGTGAGCGGCAAGCTCGTCAAGATCTTCTATGAAGAAGGCCAGATGGTGAAGGCGGGCGACGTTCTCGCCGAAATCGATCAGCGGCCGTTCGAGAACGCGCTGCATCAAGCAGAAGGTCAGCTCGCGCGCGACCAGGCGCAACTCGAAAATGCGAAGCTCGATCTCGAACGCTATCGCGCGCTCGTCACGCTGAAGTCGGAGTCCGGCCAGCGCCGCGACACGCAAAAGTCGCTCGTGCATCAGCTCGAGGGCGCGGTGAAGATCGACCAGGCGCAAGTGGATGACGCCCGACTGAAGCTCGACTACTCTCGCATCAAGGCGCCGGTCTCGGGCCGCGTCGGCTTGCGCCTCGTCGACCTCGGCAATTACGTCTCGGCAGGCGGCACGAGCGGCATCGCGGTCATCACGCAGCTGCAGCCGATCACGGTCGTCTTTCCGGTGGCGGAGGACTATCTGCCCGGCGTGACCAAGCAGCTGCGCCTGGGCAAGGCGCTGAGCGCTTCGGCCTATGACCGCGCCGGCGCCACGTTGCTCGCCCAAGGCGCCCTTTTGACGATCGACAATCAGGTCGATCCAGCCACGGGCACCGTCAAATTCAAGGCGCAATTCGAAAATCGCGATCAGACGCTGTTTCCGAACCAGTTCGTTAATGTGCGCCTCGCCGCCGAGACGCTGAAGGGCATGGCGATCATTCCGGCTGCGGCCATACAATATGGGCCGAAGGGGGCGTTCGTCTTCGAGGTCCTGGGCGATGACACCGTAGCGATGAAGCCGGTCACGCTTCGCAAGATCGAGGAAGAGAAAGCAGCCGTTTCAGCCGGACTCGCCGCGGGGGCGCGTGTCGTCGTCGCTGGCGCCGATCGTCTGCGCGAGGGCGCCAAGGTGAAGGCCGCGAGCGTGAAATGAATCCCTCAGCGCTCTTCATTCAGAGGCCGGTCGCGACGACGCTGCTGATGATCGCGCTGCTGCTCGCCGGCGGCGTCGCCTTTCTCTTTCTGCCGATCGCCGCATTGCCGCAAGTCGACTATCCCACGATCCAGGTTCGCACCTTCTACCCTGGCGCGGGGCCTGAAGTTATGGCCACTTCGGTGACGGCCCCTCTGGAGAGACGGCTCGGCCAAATGGCGGGGCTCGATCAGATGAGCTCGGCGAGCTCGGTAGGCGCCTCGATCATCACCCTGCAATTTTCCCTGGATCTCAACCTCGACGTCGCCGAGCAGGAGGTGCAGGCGGCGATCAATGAGGCGACTGGAGTTCTGCCGAGCGACCTTCCCGCGCCGCCGGTCTATGTCAAAGTCAATCCCGGCGATGCGCCGGTCTTGACGCTGGCGATGACGTCGAAAACCTTGCCCCTGACCAGGGTCCAGGAGCTCGTCGATACGCGGCTAGCGCAAAAGATTTCGCAGATGGCGGGCGTCGGCGTCGTCAATCTGGCGGGCGGCCAGAGGCCGGCGGTGCGCGTCAAGGTCAATCCAAGGGCGCTCTCGGCCTATGGCCTCAACCTCGACGATCTCCGCACGACAATCGCCAACGCCAACGTCAGTGGTCCTAAGGGAAGCTTCAGTGGCCCGCAACGGACCTACACCATCAGCGCCAATGATCAGCTGAGCAACATCCCCGATTATGCGAGCCTCATCGTCGCCTACCGGAATGCCGCTCCGGTTCGGCTCTCCGACATCGCGGCGATCGTCGAAGGCGCCGAAAATGAAGAACTCGCCGCCTGGGGCGGCGCCGAGCCGGCGATCATCCTCAACGTGCAGCGGCAGCCGGGCGCGAACGTCATCAGCGTGGTCGACGCCATCAAGGAAGCGCTGCCCCAGCTGAAGGCGTCTCTGCCGCCGGGCGTCGACGTCGCTGTGCTGACCGATCGCACGATCACCATTCGCGCCTCGGTGCGCGAAGTCGAATGGACCCTCGTCACCGCCACCATCCTCGTCGTTCTCGTCATATTCGTGTTTCTGCGCGACCCGCGCGCGACGATCATCCCGAGCCTTGCGGCTCCGCTGTCGCTCATCGGCGCCTTCGCGGCGATGCATCAGCTGCGGTTCGGACTCAACAATCTCACCTTGATGGCCCTCACGGTCGCAACGGGCTTCGTGGTCGACGACGCGATCGTGATGACCGAGAATATCGTCCGTCACATCGAAGACGGGATGGAGCCGCGCGAAGCCGCGCTCGCCGGGTCCAGGCAGATCGGCTTCACCATCATCTCGCTGACCTTGTCCTTGATCGCGGTGCTCATTCCTCTGCTATTCATGAGCGACGTCGTCGGCCGGCTGTTCAGGGAATTTGCGATCACGCTCGCGGTAACGATTCTCATTTCGGCTGCGGTCTCCCTCACCCTCGCGCCGATGCTGTGCGCGAAGGTGCTGCGACGCCGACGCGAGGGCGAGGAGTCGGCGCTCGCCCAATTCGCCAGACGACAGTCGGACCGCGTCACGGCCTGGTACGGCCGGATGCTCGATCGGGTCCTCGCCCATCAAGCGCCGACCCTCTCGGTTGCCGGGCTTATGCTCCTGCTCACCGTTTTTCTCTACGTCGTGATCCCGAAGGGCTTCTTTCCAGTCCAGGACACGGGAGTCCTCCAAGGGACCTCGACAGCGCCGGACTGGATATCCTTCGAGGCCATGGCTGCACGCCAGCAGGCGCTCGCGGCGAACCTTCTCGCCGATCCCGATGTCGAGAGCCTGTCTTCCTTCATCGGCGTCGACGGCGTCAACATGACGCCGAACACAGGCCACTTTCTGATCAATCTGAAGCCGCACGGCGAACGCCACGCGAGCGCCGAGGCCATTGGACGACGGCTTACCCGCGCGAGCGCCTCCGTTCCCGGCATCTCGCTCTCCATCCAGCCGGTGCAGGATCTGGCGATCGAGACCGGGGCGAGCCGCACCCAATACCAGTTTGTCCTGGCGGCGATCGATCCGACCTCCTTGACCACGTTCGTCCCGAAGCTGGTCGAACGGCTGAGGCGTCAGCCGCAGCTCGAAGATGTCGCCAGCGATCTCGAAAGCCAAGGCCTTGCGGCATTTCTCAGAGTGGATCGCGACACCGCCGCGCGTTTCGGCATCACGCTCGCGACGATCGACAATGCACTCTATGACGCATTCGGTCAGCGGATCGTCTCGACCATCTTCACCCAGTCCCATCAGCGCCGCGTGATTCTGGAGACAGACACAGCCTTCACGCCGTCCACAGATTCCCTGCTACAGCTCTATCTTCCGTCCTCCACGGCGACAAGCGGCCAGGTTCCGCTATCGGCCATCGCGCAGGTTTCGGTGAGGCAGGCGCCGCTGCTGATCAGCCACTTCGGGCCGTTTTCCGCAACCTCGATCTCCTTCAATCCGGCGCCCGGGGTATCGCTCGGCGAGGCGATCGGGACGATACGCACGATCGAGCAGGAAATCGGACCGCCGCCTCAGATCAGCACGCACTTCCAGGGCGCCGCCCTCGCCTTCGAGTCCTCGCTGAGCAACGAGCTGTGGCTCATCCTCGCGGCGCTGGTTTGCGTTTACCTCGTGCTCGGCGTTCTCTACGAGAGCTTCATACATCCGGTGACCATTCTATCGACGCTTCCTTCGGCAGGCGTCGGCGCGCTGCTCGCGTTGATCGCGGCGCACATGGATCTCAGCTTGATCGGCGTCATCGGCATCGTCCTGCTGATCGGCATTGTCAAGAAGAACGCGATCATGATGATAGATTTTGCGCTTCAGGCCGAACGCAACGAAGGGCTTTCGCCGCGCGCGGCGATCAGGGAAGCGTGCCTCCTGCGGTTGCGCCCCATTCTGATGACGACCTTCGCGGCGATGTTCGGCGCTTTTCCCTTGATGCTCGGGACGGGCGTCGGCGCGGAGCTCCGCCAGCCGCTGGGCGTCGCTATCGTCGGCGGCCTGGCCCTGTCTCAGATCCTCACATTGTTCACGACGCCGGTGATCTATCTCGCCTTGGATCGCGTCGCGAAACAGCTTGGCCGTGCTGCGGTCGGCGGCCCGGCGAAGTCACGATCCGAGACCGGGCGATGAATATATCGGCGCCTTTCGTCAGGCGGCCGGTCGCTACGCTGCTATTGACGTTGGCCGTGGCGTTCGCGGGAGCCGTCGCGCTCCTGAAGCTGCCGGCTGCGCCGATGCCCGAGGTGGAATCGCCCTCGATCTGGGTGTCCGCGTCCATGCCGGGCGCCAGTCCGGAGGTCATGGCGCGCACCGTTGCGACGCCGCTCGAGCGGCGTTTGAGCGCCGTGGCGGGCGTCGCGGAAATGACGTCGCAAAATTCCTACGGCTCGACCTCGATCTCTCTGCAATTCGAGCTCAACCGAAATCTCGATGGCGCCGCTCGCGACGTGCAGGCGGCGATCAACGCCGCTCGTCTCGACCTTCCCGCGGCCCTGAGAGAGAATCCCTCCTATTCGAAGTCCAATCTCGCGTTCTGGCCGATCTCCTACATCTCTTTGACTTCCGCCACGCTGAGCTTGCCGGAAGTCTTCGATGTCGCAACCAATGTGGCGCAACCCCAGCTGGCCTCCATCCAGGGTGTTGGCTACGTCAAGGTGCTCGGATCGTCGCCGCTGGCCGTGCGGGTCGAGCTCAATCCCGAAGCCCTCGCCAAATATGGCGTCGGTCTGGAAGATGTCCGCGCGGCGCTTGCCGCCGCCAACGCGAACAGTCCCAAAGGCGCAATCCAGTCGGGCGACCGGCGATTTCAAATTTATACGAATGATCAAGCGCCCAAGGCCAAGGACTATCAGCCGCTCGTCATCGCCTATCGGAACGGGAGCGCGATCAGACTTTCGGATGTGGCGGAAGTCGTGGATTCGGTCGAAGAGAACTGGCAGGCGGCGGTGACCGACGGCAAGGCTTCGATTCTGCTGCGAATTTACGCAACGCCGGGCGCTAACGTCATCGCCACGGTCGATCGGATCAAGGCGCGGCTGGAGCACCTTCGCGCCGTCGTGCCCAGCGCGATCAACATCGATATCATTTCAGACCGGACGGCCACGATTCGCAGATCGCTCAAAGACCTCGAACATGCGTTGATGATCGCAGGCGTTCTCGTGATCTTGACCGTGTTCGCATTCCTGCAGAGCGCGCGCGCGATCGTGATCCCGGCCGTCGTCGTGCCCATTTCCATCCTCGGCACGTTCGGCGTCATGTATCTCTTGGGTTACAGTCTCAACAGCGTCACGCTGATGGCACTCATCGTCGTGACCGGTCTCGTGATCGACGACTCAGTCGTCGTCGTGGAGAACATCTCGCGTCACCTCGAAAGCGGGACCTCGCGTCTGCAGGCGACGTTTCAGGGAGTCCTTGAGGTCGGATTTACGGTCCTTGCGATGAGCCTGGCGCTGGTCACGATTTTCATCCCCTTATTGTTCATGGAGGACGTAATCGGCCGCATCCTGCGCCAATTTGCGGCGACGCTCTCAGTCGCCGTAATGATTTCCTTCATCGTTTCCTTGACCGCCGCTCCGATGCTATGTGCGCACGTCTTGGAGCCTCCGACTCTTCGAAAACCAGGAAGATTTGCTCGCGCCTTCGAGCATGCGTATAGGGTGACGCTCAATGGCTATGAACGAACTCTGGCTTCGGCATTGCGCCACTCTCGAGTGACCCTGGCGGCGCTATTCGCCTTCGCCGGCCTCAACGTGTATCTGTACGTTACAGTACCGAAGGGCTTGCTGCCTCAACAAGACCCGGGATGGCTGTACGGCGTTCTCGTAACCGAGCCGAACACCTCCGCCGCGCCGCTCCAGAAGGCGTTTGAAGAGACCTCCGCGATCATTGCGGCCGACCCGGCTGTGAAGAACTTCGACGCGATGATTGAGGTGGCGAACTCCAGCTTTGCAGAATATCACATTTTCCTGACGCCTCGAGCGCAACGCAAGGAAACCACGAGCGACGTCAAAACCCGGCTGTCCACGCGGATCGGCGAGTCGCCCGGAAGAACGTTGATCCTCAGCTCGGTGCAGGACATAAGCCTGGAATTCCCCACGGGCAACGGCGGCCATTACCAATATCAGCTGCTGGGCGACGACATCGGCGAGCTTCACGTCTGGTCGATGCGTTTGGCGGAGGCTCTGAACGCCGTCCCGGAGCTGGAGGATCCCAGAGGCGACCTGAGGGAAGGCGGACTCCAGGCGCGTTTCATCCTCGATCGGGACACAATGGCCCGGCTCGGCGTCGCCATGAGTCACGTCGACAACACACTCTATGACGCATTCGGCCAGCGGCAGGTGTCGACGATCCTTACTCCCTTCAACCAATACCGCGTCGTGATGGAAGTCGCGCCCCA
>Ga0187784_10002466_pt1 | contig 14835 bp, 12 predicted proteins | sample 1015_SJ02_MP15_2_FD_132964 | JGI IMG/M metagenome (GOLD analysis project Ga0187784, IMG submission 132964) | Tropical peat soil microbial communities from peatlands in Department of Meta, Colombia - 1015_SJ02_MP15_20_MG | ecosystem: Environmental > Terrestrial > Soil > Wetlands > Peat | place...
ATCGGCAGCCGGAGGCGAAACCGGCGCACCCCGCGCTCAACGGGGGACGCGGCTTAAAGCAACGACGGAGCGGGCTTTTTTGGTCTCGTTGGCCGTCCAAAGGTCAGCACCGAAGAGGCTTGTTCAATCTTGCCGGCCGTGCGGAACGGGTTCTCCCGCTCCAATCCAAGGCAGCACATCGGCCAAAGAGTCGCGCGCCTGCACCGTGTCCCCAACGCACGGCTCGCGCGCGGAAGCTTCAGCCGCTGACGCCGGTCGCGCGCGTGCGAACGCGTGCGGCCGAACTGCAACACTGGGCCGCAAGGCCCTGGATGAAGGAGCGCGCCAATGACCGAGCGCATCCGCGAATTCCTGCGCCGCCGCCGCGATGAAGGCCGCGACGACGGTCCGTGCCTGGTCGTCGATCTCGACGTCGTGCGCGACAATTATCAGGCCTTCGCCAAGGCATTGCCGGACAGCCGGGTGTACTACGCCGTCAAGGCGAACCCGGCGCCCGAACTGTTATCGCTCTTGGTCTCGCTCGGCTCCTGCTTCGACACCGCCTCGGTCGCCGAGATCGAGCTGGTGCTCGCGGCCGGCGCCACGCCCGACCGCATTTCCTTCGGCAACACGATCAAGAAGGAACGCGACATCGCGCGCGCTTTTGCGCTCGGGGTGCGGTTGTTCGCGGTCGACTGCAAGGCCGAGGTCGACAAGATCGGCCGCGCCGCACCCGGATCGCGGGTTTTCTGCCGCATCCTGTCCGACTGCGTCGGGGCCGAATGGCCGCTGTCGCGCAAGTTCGGCTGCGAGCCGGCGATGGCCGTCGAGGTGCTGGAGCACGCGCTCAAGCTCAAGCTCGAGCCCTGCGGCGTGTCGTTCCACGTCGGTTCGCAGCAGCGCAACCAGCATGCCTGGGACCGGGCGCTCGCTTCGGCGGCGGCCGTGTTCAGGGAGTGCGGCGAGCGCGGCATCAACCTCGCCATGGTCAACCTGGGCGGCGGCTTTCCGACCAGGTACCTGAAAAACGTGCCGTCGGTGAAGAGCTACGGCTCGGCGATCTTCAAGGCGCTGCGCAAGCACTTCGGCAACCGCATCCCGGAAACGATCATCGAGCCGGGCCGCGGCCTGGTCGGCAATGCCGGCGTGATCGAGAGCGAAGTCGTCCTGGTTTCGAAGAAGAGCGAGGAAGACGACGTGCGCTGGGTCTATCTCGACATCGGCAAGTTCGGCGGGCTGGCCGAAACGATGGACGAGTCGATCCGCTACCCGATCCGTACGCCGCGGGACGGCGACGCCATGGCGCCTTGCGTGCTCGCCGGTCCGACCTGCGACTCGGCCGACGTCATGTACGAGAAAATGCCTTACATGCTCCCGGTCAGTCTGGAGATCGGCGACCGGGTGCTGATCGAAGGCACCGGCGCCTATACCGCGACCTACGCAGCAGTGGCCTTCAACGGCTTTGCCCCGCTGCGGACCTTCCACATCTGAAAACTGCGGCGGACCCCTGTGGCCCCGGCGCGGCCTTGGCCGCGCCGGGCGCAACGGGAGAATGGAGCGGGATCATGGTCACCATCCGGGAAGAGAAGTTCGCCGATATCGCGGCCCGCGAGGCTCTCCTCGACGAGGCCTATGGCGCCGCGCGCTTTGCCAAGACTTCCGAGCGGCTGCGCGAGGGCCGGTTGCCGGCGGTCGGGCTGTCGCTCGTCGCCGTCGAGCGGGGCTGCATCGTCGGCACCGTTCGGCTTTGGCATATCAACGCCGGCATCGGACACGATGCGTTATTGCTCGGGCCGCTTGCGGTTCATCCGGCGCATCACAATCGGGGCATCGGTTCGGCACTCGTCCGCCGCGCCATCGCGCGCGCCCGGCTCGCGGGCCACGGGGCGATTGTTCTGGTCGGCGATGCCGCTTATTACGGCCGGTTCGGCTTTTCGTCGGCGCTCACCGGCCGGCTGTGGATGCCGGGCCGGTACGAGCTCGACCGGCTGCTTGCCCTGGAGCTCCGCCGCGGCGCGCTCGCCGATGCCCACGGTCTCATCAGCCCCGCCGGCGAGATCGAGCCCAAGCCCGACCTCAACGTGCTCGTCGCCGCCGTCGGCGCTGCGCCGAATGCACTCGTGCGGCACGCCGCTTGACTCACGTGAACGAACTTTGCTCTGGAGTAACGACAATGACGGACATGGCATTGCTTGCCCGCTTCGACGGCCCCATCGTGATGATCGGCTTCGGTTCGATCGGCAAAGGTACCTTGCCGCTGATCGAACGTCACATCGCGTTCGATCGCGAGAAATTCGTCGTCGTCGCCCCCGACGATCGCGACCGCCACCTGCTCGACGAACGGCAGATCAAATTCTTGCACCTCGCCATCACGCGCGACAATTACCGCGACGTGCTCGTGCCGCTGCTCACGGCAGGGCCTGGTCGCGGCTTGATCGTCAACCTGTCGGTCGACACTTCTTCTGTCGACCTGATGGAGCTCGCCAAGGATATCGACGCCTTCTACATCGACACGGTGGTCGAGCCGTGGCCCGGTCTCTACACCGACGGCAGCCGTTCAATCTCGGAGCGCTCGAATTACGCGCTGCGCGAGGGCGTGCTCGACCTGCGGCGTCGGCGGCCCGGCGGGGTCACCGCCGTGAGCTGCTGCGGCGCCAATCCGGGCATGGTGTCCTGGATGGTCAAGAAGGCGCTCATCGATATCGCCATCGACCTGAAACTCGATTTTGTCGAGCCGCAGACCCAGGCCGACTGGGCGCACTTGATGCAGCGGGTTGGCGTCAAGGGAATCCATATCGCCGAGCGCGACACCCAGCGCGCCGCAACGCCCAAGCCGCGCGGCAAATTCATCAATACCTGGTCGGTTGAAGGCTTTATCGCCGAAGGGTCGCAACCGTCCGAGCTTGGCTGGGGCACGCACGAAAAAGCGCTGCCGCCCGGGGCCCGTCGCCACGGGTTCGGCTGCGATGCCGCGATCTACCTGACCCGGCCGGGTGCCGGCACGCGGGTGCGCTCGTGGACGCCGACCGCGCAAGCCCAGCACGCCTGGATGATCACGCATAACGAATCGATCTCGATCGCGGACTATTTCACGCTGCGCGAGGCCGGCAAGGTCGTGTATCGGCCGACCTGTCACTATGCCTACCACCCGTGCGACGACGCCGTGCTGTCGTTGCACGAATTGGCCGGCGGAGAATGGCGGCCGCAGCAGACCTGGCACATCCTCACCGAAGACGACATCGTCGACGGCATCGACGAACTCGGCGTGCTGCTCTACGGGCACGCCAAGAACGCCTATTGGTACGGCTCCCAGCTGTCGATCGAGGAAACGCGCAAGCTTGCGCCCTATCAGAACGCAACCGGCTTGCAAGTGACCTCGGCGGTGCTGGCGGGCATTGTCTGGATGCTGGAGAATCCCGATCGCGGCATCGTCGAAGCCGACGAGATGGGCTTCCGCCGCTGTCTCGAAATCCAGCGGCCCTATCTCGGGCCGGTGGCCGGACATTATACCGACTGGACGCCGCTTAAGGACCGCGGCCGCCTGTTCCCGGAAAGCGTCGACCGCGACGATCCCTGGCAGTTCAGCAACGTGCTGGTGAACTGACGGCAACGGGCGCCCTTCGCGGGCGCCCGTTTCGACGACGGCCGTCTTAAGCTTTACTGCAATCGCTTCGCCGCCTCCTCGACCAAGCTCAGGTCCGCATGCGCCTTGACGTCGATGCTCTTGGGAACGAAGCCGAGCTCCTTGGTCACGTCGACGTTCTTCTGTAGCGCATCGAGGTCCGGGATCATGCTGGGATTGCGATAGTAGTCCTGCTTGGTGAACAGCCAGCCGAAGCGCTCCGGCGGCTGCTTGGTCAGCTGCGCAGCGATTGCAGCGGCCGCATCGTGATTTTGCGGATCGAGATACCAGCGCTCGATCCGCATCGAATCTTCCATGAAATCGACCAGAGCGGCGCGATGGGCGTCGATGAACGGCTTACGCGCGGTCCACATGATAAATTGCGATCTGCCGATCGCGTCGTGCACGGTGAACAGCGGCCGCGCAATCGCCTGCAGTTGCGGATCGAGCGCGAACGGCAGTACCGCCGGGATCAGGTCGACCTTCTTCTCGGCCAACATCGCGCGCATGGCCGGAAATGGTGCCTCGACGACCGTAAAGTCGCGGTTGGCCTCCAGCCCGTGCTGGTGCAGCATCGCTTTCATGGCGACGTCGACGGCGCTGCCAAGGGCGTTGGTGGCGACGACTCTGCCTTTGAGATCCTCGATTTTTTTGATCGGACCGTCGGCGAGAACCTCGTAAGTGTCGTCGCGATAGCCGGGCGCGCCGTCCTGGAACTCGTCGGCGACGACCCGAATATCGTCCAGGTCGGCGTTGCCGATCGCCACCGGCAGGGTGGAGAAAGCGAGATCGCCGATCTCCACTTCATTGTTGGCGATCGCCGTGACCATCGGCGGCGTGCCGGCGAAATGCGTCGGCTCGAACACGTAGGATTGCTCGAAATGCTTGGCGAGGTCCTTCTTGGCCAGCCAGATCGAGGCCCAGTTGGCGACCGGCGCAACCCAGGCGCCGCGGATTTTCAGCGGGTCGGCATGTGCCGTTCCGGCGCAGGTCAGCAGGCACAGGCAAGCCCAAACCAGTTTTGCTGTACGCATCGATAGCTCCTTTACCGCAAGCGCTTGGCCGCTTCCTCGACCATGCTCAAATCCGAATATGCTTTGACGTCGAAGCTTGCGCGCGCATAGCCGAGTTCCTTGGTCATGTCGACGTTTCGCTGCAGCGCCCCGAGATTCGGAATCATGTTGGGGTCGCGGTAGTTGTCGGTTTTGCTGAACACCCAGTCCATGCGCTGCGGCGGCGCCTTGACCAGCCGGGCGGTGATTTGCGTCGCCTCCTGGTGGTTCTTCGGATCCGTATACCAGTGCAGGATGCGCAGCGTGTCCTCGAGCCAATCGACCAAAGCAGCGCGATGGGCGTCGATGAAGGGCTTGCGCGCCTGGAAACTGACAAATTGCGATACGCCGATGGCATCCTTGGCGGTGAACAGGGTCTTTGCGGTTTGCTCCAATTCCGGATCCAGCGCGAAGGGCAAGATTCCGGGAATCAAATCCACCTTGTGCTCCGCCAGCATCGCCTTCATCGCGGGGAACGGCGCCTCGATGACGGTATAGTCGCGGTTAGGCTCCAGCCCGTGCTGGTGCAGCATCGCTTTCATGGCGACGTCGACGGCGCTGCCCTCCGCGTTGGTCGCAACGACCTTGCCCTTGAGGTCCTCGACCCGCTTGATCGGTCCGTCCTTGAGCACGGTGTATCGGATCGTCCAATGGCCGTCGACGCCGTCCTGGAAATCGTCCGCGATCACGCGGATGTCGTCCATGCCGGCATTTTTGATGGCGATCGGCAGCATCGAATAAGCAAGATCGCCGATTTCCACCTCGTTGTTGGCGATCGCCGTGACCATCGGCGGCGTGCCAGCGAAATGCATGGGAACGAACGTGTAGGACTTGCCCAAATGCTGGGCAAGCTCTTTCTTGTCCAGCCATATCGAAACCCAGTTCGAGACCGGCGCCACCCAGGCTACGCGAATCTGCACCGGCTCGGCGCGCGCAACGCCGGCACCAAACGCCATCAAAATTAAAATCGGTATCGCCAATATCGCGCGCATGGTCAGCCCCTCCCAGATTGACCGCGGCTGTGCCGCGAAACCGGCTCCGCCAGCCCCGTAGCAACGATTGTGAGGGCAAGCAGGAAGCTGCGCAAGCGTCCCGGCCGGCGCGCATTGTCGCTGCAACGGTCGCGGCAGCCGGTCAGGCCGTCTCCTGGTGCCATACCAACAGCCGGCGCCGCAGCACCACCATGGCCTTGATCAAGGCAAAACCGACGATCGCGATTTCGACGATTCCGGCGAAGACGCCGGCCGAATTGGCAAACCGCGAAGCGCTCATCATGGCGCCGCCGAGGCCGTAGCCGCCCATCACCATTTCGGCGATGATTTCCACGATCAGCGCGATGGGCAGCGCGACCTGCAGTCCGGTCAGGATTTGCGGCGATGCCGCCGGCAACACGATCTGCCACGTCAGCTGCCGCTCGTTGGCGCCCATGTTGCGCGCCGACCACAACAGTTCCTTTTCCACGGCGGCGATGCCGGCGAGCGTCGCCGTTACCACCGGAAACGTCGCGTCGAATACGACGATGGAGATTTTTGCGACGTCATAGACACCGAGCCACAAGATGATCACCGGCAGGAAGGCGATTTTCGGCATCGGAAAACCGACCGAGATGATTGGATCGAAGAACCAGCGCACCAGGCGCAGGCGCGACATAAGCGTCGCCAGAACGACCCCGCCGATCGCGGCGATGCAGAAGCCGGCCATGGCCCGATAGAGCGTTACCGCAAGATTGGTCCAAAGAACGCCGGAAACCGCGTCGGCGAAGATGTACTTGGCGACTACGGTAAACGGCGGCAGCATGAACATGGTGACCTTGCCGCTGCGGGCAAACAGCTCCCAGGCGACCAGCAGCATCAGGATCGAAAAAATCGCGGCGCCGCCGCGGAAGACCACGTCGAGCCGCCGCGCCGCGGCTTGCGTCAGGTCGGCTTCGGCGGCGGCCAGCGTGGCCTGATCTTCTACTCGCGCCATCGCAGCAGCCATTGCATGAGGGATTGATAAAGCCGGTCGGCGGCGAAGCCGAGGAACGCGACCGTGAGCACCACCGCGTACATGCCTTCGTAGGATCCGGTGGCGCCGAGATAGCCGATCAGGTAGCCGAAGCCCTGCTGCGACACGATCAGCTCGGAACTGACCAAGAGAATAAACGCCAACGCCAGCGCGGTGCGGATGCCGTTGAGCATTTCCGGCAGCGCGCTCGGCAGCACCACGTCCCACATCATGCGCAAGCGGCTCGCGCCCATGCTGTGCGCCGACCATACCAGGGCCTGATCGCTGCCACGCGCGCCATTATAGGCGCCGATGGTGACCGGGATCATGCAGCCGAGGAAGATCAGCAAGATTTTTGAACCGTCGCCGAAGCCGAGCCAAATCACGGTCACCGGAATGAGCGCCGATTTCGGCAGCGGGTAGAACAGCTCGACAAGCGGGTTGACGAAGATGTCGAGCGTGCGCCAGCGCGCCATGGCCATGCCCAGGCCGCCGCCAATGACGACGGCAAGCAGCAGGCCCAACGAGCCGCGGTAGAGCGAGACCCCTCCGTTGTCGACAAGTTCGCCATCGCGCATCAGATCGACCCAGGCGACCGCCACTTTGCTCAAGGGGGGCAGCGCCAGCGAATCGACGATGTTGAAGCGCGCCAGCGCCTCCCAGCCGAGCGCCAACAGCACCAGCGGCAAATAGCGAACGGCCGCCGACTTCATGGCGTCTTCTCTTCCTGCGCCTTGAGGGCTTCGACGCGCACGAGATTCCAGAGCTCATCGACCTTTTCGACAAATTCCTTGCTGCGGAAGATGTTCGGGTCGCGACCGCCCAACTTGGTGTCGACGATGGCCTTGATCCGCCCCGGCCGCGCCGACATCACCGCCACCCGGTCGGCGAGATACACGGCCTCCTGGACGTCGTGGGTGACAAAGATCACGGTCTTGGGGGTGCGCTTCCAGATATTGAGAAGTTCGGCCTGCATCAGCGAGCGTGTCTGCGCGTCGAGCGCGCCGAACGGTTCGTCCATCAACAAGATGCTGGGGTCGAACGCGAGCGTGCGCGCGATGGCGGTGCGCTGCTTCATGCCGCCGGACAGCTGCGAGGGGTAGCTGTCCTCGAAGCCTTTCAGGTGAACCAGATCGATGAAGGCCTGCGCGCGTTGTTCGCGCTCGGCGCGCGGCAAGCCCTGGCGTTCGAGGCCGTAAAGGATATTGGCGCGCACGGTCTTCCACGGAAACAGCGCAAAATGCTGGAACACGATGCCGCGGTCGGGGCCGGGCGATGCCACCGGATTGCCTTCGACCACGATGCGCCCGGTTTCGATTGGCAAAAAACCGCCGACCAAATAGAGCAGAGTGGATTTGCCGCAGCCCGACGGGCCGAGGAGGGCGATGAATTCGCGCGGCCGCACTTCCAGCGATACGTCCGCCAAGGCAAGTACGGCCCGGCCGCGGGGCGGGCGGTAGGTGTGGCTAACCTGGTCGATGACGATCTGGCCCTTGCCGTTCATTGCCGCCCGCGTAGCACAGGCGCGGTTTTGCGCCGTCAAGCGGCACCCTAACCGGCCCGGCGCGCGACACAAGGCCGATAGTTTGCCGCGCGCCGAAGCGGCGCCGCGCCTTGGTAGCGCTGCGCAAAAACCGCTATACCTTGAGTTTACAGCGGCGGCCGCGGGAGCCTCATGGAACGCTCGTTCAAGAAGGAAGTAGATGCACTTCGGCTTGGCGCCGGCGAGACGTTCCGGGGCGAAGGCATTCTCGCGGTCACCAAGGCGCTCTTGCAATCGGGAGTGAGTTACGTCGGCGGCTACCAGGGCGCGCCGGTATCGCATTTGCTTGACGTCATGGTGGACGCCGCAGATCTGTTGGCCGATCTCGGCGTGCATGTCGAAACTTGCACCAACGAGGCCGCCGCCGCAGCCATGCTCGGCGCCTCGATCAATTATCCGCTGCGCGGCGCGGTGACGTGGAAATCGATCGTCGGCACCAATGTGGCGGCCGACGCGCTGTCGAATCTAGCTTCACCGGGGGTTATCGGCGGCGCGCTGATTGTGCTCGGCGAGGATTATGGCGAGGGCGCAAGCGTCATCCAGGAGCGCTCCTACGCTTATGCCATGAAATCCTCGATCTGGCTGGTCGATCCGCGGCCGGACCTGCCGACCATCGTGCGCATGGTCGAGAACTGCTTTGAGCTGTCCGAAGCGAGCCATGCCCCCGTCATGCTCGATCTGCGGGTGCGTGCTTGCCACCTCACCGGTGAGTTCATCGCCAAGGACAACAGAAGCGGCGCCTATAGCGGCCGCCATCGCCTGGCCGGGCCGCCGCGCTTCGAATACGGCAAGCTCGCCCATCCGCCCGTGATTTTCACCCAGGAGCGGCTGAAAATCGAGCAGCGTCTGCCGGCCGCGCAAAAATTCATCCGCGAGCGCAAGCTCAACGAACTCATTGCCGGTGAGGAGCGCGAGATCGGCATCATCGTGCTCGGCGGCCTGACCCACGGCCTGCTGCGCGCGCTCGCGCGGCTTGGTCTCGCCGACCTCTACGGCGCCTCGCGGATTCCGATCTTTGTGCTCAATGTCGCCTATCCGCTGGTCCCGGAGGAGATCGAGCAGTTTTGCATCGATAAGCGCGCCGTGCTTGTGGTCGAGGAGGGTTCGCCGGACTATGTCGAGCAGCAAATCAAGGCCGCGCTGCGCGGTGCTGGCATTGCCACTGAAGTGCTCGGCAAGGGCTGCTTGCCGCGCAGCGGCGATTACAGCGCGGAAGTACTGCTGCGCGGCGTTGCCGCCTTTCTGAGCATGAGCCAACCGAGCGGCATCGATGCTCCCGGCATCGCCGCGCGGATTGACGCCATGCTCGCGCACAAACCGCGCGCTGCCGCCGCGGTCGGCGATATTCCGCCGCGACCGCCGAATTTCTGCACCGGCTGTCCGGAGCGGCCGGTGTTCGCCGCTATCAAACTCGCGCAACGCGAGTTGGGCCCTACCCATATCAGCGCCGATATCGGCTGCCATTCATTTGCGACTTTCGCGCCGTTTTCGCTGGGCAATTCGATTCTCGGTTACGGCATGTCGCTGGCCAGCGCCGCGGCCGTCGGCCCGAACATGGCGAAGCGGCCGATCGCGGTCATGGGCGACGGCGGCTTTTGGCACAACGGTCTCATTACCGGCGTCGCCTCGAACATGTTCAACAATGGCGACGGCGTGCTGATCGTGATGCAGAACGGCTACGCGTCGGCCACCGGTCAGCAATATCTGCCGTCGAGCACGGCAAACCGCAGGGGCGCGCCGAACGCCGTCAGCATCGAGAAGACGTTGCGCGCGATCGGCGTCAATTGGCTGCGCACGGTGCGCAGCTACAGCGTGGCGAAGATGGCGGCGACGCTGAAACAGGCGATGCGCACCGCCGAGAACGGGCTCAAGGTCATTATCGCCGACGGCGAATGCATGCTGGCGCGCCAGCGCCGCATCCGCGCCGCCGACGCCGACAAGCTCAAGCGCGGCGAGCGCGTCGTGAAAACGCGCTACGGCGTCGACGACGAAATCTGCACCGGCGACCACTCCTGTATCCGGCTGTCCGGCTGCCCGTCGCTGACCGTCAAGCCCAATCCCGACCCGTTGCGGTCGGATCCGGTGGCCGCCGTGGTCGAAAGCTGCGTCGGCTGCGGGCTGTGCGGAGAGGTGGCGCACGCTGCGGTGCTCTGCCCGTCGTTCTACTGCGCCGACGTGGTCAGCAACCCGAACCTCTGGGACCGCACGTTGAGCCGTCTGCGGCGCGCGGTGATCGGGTGGGTTAGCAAAGGAAGTGTCGTTGCGTTCCCTCCCCCACAAGGGGGGAGGGAGCTCGCATCAGCAAGCTCGCCAGCCAAGAACTTCGGCGACAAATCTACCGAGCGTCCGTTCACCATCCTCATCGCCGCGCTGGGCGGAGAGGGCGGCGGCGTGCTCACCGAGTGGATTGTCGCCGCCGCGACAAGCCAGGGTTTTCCGGTTCAATCGACGTCGATACCGGGCGTCGCGCAGCGCACCGGCGCGACCACCTACCACATCGAAATGGTCCCCGCGCCGCGGTCCGCATCCGCGCCGCGCCCGATCCTGGCGCTTGCGCCCGGCGTCGACGACGTCGATCTCGTCGTGGCCAGCGAATTGATGGAAGCCGGCCGCGCCATCGCCGGCGGCTTTGTCACGCCAGAGCGCACCACGACGATCGCCTCGACCGGCCGCTCCTATCTCGTGGTCGAGAAAATGGCGATGGGCGACGGCCGCTACGATCAGGACCGGCTCATCGCAGCAGTCGAGAACAATTCGCAAAAAGCCCTGCTGCTCGACCTCGAAGCCGTCGCGCGCGAGGCCGGAGCGATGATCAATGCAGTGATGTTGGGCGCGATTGCGGGCGCCGACGCGCTGCCGATCCCCGGCACGGCGTTCGAGGCGGCAATCCGCGCCGACGGCAAGGCGGTCGATGCCAATCTGCGCGGCTTCCGCGCCGGCTTTATCGCGGCACGCACCGGGTCGCGCCGGCAAGCCGATCCGCTCAAGCGGCGGCATGGGCCGTCCGCGGCGGTTGCAGCTTTCGAAAGCGAAATCGCCGCCATGCCGCAGCCGGCACGTGCCGTCGTGAGCGAAGGCGTGCGCCGATTGACCGCCTACCAGGATGCGGCTTATGCGCGGCTTTATCTCGACCGTGTTGCCAAGATTGGCGACGCGGACGCACTGGCGTCGGCCGACGGACGGCTCCTTGCGGCCACGGCGCGGCATCTCGCCGTGCGCATGTCCTACGAAGACGTCATCCGCGTCGCCCAGGCCAAAACCGATCCGGCGCGGCTTGCGCGCATCGCGGGCGAGCTTGCCATCGGGCCGGCGCAGACCTTCACGGTCAGGGAATTTCTCAAGCCCGGCATCGAGGAATTCTGCTCGATTCTGCCGTCATGGCTGGCGCGCCCTATTCTGAACTTCGCCGATCGTCATCCCGCGCTTGCCGGCGTTCATTGGGGCATGACGGTCAACAGCACGGCGATTACCGGTTACCTGCGCCTGCGCGGGCTTGCCAAACTACGCCGCTTCCGCCGCAAAACCTTCCGTTTCCAACAGGAGCAGCGCGCCATCGAGGCTTGGCTGCAATTGATCCTTCAAGCCGCGCCGCTGTCGGCCGATATGGCAATCGAAATCGCCGAGTGCGCGCGCCTCATCAAGGGTTACGGCGACACCCACAAGCGCGGCAGCGGCAATTATCAGGCGATCGTCACGCAAGTGATCGCGCCGGCTTTGGCCGGCGACATGGCGGTGCGGCAGGCAGCCGACGCGATCGCCAGCGCGCGAACGGCGGCGCTGGTCGATCCCGAAGGCGAAGCGCTGGCGAAGTGCCTGAGCGAATTTAAGTCCGCTCCGGTTCATGCGCTCGCGGCCGAATAGCGTGTCGCGACGGACTTGGCGGGAACAAAGACGACGCGGCTTTTTGACGTTTTATAACCGGCCCAGCACGTGAGGTGAGGCCATGGCTGGAACCTCCGCCACATCGTCGGCGCAGAAGTCCTCGCGCCGTTCGGCGAACCGCCGCTGGTCGGGGCGCGTCACCCGCGAGAGCAACGCGCTCGACCTTGAGCCCGGCGTGTTCACCTTGCGCGATCCCAAAGAGATCGCGGCTTCGCTGAAGCGTTCGGCCGAGCTGAGCCGTCGGCGCAAGGCCGATCCCTACCGCTCCGCGCTGTCGATGCTGACGTTCTACATCAATCGCGCCGGCAAAAATTTGAGCGCCGAACGGCGCCAGACGCTGCAGCGCGCCAAGACCGAGCTGCGCAGGCAGTTCGGCCGCGACTAGGGTTAGAAAGCCACACCGTGCGGGCGAGCCTGCCGCGCCCTGTCCGGGGTTATTTCATCGGACAATAGAACGTCCCCTCAACCTCGGCGATGTCGTCCTGGCTCAGCCGAGTAACCTCGATGATGCTGCGCGGCGGGTAAGGCGGCCCGCCCCAAAGCTCCTCCTGAATCTTGTTCACGATCGGCCGATGACGGCGCATATCGGTCACATAGACCACCAGCCGCACGGCATCGCGCAAGGCTCCGCCAGCGCCCTCGATGATCGTCGCCATATTGCGAAAGGCTTGACGAATGCGGGCCTCGTCACCCTCGACCAAGAGATTGGTCGCGGGATCCATGCCGCGCATGCCGGATACGAAGACAAAATCGCCGGCGCGCACGCCGAGGCTCCAGGTGCCAGTCGGCTTAATCGCGCCGGGCGGCGCCAGAAATTCGATGGAACGCGGCGGCATAAGCTTGATCCCTGTTCGGGCGAGGACGCGCGCGATTATAGCGCTTGCTCTTGCTGCACGCCGCCGTGCTTGGCTATGCTGATCGGCGGCGCGGGCGTAGTTCAGTGGTAGAACATCAGCTTCCCAAGCTGAGTGTCGTGGGTTCGATTCCCATCGCCCGCTCCATTCAAGCTCCGTGACTCTGCGACGCAGGCGCCGAAAACGCCGCCGGCGACCTATGTTGCAGCGCGGAATGCATAATATTTGGTTTTGCTTGCCACGTTACGTCCGGTTATGGTGCGCGCCAGGAGCGGTACGGCTCCATTGGGGATGGAACGTCGAGGTGGCAAGATGAGCCCACAAAATCAATCAAGCCATGAGCACTCGGGATGGAGCTGGTGGTACCTGCTCCTTGTCGTGCAATTCGTCGCGGTGCTGTGGCCGCCGTTCTATAACTCGATCGAGCCGTCGTGGGCGGGCATCCCGTTCTATTACTGGTATCAGATGCTCTGCGTTATCCTCGGCGCGGTGCTGACCGCGATCGTCTACTTCGCGACGGAAACATAACGCGTCAGGCTCGCGCTAAGCACAGCGAAGAAGACCAAGGCCAAGCAAAAAGGAATGGACGGGGGAGGCACTGCCGTGCAGGAGATAAATTGGACCGCTCTCATCATTTTTGTGGCGCTGTTCGCCTTCATCACCTGGCTCGGTTTTGTCGCCGCGCATTGGCGCAAAGGCGACCTCGATTTGCTCCATGAATGGGGCCTCGGCGGCCGGCGTTTCGGCACCATTATCACCTGGTTTCTGGTCGGCGGCGATCTGTACACCGCTTACACGTTCATCGCCGTTCCGGCGCTCGCTTTCGGCGCCGGCGCCATCGCATTCTTCGCCGTGCCTTACACGGTGATGATCTATCCGATCCTGTTCCTCGCCTTTCCGCGGCTTTGGAATGTCTGCCACAAGCACAATTACATCACGCCTGCCGATTTCGTGCGCGGCCGCTTCGGCAATCGCTGGCTGGCGCTAGCCGTGACGATCACCGGCATCGTCGCCACGATGCCCTATATCGCGCTGCAGCTGGTCGGCATTCAGGTCGTCATCGGCGCAATGGGCATTTCCGGAAGCGGGTACGCGGCCGATTTGCCGCTGGTCATCGCCTTTATCATTCTGGCGGCCTTCACCTATACCAGCGGGCTGCGCGCGCCGGCTTCGATCGCCATCGTCAAGGATATTTTGATCTACGTCACGGCCTTTGCCGCGGTCATCGCGGTGCCGATCGAGCTCGGCGGTTTCGGCAAAATATTCGCCGCGGTGCCGCCGGCGAAGCTGTTGCTGGCAGTTCCCGGCCCGAACACCACCGGCTCCTACGGCATCTATGCCACACTCGCGCTCGGTTCGGCGCTGGCGCTGTTTCTCTATCCGCACTCTATCACCGGCATTTTGGCCGCCAGCAGCGGCCATGCCATCCGCCGCAACGCGGCGATGCTGCCTGGCTATTCTTTCATGCTCGGGCTATTGGCGCTGGTCGGCTTCTTCGCCATCGCCGCCGGTGTCGGCACGCTTCCGGAATACGCCGCCGGCTTCAAGCAGTTCGGCAACAATTTCGCGGTGCCGGCGTTGATCCTGCACAGTTTCCCGTCATGGTTCGTCGGCGTCGCCTTCGCCGCAGTCGGCATCGGCGCGCTGGTGCCGGCGGCGATCATGTCGATCGCCGCCGCCAATCTCTACACCCGCAACATCCATCGCGAATTCATCAATCCGAATCCGACCGACAAACAGGAAGCGCAGATGGCGAAATGGGTGTCGCTCATCGTCAAGCTGGGCGCGCTGGTTTTCATCATCTTCGTGCCGACGCAGTATGCGATCTACCTGCAGCTGCTCGGCGGCATTCTCATCATCCAGACGCTGCCGTCGGTGCTGCTCGGCGTCTATACCCGCTGGTTCAACGACTGGGCG
>Ga0187784_10002467_pt1 | contig 14834 bp, 14 predicted proteins | sample 1015_SJ02_MP15_2_FD_132964 | JGI IMG/M metagenome (GOLD analysis project Ga0187784, IMG submission 132964) | Tropical peat soil microbial communities from peatlands in Department of Meta, Colombia - 1015_SJ02_MP15_20_MG | ecosystem: Environmental > Terrestrial > Soil > Wetlands > Peat | place...
CAGGATTATCGACGTCTCGTATGCTGCTGCACGGATGCTCGGCATGCATGAGCAGGGAACAGCCGCAGTCAGAGTGGAAGTGATCGGTACGGCTGTCCAACCCGCTCAACCATTCAGTGTCCAGGTAGGCTCCTTTGTGAGTGAGACCAATGCCCGAAATTTGGCCGAGCAACTGCGGAAAGACTTCGACAATGTGCAGATCACGACTATGGAAACACCGACTCGGAAATATCACCGGGTAAGAGTAGGCCAATTCGAGACGAGAGAAGCCGCGATGAGAACAGCAGAAAGACTTGCCCAGATGGGTTTCAAGGTGCTGGTAACCGACCAATAGTCTACGATCCTTAGATTCTTAAACCACCTTCCAGCACCGGACTCCGTGGTCTTCACCAACCTTATACATTTTAATCACTCCAACCCGGCAACGGTCTTCAACGATCGGGCACCTTCCCTGAAATTTGCACCCTGGAGGCGGATTGAATGCACTCGGCACCTCGCCTGAAAGTGCTTGTGGTTCATGCTGCTTATCCGGATCAGTGGACGGCATGGAGGAGAACAAAGCCACGGTATAAGGGTTCAAGTGATGTTCGTAAAGCTCGTCAGCCGGGGCGTATTCCATGATGTGGCCCAAATACATGACGGCGACGGTGTCACTCATGTAGCCCACCACGTTTAGATCGTGAGAAATGAAGAGATAGCTCAAACCCAGTCTGTCTTGCAGTTCCTTGAGGAGGTTGAGGATCTGTGATTGGATAGACACATCGAGCGCTGACACAGGCTCGTCGCAGACCATCAAACCGGGCTCCACACTCAGAGCCCGCGCGATACCAATCCTCTGTCTTTGCCCGCCGCTAAATTCATGAGGATAGAAATTAGCCGCATCCGGAGCAATCCCCACCAGCTCTAAAAGATGCTCGACCCTAGCCTTCCTCTCATGAAGGTCCTTCGCATCCCACGTCCGAAGGCCTTCTTCAATCGATTGACCCACGGTCATCCTGGGGTTAAGAGAGCCAAAGGGATCCTGGAAGATGATCTGCATCTCTTTCCGCAATGGTTTCAGCTCATCCTGGGTCAGCCCGCTGATATCCCGGTCCCTGTAGATGATTGTTCCCTTATCGGAATCCAGGAGCCTCAAGAGGAGCCTGCCAACTGTGGACTTGCCGCAGCCGCTCTCGCCCACAAGCCCCAGGGTTTTCCCTGGCAAAATCTCCAGGTCCACGCCATCAACAGCCTTCACCCAGCCGATGACCTTTTGAAGGAAGCCTCTTCTCACAGGAAAATACTTTTGGAGCCCCTCAACCTTGAGAAGGGCATGAGTATGCCGATCGCTCTTTTCCATTACCGGGATTCTCTTGTTGGTACAGGACAGGGCAGCGACTTAAGTGTCCTTCTCCATAATCACATAATGCCGGATATATGCTTCTGCAAGGGTCAATGGTGTGAGGGCATCGGGGATGGAAAGGGCATCCTGCCGGCTTATAGGCGGGATTGGGCACGGCTCCGGGAATGCTGTAAAGCGTCTTTCCTCTCTTTGCCCGGCTCGGCAGCGACGCCAAGAGGTTCTGAGTATAAGGATGCTTCGGTTCACGGAAAATGTGCGCGGTGTTTCCCTGCTCTGCGATGATCCCAGCATACATCACGTAAATCCGATCGGCAATCGTCGAAACCACTCCGAGATCGTGCGTAATATAGAGGAGTGACATGTCACGTTTTTTCTTCAGCTCTCGAAATAAGCTGAGGATCTGGGCTTGGATCGTCACATCCAGAGCCGTCGTCGGCTCATCGGCAATCACAAGGTCGGGATTGCACGCAAGGGCCATGGCAATCATCACGCGTTGCCTCTGCCCACCACTGAGTTGATGGGGGTAATCCTTCAAACGCTCTTCAGGCGACGGGATCCCCACATCCCTAAGGAGCTGAACACATCTCCGATGAAGTTCTTCTTTATCGATGCTTTCGTGGACCGTAATGGCCTCTCCGATTTGATCTTCGACAGTGAACACGGGATTGAGAGAGGTCATTGGCTCCTGGAAGATCATGGCAATTTCTCTTCCCCGGACTTTCTGCATTTCCTCTTCACCAAGATCCATAATACTCTGGCCCTTGAAGAGGATTTTGCCCCCCATGATTCTGCCCGGGGGCATTGGGAGGATTCGCATGACGGCCAGCGCTGAAACCGTCTTTCCGCACCCGGACTCTCCAACCAGACAGACAGTCTCCCCTTTCTCGACATCATAGCTTACCCCATCTACGGCCCGAGCGACTCTCTCATCACTGTAGAAATAGACCTTCAAATCCTGAACGGAAAGAATCACGACCGCTCCCGGAGCCGCGGATTGAGAACATCGCGCAGGCCTTCACCGAAAAGGTTGAAAGAGAGGACCACAATCAGGATGGCAATCCCCGGGACAAAGGTCAGCCAGGGCGCATCGAAGATGTAATTTTTCCCATCGGAAAGAATGTTTCCCCAGGTGGCATGAGGAGGTGGAACCCCCAATCCAAGAAAGCTCAAGGCCGACTCGGTCAAAATCGCACTGGCGATTCCGATCGTTGCCGAGACGAGCACAGGGGCGATGGCATTGGGCACCATGTGACGGAAGATGATCCGCCAATCGCTGATGCCAAGCGCACGGGCCGCCGTCACAAAATCCTGATCTCGGAGCGAGAGAAACTCTGCCCGGACAAAACGAGTGGTACCCATCCAACTGGTCAGGCCGATCACGATCATGATGTTGTAAATGCTTGGAGGAAGGAGCGCCACCACGGTCAGGATGAGGAAGAAGCTTGGAAAACAGAGCATGATGTCGACAAACCGCATAATGAGTGCGTCGATCGAGACGGTTTGAATCGAAAGAATCCTCGTCCATCCGATTTCAGCCCCTGCTCGGATTTTCGGCTTCAACCATTTGGACAAAACGAAAAAGAGCCCTCCGATTATGAGGAGCAATGCCCCGAGGGTGACCAACCTGGCTACAAGCAGGATCGCACCAGCGATACCCACGGCGAAGGCAATCACTTGATCGGCCGTCGCCGCGTTCTGCCCGTAATACCCGGAAATGCCCCCGAGAAGGATCCCGATCAGCACCGATATGCCCACCGCCACGAATCCAACCGTGAGAGAAACCCAGGCCCCCTGCATCATCCTGGCAAAGACGTCACGTCCTAGGTCATCGGTTCCGAAGAGATAAATACCGAGGTGGGGGAACGCTTCGGAAGTTAAGGTCTCCTGGTGCGGGCTGGAGAGAGGAGGGCGCAGTTTCTCGTCGAGCCGTACAATTGCAGGATCGAAAACAGGCTTCGAACCCGATGTCAGTATGAGCCCGACCAATGCACTGAGAAAGAAGAGAACAAAGATAAGGAGGCCGACGAAGGCGAGTTTGTTTTTCTTGAAGAGGCGCCAGAACTCCCGCCACCTCGACTCCCTGGGCGCCAGGGGCTTTTCAATGGGCTCCCTTCGTAAGGTTTCCGTATCCGTCCGAATCACAGTCGTATCCTCGGGTCCACAATCATGTAGAGCACATCCGAGACAAAAGTCCCGATCAGCACCAATACCGCGGCGATGAAGTTCTCTGCGAGGATGATCGGATAGTCCCTGGCCAGAATGGCTTCGTATGCCATCCGCCCCATCCCAGGCCAGGAGAAGATATACTCGATAATGACGGACCCGCCAATCAGCCCCGGCAGAACCAGGCCAAACATGGTGACAAAGGGTAACAGGGCATTGCGAAGAGCGTGCTTATAATGAACCTTTTCTTCAGGAAGCCCTTTGGCCCGAGCCGTCTTGATATAATCCTGGCTCTCCACCTCGAGCATTTGGCTTCGCACGTATCGTGACAGGATCGCGATCCCACCGGTCGCGCCCAAGAGGGAGGGGAGGAGGAGGTGCCAGACCCTGTCCATCCCCTGACGGTACCAGGGGACGTCTCCGAGTCCGAAGGTCTGCATCCCGATGACGGGGACGTGAAATCCTTCGACAACCAAGATGATTAGGATATAGGCGAAAAAGAAGCCTGGGATGGAAATCAGGAAATAGGAGAGGAAGGTCATGCTGCGATCATAGGCTCCACCTCTGAAAAGAGCTGAACGGATCCCGATCGGGAACGACAGGGTCCAGGTCAAAACGGTTCCAACCACAAAGAGTAAGAGACTGTTTCTAAACCGATCCCAGATCTTCTTAAGGACCGGCTCACTGTCCTTCCAGGAAACACTCGTCCCAGTAAAAAAATCCCGGTAAAAGTAAGCGTACTGGACATAGAGGGGCTCATCGAGATGAAACTGCTTCCGAAACCTCTCCACCATCTCCGGTGTGAACTTGGGATTCAATGGATCGACCTGGCTGGGCTTGCCCGGGGCCAGGTAAATGACCAGAAACGAGATGACCGAGACAAAGAATAACGTGATCATCTTTTGAACCACGCTGCGGGCCATGAATGAAAGCATCGCTATCCCTCTGCGGCAAATGTCGGTACCTGCGGAAGCTTGATCCACTTATTAAAGTAAAACATATAATTTCCTGTCTTCGTGGGCGTAATCTTCTTATAGACAACCTTGCGTTCCGCGTTCGTTTCTTTAATGACAATCCGCTTGTCCAGGACTGCCGTCCATTTCGTTACATAGAGGAAGGTGTACGGCTGCTCCCGGGCGATGATCTCATGAAGTTGGTGGCAGTAGGCGACCTGACGGTCGTGATCGTACTCCTGTCTGATCTTCACGATGAGGTCGTCCGCCTCACTGTTCTTAAATCCGACAAAATTGAGCTGAAAGGGGTGCGTCTGGCTGGAGTGCCAAATCTGAAAGAGGTCTGGCTCGATTCCCATGCTCCAGCCAAGAACCAGGGCATCGAAATCGGCCTTATCGACACGCTCTTGGATGAAAACCGCCCATTCCAAAAGGTCGGTTCGTACGTCGATTCCGATCTTCCTCCACTCGTCCTGGGCTACGGTCAGAATGGCCTTCCGAAGATCATTTCCGTTGTTTGTGATCAGCGTGAACTGAAGCCGTTTCCCATTCTTTTCCAGCCAGCCCTCCTTGTTTCGCTTCCAGCCCGCTTCCTCCAGGAGCTTCAGGGCCCCCTGAGGATCATAGGGAAGAGGTTTCACCGCAGCATTGTAATAGTCTGTTTGCTTGGGGAAGGGTCCGGTAATCTGTTCCCCTTGGCCGAAAAGCACATACCGGATGATCTTGTTCACGTCGATGGCCATGCCGAGGGCTGTCCGTACCCTGCGGTCGTTGAAAGGTTCGCGTCTCTGGTTGTAACCGATGTAGGTGTACCCGAAGGCAAGGCCCGAGAAGCTCTGATAGTTTGGATCGTGCTTGAAACGCTCCACCTGATGGGGCCGAACGTCGTAAGCGTCGACCGTGCCTGCATAGAACTCCATCTCTTGCGTCAAAGGATCGGGAATGATGCGGAAAAAGTACTGGCCGTAATTAGGGGGGCCTTCCCAATAATGAGAGTAGCGATTCGTCTTGATGAACTGATCCGGTTTCCATTCCTTGAAGACGAAAGGACCGCACCCGACCGGGTGTCGATTGAACGGGGAGTCGCGCATGGAGAATTTTTCGGGCTTTTTCCCCGATTGGGCGGCTTCTTTCCTCAAGACCTCATCGTTCAGAAGATGCTCGGGCAGGATTCCCATCTGCCATGTGCCCAGCGCCGGAGAATAAAGACGCTTGTAAACGACCCGGATCGTGAGAGGATCGATTACTTCCACCTCTTTCACGGGTTCATAATCTGCGAGGCGCGGAGAGATATTTTTAGCATTCATGATGGCTTCATAGGTGAACTTCACATCCTTGGCTTCGAAGGGATGGCCATCATGAAATTTTACGCCGGGCCGCAGGTGAAAAACGATGATCGGATTGTGTTCCGTTGCAGGCAACGCCTCGCTTGCATACTCGGACTTCTTCTCCGGATCCACTTCCGGATCGAACTGAACATATCTCTGGGCGTTGAATGTCTTGAAATAATCCTTTCCCAGGATCTTGGAAAGGCTTTCAAACAGGAACTGGTCCACGTTCTCCAGAACCAACTTGATTCTGGCAGGGCTCCTGACCCGGATTTTAACTTCTCTCTCATGGTCAGTACCTTTTGCGACCTTTTCCTGTTGGGTCACTACATATTCCCTGCCAGGCACCATCGAGATCTCCCGGATGTTCTCAAAAGACCTCCTCGTCTGAGGATTGAACGAGCCAACCTCTTCCCTCGCTTGTTGAAGGAGCCGGAGGACTCCATTGGGTTCTATCTTCCCTGTATTTGGGACGTAGGCATCCTCGTTGACACAGAAGAAAGCCTCCTCGTGGATTTCCCAGGAGGTCGCCAGTCGTCCCCTGAAGCGGAGGTTCTCGTCATAATCGATCAGACCCTCGAAAACGAGGCCTTCGATCGTGCTGCTCGCAGAGTCCGCGGAAAGAATCGGGTTCAGAATGGCGGCGTCTCCGATCGAGGCTGAGATATATTCTTTCAGCCGGTCAGGATTGCCTTGAGACTGCTCCTCGTAAGTCGGGACCCAGAAATAAGACTGGAGCAAGAAGACGATGACCAAAATTGGGATGATGATGAGTATCTTGCGGATGGTCACGGATTTATTTCACCTTCGAGGCATCGAACACCAAAGAAAGTAGTTTCCCTGCCTTGTTTAACATATAATTAAAATACTATTCGATTCACAAACCGGTGTCAAATCGATCGGTAGGATGGGAAGGATATTCACCTTTTCCTTTTTCTGGAGCCATGAGATCAATCAGTAGAAGGACCGCCCCATTTACCATTTGATTTTTTTTCAAAAGATGTATTATCATTTAACGATAAAATGTTGAGACCTTTCCTCCTTTTGAGGAGTCTGAGTCATCCCGAAGGAGAGTTTAATAATGGATCAGGAAAAGCTTCTCTACTTTAAAGGACTGCTTGAGGGAACTCTCCATGACTTGCTGGTGGAAGCCGGAAAGACATGTACCGACATGCGCCAAGACAGCAACGGGGACTTCCCCGACCCGACGGACAGGGCTTCTTTGGAATCGGACCGAAACTTCCTTTTGAGGATTAAGGATCGTGAGAGAAAGCTAATTATGAAAGTCAAAGAGGCACTAGACCGCATTGACAACGGAACCTTTGGGATTTGCGAGTCCTGTGGAAAGTCCATTTCCGAAAAAAGGCTGATGGCCAGACCGGTGACCACTCTGTGCATCGAATGCAAAACCGAAGGAGAGAATCAGGAGCGATTGGAAAGACAGAGAGGGACAAAGGTTAGAAAAAGTTACCCCTCTTAGCCAGCGTTCTCCTCGGAAAAAAATCCTCTATGCCCGAACTGAGAAAAGATCCCATTCATGGAAGATGGGTGATCATCTCCACAGAGAGGAGCCGAAGACCCTCTGATTTCGCAGTAGAGGAGCATAGACCAACAGGCGGATTCTGCCCTCTCTGCGAAGGGAATGAAGACCGAACCCCTCCCGAGATCATTGCCTTCCGAGACAATGGCACCCCTCCCAACTCTCCCGGATGGACCCTTCGCGTCGTCCCCAATAAGTTCCCGGCCCTCAGAATAGAAGGAGATCTCGACCGAGAAGGCGAAGGGATTTACGATAAGATGAACGGCATTGGCGCCCACGAAGTCGTGATCGAAACGCCCCGACATGAAGAGACCCTGGCCACCCTGCCGTTAAAAAATGTAGGGAACGTCCTGTTGGCTTACCGCGATCGGATCATCGATCTCAGGCGTGACCAGCGTCTTCGGTACGTCCTTGTCTTTAAGAACCACGGCGTCGCAGCCGGGGCGTCTTTGGAACATTCCCATTCCCAGATCATCGCCCTCCCCATCATCCCGAGGAGGGTGAGCGAAGAGATTGAGGGGGCCAAGACGTACTTCCACTATAAGGACCGGTGCGTCTTCTGCGATATCATTCGGCAAGAGCTTCAGCAGAAAAACCGCATTGTCACCGAAAATAAATCTTTCCTCTCCATCGCCCCTTTCGCCTCCCGGTTTCCGTTCGAAACCTGGATCCTTCCCAAAATCCATCATCCCAGCTTCGAGCACATGGACCTTTCACAATACGAACCGGCAGCGCAAATCCTCTCCGATACCCTCCGGAGAATCAATCGGGTGCTCACGGATCCTCCTTATAACTACATTATTCACACTTCCTCCTTCCCGGAATTGAATGCGGAGTACTACCATTGGCATCTTGAGATCATGCCGAAGCTGACCAAGGTGGCCGGGTTCGAGTGGGGGACAGGATTCTATATCAATCCCACCCCGCCAGAGGATGCAGCGGAGTATATGAGAGAGGCGAAGTAATTCTTTATGCCCGACCCAGCCTACGATCTTCTCAAATCGGTTGTCCGAATTTCCAATGCGTTGCTTTCTCTTCCCGTCAAATTGGATCAAATGCTTCAATCCATCTCAAAGGCTTTTCAATCGGGCCGATGTCTTTTCCTCGGGCCTGAAAAAATCATTCCAAATGGGTTTCTTTACCGTCTGGCCCTTGAAAAAAAACCTTTATGGGTAGAGGAAGGATCACCTTTCCGGAAGGAGAATGCCTTTCCGGAAGAAGAGGACCTCCTTTGTCCGGCCTTCGCCTGCGTTCCCTTGTATGATGAGACGTCCCTCCTGGGAATTCTTTATCTTGGCTTCCCAAAGCACTACACGTTTTCTCCTCAAGAGAGGGATCTCTTCCTCCTGGTCGGGCAGGTGATGGAAAGGGCGATTCGAAACGATGATCTCCGCCAAAAGGCAGACGAGATAACCTCAGAATTGACCGCTTGCTATGAAATCGGAAAAGCGGCGACGTCTCCGCTGAAACTGGAGAACCTCTTTGAATTGATTGCCTCAACGGGTTTAAGAATTCTAAAAGCCAAGGGAGGGGTTCTGAGAGTCGAAGACAGAAAATCCAGAGAATTGAAAGTGAAATTCAGCGTGGGAGGTTACCATCAAAATTCTCTCGACGAAAAGATGGCGAGAAGGGCCTTCAATACCCAAACCCCTCTTTCCTTCAACCATTCTGGTCAAGAAAAATCCTCCTTTTCTGCTATCTGTGCCCCTTTCCTCTCAAAGGGAAAAGCCTTGGGAACCCTGGCTTTTTATGATAAGGATTCTCGTTCTGCAAAATTCGATGATAAGGATCTTCAACGATTGTTGATAATGGCGAATCAGCTGTCTTCTGCTATTGAAAACGCTTTGATCCAGGACGAAACTTCTGAAATGGTTCAGAGGCATGAGCAAAGAGTGAAAGAGCTATCGACTCTGTGGGAACTCAACAAGGCCCTTTTGACTACGGTGAATTTTGAGCGGATCCTCCATTTAACTTTGACCGCCATTACGATCGGGGAAGGGCTGAAGTTTAATCGGGCCATGCTCTTTCTGGTCAACGAAAAGGATCGCATTTTGGAGGGGACTATGGCTGTGGGACCGGATAATGCGGAAGAGGCGGGGAAGGTCTGGGCCTCTCTCTCCCGGAGAAATGGAGCCCTTTCAGACCTGATCACTCAACTCGACCCAGAGGACCATTCCATCTTGAACTCCATTGTCAAAGGAATTCAAATTCCATTGGAACAGGAACAGTGCATTCTCTCGCGCACCGTTCTTGAGGGAAGACCCTTCAATACCCAGCTTCCCCAATCCAAAGAGGGGTGGCTGCAAACCCGGTGCGAAAGGGGTTGCCATCTGGGTTCAGAGGTCGGATGTTATGTCGGTGAGCATCTGAGTCGGGACCCCAGAATTTATTCTTTCGCCACCGTCCCCCTCATGGGAAAAGGGAAAGTCATCGGGGTGGTTCTGGTGGACAACCTTTACAACCAAAACCCTATTACCGAAGAGGATATTCAGTTTCTCAGCATGTTCGCCAACCAAGCCGGATTGGCGATTGAGAATGCCGCCCTCTACCGAAATTTGGAGGAGGTCCATCAGGAACTCAAAGAGACTCAGACCTTTTTGGTCCATTTGGAAAAGATGGTGGCTTTGGGTGAAATGTCCACGACCATCGCCCACGAGATCAAGAACCCCCTCACCTCCATCGGTGGGTTTGCACGTCGCCTGGATCGGACTCTCCCGAAGGAATCCCAGGAGAAGAAATACTCTCAGACCATTATCAAAGAGGTCAGCCGTCTTGAGAAGATTCTCAATGACCTCCTCAACTATACCCGGGATGGATCCCTGGTCTTTAAGGAATTGGATCTTCGGGATGTCTTAGAAGAAAGCCTTTCCATGGTGATAGAAGGAATTCGCTCAGGTGGGGTCCAAGTCATCAAGGAGTATGAAGAAAAAATTCCCCTGATCAAGGGGGATTTTTATGAATTAAAACAGAGCTTCTTTAATCTGATCAATAATGCTTGTCAGGCGATGAAAGAAAGGGGAACCCTTTTCCTACGGGTCCATTCCTTTTCAAAGAACGGCTTACCCTGCGTCAGGGTGGAGGTGGAAGATACCGGGAAGGGGATCGATCCAGAAAACCTCCACAATATCTTTAACCCTTTCTATTCCACAAAGGAATCTAGTCTGGGCTTGGGCTTACCCATTGTCCACAAAATCATCGCTTCCCATCGGGGCCAGATCGAAGTGGACAACCGCCCGGGAACTGGGGTAAAATTCATTATCACACTCCCCGCTTTCGAGGAAGGAAAAGAGAATAGCATTAATAGCCCCTGACGCTATGCGCAGAGTGATAATCGTTTGGACTCTTTCTAATAAGGTGCGGAGGCAAACTTATGAAGAAGATTTTAGTCGTGGACGATGAGGAGAGTATTCGCTTCCTCTATAAAGAGGAATTAGAGGAGGAGGGATACGTCGTGGAGTGCGCCAAAAACGGGGAAGAAGCGATCGAGAAACTCCCCGCATTCAAACCAGACCTTATCTCCCTCGACATCAAGATGCCTGGCATGGATGGCATTGAAGCTCTCAAGCGAATCCGTGAGAAGGAGAGGCAACTTCCGATTATCCTCTGCTCCGCCTACGGGGAGTACAAACAGGACCTCACCACCTGGGCGTCGGATGCTTATGTTGTCAAATGCGCTGATTTGACAGCCTTCAAATTCACCATCCGAAAACTTTTGGGGTTATCATGAAAGCCCATGGCATTAAACGTCCAGAAATCGGTCGAGAGTTGCAGGCGTTTCTAAAAATTGTGATTTTTCTTGCGGACACGCGACACGTTTTCTGAGTAATTTCCGGACACGAAACACGGTTCACGCCTGCGCGCGGAAGCGCTACGGCGCGCAAGCACGGACACGCTGTTATAAGAAATGGGGCAGTAGCTCAGTTGGGAGAGCGCCAGAATCGCACTCTGGAGGTCGGGGGTTCGAGCCCCCTCTGCTCCACCAATGATTTCCACGGGTTACATGGATAGAGTGGAGTGCCAAGGGGAAAATGTGTGCGTGTGCGCCGAGTTGCTCCTGAGGGCGCGGTTTCCTCGGGTGGGATAATATCCCGGTCAAAGACTGTGGCTTTATGCCGCCGGGGTAAACCATTCATACTTTTATTTGCTCTTAGAAATCCTGTTTTACATGTAAAACTTTTATTTCTCTCCCCCCCTTCATGGAAGTTAATTATTTTTACTCAAAAACAACTAAAAGACAATAAAATATTGACAAATAAAAAAAAATCTGATACTCTTATAAAGTTTTTCACTTAATTTTCCATCTAAAATTTTTTAGCTTTTAACCTGTTGAAATGACTAATTTTCGCTTAAACGGGGTAAGGAATGCCTACAATTAGTCAAATGGTCCGAGAAGGGAGGAAAGGCGTCAGAAGTAAGACTTCAGCGCCCGCTCTTACGGGATCCCCTCAAAAGAGGGGGGTTTGCATTCGAGTCTATACAACCACTCCCAAGAAACCTAACTCCGCTCTTCGAAAAGTTGCTCGAGTGAGGCTAACCAATGGAATCGAGGTAACTACTTATATCCCGGGAATCGGTCATAACCTTCAGGAACACTCCGTTGTCCTCATTCGGGGAGGTAGGGTGAAAGACCTTCCGGGAGTCCGGTATCATATCATCCGTGGCACCTTAGACTCCGTAGGCGTCCAGGACCGTAAACAGAGTCGCTCCAAATACGGAGCCAAAAAGCCCAAATAGCTAAACTTCTCTTCCAAACCCCACCATAAACAAGGAAGAAGGAGCTTTTATGCCCAGAAAGAGAGAAGTCAAAAAAAGGGAAGTGCTGCCGGACCCGAAATATCACGACATGCTGACTGCCAAATTTATCAATGGGGTCATGCGCCGTGGAAAGAAGAATTCGGCAGAAGGGATTTTTTATCGTGCCCTTGACATCATTAAAGATAAGGCTCATTCGGACCCGGTGAAAGTTTTTACTCAAGCGATGAACAATGTAAAACCTCTGATTGAAGTGAGACCCCGAAGAGTGGGAGGAGCCACTTATCAAGTCCCGGTAGAAGTGAGACCGGAAAGGAAAGTCGCTTTGGCGATTCGTTGGATCGTCAGCTTTTCAAAACAGCGATCCGAGAAGACGATGGAAGAAAAGCTTTCAGCAGAGTTGATGGATGCGGCCAATAACCGGGGGGCTGCGATCAAAAAGAAAGAAGATACGCATAAAATGGCCGAGGCCAATAAGGCCTTCGCCCATTACCGGTGGTAGTGAAAGTTGAGAGGTAACTTGTGTCAGATACGGTTTTAAAAGAACATACAAGAAACATTGGCATCATGGCTCACATCGACGCCGGGAAGACCACGACGACAGAGCGAATTCTCTATTATACTGGCGTCACTCATAGAATAGGAGAGGTCGATGAGGGTTCTGCCACCATGGATTGGATGGAACAGGAAAAGGAGAGAGGAATTACCATCACCTCCGCCGCCACCACCTGTTTCTGGAAAGATTACCGAATTAACATCATCGACACTCCTGGCCATGTTGATTTCACCATAGAGGTCGAACGTTCCCTTCGGGTTCTGGATGGAGCGGTTGCCGTCTTCTGCTCCGTCGGAGGGGTAGAGCCTCAATCCGAAACGGTCTGGAGACAAGCGGATAAATATCAGATTCCAAGGATCGCTTTCATCAATAAGATGGACCGGACGGGCGCAGACTTTCAGGGCTGCGTCCGAATGATGGAGGATCGTTTAAAAACCGTGCCCATTCCTATTCAACTCCCCATCGGAAAGGAAGATGATTTCCAAGGCGTCATTGATCTCATCACCATGAAGGCCATTGTTTATGACCCCCGTAGCCTCGGTGCCCAGTTTGAAATTTTGGATATCCCGGATAACTATCTAAAGGAAGCCACAAAGCAACGGGAGTTTCTGATTGAAAAGGTGGCTGAGCTGAATGAATCCTTGATGGAGAAATTCGTCGAGGGGAGGGAAGTTTCGGAATTGGAATTAAGAAAGGTGGTGCGGGAGGCAACCCTCCAATTAAAGGGAATTCCTGTGCTATGCGGAGCTGCCTTCCGAAATAAAGGAGTTCAACCTCTCCTCGACGCCGTCATTGATTATCTCCCTTCCCCTTTAGACATCCCACCGGTAAAAGGGGTTGACCTCGAAGGTCAAGAACTCACATTCTCTGCAAACAATGGGCACCCTCTTTCAGCGTTAGCCTTCAAAATTATGAATGACCCTTACACAGGACAACTGACATTCTTCCGAATCTATTCCGGATCGCTCAAGTCCGGGGACTTTGTCTTCAACCCCACCAAGGGAAAACGAGAACGGATTGGACGTCTGGTTAAAATGCATGCCAACAAGCGGGAGGAGATTCATGAAGTCTCGGCGGGTGATATCTTTGCCGCGGTAGGCCTCAAATATACGAGAACAGGAGACACGATTTGCAGTGAAAAACAACCTATCATTCTCGAGTCGATGAATTTTCCCGACCCGGTGATCTCCATCGCGATTGAACCGAAGACAAAAGGAGATCTGGAAAAGCTGGGGACTTCCCTCCAAAAATTGACTCTGGAGGACCCCTCCTTCAAAGTGAAGACCGATGAGGAGACAGGACAAACCATACTCTCTGGCATGGGTGAGCTTCATCTGGAGATCATTGTCGATCGGCTCTTAAGGGAGTTCAATGTAGAGGCCAACGTGGGAGAACCCCAGGTGGCCTACAGGGAAACGATAACAAAAGCGATCAAGTCCGAGGGCCGATTTGTCCGTCAGTCGGGTGGTAGAGGCCAGTATGGTCATGTCTGGCTGACCCTCGAGCCCCAGGTGCCGGGCAAAGGCTTCGAATTTGTCAATCGGATCGTAGGAGGAACCATTCCCAGAGAATACATTCCCGCCGTTGAAAAGGGTGTGACAGAAGCCATGGAGAAAGGGGTGCTGGCAGGCTACCCCATGGTGGATATTAAGGTAACCCTGATCGACGGCTCATACCATGAAGTGGACTCCTCTGAAATGGCCTTTAAGATTGCCGGCTCTTTGGGTTTCAAGGAAGGGGCGCGTCAGGCCAACCCCATCCTTCTCGAACCATTGATGGCCATCGAAATTATTGCTCCAGAAGAGTTCATGGGCCAAGTGGTCAGCGACCTTAACTCGAGAAGGGGCAAGACAACAAAAGTGGAATACCGCGGAGGGACCAACGTGATCGCTGGTGAGGTTCCTTTGGCGAATATGTTCGGATATGCAACCGACCTTCGGTCCCTCACTCAGGGAAGGGCAACATTTACACTGCAATTCGCTCATTACAGCCCGGTGCCCTCCTCTGTGAGTGAGGAGATCCTTTCTCAATTGAAAAGGGCCGTCTAAGTGCACCCCGAATCCTAAAGGAGGGATTAAGCGATGTCGAAGCCGAAATTTGAGAGGACAAAACCGCATGTGAACATTGGGACGATCGGTCATGTGGATCATGGGAAGACGACGTTGACCTCGGCGATCACGAAGGTTCTGGCGACGAAGAA
>Ga0187784_10002469_pt1 | contig 14828 bp, 13 predicted proteins | sample 1015_SJ02_MP15_2_FD_132964 | JGI IMG/M metagenome (GOLD analysis project Ga0187784, IMG submission 132964) | Tropical peat soil microbial communities from peatlands in Department of Meta, Colombia - 1015_SJ02_MP15_20_MG | ecosystem: Environmental > Terrestrial > Soil > Wetlands > Peat | place...
CGTACATGCACCACGCCGACAGCTTCGGGCTCATTCGCGGCGGCCATCTCGATCTGTGCGTGCTTGGCGCGTTTCAGGTCGCCGAGAACGGCGACATCGCCAACTGGGCGACGTCGAACGACACTGCGCCCGCAGTCGGCGGCGCCATGGATCTCGCGGCCGGCACGCCGCGGCTGTGGGTGCTGATGGAGCACACGACCAAGACCGGCGAGAGTCGGCTGGTCCGCCGCTGCAGCTATCCGCTCACCGCGGTCGGCGTGGTCAAGCGCATCTACACGAATCTGGCCGTGATCGATGTCACCGATCGCGGCTTTGCGGTGCGCGAAATGGTGCCGGGGCTCACGCTCGAGGCTTTACAGAAGGTCACCGACGCGCCGCTGCGGCTGGAGTAAGCGGGCGATTGACAAAAGTTTTTTCGGACCCGCGCCCCGGCATACGCGCGGCCAAGGCTGTTTGATCCAGATCAATGTAGGACGAGCCGAGGGTGAGAGGATCACCCGCTGGGCGGATACGTCCATTTCGCTTCGGCCTGCTGAACGAAGTTGACGTCAAATATAACTCACCACGAACGCCCCACTCAACGCTAGTCAAACGAGGTTTTGTCGCCATGTCGGCCAACGATGAAGAAGCCAATGGGCTCACCCGGCGTGGCTTGGTCGGCGGACTATCCGTCGGCGCCGCAGCCCTGATCGGCGGTCAGGGACAAGAGGCGCTCGCGGCGACCGCGAGGAATAAAGGGCGATGGGATCGTGAAGCCGATGTGGTCATTCTCGGCTATGGCGGGGCCGGAGCGTGTGCGGCGATCGCGGCCCACGATGCGGGAGCAAAAGTGCTCGTCATCGAAAAACAGGCCGAAGCCACCCATTTCCCCGATACCCGCATGGCCGCCGGCGCGTTGCAATGTCCGGACCGCGACGGCGATCCGAAGGCACTGAAGGAATATTCCAAGGCGATGTTCAGCGGCGAAAACCTGCCCTGGATGCTGGAAAGCGACCAGCCGCCGGGACTCGCCGACGCGCTCGCCGATGTCTGGACGCAGCACTCGGTCGAGACGATAGACTTCCTGCGCTCGCTGGATCCCGACATCAAATTTATCAAAGCCTCCGGCCCGGCATTCACTAATTTTCCCGGCGCCAGGGACTCGCATTATCGGATGTATTTCGTCACCTACACGGGCAAAGCGGATACAGAAATTGCAACCAAAGACCTGCCGAAGAATCAGAAGATGAATGGCGAGGCGTTTGCCGCCTGCCTCGCCGAAGGGCTTAGGACGCGTAAAATCGTCGTTCAGTATGAAACACGCGCCACGCGCCTTCTCAGCAACGAGGATGATGCGGTCATCGGCGTCCTTGCAGAAGAGAAGGGCAAGCCAATCCGCATCAGGGCCAATCGTGGCGTCATCATCGCCACCGGCGGCTACGAATACGGGCTCGAGTTGCGGCGCGCCTTCCTGGAAGGGCAAGGTGGCGAAGGCTGGGCCTTCTACGGTTGTCCGGCGAGTACCGGCGACGGCATAGAAATGGCGCTGCGGCTTGGCGCCGGTTTGGTCAAGGCGGGCAAGACCGCAGGCCGCGTCATCGGCGCGGTGCCGTTGCGCGCGAACGGCGTCAAGATGGGCGTCCCGACCGATTCGCTGGGCAGCCCCAACTCGATCGTCATCGATAGTTACGGCGACCGCTATGCTAACGAACTCCTCATCCTCAGCGATCCGAGCCGTTACTTCTTTTATAAGCAAGCGCTCGTGCTCGACATTACCAAGCTGGTCTACGCGAGAAATCCGAGTTGGATGATTTTCGACGAGACGTTGCGTGTGCGCCGGCCAATCGCTGCGCAGGGCTACGGCACGACCGGTTATGGATTGGTGCCGTGGGCGCCGGATAATCAAGACGCCATCGCGCGCGGGTGGATCCTCAAAGGCGATACGATCGCGGAACTCGCGGCAAAGATCAGCGAGCATCCGGACAATCGCAAGCTGATGAATGCCGAGCACTTGGCCAAGACGATCGCGCGCTACAACGACTTCTGCGCCAAGGGCACCGACGGTGATTTCGGCAGGCACATTACCGCGGAGGGCACAATCAACAAGCCGCCATACTACGCGCTACCGCTCTACGCCGGTGGCCCGTCAACCAAGGGCGGTATTTCGGCGGATGCCGAGCGTCGAGTGCTCGACTGGAAAGGCAAGCCGATCGCGCGCCTGTTCGCCGCGGGCGAAATTGCCTCGATTTTCAAATTCGTCGAGCAATCAGGCGCCAATCTGGCCGAGTGCATCGTCATGGGCCGCATCGCCGGTAAGGGCGCGGCCAATGAAAGGCCTTGGATTTAAGTGCCGTGCCGCGACGATCCTTGCCGAGGGAAAACCGAGTGGTCCGCAAGCGGTATTACAGCGCGAAACAAAGAAGGGCGGCGTCAGGTCTGCAGTCCATCGCATTGCCAAAGCCTTCGCTGAAAACTCGCGCCACTCTGGCTGCAGCGCTGGAGAGCAGGCGAACCGTTCGCGAGATTGGTTCCAAGCCACTCCCTTTGCGAGTTCTATCGGACTTGCTGTGGGCGGCCTGCGGCGTGAACCGCAAAAAGGGGCCCTTCGGCATGCGAGGACGAACGGCGGCGTCGGCCAGCAACTCGCAGGAGATCGAGCTATACGTCGCGATGAAGAAGGCAACGTACCTGTATGATCCGTTCCGCCATCGGCTGGATCCCATTGCTATGGGCGACTTGCGGGCACTGGCGATCGGTCGCGGTCAACGCGGTCTTGGCGCCGCAGCGCCGATCCACCTGATCTACGTCGCCGATATCGACAGATTGGCGCATACGTCGGGATATCAGGAGCCGGGGCTTCGCGATCCCGAAATTCAGAAGTCGTATTATTACGTCGACACCGGGCTGATGGCTGAGAACGTCTATCTGTTCGCAGCATCGCTCGGTCTGGCGGCCTGGTTTCACAATTGCGACAAGCCGGCACTTGCCGCAAAGCTCGGCTTGTCGAAAGACCAGCGCGCGCTATTCGCACAGACGGTCGGTTATCCGGCGAAGAAAAGCCGATAAGGTCGTTGGCGCTCGCCTACCACTGCTTCGTTTGCACACCGTCACAAAACTGAAATCAGCCGTCTTGTAGCATTCCGGTGGGGACCAAGGCACGGGGTGCACGTCGCGACATTGTCGGCGGCGATCCCTGGCATTTGGCGAAACAGTTTGAGGTGCGGCGATGAACGATGTCGTGCAACCCGGCGGGCCAGCGGCAGCCGCCAAGACAGTACAAGAATACATCGATGAATTGCCCGTGTGGTCCGACGGTACCACGCTGAAATCAACACCGATGACGGGCATGCAGTGGCGCATCTGGTCGCTCGCGGCGTCCGGCAAGTTCTTCGAGGGCTTCGTGGTGTTCATGGGCGGCGTGACGGTGCCACTGATCACGCGTGAATTCGCCCTTAGCGCCGGCGAGTCGGGACTTGTTACCTCAGCAAGCCTCGCAGGCATTTTGGTCGGCACCATTCTGCTCGGCGGCCTGTCGGACTATTTCGGCCGCAAACGCATGTTCATCGCCGAGATGATCATCTTCTGCCTGTTCCTGGCGCTGCTGATCATGGTGGGGAGCTTTTGGTCATTGGTGATCTGCCTGTTCGGCATCGGCATGGCGCTCGGCTGCGACTACCCGACCGCGCACATGATTATCTCCGAGAGCATTCCTAGCGTGTCGCGCGGCCGCCTTGTGCTCGGCGCCTTCGCCTTCCAGGCTGTGGGCGCCATGAGCGGCATCGCGGTCGGTGCCCTCGTGCTCATGTTCGACCCGGATATCGACGCCTGGCGGTGGATGTACGCAACCGCCCTGGTGCCGGCAGTGATCATCACCGTCGGCCGCTTCTTCATCCCGGAAAGCGCCAACTGGCTGATCGTGCGCGGTGCACACGATCACGCCGAAAAAGCCGTAACGCGCCTCCTCCACCGTTCGCCGCGCTACCCGCAGAAAGTCGAGCTGACGCGCCATGTCGTCGATGAGCACAGCGCGTCGAAACAAAGCTTTTTCGCGCTGTTCAACTCGAAAAATCTCCGCGCCACCATCTTCTCTTCGGCGCCATGGCTGTTCCAGGATCTCGGCACTTACGGCATCGGCGTCTTCACGCCCACCCTGATCGCTGCCGCTCTTGGGAGCGGGCCGGACAAGATCCGCAGCCCCGCCGACCTGATTGCGAGCGGCATCCATTCGGCCCAGGCCGCGGCACTCACAACGTCGCTGCTGATCGTCGGCATCATCTTCGCCATCGCGCTGTCGGACAGTTTGGGACGCATCAAGTTGCAAATCTTCGGCTTCCTCGGCTGCGCGGTCGGGTTGGGTATTGCCTCCCTGTCCATCGACGCGACGGGCTCGACCAAGCTGTACCTCATCATGGCCGGCGTGATGCTGTTCAACTTCATGACCAACATCGGCCCCAACGCGCAAACCTACCTGCTCGCAGGCGAGGTATTCCCAACTGAAGTGCGCGGCATGGGCGCCGGCTTCGCGGCTATGATTGGGAAGGTTGGCGCTGTGGCCACCACCTACGGCTTCCCGATCCTGCTCGCCACCATCGGTACTCGCTCCCTGCTTTACGCCCTGGTGGTCAGCTCCGTGTTGGGTGCTGTCGTGACCTGGGTGTGGCGCATCGAAACTACCGGCGTGAACCTCGATCGCATCGGCCGTGAGCCTGAAGCGGAAATTCCCCAAACCAAAAAGGCGGCGGCATGAACACGTTCCCCCATCGGTCACGGCGTTTCCGTCGGAGCTTGCTGGCAGCGACATTGCTCTCAACTTCGATTGGCGCATTGGCGGCGGCTCCATCTCAAGCTGCCAGCATCACGCTGAGCGAAACCGGCTCCACGCTGCTCTATCCACTGTTCACGCAGTGGATTCCCGATTACGCCAAGATCAATCCCGACGTTACGTTGACTGCTGCGGCTACCGGCTCCGGGGCCGGCGAGGAAGCCGCGCTCGCAGGCAAGGTCAGCATCGGCGCCTCCGATGCTTATCTCTCCGACAGGGTCGCGGCGCAGCACCCGAACATCCTCGATATCCCGCTCGCCATCTCGGCCCAGACGATCAACTACAATCTTCCGGGTCTCAACAGCGCGAATATCAAGATCGACGGACCGACGCTGGCCGCGATCTATTCCGGTACCGTGACGCAGTGGGACGATCCCGCGATCAAAGCGATGAACCCGGGCGTGACACTCCCGCACCAGACGATCATTCCGGTCCGCCGTGCCGAGGCCTCCGGCGACACCTTCATCTTCACTCAGTTCTTGGATTTTGCGACCGAGACCGGGGAAGGCGGACCCGGCTTGGACGCCACCATGTCTGGGACCAACGGCGGCACCATTATCGCCTGGCCCAAAGTTGGCACCGCTATCTCCTGGCCCAATGTCGCCGCGGAGAAGGCCGCGACCGGCAATGACGGCGTTGTTCAGACGCTCGCCGCCGCACCTTACTCGATTGGTTATGTGGGGATCAGCTACGCGGACAAGGTCACCAAAGCCGGTCTCGGCACAGCCATGGTCAAGAACCAAGATGGCAAGTTCTTGCTTCCTACGCCGCAGTCGATTGCCCACGCCGCCGCGCGGCTTGACCCTCGCACACCCCCCTATGAACGCATCACCCTCATCTTCGCTCCTGGCGAGGACAGCTACCCACTGATCAACTACGAATATGCGATCGTTTCGAAAAAGCAGCCCGACGCCGCAACGGCCGATGCGCTACGCACCTTCCTGCTGTGGAGCGTTTCGGAAATCGGCGGCAACAGTGCTAAATATCTCAAGCCCGTCGGTTTCATCCCGCTGCCGGATTTCATCCGCGGACTGAGCGAAAGGCAGATCGGCGAGATCGAGGAAGTCAAGTCGGAATAGCGGTCGTGCTGTGTGCACAGAGCGGATTCATGATCCGCTCTGTCCCTAGCCCTTGATCTGCCGTCCGGCGCGCGCGTCGGCGATCAGCGCGGTGAAGGCCTCGAGTGCGGCCTTCGCGGTGTTGACGTAGGTGTCGGCCTTGGAGTCGATCCATTTTTCCGCGTAGCCGATCGCGGTGTGGGCAAGACGCACGCGGCCGTCGAGCCACGGCCCGCCGCCGAACCCGCCGATCACCGGGATTCTTACCGCCTCCACCACGGCCGCGCCGGCAACCGGCCCTGAATTGGTGAAGTCGAGACACGCGGCGCCGGCCTCTTCCAGGACTTTCGCCTCGGACACGAGTTTCTCTGCCGCTTCAGCGGTGGCCTGTGCCTGCGGCGAACTTTGCGCGCTGTAGGGAATGCCGTATTTGATCGCGGTCTGCGGCGTGAGCCCGAACTGGGCGAATACAGGAACACCGGCATGCACCAGCGCGCGTACCGTGCCGGGGAATTCGGCCGCGGCGTCGACCTTGATCATATCGGCGCCGCCCTCCTGCATCAGAAGAATAGCGGCAGTGAGCGCAGCCTGGACGCCCTCCTGCACCGGCCCGTACGGCATATCGCAGCTCACCAGCGCGCGCTGCACGCCGGCGCGCACCGCCTTGCAGCAGATCAGCATCTCGTCCATCGTCACTTCGGCGACTTCGGAGCGGCCCCACAGATTGACTCCGACCGAGTCGCCGACCGAGACGAAGTCCACGCCGGCGCGATCGGCGATGCGCGCGATCTGATAATCCCACGCGACAACGCCGATGCTTTTCTTTCCGTCGCGCTTCATTTGCTGAAGCGCGGCAATCGTCATCTTGCTGTTCATGCTGTGCCCCGCGCCGGAGGTTGGTCTTGAAAATAAGCGGATGCGCGACGGGCCCGACCGCTGCTATTGCGCGGGCTTCGGCTTGACGGCCAGCGTGGAAGCCGCCGATGCCGGCTTGAACTTGGCCTCCGGCTTACCCTTGGGTTTTGCCGGCTTGACCGCTGCGGCAACCCGTCTGCGCGCAGGCGCCGGAGGCGGCTTCCAGCCCGGCGGACGCGTCGGCCCGGTATAAACCACGGTCGGCACCACCGGCACATCGTCCGACAACAGGTTCGCGTTCTTCGCGGTCGGCGCGCGCAGCGCCGAGAGCAAAACCGAGAATTTCGGCGTGGCGTCCGCAGCGTCGCCATTGCTGTCGGCGTCGGCCGCATCAAGGTCCGCGTCGTCCGATTGCGCGTGTTGCATGCGCTTGCGGTGTGGTCCGCACATCTGATCTTTCAGATTAGCCGGATCGGCTTCGATCGGCTTGAGTTCGTCCACCGTGCCGAGCGAGGGAATGAGCCAGGACAGTGGATTCTGGCGGAAGCCGCTTTCCAGCATTTCCGCAGCCTTGACAGCGCGCGCGCCGCCCGACGACGCGCCGAGCACGACCGCAATCAATTGCTTGTTGTCGCGCGTCGCGGTGGCGACGAGGTTGAAGCCGGACGCGCAGATAAAGCCGGTCTTCATGCCGTCGGTGCCCGGATAGCGGCCGAGCAGCGGATTGTAATTGCGCACCACGCGGCGGCCGTACTGGATCGCCGGAATGTGCCAATAGAAGCTGTACTGCGGGAATTCGCGGATCAACGCCCGCGCCAGAATGGCCAGGTCGCGCGCCGAAGTGATCTGGCCGTCGGCCGGCAGGCCGTTGGGATTAACCCAGTTGGACTCGCTCATGCCCAAGCGATGCGCCGTCTCGGTCATTTCCTGCGCGAAACCATCGATGCTGCCGCCAATTCCCTCCGCGAGCAGCACGGCCATGTCGTTCGCCGACTTGACCATCATCATTTTGATGGCGTTATCGACCGTGACCTGAGTGCCGACCGGAAAGCCCATCTTGGTCGGCGCCTGCATGGCGGCAGTGCGCGACACCGTAAACAGCGTATCGAATGTGATGCGATGGTCGCGGATCGCACTCAGCGTCACGTACAGCGTCATCAGTTTCGACGTTGACGCCGGATACCACGGATAGGTCGCGTTATCCGCCTGCAGGACTTTGCCGCTGGCGGCATCGACCAGAATGGTGGATTCAGCGCGCGCCGGCAGCGCCAAGGCGGCGGCCAGGAACGAGCCGAGAAGCACGGAACCGAACGCGCCTGCGAACGCGGACGCCCGAATGGCTGGCTTACAAGTCACGTGTTGCGGTCCGTTCGGTTGGGGCCGTGGCCGAGGCCCACGGCTGAGCGGGTTCACCAAGCCCGCGCGGCAACCTATGTAACAGCATGGCGGCCTCGAACGCAAAGCCGATCCGGGCTAACCTTCGGCTGGGCTAGCCCATAGACGAGCAAAAGCGACTAAAGTTCGGCAGCGCGACAATTTGGCAGGTCAATCGGGCATTACGGTCGCATAAACGAAAGCCAAAAACGACGGCAATGGAGCGAACATGACCGCGTGCATCGTGGGATGGGCGCATACGCCCTTCGGCAAGCTTGCGGACGAGACCGTTGAAAGCCTCATCGTGCAGGTGGCAAACGCGGCGCTGGCCGATGCCGGCGTCGCCGCCAAGGATGTCGACGAGATCGTGCTCGGACATTTCAACGCCGGCTTCTCGGCCCAGGATTTCACTGCGTCGCTGGTGCTGCAGGCTTCGCCCGATCTGCGCTTCAAACGCGCGACCCGCGTCGAAAACGCCTGCGCCACCGGCTCGGCCGCGGTGCACCAAGGCCTCAAGTCGATCGCGGCCGGCGTGGCGCGCATCGTGCTCGTCGTCGGCGTCGAGCAAATGACGGCGACGCCCGGTCCCGAAATCGGCCGCAACCTGCTCAAGGCCTCGTACGTGCGCGAGGAAGCCGACATCGACGGCGGCTTCGCCGGCATCTTCGGCAAGATTGCCTCGCTTTATTTCCAGCGCTGGGGCGACCAGTCCGATGCGCTGGCGCGGATTTCTGCCAAGAACCACAAGAACGGCGTCGGCAATCCGTACGCGCAGATCCGCAAGGATCTGGGCTACGATTTCTGCCGCGCCGAGAGCGACAAGAACCCGCGCGTCGCGGGTCCGCTCAAGCGCACGGACTGCTCGCTCGTCTCCGACGGCGCCGCCGCGCTGGTGCTGACCGACGTCGAGACGGCGCTGACGTTCAACAAAGCCATCGTATTCCGCGCTGCCGAACACGTGCAGGACTTCTTGCCGATGTCGCGGCGCGATGTCCTGAAATTCGAGGGTTGCGCGCTGGGCTGGCAACGCGCGTTGGCGCGAGCCGGCGTCGGGTTGAAGGATTTATCCTTCGCCGAGGTGCATGACTGCTTCACCATCGCCGAACTGATTGTCTATGAGGCGATGGGCTTGGCGCCGGAAGGGCAAGGCGCGCGCGTCATCGCCGACGGCATCTCGGCGAAGGACGGCGTGTTACCGATCAATCCGTCCGGCGGGCTCAAGGCCAAGGGCCATCCGATCGGCGCGACCGGCGTGTCGATGCACGCGCTGACGGCGATGCAGCTGACCGGCACAGCCGGCGACATGCAGATCAAGGACCCCAAACTCGGCGGCATTTTTAACATGGGCGGCACCGCGGTCGCGAATTACGTCAGCATTCTGGAGCGGTTGCGGTAGCTACTCCGCAGCGATGGGCACGAACTGCGCTTCCACCAGTTCGGTGAAAAAACCGCCACGCCGGTGCAATTCGTCGAACGTGCCGGTCTCGACAATGCGGCCGTTGTAGAACACCAGTATGCGCGAGGCGTTGCGGATGGTGGCAAGCCGGTGCGCGATCACGAAGGTGGTGCGCCCTTTCATCACTTCGTCGAGCGCGAGACTGACCTTGGTCTCAGTGACTGGATCGAGCGCACTGGTGGCTTCGTCGAGAATGAGGATCGGCGGGTCTTTTAGCAGCGCACGGGCGATCGCCAGCCGCTGGCGCTCACCGCCGGAGAGCAACCGGCCGCGTTCGCCGATATTGGCCGCAAAGCCATCCGGCCTTCGTTCGATAAAGTCGAGCGCCTGAGCGCGCTTCGCGGCCGTGCGCAAGTCGTCATCGCTGGCCTCCGGCCGGCCGACGCGCAGGTTCTCCTCGATCGAGCGGTTGAACAGCAGCGTTTCCTGAAACACGACCCCGATATTGTGGCGCAGCGCCGTGAGCTTGTAATCACGGATGTCGATGCCGTCGACCGCAACCGATCCCGACTGCGGGTCGAATGCGCGATACAGCAGTCCAAGGGCGGTCGACTTGCCGCTGCCGGTCGGGCCGACCAGCGCCACGGTGTCGCCGGGCTGCGCCGTGAAGCGCAAGTTCGAAACCGCCGGCTGCCGCCCGTCGTAGGACAGCGACACGTCCTTGAATTCGACGCGGCCGCGCAGACGTCCCGGATCGATGGCGCCGGGCCGGTCGCGCAAGGCCGGCTCAGTGTCGAGCACATCGAAGAATTCGATCAGCTTCGGCGCGTCGAGGAACATGCGATTAGCGAAACTGACCGATAGCTCGAGCCGTGCGATCAAGAGGCCCGAGATACTCATGAAACTGACGATTTGGCCGATGGACGCCAGCCCGACGAGTTTGAGGTAAGTGCCGAATACGAGAATGATCAGCATGGTGAGCGTCGTGCCGGCGCGCGTCGCCACAGCGGCGCACGCCCACCACGACAGCACCGGGAGTTGCGCGTTAAGGAGCGCGTTGACGAGATCGCGCAGGCCCGACACTTCGCGATCGATGCGCGCATAGCTCTGCACCAGTGCGACATTGCCGAGCGTATCGGCTGCGGTTTCGGCCATCGCCGAATAATGCTGTTCGACCGTGCGCTGCAAACCGAACGCCTTGTGCACGACCAATCCCGTCAGCGCGGCAAATGCGACGCACAGACCGAGCAGCGGCATGGCCAGCCGCCAGTTCAGCACGAGCGACATCGGCAGCAGCACGCACACGAACACGAAGGCCGCGAAATATTCGCGGAAGAACGACAGCCAGAGCCACCACATGGTGTAGGTGCCGCTGAACATGACTTTCACCTGCCGGCCCGAATGCGCGGCGGTATGAAACGCCAGCGGCAGCTGCAGCACGTGCTCGAAGAAGTCCGCAGTCACCATGTTGCGGCGGCGGTGCGCCAGCCGGTCTGCAAACCAGGCGACAAGCGCCGCCGACACAACGATGAACAGGCCCAGGCCGACCCAAGTCCCGATCAGCGGCGCCAGTACGCGCGCGGCCGCGCCCAGGCCGCCGGGCAATGCGCCGGTCAGCCGGTCGATGATCCGGCCAAACAGCACTGGTTCGACGAATTGCGAAACCGCCAGCGCGATGTTGGCGAGCGCCAGCGTGATCGCCAGGCGTGCCTCGGGCGCCAGCAGGCCGAGAACGCGCGCATAGAGCCGAAAAAACGACATGATCCGACAGTTCAGCGCCGATGCGGTTGAAATATGACTAATGCGGCTGGCGGCAAGCGTGTGTGGTGCAAACGCCGCTTGACGCACCAAGCCGATCACTTTATTTAACCATTTAGTTATTTAACTGGATGGTTCATGACAAACCTCGACGTCACTTTTTCCGCCCTCGCCGATCCGACCCGCCGCGCCATCCTGGCCCGGCTGGCGCTCGGCGAAACCTCGGTGATGGAGCTGGCCAAGCCGTTTGCCATGAGCCTTCCGGCGGTATCCAAGCACCTGAAGGTGCTGGAGCGCGCCGGACTGATCGCGCGTTCGCGCGAGGCGCAATGGCGGCCCTGCCGCATCGAGCCGCGCGCACTCAAGGAAGTCGATGATTGGCTCGAACACTACCGCCGCTTCTACGACGAGAGCTTCGACCGCCTCGGCGACTATCTGAAAAAACTGAAGGCGAGTGAACCCAAAGGCAAAACATCGAAAGTCAGGAGTAGCGAACATGGCCGCAAGAAATAGCGTCGATCTCGACAGCGATCCGCGCGCGATCGTCGGCATGCGCGAATACGATGCGCCGCGCGGCCTGGTGTTTTCCGCCTTCACCGATCCGAACCATCTTGCACAATGGTGGGGACCGAACGGATTTCGCACCACGACGCTGAGCTTCCACATGCGGCCGGGCGGCGTCTGGCGCTTCGTCATGCACGGTCCCGACGGCCGCGATTATCAGAACCGCATCACCTACGAAGAGGTCGTGCCGCCGGAGCGCATCGTCTACCGCCACGGCGGCGGCGACGACGTCGAGCCGGTGCAGTTCCGGCAAACCATCACGTTCGAAGACCTCGGTGGCCGCACTCGCATCGTCTGGCGAGGCGATTTCCCGAGCGCGAGCGAACGCGACCGCGTCATCAAGGAATACGGCGCCGACACCGGCCTCGTGCAGTGCATGGCACGGCTTGCTGAGTATGTGGCGACGCAGATGGCCAATACGGCCACTCCCCGGCCATGACCGTCGCCTCGTCAGGACAACTCGTGCAAGGCCGCACGCAAATGATCGGCGCTGCTCGCGTTCAGGAGCCGCTCGGTCTGCGCATGGGCCTGCGTCCACACCGGCACGGCAGCCGCAAGCAGCACGCGCCCAGGCCCGGTGAGCGTGAGGCGGCGGCTGCGTCTGTCACTCTTGTCCGCCTTCACCTTTACGAGGCCGCGGCGCTGGAGTGGCTTGAGGTTGGCGGTGAGCGTGGTGCGGTCCATGGCAAGCAACGCCGCCACGTCGCCGATGCGCGGCGGTTCCGGCCGATTGAGCGACAACAGGAGCGAAAACTGCCCCTGGGTCAGACCGAGCGGGCGGAGCGCCTCGTCGAAGCGCCGCGCCAGCACGCGTGCCGCCCGCTGGACGTGCAGACACAGACAGGTGTCGCGGACATGAAGCGTGAAGCCGAACGACAACTCGCCGCACGCGGCCTTAGGATTTGACATCAATTCAAATACGTTGATATCAACTTAAATGTCAAGATCGTGATCGACACAGACAGAGGTATCAGCCCATGCAAGTTCAGCCGTATCTATTCTTCGAAGGCCGCTGCGACGAGGCGCTGGAGTTTTACAAGAAAGCGCTTGGCGCCAAGGTCGACATGCTGATGCGCTTCAAAGAGGCGCCGGATCAGTCGATGGTGACGCCGCAGAGCAGGGACAAGGTGATGCACGCCGCGGTGCACGTCGGCAACACGCAGATTCTGATGTCGGACGGCCGCTGCCAAGGCGCCGCGAACTTCGGCGGCTTCTCACTCGCCGTGAGCGCCGGCACCGAAGCGGAAGCCGACCAGATGTTCAACGCGCTCGCGGACGGCGGGCAGGTGCGGATGCCGATGGCCAAGACATTTTTCTCGCCGCGCTTCGGCATGGTCGCCGACAAATTCGGTGTCGGTTGGATGATCATGGTGGCGCAGTGATCGGCAACGACGCCGGGAGTTCACCATGTCGAGCATCAAACAAAAACTGACGCCATGCCTGTGGTTCGACACTCAGGCCGAAGAGGCGGCGAATTTCTACACGTCGATCTTCGCCAATTCACGGATTAAACAAGTTAGCCGCTACGGCAAGGCTGGCCACGACGTGCACGGCAAGGAGCCGGGTTCCGTCATGCTGGTCGAGTTCGAACTCGAGGGGCAGACCTTCACGGCGCTCAATGGCGGTCCGCAATTCAAGTTCAGCGAAGCGATCTCGTTCCAGGTCATGTGCGACGATCAGGATGAAATTGACCGCTTCTGGGCAAAGCTCAGCGACGGCGGTCAGGAAGGCCCGTGCGGCTGGCTGAAGGACAAATACGGATTATCTTGGCAAATCGTGCCGGCAGCGTTGCCGCAGCTGATCTCGCAGTCGAACGGCGCCGCGCTTGATCGCGTGATGAGCGCCGTCATGAAGATGAAGAAGCTCGATCTCGAAGCGCTCAAGCAGGCTCAAGCGGAGCCAGTATAGCATTCGACCGCTCACGCAAGCGTGTGTCGCGGGCCGACACACGCCCCTCGCCCCGTTTCGCGGGTGAGCCTAAGCTCACGCCATGGACGCGCCTCTTTCCGGGCTGCCGCCGTTTCAAGCACCCTATGCGCCGCCGGACGAGGATCTGGCGAAAAGTTTCCTTGCCCAGGCGGCGCGCGATGGCGCCGCCGAAGCCCGCATCGATGCTCGCGCTCGCCGCCTGGTCGAAGCCATTCGCGCAAAGGCGACCGGCCTCGGCGGCGTTGAGGATTTTCTCCACGCTTATTCGCTCTCGACCAAAGAGGGTCTCGCGCTCATGGTGCTGGCCGAGACGCTGTTGCGTGTGCCCGACGCCGCGACCGCCGACCGGCTGATCGAGGACAAGCTTGCGGCTGGCCGCTGGCTCGACAGCGACGTCAAATCCACCGCGCTTCTGGTCTCGGCCTCGGCTTGGACGCTCGGCATCGCCGCCCGCATCATTCACCCGGGCGAGACGCCGGAAACAATTCTCGACACCATCGTGCGCCGCCTCGGCCTGCCGGCAATGCGCGCGGCAACGCGGCAGGCCATGCGGCTGATCGGCTCGCATTTCGTGCTCGGGCAAACAATCGATGAGGCACTCGCCCGCGCGCGCAGCCACGCCGATTTCCGCTATTCGTTCGACATGCTCGGCGAAGGCGCGCGCACGTTGGCGGATGCCGAAAAATATTTCTCCGCCTATGGCCACGCCATCGCGGCTATCGGCGCCCAGGCCGGCAATGCCGCCCTGCCCGGCCGCCCGGGAATTTCCATAAAACTTTCGGCGCTGCATCCGCGCTACGAAGCGGTCTCGCGTGAGCGTGTGCTCAAGGAATTGCCACCGTGCATTATTGCGCTCGCGCAGATGGCCAAAGCGCGCGATCTGCAATGCACGATCGACGCCGAAGAGGCGGATCGTTTGGAGCTCTCGCTCGAAGTCATCGGCCGCGCGCTGCAGGATCGCTCGCTCGACGGCTGGGACGGCTTCGGGCTGGCCGTGCAGGCTTATCAGAAGCGCGCCTTGCAGGTCATCGATTGGATCGAACAGGCGGCCATCGACACCGGCCGACGGCTCACGGTGCGTTTGGTCAAGGGC
>Ga0187784_10002470_pt1 | contig 14828 bp, 10 predicted proteins | sample 1015_SJ02_MP15_2_FD_132964 | JGI IMG/M metagenome (GOLD analysis project Ga0187784, IMG submission 132964) | Tropical peat soil microbial communities from peatlands in Department of Meta, Colombia - 1015_SJ02_MP15_20_MG | ecosystem: Environmental > Terrestrial > Soil > Wetlands > Peat | place...
AGGCTATACATCTAAGGCGCGGATTATCGGTAGAGACGGTTTTGAATTTATTTCCGAGAAGGATCGACCAAAGGCCTTGGAAGCGATGGCAAAGTTAGTCGGTCAAGGAATTATCGCAAAAGTAGAATTAACCTGTTTAAAGGGCAACGGTGAAGAATACCCTGCGGAACTTACGGTTGGTCTCCTCAAAGACGACAGTGGTAATCCGGAGGGCTTGGTTGGTGTATTGCGAGATGTATCTAAACGCTTTAAAACTGAAGAGGCAATACGGCGAAATGAGAAGAAATATCGTTCTCTGTTTGAACACATGTTAAACGGCTTTGCATATTGCAGAATGATATTGGATGACGAGGGAAAGCCGATAGATTTTGTCTTTCTTGAAGTTAATGATACCTTTGAAAAGTTAACTGGATTAAAAAAAGAAGCGGTTATCGGAAAGCAAGTAACAGAAGTAATACCGGGAATTGAAAATGCCAATCCTGAACTGGTCGACATTTGCGGCAGAGTTGCTTCAACTGGAACAGAAGAGCAGTTCGAAATATTTTTCAAACCTTTAGAAATGTGGTTAACTTTTTCCGTTTATAGTCCGGCAAAAGACTATTTTATAGCTGTGTTTGACAACATCACTGAACGCAAGAAAACCTTGGAGAAACTCCAGTTTCAAGCCAGTTTGTTAGGGGCCGCAGGTCAAGCCATCTTAGCCGTAGACGCTCAAGGGATAATCCGTTATTGGAATCGCGCTGCAGAAAGTCTGTATGGCTATTCTGAATCCGAAGCCATCGGCCACCCCAACAAAGAACTTTTGGCACCCTTGACTTCGCAACAGGAGGCTGAAGAGATTATTTCGAGAGAAATGACGAGACAAGCTTGGTCGAGCGAGATGAAGGCTAAGCGACGGGATGGTTCTGCTATCTCAATTATCGTTAATCGGGCTCCTATCTTTGACAACAATGGAGAGTTCATTGGTGTAACGAGCGTCGCAACGGACATAAGTGATCAGAAACGGTTGGAAACGGAATTATCAGTTTCCGTGACCAGTTTACTGAATAGCGTGAAAAAAGTTCAAGAATTGAATGAAAAGCTTCATGTAGTCGGAAGCTTAACGAGGCACGATGTTAGAAATAAGCTCAGCATTGTGACTGGGAACGTTTTCTTGCTTAGAAAGAAAATGGGCAGTTCAGTGGATATTGTCAACAAGCTCAGAGTGATTGAGCGCGCATGCAAAGACACCGAAGAAATTTTAGAGTTCGCCAAAACATATGAACAGTTAGGAGCTGAGGAGCTAAATTATGTTAATGTGGACAAAACTTTACATGAGGCAATGATGCTTTTTTCATCTTCGCTGAACATAGAAGTGATAAACGACTGCCAAGGACTTGCTGTTCTTGCGGATTCATTTCTCAGACAAATGTTTTACAACTTGATCGACAACTCGGCAAAGCACGGCAAGAAAGTTACAAGGATCAGAATCTACTATGAAAAATCTGAACAAGACCAGCTAAAGATAATCTGCAAGGATGACGGCGTCGGAGTTCCGCTCATGAATAAACTGCAGCTTTTTCAAGAAGGCTTCAGCACCAACGGCACCTCGGGTTACGGCTTATTCTTAATAAAAAAAATGCTCGAAGTCTACGGGTGGACAATAAATGAAACTGGCGAACCCGAAAAAGGAGCGCAATTTATCATTACAATACCCAAAGTCAACGCTGTCGGAAAAGAGAACTACAGCTTCGTATGAAAAGATTGTTTCGCGCATGCCATAAGTTTTTTCCTGCTCTCCTAAAATAAAACCGGAGGTGCTCCTGCTCATACATCCTTGACGGTTCGGTAAAGATAGAAACGAAAAAGGAAGTTTGGATGTTTGGGGAATTTTGCGGACTTTTTAATATTCATCCTGAAGCAAATTCAAGTCCTGCCGCAAAAAACCAACTAAAACAACTAAACAAAAATTTATCTGCGCGTAATTTTATCACTCGAACAGTTTAATAAAAACGCGCATAGTAATAATTGTAATAGGAAGGTCTCAGATTTTTGTTGCCAAACCAAGAAAATAAGCCAAACAGGTTGATTAACGAAAAGAGTCCATATCTGCTCCAGCACGCTTACAACCCAGTAGACTGGTATTCATGGGGTCAAGAAGCCCTGGATAAAGCTAAAGCTGAAGACAAACCCGTTTTCCTTAGCATAGGCTACGCCAGTTGCCACTGGTGCCACGTAATGGAAGAGGAATGCTTCAACGATCAGGAAGTCGCAGACAAACTAAACCACTCGTTTGTATGCATTAAAGTTGACCGTGAAGAAAGACCCGACTTAGACGCGGAGTATATGGCTGTTTGTCAAACCATGGGCAGAAACTGCGGCTGGCCACTTAACATACTTATGACGCCCAAGCTTAACCCGTTTTTCGCTGCAAGCTACATACCAAAACATAGCCGACCTGGATTAGTCGGTATGTTGGATCTTGTTTCTCAAGTAATGCAAATATGGAAAATACAACGCCCGCAACTAGAAATTGTGGGAGCAGACATAAAGAGCCGCATAGAAGCAATGGAAAAAAGAACCCCTCAAAAAGAACCCGATAAAGAAATACTTCACGATGCTTACGACCGCTTAACGCTGGACTTTGACAATGAAAACGGCGGTTTTGGTACAGCACCAAAATTCCCAAGACCCCACAACCTGCTATTTCTTCTGCGTTATTATGCAAGAACAGGGCAAAGAAACGCCCTATCCATGGTTGAAAAAACGCTGACGCAAATGCGCCTTGGCGGTATATACGACCAGCTAGGCTTCGGTTTCCACCGATACAGCACCGACGAGAAATGGTTGGTTCCTCACTTTGAAAAAATGCTCTATGACCAAGCGTTAACAACAATGGCTTACACAGAAGCTTTTCAGGCAACAGGCGCTAACCGCTATGCACTCGCTGCCAAAGAAACCCTAGACTACACCATACGCGATTTAGCGGCGCTCCAAGGAGGATTTTACTCAGCTCAGGATGCGGACACGGAAGGCGAAGAAGGCAAATTCTACCTCTGGACCATAGACGAAGTGTTCGACACGCTGCCTCCTGAAGATGCTGAATTGGCAATTTACATTTACGGACTAAAGCCGGAAGGCAACTTTATTGAGGCTTCTGGGAACCCAAGCGGCCAAAACATACTCCACATCGCCAAACCCTTAGAGGAACTTGTTCCATACAAAGGCTTATCACTGAAAGAACTCATCGACCGCGTGCACAGCATAAGAGAATCGCTTTTTGAGGCGAGAAAAAAACGTGTGCCTCCAGCAATTGATTATAAAGTGTTAACTGACTGGAACGGCCTAATCATCGCAGCCTTAGCCAAAGCAGGTAGTGTTCTCAACGAAACGAAATACATTGAAACGGCAAAGAAAACGGCAGATTTCATCCTTACCCAAATGCTCAAAAATGAATCGCTCTATCACCGTTATGCAAAAGGCGAGACTGGTGTGGAAGGCTTCTTAGACGACTACGCTTTCTTCATATTCGGCCTAATAGAGCTCTACGAAGCAACATTAGAAGACAAATATCTCCAAGCTGCTGACGCTTTAACGAAGAGTATGGCGACTAAGTTTTGGGATGACAAAAACGGAGGTTTCTACCAAACAAAAAACAACGAAGCTGCAATGCCAAAAATTAAGCAACTCTATGACGGTGCAACTCCTTCGGGCAACTCAATAGCGTTACATGATCTGCTGTGGCTCAGCCGTTTAACTGACAAACCCACATTCGAAACGATGGCAGTTCAAATGAGCAAAATATTCGCGCAAGAAACAGAGGGCGCGCCTGAAGCCTACACTTTTTTCCTCTCAACATTTAACTTTCTGATCGGACCATCGTCCAGTGTAGTTTTGGTTGGTGACTTAAAGGAGAAAGACACACTCGATATGCTGAACGCGTTAAGAAAGCATTATCTGCCATCCACTGTTCTTGCGCTTAAGCATCCCAGCAAAGCAGGCTTGGGCTACCTGCAAATCGAGGGCAAAGCAACCGCTTTCGTCTGCCAAAATCAAACATGTCTTCCACCGACTAACAGCCTCATGGTGATGCTTGAACAGCTTGGAATAAAACAAGAAAAACCTTAAGCGTTGAAGGATATTGCTTGTCTTTAGGAGTAACTGTTGAAGGGCATTTACGTACTGATCGTCAAAATAAACAAAACAATCAGCGTAAACATCGGTGCTTTAGGCTTGCTGAAATTCCCGGAAGGCTTGTATGCTTATGTCGGTTCAGCACAAAACAACTTTGAGCAAAGAGTGAAGAGACACCAAAGCAAAGAGAAACGTTTGTTCTGGCATATTGACTATCTTCTAAACGATGAAGCGGCAAACGTGATTGGAGTCTATTATACTCAGGGTGAAAAGGCAAAAGAATGCAAAATCGCAGGCATACTGCGGGAGAACGCTGAGTCAATTGCTGGTTTCGGATGCTCAGACTGCCGCTGTAAAAGCCATCTTTTCCTCGCTGAAAACTTTGTTCTCCTTGAAAAATGCATGCATCAGTTAACGATGAAAAACAAGCTGAATGCAAGAGAATAAAGAAAGCAAGCATTGTTTATATATTACTGCTTATTGATGTAAATTGGTTTAGAATGGAAGTTGATTTGAATGCCGATATGTCCCAATTGTAGCGCGACCGTTCCTGACGGTGCAATTGCCTGTGGTAATTGTGGAGCTTCTTTAGTTTCTTCACAGCCTCAGAGGTCTACATCGTTTCAGTCTCAACCGAATTCATCTGGCCAATCCTCTGGTTCCAATTCCACTTCATGGTCAGGCGGAAGTTATGATCCGCAACTGTCATCACGGTTCCAAAAAGCTTTGAGAAGAAACGAGTTATTGAGCTACGCGGTCATTGGTTTATCAGTAGTCCTGCTCATCGTGATTATTGTTTTCATATTCTGAAAACAATGGAAAATTCCTAAATTTGATGGAGAAATGAAAGATGGAAAATTCCTTGGAAGATACAGTTAAAAGATTAGAAAGGACAAATACGATACTCACCGTTGCAGCCATTATCTTGGTTATTGTCATAGTTCTGATTATATAATCAGACATCCCAAAGCCAAGAACTGCCTATCTTCTAAAAAGCTAGCTTTTGCAAGCCAAAACTTGGTGTTAATTGAAGTTGCAGCGGCTTTTGGTTCTGGAATTTAAATTTTGTCTAGGTTGAATTCTTCGTGGATAGCCTGAACTACCGCTGTGCCGTCTTTTTCTTTGACAACGAATGAGATGTTTAGTTCTGAGCTGCCTTGGGCAATCATGCGGACGTTTATGCCTTTTTTGGCGACTGTAGTGAAGATTTTTGAGGCTACACCTAAGGTTCCTTTCATGTTGGCGCCCATGACAGCTATCACCGCAACATCATCTTCTGCTGTAACTTCACTGACTAAACCCCCTCGGTCCAAAAGCGCAATTTCAAGATTGCTGATAGCCCTGCCTAAAAGCCCTCGGCGAATAATCATTGAGATGTTGGCTTCCGAAGCAGCGGTGGAGATCATCATAACGTTAATGTTGTTTTTGCCCAGCACATCAAACACTTTTGCGTAGCTTCCAGGTGCCCCTACCATTCCCGCACCGTTAACGTTTAGCATGGCGACATCTTTTATCATTGCTACAGCTTTCACAACTTCCGAGGACTTCGCATACGGATCCTTAGTTATAAGAGTACCTGGGTTTTCTGGACGGAAAACATTACGTATTCTCACTGGAATGTTCTCTTTAATCACAGGTTCTAAAGCGCGTGGATGCATGGCTTTTGCGCCAAAAATCGCCATTTCTGCAGCTTCTTGATAGCTGAGTTGTGGCAGCATTTTGGCAGAGGGAACTATTTTTGGGTCAGCCGACATTATGCCATCAACATCGGTCCATATCCACACTTCATCAACGCCTAATGCTGCACCTAAAATCGTGGCGGTGTAGTCTGATCCGCCGCGTCCAACAGTAGTCACTATTCCATCCTGGTTAGCGGCAATGTACCCTGTGACAACTGGAATCACGCCTCTTTCCATTAGAGGCAGGAGCCTTTCGTGAATCAGGTGAGTAGTGAAGTTCATGAGTGGATCAGCTTCGCCAAAGTTTGAGTCTGTCACTATGCCTGCTTCTTTACCTGTGAAACATTTGGTTTCGAACTTCTGGTCTTTTATGGCGCCCCAAACAATGGGTGCAGATAACCGTTCGCCGAAGGATAAAACGTAATCTTTAGATTTTGGCGTAAGCTCGCCAACATAGTAAATGCCTGTTAGAAGCTTCTCTAGTTCAGTCATAGTTTTCTCGGTGACTAGCATGACTTCCTTTTGTATTTGTTTGCTAGTTATAGCCGTTGAAATCGCTACCAAATGAGTACCCAACAGTTTTTTAGTGAACGCTTGAATGCGTTTTTCATCGCTTTTTTTGGCTTGCTCAGCAATCTCTAGGAGATCGTTTGTGACACCTGCCAACGCCGAAACCACTACAGCAATTCTGCAATCATTTTTGGCATTTAGGGTAACTAAATTGGCTACGTAACGGATGTTTTCGCCTGTGGCTACGCTGCTGCCACCAAACTTCATGACTATTTTCATTTTTAAGGCCCCGAGTTATCATTTAGCAGTCGATTTGCTAACTTATGTCTTATGTCTAAGAGGTCTCTTAAAACTGCACTGGCAGTCTCAGTTCCACCTGCACCTTTGCCGATAAGGGTTTCTTCGCCCGCGTATTCGGTAGAGAAGGTTATCGCATTTAGGACTCCGCTTACACATAATGGGTTGTTTTTAGCTATTTCCACAGGTTTAACTGTTGGCGTGTTGCCGTCTATTGAACCTACGAGCTTGATTGTGTTGCCTCTTTTTGAAGCTTCATCAAGTGCCTGCGAATTTACATTGCGGATTCCCGTTCTATCAACGTCTTTTAATGTTACTTTTTTGTTCATTATCCAGTTTGACAGAATGACCACTTTGCAGGCAGTATCAAATCCATCAATATCCATGGATGGCTCCCTCTCAGCGTAACCAAGCTTCTGCGCATTTGCCAGTGCTTCTTGGAAGGTCACGCAATTTTGAGACATTTCAGTTAATATGTAGTTAGTTGTTCCGTTTAGTATCCCGCGTATAGCCAGGATTTTGTCTCCTGCAAGGCATCTTTTCGCAAACTCCAGCATGGGTGTTCCACCTCCGACTGTTCCGCTGAATCTCAGGTAAACGTTGTTATATTCGGCTAGTTCTGTGAGGGCCGGCATTGCTAAGGCTAATGGTCCTTTGTTGGTAGTGACAACATGCTTACCTGTTTTAAACGCTTTAATGATATGCGACAGCGCTGGTTCAGCATTTTTGATGTTGACAGGTGTGACTTCAACAACCACTTCTGCTTCAACCGACTCAATAACATCTAACGCAGGCATTCCAGGATGCCCAAACTCGGGGTCCGCGGATATTGGAAATCCCCTTTGTTTAATTGATTCCAGCTTTAGAGGGCTTAGACCTCTCGGGTCTATAACAGCGCCATCTATATCGGCGATGGCAACGATTTTAGGGTTAAACCCGTAATCCTTAACCTTTTCTGCATATCTTCGAGCAAGAATTGTAGTTACACCCTTCCCAACTACGCCATATCCAACTAAGATAATCCTCATTTTCTTATTCACCTTGCCAAAATAACTCTTGGCGTTTTTAATCCCAACGCTTGCTCAATAGCGGAAATTTCCGCATCGACTTCTATTGGTTTTTCGCACTGCTTAATGGCTGTATCAGGATCTTTGAGCCCGTGTCCAGTCGTGATGCAGATTACCCGTTCATCCTTCCCGATAGTGCCGTTCTTTACAAGCTTTATAAGTCCTGCGATTGATGAGGCACTTGCAGGCTCCACAAAAATGCCTTCAATGCGCGCTAGCATCTTTTGTGCGTCCAAGATTTCTTCATCTGTTACGGTTTCAGCGGTTCCATAAGATTCCCGGATGGCATTTAGGGCTTTCTTCCAACTTACAGGTGCCCCGATTCGGATGGCGGTGGCTACGGTTTCGGGTTTCTCAACTGGTGTTATTTTGTTGCCGTTATTTTTAATCGCCTGTGCAATAGGCGCTGACCCGGCTGCTTGAATGCCAGTCATTTTAGGTAACGTCTTTATATAGCCGAGCTGGTAGAATTCGGTTAGGCCTTTCCAGACGGCGCTTATGTTTCCAGCGTTGCCGACGGGGATGATTATTCTATCGGGTGCTTCATTGTTTAATTGCTCGCAGATTTCAAAGCCCAATGATTTTTGTCCCTCAATTCGGAAAGGGTTAATCGAGTTAAGCAGGTAAATGCTCTTATGTTTCTCAGCAAGTTTGAGCACAAACATTAAGGCTTGGTCAAAGTTACCTCTGACCTGCAAGACCTTGGCGCCGTGAATCATTGCTTGCGCCAACTTGCCATAAGCAATTTTGCCAGAAGGAATAAGAACAGTGCAGTTGATTCCTGCCCTTGCAGCGTAAGCGGCCAAGCTTGCGGAAGTGTTGCCGGTTGAAGCGCAGATCACGTGCCTTGCGCCGAGCTCAACGGCTTTTGTGACGCCCACGGTCATGCCACGATCTTTAAAGCTGCCTGTGGGGTTTTCGCCCTCATTCTTAACGTATAGTTGTTTTAGCCCTAATTCGTCGCCTAAGCGTTGGGAACGGTGCAGGCCTGTGCCCCCTTCGTTTAAGGTGACTATTCGTGCAGCTTCGTGGATAGGCATAAAATCTCTGTATCGCCAAACGGACAGGGGCTTTGTTCTCCAGTCGCTGCTTTTGAGGGTTTCGGATAACTCTTTAAAGTCGAATTTTATTTCAAGAATGTCTCCGCATTTCTTGCAAAAATATATGATCTCATCTATATCGTATCTCGTTTTGCAGTTTATGCATTCTTGATGTGTCACGGTTTCAATCTCCATTGGATAAGCGCCTTTTCATGATATGGCAACGCAAGCCGTAGCTGAAATATTATCGGTGGCATTATTAATTTTGCTGTTCCCATAAAACTTCTTAACCTACCATGCTAGACAAAACCTCATAGGTTTTTAGGCTGTCTTTTTTATCAACCACAATTATGGTTTCAGTCCAGCAGGAAATGAACTCAACAATGTTCACGTTCTGTTCCGCAAGCAAAGTGGCTAAGAAAGCAACAACTCCGGGCGTCACCTCCAGTTCCTCAGGTGAATGGACAACGATCATAGTGCAGTTGTCATGTTTAACGAGAGTGCTTATGCGTTCAGGCAAATCGCTCCTGTCAAGCAGGTAAACGAATTTATCCAGTAAATCAACTTTCATGCCCGTTTTTGAGTTAATTTCTTTCCCTGTTATCATAACGGATTTTCTGTCATAAACGGCTATGCCGCTTCGTTTGAGAAGTTGGAGGACTTTTTCTTCTCTTTTCTGCTTATGTTTTTGCAGTTCTACTGAATAACGGCGCAAAGCGGCTTTTATGGCGCTTACGTCATCGGTTTTCAAGTCTTTTTGTATTTGTCTTGATAACTCGCTCAGGTTTACTATTCCTTTCTCGAGTGCTTCCAGCAGGTATGGTTTGTTTCGCAGGTGGTTTCTCACGTTTTGAGCAATTGTCATAATGCTAACCTATTGTATCAAATGGTACATTTAAATTTTATTAAGTAACAAAAAAGTCACAACGTTTAAAAATACAGCATTGAAGGTTAGGGGAATAATTCACAGCAAAAAATGGGGGAGCAAAAAAATAACCGAAAAAATCGTGTTGGCATACTCAGGCGGATTAGACACATCCGTGTTAATCAAGTACCTCCAAGAAAAATATAACGCACAAGTAATAACAGTAACCATAGACGTTGGTCAACAAGAAGACCTCAAAGCTGCTGAGGAGAAAGCCAAAAAACTCGGCGTTCTCAAACATTTTTCAATCGATGCAAAAGAAGAGTTTGCAAAAAACTACATTTTCCCCGCAATAAAAGCAAACGCCCTGTACGAGGGGAAATATCCGATAAGCACAAGCCTTTCACGACCACTGATTGCACAAAAAATGGTTGAAATTGCCGAAAAAGAAGGCGCCACAGCCCTAGCTCATGGCTGCACAGGAAGAGGCAACGACCAAGTACGCTTTGACGTGACTTTGGGCTCTTTAGCGCCAGACAAAAAAATTATTGCTCCAGTACGCGAGTGGGGCATGACACGCGAAGAAGAAATCGTTTACGCCAAAACCAAAGGCATCGCCGTCTCCAACTCAGCCAAAAAGTACAGCATAGACGCAAGCGTCTGGGGGAGAGCCATCGAATGCGGGTTACTGGAAGACGCAAGCCAAGTGCCGCCTGAAGACGCTTACGAATGGACTGTTTCACCTGAAAAAGCGCCCAACACACCAGAACTGGTGACCTTAAAATTTGAGGCAGGTGTGCCGGTAGCCGTTAACAATGAAAGCATGAAGCCGCTCGAACTTATTGAGGCGATGAATAAAATCGCTGGTAAAAACGGCGTTGGACGCATAGACCACATCGAAGACCGCCTCGTCGGCATAAAATCACGCGAGGTTTACGAATGCCCAGCTGCCACAGTAATTTTAGAGGCTCACAAGGACCTTGAAAAAATGGTCATGACAAGACACCAAGTCTTGTTTAAGCAGCAAATCGACGCAGAGTGGGTTTTCTTAGCTTACGCTGGTTTATGGGTTGACCCGCTCAAAGATGACCTTGACGCTTTCATCAACAATTCACAAAAAAATGTCACTGGGGAAGTCAAACTTGAACTCTACAAAGGGGGCATGCAAGTTGTCGGACGCTCCTCGCCAATGTCACTATACGATAAAAACCTCGCCAACTACAACATCAAAACCTCGTTCAACCAGTCCTACTCTAAAGGCTTTATTGAATTGTGGGGACTCCAAACAAGAATGTACAATGCTCTCAAAAAATCTAGCAATAAAGCGGCAGAGAAAACCAAAAAAGCTTGAGCAAGTGGTAAGTAAGCTGGGGGTTAGTGAGTGTCAAAGATACTGCACGGGGGGCGGCTAACGTCTGTGCGTGAAGATGTTGCCAAGTTTACTTCTTCACGAAAAGATGATGAACGCTTAGCCACAGCTGTAGTTGACATTAACAAAGCCCACGTTGTAATGCTGATAGAGCAGAAAATACTACATCCGCAAGATGGAGCAAGAATCCTCAAAACTCTCTCTAAGCTGTCCAATGTCAAGATTGACGCTACCACTGAAGACGTTCATATGGCAGTTGAAGAAGTCGTGCTAAAGGAAACTGGACCTGAAGTAGGCGGCAACCTGCACATCGCAAAAAGCAGAAACGACCAAGTCGCAACTGCTATCCGCATGCAACTCAGAAATGAACTCGTTGAATTGATGCTTAAAGTTTTGGAGATGCAGGAAAGCCTCCTAAACACAGCCAGAAAACACCTCGACACAATCATTTTGGAGTACACTCACCTGCAAGCTGCGCAGCCGGTCACTTTTGCACACTACTTGCTTTCACATGTTCAAGGGTTAGAGCGTGATTTAGAAAGACTAAGAGATGCTTATGAACGGGTTAACCTGTGCCCTCTCGGCGCTGGAGCATTAGCGACAACAAGTTTTCCAATAAACCGAAAAAGAACTGCAGAACTCTTAGGTTTCAAAGCGGTGTTGGAGAATTCAATTGACGCAGTCGGTACCCGAGACTTCATACTTGAAACCCAAGCGGCACTGACGTTACTTGCAGTGAATTTGAGCCGTTTGGCTGAGGATCTGATAATTTGGAGCTCACAGGAGTTCGGCACAGTTGAGTTGCCCGACGATTTTGCCTCAACCAGCAGCATCATGCCGCAAAAAAAGAACCCGGAAGTGCTGGAAGTTATCCGGGCAAGAACCAGTTACGCGCTCGGCGATTTCGTGGCTTCGGCTGCTGCCCTAAAGAGCCTGCCAACAACGTATAATCTTGATTTTCAAGAGGTAACGCCAAAACTTTGGGCTTCAACAGACAACTTAGCTAGCTCACTGAGCCTATTTTCACATCTTATGCCTAACTTGAAAGTATCAACAAACGTTGAAAGTAAAGCTGAAGCAGGCTTCGTAGGCGCAACGGAAATAGCTAACATGCTCGTGCGCAAATACAATGTTGCTTTCCGAACCTCGCACAAGATAGTTGGCACTCTTGTTAAGTCTCTGATTGACTCAAAGCAAACCTTGGCTGATGCAACGCCTGAACTGCTGCAAAAGATAGCTCAGAGAGCAGCTGGAATCAAATTAAATATTAAGAAAGAGGACATGGTTGAATGCACAAATTCACGCAAAATAATCGAAACATATAAAGTACAAGGCGGTCCTTCACCCGTCGAGGTTGAAAGGGCCATAACAAAACTAAAAAAGAACATGATAATTTCCAGAAATAACGTGTCTAAACTCAAACAAAACCTTGCTAACGCAGAAAGTACCCTCAACTCCACAGCAGGTTCTTACTCTCTTTCAAGCTCTTCATCAAACGTAAGACTTAAAAATCCAACCTTATAGGTAGAATAGGGCTTTGGTCCCACAACTTAGCACGTCCAACAAAAATAAAAAAGCGATTCTGCTTCTTGAGGACGGAACGTCATTTATCGGTAAAGGGTTTGGAGCAACAGGAAAAATCTCGGGCGAAGTGGTATTCTCAACTCAGATGGTTGGTTATCCTGAAGCGCTCACTGATCCATCGTATAAAGGTCAAGTTTTAACCTTCACTTACCCGCTTGTAGGCAACTATGGCGTTCCATTAAATGAATTAAACCTAGGTCTTCCACTCTATTTCGAGTCAGATCACATACAAGTTCAAGGATTAATTATTCACGAGTTATGCCACATACCGTACCATTGGGCATCAACAAGAACCCTAGATAAGTGGCTCTTAGACGAAGGCGTCCCAGGAATCTACGGCGTTGACACCAGACGCTTAACAAAGAAACTTCGAACTCACGGTGTCATGCTCGGAATTTTAGAGGCTTTCGATGCCTGCGAAGAGCCTGATTTGGATGCCCTCTTAAAGATGGGTAAAGATATTGCTGATCCTAACTTGACTGATTTGGTTAAAGAAGTTTCAGTGAAACAGCCCATCAAATACAGCGTGGATGGCAAAAAAAACGTTGTCCTAATCGATTGCGGAGCCAAATACAGCATCATACGCAACCTGCTCAAGAGAGGCATAAACGTTATACGCGTGCCCTATGACACTTCAGCCAGCGAAGTCATGGCTTACAACCCTGACGGTGTCTTCTTAAGTAATGGTCCAGGCGACCCTAAGAAATGCGTGAAAACAATCGAATGTGTGCGCGAAGTTGTTGATAAGATTCCATTTATGGGCATATGCCTTGGTGCTCAAATATTGGCACTGGCGTTGGGCGGAGATACTTATAAGTTAAAGTTTGGTCACCGCGCTCAAAACCAGCCGGCCCTAGACATCAACTGCAGTCGTTGCTATATTACAACTCAGAATCACGGTTACGCTGTAGACATAGAATCCCTTAAGAAAACTCCGCTGGAAACGTGGTTTATAAACGCTGATGATAAAACCACTGAAGGCATAAAGCACAAAAACAAACCGGTCTTTGCTGTACAATGGCACCCAGAAGCCTCGCCAGGACCATACGATACTGAATTCCTGTTTGAAAAGTTCGCAAAAACGTTGGAGGTCACTTAACGATGCCAAAGTTTGACTGGATAAAGAAAGTGCTGGTTCTTGGCAGTGGCGCCATAAAAATCGGCGAAGCAGCCGAATTCGACTATTCAGGAAGCCAATGCCTTAAAGCTCTGCGGGAAGAGGGCATAGAAAGTATTCTGGTTAACCCTAACATCGCCACTATCCAGACTGACCCGCGGCTGGCAGGGAAAGTGTATCTTCTTCCGGTCACACCTGAATACGTCGAGAAAGTTATTGAAAAAGAACGCCCCGACGGTATCCTTTTGGGTTTCGGCGGACAAACTGCGTTAAACTGCGGTGTCGAACTCGAAAAAAAAGGCATCTTGCAAAAATACAACGTTAAAGTTTTAGGCACCCCCATTCACGCGATAGAAGACACTGGAGACCGTGAACGTTTCCGTCAAGCAATGCTTAAAGCAAATGTTCCCCCCTTAAACAGCAAATCAGCCACAACCGTAAAAGCCGCTTTGGAAGTAGCTGACGAGATCGGTTACCCAGTTATAGTTAGGGTTGCGTATACTCTTGGCGGCAAAGGTGCAGGCGTAGCGTATAACTCTGAAGAATTAAAAGATATAGCAACGCTTGGTTTAGCCCAAAGCCGAATAAACCAAATACTCATTGAAGAGTACGTTGGACACTGGAAAGAAGTCGAATACGAAGTCATGCGCGACTACGCAGACAACTGTTTAACCGTCTGCAACATGGAAAACTTTGATCCCATGGGTGTCCACACTGGAGACTCGATAGTTGTTGCCCCCTCGCAAACGCTGTCGAACCGTGAATACCACCATATTCGGTCAACTTCGATAAACGCTATCCGTAGCTTAGGTATAGTTGGCGAATGCAACATTCAATGGGCATTGAATGCGAAATCCGAAGAGTATCGTGTAATCGAAGTCAACTCACGCATGTCCAGAAGCTCCGCCTTAGCTAGCAAAGTAACGGGTTATCCCTTGGCTTACATAGCTACAAAACTAACCTTAGGTTACTTGCTGCCGGAACTCATAAACAAAGTAACTGAAGTCACCACAGCTTGCTTTGAACCAGCATTAGATTACATAACAGTGAAAATTCCACGTTGGGACCTGCAGAAATTCAAGAATGCTGACCGACATATTGGTCCCCAGATGCGTTCCGTCGGCGAAGTGATGGCTATTGGTCGCTGTTTCGAAGAGGCATTGCAGAAAGCCGTGCGCATGTTAGAT
>Ga0187784_10002471_pt1 | contig 14826 bp, 11 predicted proteins | sample 1015_SJ02_MP15_2_FD_132964 | JGI IMG/M metagenome (GOLD analysis project Ga0187784, IMG submission 132964) | Tropical peat soil microbial communities from peatlands in Department of Meta, Colombia - 1015_SJ02_MP15_20_MG | ecosystem: Environmental > Terrestrial > Soil > Wetlands > Peat | place...
ATGCCGCGAACCTTCATCATCTCGGTCTGGGCCTGCGAGGCGAGCTTCTCCAGAACCGCCAGATTGGGGCCGATGATCTTGAGCGAATTTTCGCCTTTGACGCCCGAAAGGCCCTCTTCGAGGTTGTCCTCGATATATTGGGAGAAATTGTAGGTAGCCCCGGGTACGGCGTCGCTAAATTCCTTAATCAAGATATTAATCAGCTTATCCTTCGTCAGACCGTGAGGCCAGGTGTCGAACGATGTGAGCGTCGCGAATATCTCGACATTGAAGAATGGGGAAGCATCGGTGCCGTTGTCCGGACGGCCGTGCTGCGACACCACCGTGATGACTTCCGGATGGCTCAACAGGATATCGCGAAACTTTTTCACCGCCGGTTCGCCGGCTTCCAATCCGGTCGATGGCGGCAACGTGATGCGAATCCAGAAATTGCCTTCCTCCAGATGCGGGAGGAACTCGCTGCCGAGCCGCGTCCACAACAAGCCGATGACGACGAGAAAACTGAGCGCGAACGCCAGCATGGCCTTGCGATGGGCCAGGGACCAGTGCAGGACCGGCGTATAGACCGCGCGCAGCGCCCGCACGAAGATCGTTTCAGCTTCGTTGACATGGTCGGGAAGCAGCAAGGATGTCAACACAGGCGTGACGGTGAAGGTTGCAAGCAACGCGCCGGCCAGGGCGTAGCCGTAGGTTCGCGCCATGGGGCCGAAGATCGCGCCTTCGGGGCCCTGCATGGTGAACAGCGGGACGAAGGCCGCGACTGTAATGAGCGCCGAGAAAAATATCGCGTTATCCACCTGAAGCGCACTGGCCAGGATCAGGCGAAGGCGGTCGGTCCATCCACTGTACGACCCAGGCCTTTGCTTGGTCGGATCGGCGCCCCAGGTTTCCTCGGCAAGCTGCGCCAGGACCGATTGCCTTGCTTCCGCTCCCGACTGGAAATTGCGGAAGACGTTTTCGACGAGGATCACCGCCGAGTCGACGATGATGCCGAAATCGACGGCGCCGACGGACAGAAGGTTGGCTTCTTCCCCGGTGACGACCAGCATGATAACGGCGAAGAACAATGCGAACGGGATGTTGACGCCGACGATGACGGCGCTGCGCAGATTGCCAAGGAAGATCCACTGGATCAAAAACACCAGCAGACATCCGAAGATGAGGTTGTGCAGTACGGTGTGGGTGGTGACGTTGATCAGCGCGGCACGGTCGTAATACGGAACGACCTTGACGCCCGGCGGCAACGACCCGTCGGTGTTCATCTGCTGGACCGCGCGCTCGACGTATGGCAGCACGTCGTTAGTATGCAGCGTACGGTTCATCACCACGATGGACATCACCACATCGGGCTGGTCATTGAGACCGGCGATGCCGAGCCGCGGGACGTAGCCGATAGAAACCTTGGCCACGTCCTTCACATAGACCGGGACGCCGTTGACCTGATTGAGAACAATATTCTCGACGTCTTGGGTGTGGTAACCCTTGGTCAGATCTTCGTTCCCGCCGTCGTCAACCAGACCGATGCCGCGGATATTGACGGATTGCTGGCCGAACAGGATTTCGCGCCCGCCCACGTTGACGTTGGCATTGCCTATCGCGGCGATGATCTGCGGTATGGTGATGCCATACGCCTCGATTTTGTTGAGGTCGACATCGACGTTCATTTGTTTGGTGGTGCCGCCCCACGAATTTACTTGGACGACTCCCGGCACGGCGAACAAGCGGCGGAGGACGATCCAGTCCTGCACGGTGCGCAAATTCGTCAGTCCGAAATGCGGCGGGCCGGCCACCTGATAGCGAAAGATTTCCGCATTCACGCTCGACATGTTGATCTGTACGATCTGGTTTCCCGGCAGCGTAACGTTCTGAATAAGACTGATCTGGGTCTGGCTCAGCGCGAAATAGAAATCGACGCCGTATTTGAAGGTCATGCGGACAAAAGAGAGGCCGTAGAACGAGGTCGAGCGGATATTGTCGAGACCCGGCGTGGGATAAAGACCGACTTCCATCGGGATGGTGTAGTAGCGCTCCATCTCCTCGGCAGACAATCCGCCTGCCTGCGCGGTGAGTTCGAGGATCACCGGTGCGGGATCCGGATAAGCCTCGATGTTCAATTTCGAAAAGGCGATCAAGCCGGCACAGAAGAACACCAGCAGCCCAAGGAGGATAATTGGGCGCCGGGTCAAACCAAACGCGAGAATTCCCTTTAGCACGGCCTGTGTCTTTCTTTGCTCCGCACCGGTTTATGGCTCCGGTGCTATTTGCCTGTTAGGCATGCGGGTGTTCATGCGCGGGACGGCAGGATGGGGCCGCGCTCAGCTGCTGCCCTGCCCGATGAGCACCATGTTGCTGAGGTATACCGCGCCTTCGCTCGCCACCAACTCGCCGGGCTTCAGCCCGTCGAGAATCTGCCGGTAGCCGCCATCCTCCATGCCGATCTTGACTGTGCGTTTGTTGAATTGACGGCGGTCGGCGGTGACCCACACCGTGTATGTACCGTCGCCTTCGCGAACCACGGCATCGACCGGCACGGCGACCGCATGTAACGGATTGCCGATGCGGATCTCGAAGTCCGCGAACATGCCAGACCGCAATTCGTGCCTGGGATCATCAATCGCCGAGCGGACCAGCATGCGATGAGTGTTCGGGTCGACCATCGCGTCCATCGACCAGATCCGGCCGTGGAAGACTCTGTCCGGAAAAGCCATGAGTGAGACCGTAATCTCTTGACCGACATGAAATGCAGGAACGTCGCTCTCGGCGACATTTGCCAGCATCCACATGGTGTTGATGTCAGCCACCGTAAAAACCGCCGGCGGAGTGCCGGGCTGAACGAAAAGGCCGGTCTGCCCCTCGCGCGCGGTGATCTGGCCGGTAATCGGACTGGGAACGACCAATGTTGGATCGGCGCTCCGTTTGGCGACGATCTGATCGATCTCCGTGTCGGTCTTGCCGAAAATCCGCACCGCATCGCGTCCCGCCCGCAGATTGCCCTCCGCCGTCTGCTGGTCGGAGACCGCCTGTTCCAGATCGGCCTGCGATACGGCGCGTGTTTGGTAGAGCACCTGCAGACGCGCCAATGTGCGGTTGGTCAGGTCCAGGACTCCCGCAGCCGCTATCAAGTTAGATTCCGCCGCGAGCAGATCGGGACTGTCGATCGTGAACAGGGTCTGGCCCTTCTTCACCTGGTCGCCAATCTCGGCGAACAATCGAATGATTTTCCCCTGGTAAGGCGTGAAAACCTGAACGGCCACATCCTCGTTGAAATCGATGCTGCCAACGGCGTGCTTGATCAACGGGAAGTCATGGTATCCGGCAGTTCCGACCTTGACCGAATTCAGTTGCTTGTCATTGAGAGTCACACTGGTGGCATATGTTGGCTCCATAATTCTCAGATTGCTTTCCTGCGCTCTCGCACCGGTGCTGCCAGGCACGCCGTCATCAAATAGAAAAAAAATAGACGCAATGGCCGCTGCGGCCAGCGCAGTGACGACAAGCGTCGGGGCGGCGGCATTCCGAAGTTTCAGGGGGGTCATCGGTGGGACCTTTGCAGGCTGACTAATGCAAAAGTTTTGCACCGGAACATTGGCCAGAGTCTTTTTCGCCGTCCACTGTAAGAAGTTTCGTTTTGTACTGTGATAGATCACAGTGGGGAGCGTCGGGCAGAATAACTGTCGGCCACCGCGGCAAGACGCGATTGGGTGACGGTCAGAGAAAAGTCAGCATTCGGCATTTGCGCGAGCAACGGTGATCGCTGACGTTGCTGCAATCGAATGCTCTTAGTTGCGACAAAGTTTCCGCACAATTGATTTGGTCATCCTGGATCGTCAGGCTAACTCGCCGTCGCCAAAAATTCGTTCGAGGTCGTTCTGTGGCGCAGCCCAAATTGAAAAAGATGCTGCTATGGATTGCGGCGGTAGTCGCGCTCGTGGCCTGCGTTCCGGGAACGGCTGGCTATGCGTGGGCGATCACTTGGCTGCCGCTTTACGGCACGGTCTGCCACGTCGACAGGGTCTTCGGATCTGCGGTCAGCCGCGACGGTTACAGGATTTTTCTGCTCGACCGTGGCTGCGACGTCGATGCCGCGATACGGCAAATCGTGGGCTCGGCGGCTGATCTAAGCGTAAATCCTGATCGGATCATCGCCATCTATCATGGGACGGCGCGTGCCAATACGGCGGACGAATTTTTGGCGATGCAGATCGTACGAAGGCGTTTGCGCGAATACACCGGCGCTGCGCCAGGCGCGGACAATTGCACGCCGCGTTGCGCGATTTCTGACACCTCCGGCGACGACCTCATCACTAAATTGATCAACGGGTATGGGTCATATGCTCAAGCGCAATTTCTCTATACCGCAAAGGATGGGGCGGACTACATCGCATCGATCTTGCGCATGGGTCCCATCGCTCAAGGTGCGGTGTTTCTTACCTATCTGACCGCGGCGATTTATTTGGGCATGCGCGTTATCGGTCTTGCGATTGGCCGCGTTCGTGGATCGGCAAGTCGTTAGACAGTGGAACGGCAGGCGAGCGGTCGAGCGAAATGTTCTCAGCGCCGTTCGCTCACCACGCGTTTGCTGCAGTTCTGTGACGGCGAGTTGTCGTTGCACTCAGCCGTTCAACAATTTCATCGCCTGCTCGTGCACGCGGCGATCGCCGGCGGCGACAATGCGTCCGCCGTTATGCGGGCGGCCGTTCTCCCATGTGGTGACGATGCCGCCGGCGCCTTCGATGATCGGAATGAGCGCGAGCACGTCATGCGGCTTCAGTTCGGTCTCGATGATCAGATCGGCGTGTCCGGCCGCGAGCACGCAGTAGGCGTAGCAATCGCCGCCGTAGCGCGACAGCCGCACCGCCCGCTCGACCCGTCCGAAGCTCCGCCGATCGGCCTCGTTCATGAGCAGCGGGCTGGTCGTCAGCATGATGGCGTCGGCAAGCGCCGCGCAGGGGCGTGTCTGCAGCGCGCGGTTGCCGGCCGGTCCGCGATAGCGCGCGCCGGCGCCGTCGCCGGAAAAATGCTCGCGCGTGAACGGCTGGTGCATCAGCCCATAAATCGGGTCGCCGTGCCGGGTCAGCGCGATCAGCGTGCCCCACATCGGCATGCCGCAAATGAAGGACTTGGTGCCGTCGATTGGATCGAGAATCCAGACGTATTCGGCGTCCGGATGCTCGGCGGGAAATTCTTCGCCGATAATGCCGTGCGCCGGAAAAGTCTTCTTGATGAGGGCGCGCATGGCGGTTTCGGCGGCGCGATCTGCTGCGGTCACGGGATCGAAGCCGCCGCCGCGACTTTTGTTTTCGACCGTCAGCGCACTGCGGAAGAACGGCCGAATCGTCTCGCCCGAGACGGCGGCGAGTTCATCGACGAAGGCTGCAAAATCAATTGCCGTCATTAGACTGGGACCGGGCTTTGGACCAAGCTTGGCCATCGACTACCGAACTGTCCCCGCCGCTGCAATCGTTCGCCATCGCATGCGTTGCAAGGCGCCGGGATGGCGCCCGAAGAGGCGCTCTCGATCACAAATTCCGATCATCCGATTTACTACTTATGAGATCCGCCGCATTTATGGGCAGCTTTTGCAGCTAATCCTAAGGCATTGATAAATTGATTGTATTTCGTGCAATTAACATTGCGGACTATGTTCCCGAAGGGCAGCCTTGCACAATTTGCAGGAAAAAAGCCGGGGAAACAGTAAAGGAATAGGTCAGCAACACTTGCGTTTTGTGCGACGCGGTGTATATTGCTGCAGTGCGGTAGCGGGAGGCTATCTCCCGTTACCGTCGCCCTCCTTGGGCGTTTCCTCCCTAGACTTGGGCCGCTCCAGCGATGTGAGCGGCCCTTTTTCTTATGCGTCTTCCTTTGCGGCGCGGCTGTCGTCAACGCAACAAGACGCTATTCGGCGGCCGCGCGATATGGCCGCAACTCCTCTAGGGGGATTTCGGCCAGCCGGTCGGCCAGCACCCCCAGTTCACCGGCGAGGCGGTCGAACGATTCCGACCGCTCGTAGCGGCGCTCGTCCATATAAAGTGCGCGGTTGATCTCGAGTTGGATCGCATGCAGCCCGGTCGCCGGATTGCCGTAGTGCTCAGTGATAAACCCGCCAGCGTAGGGCTTATTCCGGCTGACTGCGTAACCGAAACCGCGCAGCGTATGCTCGACCGCCTCGGCGACAATGGCGACGCAGCTTGTGCCATAGCGGTCGCCGATGACGACATCGGCCCTCGGCCGCTCATCCCGGCCCCCGGTGGTTGACGGCATGGAATGGCAGTCGACAAGAATGGCGGCACCGAAATCGCGGTGCAGCCGCGTGAACAAGCGCCGCAGCGTGCGGTGATAGGGCTTATAGAGCCCATCAATCCGGCGTAGCGCCTCGGTCACCAACATGCGCTGGTCGTAGATTTCCTGCGCGTCACCAACCACGCGAGCCACCGTGCCAAGTCCTCCGGCGACCCGCATCGAGCGGGTATTGGCGAAGGACGGAAGCCGGCCCTCAAACATGCGCGGGTCGAGTTCATAGGGCTCGCGGTTGACGTCGACATAGCAGCGCGGGAAATGCGCGCGCATGATCGGATGTCCGCGCTGCACCAGGCCGGCGATCAGGTCATCGACGAAGGAATCCTCCGATCGGCGCAAGGTCGGCAGATCGAGCCGCGACGTCAGCAGGAAGGAGCGGGGATAGACGCGCCCGCTATGGGGCGAATTGAATAGGACCGGACCGCGGCACTCCGCCGGTTCAACCGCCTCGAACGGGGGATCGAATTCGTTCTCGCTATCCGACATGATATCCGGGCGGGAATTTCCGACCTTTGCAGCCCAGCACCGCTCCCTAGCGTGCGCGAAAGCCTATTGTCCATAGGACTCGCCGCTTGCCAAGGGATGTTTGCCAGGCTTTGCTTAGGCGGTTATGCGGGTGTCGACTTTCACCTCATTTTTACCGGCGATCCGGCTTATGGGATGAAGGGGGACCGGCAGCGGCCGGATTCGAGAGCAATGACCAAAATCCTGCTTGCGGAAGACGACGTCGACATGCGCCGCTTCCTCGTCAAGGCGCTGCAGAACGCCGGCTTTGACGTGATCTCTTATGATAATGGCCTGTCCGCTTATCAGCGGCTGCGCGAAGAGCCGTTCGAGCTGTTGCTGACGGACATCGTCATGCCGGAAATGGACGGCATTGAGCTTGCCCGCCGCGCGGCCGAACTCGATCCGGACATAAAAATAATGTTCATCACCGGCTTTGCGGCGGTAGCGCTCAATTCCGATTCGAGCGCGCCCAAGCATGCCAAGGTGCTTTCGAAGCCGATCCACCTGCGCGAACTCGTCAACGAAGTGCAGAAGCTTCTGGCGGCCTGACCGGCGGCTGCGGGTGCCGCCGCGGCACGTTTGGCGGGTTCCGGCGCTTCGATGAGTGGCAATTTCGTGGCGGCCATCCCGTTAAGCCTAAGTGAATTAATGATTTTTGCCGATTTGCCACAAACCCCGCTTTCGGTCTAAGTGACACCGCGCAATGTGGACAGGCCGATTTGGGGGCGGTCCGCGTCGGGGCTGGGCTGTTTTGACCGTCCCATGCGCTACGGGCGGGGCCTAACCCCGAGACATTGACATTCCGCCCGCTCGACCAAATTTCAACCCGTCTGCTTAAGCGAACAAAGCGAACGCGCCAGTGCAAGCATTAGTCGAACGAAGTCTTGTCTACCCGTACGCGACCGCCCGGAGGCTTCGGGCCGGCTGGTGGCGTTATTACGATTCCCTTCATGTGCCGCTGATCGTCAAGCTGGCGGCGAAAAACCTGTTTTTCGACCGGCTTCGCTTCTTCGCCACGATCATCGGTATCGTTTTCTCGATCGTGCTGGTCAACGTGCAGATGGGGCTGTTCGTCAGCTTCGGCCGCATGGTGACCACCATGATCGATCATGCGTCGGCCGATTTGTGGATTGTCCCGCAGGGCACGAGGTCGTTCGAGGATCCGGCGCCGCTCGATGAATCCGAGCGATTTCGCGCGCTTTCGGTCAAGGGCGTAAGCGACGCGGTGCCGATCGTGATCGGTTTTTCCGAGTGGCGCGTGCAAGGTGGCAAAGACACGCCGATTTTCATCATCGGTTCGCCGATGAAAGGGCCGGGACTGCAGCCGTGGAACGTGGTCGAAGGCAGTCTCGATTCACTGGCGATCCCGGGCGCGGTGGCAATAGACAAATCCTATTTCGAGCGCCTCGCCGTCAAAGGCATGGGCGACATCGCGCAGATTCACGACAGCAAAGCGCAGGTGCGCGTTATTTCCAATGGCATCCGCTCATTTACGACCACGCCGTATATTTTTGCGACGCTCGATCGTGCGCGAACATTTATCGGAATGCCGCCAAACAAGGACACCTACCTGATCGTACGCCTGGCCCAAGGCGCCGATCTTGAAAAGGTGCGCACCCGGTTGCAGCAGACACTATCCAACGTCGAGGTGCTGACTTCGGCTCAGTTTGGCGATCGCAGCCGCTCGTTCTGGCTGTTCGGGACTGGCGCGGGCGCGGCGCTGTTCGCCGGCGCGCTGCTCGGCATGATCGTCGGCACCGTCATCGTCGCACAGACGTTGTATTCAAGTACCAAGGATCATCTATACGAGTTCGCGACGCTGCGCGCGATTGGGTCGTCCGGCCGCTACATCTACACGGTCATCATCATTCAGGCGCTGGTGAGCGCGGTGATCGGCTTCGCGATCGCGGCCACCATCGGTGTGATGGTGGTCAATGCGACCGCGGATACGGCGCTGCCGATCGCCATGCCGCCGGGCCTGACGCTCGGACTGTTTGCGCTTACGGTGGCCATGTGCGTGCTTTCGGCCATCTCGGCGATCTTGAAGGTCATGCGCATGGATCCTGCAATGGTGTTTTCGCGATGAGCGAGCCGGTTATGGAAGCTGTCGGGGTTGCAAAATCCCTCGGCGAGGGCGCCGGCCAGGTGCAGGCACTCAAGGACGTTAGCCTTTCGCTTGCCGGCGGCGAACTGGCGCTGCTGATGGGACCTTCGGGCAGCGGCAAGACCACGCTGCTCTCGGTGCTCGGATGCATCATGGCGCCAAGCGCGGGGACAATTCGGGTTCGCGGGCATTCGACCACGGGAATGACACCCGAACAATTGGCGGCGCTGCGGCGCGATCACATCGGCTTCATCTTCCAGTCGTATCATCTGTTTCCGACGCTCAACGCGGTCGACAATGTGCGGCTCGCCTTGGACGTTCGCGGCGAGCGCTCGCAAGATGCATACGACAGGTCGGTGGAAGCCTTGGCCACTGTCGGGCTCACGCACAAGATCAAATCTCATCCGCGCGAACTCTCTGGCGGCGAGCAGCAGCGCGTCGCCATTGCCCGCGCCATCGTCGGCAAGCCGGGAGCAATCCTGGCGGACGAACCGACGGCGGCTTTGGACGGCCGCAACGGGCACGCCATCATGGAAGTGTTGGCCGGCATTGCCAAGAATTCCGAGCACGGGGTGCTTGTCGTCACCCACGATCCCCGAACGGTACCTTACGCCGACCGGATTATCCGCATTGAAGATGGCGAAATCGTCGGCGAAGAGCGCAATGACGAAGCCAAGAAAGCAGAAGCAACGAAAGCAGCGAGGTCATCGAGGAAGCCGTGATTAAATCAAAAAAAAGAGCAATACTTTGGTCCGTTCTAGGTGTCTCGCTTGTCGGCATTGCCGTTGCGGCTGCCGCGCAAGGGATCGGCGCGCAGCAGGCAGCGCCAAGCCGGTCTGACGATCAGAACTGGCTCGCCGTCGCGCCCGGCTTGGTCGAGCCGAAATCAGGCCAGATCAAGATTATGGCGTCCGCCATCGGACCGATCAGCAAAGTGCTTGTGCACACAAACGACAAGGTGCTGGCCGGCCAGTTGCTGGTTAGCCTCGACGATCAGGACGCCGTGGCGCGAGTCGAGACTCAGCGCGCCCAGGTGGCGATGCAGAAGCGCCAGCGCAATGATCAAGCTGCCGGCAAGGCAGCCGATCGGCGCAAGGCCGAAGACGCGGTTGCCGACGCCGAGGCCGCGGTCATTGACGCGCGCGCCGCGTTCGACGATGCCGCAATCGCCATTGATGGCGGCCACGGTTCGACGGCAGATCTTGTCAAGGCGCATTCAGTGCTGGCGAGTGCGGAAGACACGCTGAGCCAAAAGCGGGCGGCGCTGCGCAAGCTCGCGGCTCAGTCAGGAACGCCGCTGCCGACCGAGAACGAGGGACAGCTCAACGTCGCCCGCTCAAACTTGTGGGCGGCAGAAGTCGAGCTCGAAAAGCTGAAAATCCGCGCGCCAATCGACGGCACGGTGTTGCAGGTCAATGCGAGACTAGGCGAACTGGCGTCGCCGTCTGCGCCGGACCCGCTCGTCGTGGTCGGCAATCTGTCGGCGCTGCGCGTGCGTGCGGAACTCGATGAGCGCGACATCGGCGAGGTCAAGATCGGGCAACCGGTTGTGGTGCGCGCCGATGCGTTTCCGGGCCGCGATTTCCACGGCACGGTCGTGTCGATTGCCCCGTTCGTCCAGGCCGGGCGCATCAACTCGCCGAATTCGCGCAACCTCACCGATTTCGACGTGACGCAGGTTGAAATCGACCTGGTCGATCCCGGCCCGCTCCTGGTCGGGATGAAGGTGGACGCCTATTTCGAACATCCGGCTCCGGGAAAGGCGGCTGCGGCCAAACCCGCGGCCCCCGCACCCAAGCCGACGGCTGCCGCTCCGGCCAAGCCCAAACCCGCGCAGTCGGCGGAAAAGTAAACTCTGCCTGAAATTGCGGCTGGATGACGTGCGGGCGCGCCCTTGGCTACGAGGGCCGCCCGCTGTCGCATCGCGGCCGACAGATATTTCCCCCGCTCAGAACAGGGTCCTGTCTCAAGGTGATGGAAGTGGGCGGCGAGATGCTATAGCAGCACCGAAGCCTCGTTCCTCGCCGCCCCATGTCGCCTGAGACCAAGACCAAAGTCGTCGCCATGATCGTCGGATCGGCGATCATCATGCAGCAGATCGATTCGACCGTGATCACCACGGCGCTGCCGCAGATGGCGATATCGCTGCATGCCGATCCGGTGCAGCTCAGTCTGGCGGTGACGGCCTATCTGTTGAGCCTCGCCATCTTCGTGCCGATCAGCGGCTGGGCGGCCGATCGTTTCGGCGGCCGCGTCATCTTTCGCGCCGCCATCGGGCTGTTCACCCTGGGGTCGATCCTGTGCGGGCTGTCTGGCAACGTGGTCGAACTGACCGCGGCGCGGGTTCTACAGGGCCTGGGCGGCGCCATGATGGTGCCGGTCGGCCGGCTGGTGCTGTTCCGCAGCGTGGAGAAAACCGCACTGATCGCCACCATGGCGTATCTGCAGGTGCCGGCGCAGCTTGGTCCGGTGCTCGGACCGCCGATCGGCGGTTTTATCACCACTTATTTTTCGTGGCGCTGGATCTTCCTGGTCAACGTGCCGCTCGGCCTGCTCGGCATTTTGCTCGTGACGCTGTTCTTCGAAAACCCGAAAGAAGACACGCAACGCCCGCTGGATTGGATCGGCTTCCTGCTGACCGGGGCGTCGGCGTTTTGCGTGATGTACGGCATCGAGGCCATCGGCCGCGGTCATGGCGGACTCATGGTCGCTTTCGGTCTATTGGTGGTCGGGTTCGCGCTCGGCGCATTGTCGCTGTGGCATCTGCGCCACTCCAAGCATCCGCTGCTCGATATTTCGGTGTTTCGCATCGCCACGTTTCGCGCCGCCATCTTCGGCGGTTCGCTGTTCCGCGCCGGAGCAGGCACGCTGGTGTTTCTCCTGCCGCTCCTGCTGCAGGTCGTGTTCGGCCTTTCTGCGTTCGTCTCCGGCACCATTACATTTGCCACGGCCGCCGGTTCGCTGTCGATGAAGCTCACCGCCCGCCCGATCATCAAGCGTTTCGGCTTTCGCAACGTCATTCTCGTCAACGGCGTGATCAGCGCCGCCGCGATCTCGATGTGCGCCTTCTTCAACGCCCAGATGCCGGAATATGTGATCTTCGTGCTGCTGCTGATCGCCGGCTTTTTCCAGTCGCTGCAGTTCACCGCGACGCAAGCCATGACTTATGCGGACGTTCAACAGCCGCTGATGAGCACCGCGACGTCGATCGCCAGCATGACGCAGCAACTAAGCCGCGGTCTCGGAATCTCGACCGTCGCAGTGCTGCTGCATCTGTCGCTGTTGTGGCGCGGCGCCACCAAGCTCTCGACCGCCGATTTCAAGGTCGCGTTCGCCGGCGCCGTGGCGTTCGCGCTGGTCAGCCTGATCTACGGCTGGATCCTGCATCCCGACGCTGCCGCCGAAGTGAGCGGCCATCGGCCGAAATCGGCGCAGGCATAGCGCGGCCCTGCTCACGGCGCCTTCGGCAGAAATCGATCCGTGACGTATTGCGACAAGTCCACGTCGCTCTTGAGAAGCTTCATCTCGACGAAGCCTTGACTCATCGCTTTCAAAACGGCCGGATCGAAGCGTCCGTCCTTGGAAAAAAAGTTACCCGGCATGAGCGTGGCATAGACGCGCGTTGCAACTACGGGAGTGACGCCCAACTGTTTCTGCGCGAACGCGACTGTCTCGTCACGGTGCGTGCGGGCATAGCTGGTCGTCTGGAGCCAGGCGCGAACGAAGGCGCGCACGGCGTCAGGATTGTTCTTGATGAGATTATTCGACGCGTAGACGATCTGGTTCTGGAATTTGGTGATCAGGTCGCCGAAATTCACCAGCGTCTTGGCCCCGCCGCGCTCCTCGAGATTGAACGCCGCGGCGATGTCGACGACCGCGGCATCCGCCGCCCCGGTTCGCAGCGTCGCGATCCGCGCTCCGGTATCGCCGACCGAAACCCGCCTGATATCGGACGGCGGCCAATGCTCATGCATTGCAATCTGCGAAACCGCCCAATCGGTCAGCGAGCCGAGATTCGATACCGCGACAGTGCAGTGGCGCAGTTGATCAATCGAGATGATCGGGCTGTTCGGCGCGACCACGAGCACAAGGATCGACGGCGGACCGGACAAAGCCGCGACGCCGGTCAGCGGCGCGCCCTTGGCGGCAAAAGCCAGCGTGGCGCCTGAGGCAAGGGCGATATCGATGCTGCTGCCGATCACGGCCTGGATCATCTTGGCTTGCACGATGTCGCTGACTGTGACCGAAAGCCCGTTCTTCTGGAATATGCCAAGCTTGCTGCCGTAATCCACCATGCTGAGCGCGAAGTCGTTGGCGACCTTGGCGACCGCAAGCTTGGTCTCTCCCGCCGCATGCGACGCCGGTCCGACGAGCGACAGCGCCAGCCAAAGACAGGCCAGCCAGGCTTTGCGTATCATCAGATTCCTCCCGCACCAGATCAATGCGCGCTCTGCGGCGCGCTTTTTGTTGCGCGCCGGACTAGGCCGGGGCGTGGGCGCGCATCGCCGGATGCTTGACGGCTGGATTGCGCGCGGCGGCGGCAAGGTCTGCCAGCATTGGCAGCGTGATGACAAAGAAGGTCGCACCGGCCGAAGATCGCAGGTCCTTTACGGCGGCGCCGTTCGGCAAGAACATGTAGGTGCCTTCGCCCCAGGTCTTGCTTTCGCCCAAAGTCTTGCCGTCATATTCGAACGAGCCGCCGAGCAGATAGCGCAGCTCGGCATCCTCCTGCTTACCGCCTTCGATTGCGGCGCCGGGCTTTAGCTTCAAGAAACTGATGCCGGTGCGCGCTTCGCTGAACGTGCCGAGATGCTTGACCTCGACGCCCGGGCGCTTGCGGTCGGGCCAGAAGCGATAATTCTCCGCCAGCATCATCACCGGCTGGCGATAGCGCAAAGGCGGGAATTCGAGATCGCGTCCTTCATGCTCTTCCCAGATCGCCTCATAGGAGTCCTTGTTCTTCGGCGTGCCGTCCGGCTTGAAGCCCTTGTAGACGCCGTTCTCGAATTTGCCGCCGGACTTGAGCAGCTTTTCGTAGGTCGCGTTCATCTCCTCGTTGGACAACAGGTGCTCGCCGCTGGCGCCCTGAAATTGCAGCACCAGGCATTCGCACTGGCCCTCCTGCTTCTGCGGCCCGTAATAGGCGCCTTCGGGAAAGTAACCGCACTCGCCAGCGGCGAGATCGCCGAGGCCGGTGCTCTGGAGGCCGGACAGCGTGTAGCGGATCTGATCGAAATTGTGCCGGTGGCGCGGCGTGAAATAGCCATCCGGCACCACCGACAGCGAATATTCCATGGTGACGCCGGGAACGCCGGTCTCCAACGGCAGCCGCTTGCGCCGGATCATGTGGACACGGCCGCGGCGGACCTCCTCGAAGTCCATCGCTTTGGTGTCGGTGATGATGACTTGCGGCGCGGTTTGGGAGTCCGCTTGGGACATTGGTCTTCCTCCGGATTGCGCTTTGGCTTTGTTGCGACGCTACCTGTTCGCGGCTTGATCGTCTAAGATATAATACCGATAATAATTATGCCGTTTCGGCATGATTGGATGGGCATGACCGCGATGGATTTCCGAGCGATCCGCTATTTCATCTATGTGGCCGAGGCGCGCAGCTTTTCCAAAGCCGCGGTGCAGCTCGGTATCGCGCAGCCTGCCTTGAGCCGGCAAATCCAGAAGCTCGAGAACGAGCTTGGCCTCGAGCTGATCCTGCGCGCCGGTCGTCAGCTCGAATTGACCGAGGCCGGGCTGTTGCTGCTGGAGCGGTCGCATTCGCTGATCCGGCAGGTGGCGCAGACGGCGGACGACGTGCGCGCGCACGGCGCGCGCATCCGCGGCGCGCTGACGATCGGCATCAGCCCTACCGTGAGCGAGGCCATGGGGCCGGGGATCGTGCGTGAATGTGCCGCGCGCTATCCCGA
>Ga0187784_10002472_pt1 | contig 14816 bp, 13 predicted proteins | sample 1015_SJ02_MP15_2_FD_132964 | JGI IMG/M metagenome (GOLD analysis project Ga0187784, IMG submission 132964) | Tropical peat soil microbial communities from peatlands in Department of Meta, Colombia - 1015_SJ02_MP15_20_MG | ecosystem: Environmental > Terrestrial > Soil > Wetlands > Peat | place...
GCCGCAGCCAGATCGGCTCCGGCGCTCTTCCGGTCGAGACGATCGCCAGCGCCGGGCTTGCGGTTCGGCCGGCGCGGCGTCGCGGCGGCGGCGCGCTTGAGGCGCTGGCGGCGGCGCTGCGCGAGCTTCCCATCCCGGTGCTCGGCCGCATCGAGCAGCAAAGGCTGCTGCTCGATCTCCGTTGTCTCGAGGACGAGGCCGGCTTCCTTGCCAATCTGGCCGCGTTCGAGCCGCGCGGCGGCACGGAGGAGGGAGCGCCCGCGTGATCATCGGCACGGCCGGACATGTCGACCATGGCAAGACCTCGCTGGTGCGTGCGCTGACCGGGGTCGATACCGATCGGCTCAAGGAGGAGAAGGCCAGGGGCATTTCGATCGATCTCGGCTTCGCCTATGTGCCGACCGCGGACGGCTCGGCGCTGGCCTTCGTCGACGTGCCCGGGCACGAGCGCTTCGTGCACACCATGCTCGCCGGCGCCTCCGGCATCGACTACGTGCTGCTCGTCGTCGCCGCCGATGACGGCGTCATGCCGCAAACGGTGGAGCATCTCGCGATCGTCGACCTTCTCGGCGTCGGGCGGGGCGTGGTCGCGCTCAGCAAGATCGACCTCGCGACGCCGTCCCGGCGGGCGGCGGTGGCGGCGGACATCGCGCGGCTGCTGGCCGGCACGGCGCTTGCCGGCGCGGCGCTCGTCGAGGTCTCGACGGCCACCGGCGAGGGCCTCGAGACCTTGCGCGCCGAGCTTCACGCCGCTTCGGGCGCGATGGCGGCGCGATCGCAGGCCGGCCGCTTCCGGCTGGCGGTCGACCGCTCCTTCGTCTTGGCGGGCGCCGGCACCATCGTCACCGGCACGGTACTCTCGGGCGAGGTGGCGACCGGCGACAAGGTAGTGGTGAGCCCCTCGGGACTCGGCGCGCGGGTGCGCTCGATCCATGCGCAGAATCGCCCGGCCGAGCGCGGCCGCGCCGGCGAGCGCTGCGCGCTCAATCTCGCGGGCGAGGGCGTGAGCAAGGACGCGATCGCGCGCGGCGACGTCGTGCTCGATCCCGACTTGCACGCGCCGACCGCGCGGATCGACGCCGAGCTGCTCGTTCTCGCGTCCGAGCCGAAGGCGATCCGGCAATGGATGCCGGTGCGCTTCCATCACGGCGCGGCGGAGGCCGGCGGGCGCATCGTCCTGCTCGGCGACGCGCCGATCGCTCCGGGGGCGCGGGCCTTGGTGCAGCTCGTGCTCGACCGGCCGGTCGCCGCGGCGGCGGGCGACCGGTTCGTCCTGCGCGATACCTCCGCGCGGCGCACGATCGGCGGCGGCCGCCTCCTCGACCTTCGCGCGCCGGCGCGCCGGCGCCGCACGCCGGAACGGCTGGCGCAAGTGCAGGCGCTGGCGCTGGCCGATCCCGAGCGCTCGCTCGCCCGCCTGCTCGACGCCCGGCCCGGCTACATCGATCTCGCCGCCTTCGCGCGCGATCGCGCGCTCAAGGCGGATGAGATCGCCGCCATTGCCGGGCGTCTCGGGCTGGTCCGCCTTGCCGCCGGCCATGGCGTGGTCTACGCGCTTTCGCCGAAGGGATGGACGGGGTTGCGGCAGGCGCTGACGCAGTCGCTGGCGGCGTTTCACGCGGAGAATCCCGATTTGCAGGGGATCGGTCGCGAGCGGCTGAGGCTGCTGCTGGAGCCGCGCCTTCCCGAGCCGGGTTTTGCCGCGGTGCTGCAAAAGCTCGTCGCCCTCGGCGAGGTCGCGATCGCCGGCGCGTGGGTGCGTCTGCCGAGCCACGAAGCGCGTCTGGGCGCGGAGCAGGAGGCGCTCTGGGCCAGGGTTCGTCCGTTGCTCGGCGGCAAGGAGCGGTTCCGTCCGCCGCGCGTGCGCGATGTTGCGGGGATGCTGGGTGCGCCCGAAGCCGGCGTCCGCCGCCTGCTCAAGCTCGCCTCGCGCATGGGGCTGGTCGACGAGGTGGCGCACGATCATTTTTTCCTGCGCGGCACCATGGCGGAGATCGTCGAGATTTTGCTCGCCGTCGCCGCCGAAAGCGAAGGCGGCCTGTTCGCCGCCGCGTCGCTTCGCGACCGGCTGGACAACGGCCGCAAAGTGGCGATCCAGATCCTGGAATTTTTCGACCGCCACGGCGTCACCTTGCGCCGCGGCGACCTTCGGCATATCAACCCCCATCGCCTCGACCTGTTCGCTCGCGCCGCGCCGGCGCGCGCCGGCGCCATCCTCACCAAAGGAAGAGAATCGTCCCCGGTGGGGCGGCCGGACTTCAAATCCGGAGAGGACCGCGAGACGGCCCTTGGTGGGTTCGACCCCCACTCTCTTCCGCCATCGCGCCGAGGCGCGCGGTGACCGCCGTCGCGCCGGCGCTGCTCGAGGCGCTGCAAGCGGCGGCCGACCGCGCGGCCGAGGCCGAGACGGCCTTTCGGCGCGACAGCGCGCGGCGCCTCTCGCTGCTCGAGCGCGAGCGCAGCTTCGCCTTCCGCCGGCTCAACCTCATGCGCGCGGCCGCGGCGGCGATCGCCGAAGCCAAGGACGAGGACGGCGCCGTCCAGGCGGCCGGCGCTGCGCTCTATGAGGAGCTCGCCTGGTCCGACGACAGCGAGGCTCGCCGCGCCGTCCTTGATCGCTTTGCGTCGGTCGCCCGCGCGCTCTTTCGCGGCCTCGCGCCCGAGCCGCCGCCGAACGCCTCCGACCTCCTGCGGGAGGCGCTTGCCTCCTTTGAGGACTGGTACGCCCAGACGCATGCCGGACCGTTTTGGGCGCTGTTCGACCAATATGTGACGGCGACGCCGGTTGTCGATTTCTGAGGCGGCACGGCCAGGCTCTGCGTGGCGGGCGGTGACGGGGCTCCATTCCATCGACGCCCGCCGGGCGATGCGGCGCTGACGAGGCTTTGACGAGGGTCGCGAGCTGTCGATGCGAAACGCGGTGCCGGTTCTCAAGGATTTGGTTCTGGTCGGCGGCGGCCACAGCCACGTGATCGTGCTCAAGCGCTTCGCAATGAAGCCGCTGTCGGGGGTCCGGATTACGCTCATCTGCCGCGAAAGCCATACGCCCTATTCCGGCATGTTGCCCGGTCTCATCGCCGGTCACTACGCTTTCGACGAGGCGCATATCGATCTGGGACCGCTGTCGCGGTTTGCCGGCGCCGTGCTCGTTCACGACGAGGCCACGGGGATCGATCTCGAAGGCCGCCGCGTGCTGTGCCGCGACCGGCCGCCGGTCTCTTACGATCTGCTGTCCATCGACATCGGCTCGACGCCCCGCCTGTCGGACATCGCCGGCGCCGCCGCCGCTTCGGTGCCGGTGAAGCCGATCGGCGCCTTTCTCCAGCGCTGGCAGGCGCTGAGCGAGCGCGTGCTCGCGCGCGGCGCGGCGCGGATCGGCGTCGTCGGGGCGGGCGCGGGCGGCGTGGAACTCCTGCTGTCCGCCGAGTATCGGCTGCGCCGGCTGCTGGCGGCCGACGGGCAAGGCGGAGATCGGCTGGAATTCCATCTCTTCGGCGATACCGACGACGTCCTGCCGAGCCACAACGCGCGCGTGCGCGCCAAATTCCGGCGTATTCTGCAAGAGAGAGGGGTGGCGGTGCATCTCGGCAAGGCGGTCACCGCAATCGAGCCCGGGCGGCTGCGGCTCGCCGACGGCGGCGATCATCCGCTCGACGAGATCCTTTTGGTCACCCCGGCGGGTGCGGCGCCCTGGCTGGCGCAATCCGGTCTCGAAGTGGACGACCGCGGATTTGTCGCCGTCGACGACACGCTTCGGTCGATCTCGCACAAGGACGTCTTCGCCGCCGGCGATGTCGCGGCGATGATCGATCACCCGCGCCCGAAATCCGGCGTCTTCGCGGTGCGCCAAGGTCCGCCGCTCGCGGCCAATCTCCGCCGGGCGCTGCTGGGCGAGCCGCTCGCGCGATTCGCGCCACAGCGCCGGTTTCTGAGCCTCATCTCCACCGGCGACAAATACGCCGTCGCCTCGCGCGGCGGCTGGGCCTTCGAAGGCAGAAGCGTTTGGCGCCTCAAAGACTGGATCGACCGCCGCTTCGTCGACAAATTCAACCGCCTGCCCGACATGGCCGTGGCGAGCGAAGGCGCTTTCGCCCCCGGCCTTGCGCGCTCCGAAGCGATCGCGGAGCTCTCGGCCGTGACCATGCGCTGCGGCGGCTGCGGCGCGAAGGTGGGCAGCACCGTGCTCGACCGGGTGCTGCGCGAGCTTCGGCCGGCCGCTCGCGGCGATGTGCTGGTCGGGCTCGCGGCGCCCGACGACGCCGCCGTCGTCGCCGTGCCGGCGGGCAAGGTCATGGTTCACACCGTCGACTTCTTTCGCGCCTTCATCGACGATCCCTACGTCTTCGGACAGGTGGCGGCGAATCACAGCCTCGGCGACATCTTTGCCATGGGCGCCACGCCGCAATCGGCGCTCGCCATCGCCACCCTCCCTTATGGCCTCGAGCAAAAGGTCGAGCGCCAGCTCTTTGAGCTCATGTCGGGCGCGCTCAGGGTTCTCGATGAGGCGAACACGGCTCTCGTCGGCGGCCACACCAGCGAAGGGCTGGAGCTGTCCTTGGGCTTCGCCGTCAACGGCTTTGCCGATCCCGAGCGCTTGCTGCGCAAGGGCGGGATGCGGCCGGGCGACCGGCTGATCCTGACCAAGCCGCTCGGCACGGGCACGCTTTTCGCCGCGGACATGCGAGCGAAGGCCAAGGCGCGATGGATCGACGCGGCGCTTGCCTCGATGCTTTTGTCCAATCGCCGCGGCGCGGAATGCCTGTGCCGCCATGGCGCTTCCGCTTGCACCGACGTGACGGGGTTCGGGCTCCTGGGCCATCTCGTCGAGATGATCAAGGCATCGCGCGTCGATGTCCGTCTCGACATCGATGCCGTGCCGCTGCTCGAAGGCGCGCTGGAGACGGTCCGGCTCGGCATCTTCAGCTCCCTTCAACCGCAGAATCTCCGTCTCCAGCGGGTCATCCGCGAGCCCGGGAAGGCGGCGGAAGACGAGCGGTATCCCTTGATGTTCGATCCGCAGACGGCGGGCGGCTTGCTGGCCAGCCTTCCCGAAGCCGAGGCCGAAGCCTGCCTGGCGGAGCTGAGCCGCCTTGGCTACGCGCAAGCGGCGATCATCGGCTCGGTGATGTCGGCCAAGGACGATGCCCAGCCGGCGGTCGTCATCCGCACTTCAAGGACGCCCTCATAATGATGCCGCCCTCGCAAGGGGCGCGCTTTCGTCCGGCGAGCGCAAGCAACCCCGTAGCGCCAGCGCTTGTACTATAATTAAGAAATCATATGTATTATAGACAATCAATAATTGCTAAGAGGGCGACTCAACGGTCAACCCACGCCCCCGCTCGCGGCGGACGCCGCCCCACCCGCCGGCATCGCATGGCCTCCTGAGTGTTGACGCTCGAACGGATTTGCCGTCATAGTCGGCGGCAAATAGTTAGCTAGAGTCAACAAACGCTGCGGGCGCAGCACCTGGCTGACGAGGACGAACGTTGAGGGAGGAGGCAAGCGATGGCGATTACGTCTGTCCTGGATAAAGAGAAAATCATGGCGCCGCCCGGCTATAGCCGCTGGCTGATCCCGCCGGCGGCGTTGTGCGTGCATCTGTGCATCGGCCAAGCCTATGCGTTCAGCGTGTTCAACCTGCCGATGACCAGGCTCATCGGCATCACCAAATCGGCGCCGGACGACTGGGAGCTCACCGATCTCGGCTGGATCTTCAGCCTGGGCATCTTCTTTCTCGGCGTCTCGGCGGCGCTGCTCGGGCGTTGGGTCGAGGAAAGCGGGCCGCGCCGCGCCATGGTCACCGCGGCGCTGTGCTTCGGCGGCGGCTTCGTCATCTCGGCGATCGGCGTCTATTTCCACAACATCTGGGTCATCTATGTCGGCTACGGCATTCTCGGCGGCTTCGGCCTCGGCATCGGCTACATCTCGCCGGTCTCGACCCTGATCAAATGGTTTCCCGACCGTCCAGGCATGGCGACCGGCATGGCGATCATGGGCTTCGGCGGCGGCGCCTTCATCGCCTCGCCGCTTTCCGTCCGGCTGATGAGCCTGTTCTCGACCCCAACCCATGTCGGCGTCGCCGAGACCTTCCTGGCCTTGGGCGCGATCTATTTCTGCTTCATGACGGTGGGCGCAGCGATCGTGCGCGTGCCGGCGCCGGGTTGGGCGCCGGCGGGCTATGTCGCGCCGGCGCGGCCCAGGAGGCTCATCACCACCAAGAACGTCTATGTCTATGACGCGCTGAAGACGCCGCAATTCTGGCTGATCTGGTGGGTGCTCTGCCTCAACGTCACCGCCGGCATCGGCGTGCTTGGCCAGGCTTCGGCCATGAGCCAGGAGATGTTCCCGGGGCGCGTCACCGCGATCGCCGCTTCGGGCTTCGTCGGGCTGATGAGCCTCTTCAACATGGGCGGGCGCTTCTTCTGGGCCTCGATGTCGGATCTGCTCGGGCGCAAGAACACCTATGTCATCTTCTTCGTGCTGGGCGCGGCGCTCTACGCGGCGGTGCCCTATGCCGGCGAGATCGGCAGCGTCGCGCTGTTCGTGCTCGCCTATGGCGTCATCTTCAGCATGTATGGCGGCGGCTTCGCCACCGTGCCGGCCTATCTCAAGGACATGTTCGGCACGCGCTATGTCGGCGCCATCCACGGCTTGCTGCTGACCGCCTGGTCGATGGCCGGCATCTTCGGGCCGGTGCTGGTGAACTATATTCGCGCTTACAACGTCGCGCACGGTGTTGCCAAGGCGCAGGCCTATAACGTCACCATGTATGTCATGGCCGTGCTGCTGGTGATCGGCTTCATCTGCAATTTCTTCATCGCCGCGGTGCATGAGCGCCACCACATGGAGGCGCGCAAAGCCGAGGCTTCGGCGTGAGCGCAAGGGAGGAAAGCATGCAATCGACCGCGGCGCGGCAAGGCCCCGGCAACGGGTTGAAGCTGGTTCTTGCCTGGGGCTTCGTCGGCATTCCGCTGGCCTGGGGGGTCATCCAGACCCTCGTGAACGCGCTGAAGCTTTTCCAGTAGCGGGAGCGCCCGCGGCCGAGGCGGCTTGTTCATTGCGACCGGCGGGGCTGGAACGTCCGCTTCCGCCGTGCCTGTTGCGGCGCGTCTATTGCACGGTGATGGTGATGCGCTCGGACATGACCGGCGGCTCGTGCGGCACGTGCTGCCAATCCCCCAGCACGAGCTGGAGCGTATGCTTGCCCGGCGGCAGCGTCAGCACCGTCTCGGTCTGCCCCTTGCCGAAATGCAGGTGATGCTCGTCATTGGGAATGGGGAATTTGAGCGCGTCGCCTTCGAGCGTGGCGTCGACCAGCAGATGATGATGGCCGGTGTTGGGCTGGTTCTCGACCCCCGCCGGCGAGATGCCCATGCCGGAAAGGCCGAAACGGACGACGAACGGGCTCTTGACGGTGTCGCCGTCCTTCAGTTCGATGAAATAGACCTTGGCGCCCGGTGCGGACGGGGTTGCCAGGGCGAGGCCCATCAGGCCGCACAGGACGATGACGACGAGACCGTGAAGGCGGACCGTGCCGACCATGCTCTTCCCCTCGGTTGCGCGGCGTCGCCGGTGCGCGGATGCCGCATCGATGGATAGCATGCCGCGCGGATGCCGGTCTATCACGTGATCGCGACCGGGCGGCGCCGCGCTTGAGGAGACGATGCCATGCCGTTCGAGGGTGAAACACAGGGCTTTGCCGGCGAGTCCCGCTGCCTCGTCGCCCTGGCGGCGCTTCTCCTGCTCGCCGCCGCGCCGGCCGCCGCCACGCTGTCCGCGGAGGAGGCGGCGCATCACGTCGGCGAGACCGCCACCGTCTGCGGCACCGTCGCCTCGGCGCGCTTTGCCGAGCGCTCGAGGGCGCAGCCGACCTTCCTCAATCTCGGCAAGCCCTATCCCGATCAGCTCTTCACCATCGTCATCTTCGGCCGCGACCGCGAGAAATTCGGCACGCCGGAAAGCACGCTGCTGCACCAGCGCGTCTGCGCCACCGGCGCCATCAAGCTCTATGAGGGGCGGCCCGAGATGATCGTCGAGGACCCGGCGCAGCTCGGCAAATCGCCCCGGTAAGCGGCGCCCGGCCGAGCCCTTCCGCGGAGAATGGACGGGCCTTGCCGGCGCCTAGCCCTGCCAGAAGGGCTTAGTCGCTTCGCGCCGCCGATCTTCGCGGCTGAGGCCCATCTGCTGTAACTGAAAGTCGAGCAGGCTTTCGAGAAACACGCGCTCCGCCTGTCGCGCGTGCCACGTTCGGACGAGCGACGCGCAGGACATCGCGATGGCGTGCATGGTGGCTGCGGCGTAGCGCGCCGCTTCCCTCGGCCGGGGTGTCGGTTTGTCGCCGGCGGCACACGGCGTCCGCGTCCTCCCGCCGGACATCGACCGCGACTTTGCCTGCGTTCCCTTTGCGATCACGATCCTCCTCTGCTTCGAGCCCAGCAAGCCGATGAGCCTGCCGTGCCCCAAGGTCGGCGATCGCGCGGCCGACGACACTCCGCTCATTGCGCTCAAATTCGAAAAAAGCCTCCGGCGCGACGGCCGCGGCGGCGGGGGCCGGCCATCGTGCCGGCGGCATGGAACGCCGGAGGGTCCGGCGCTGCGCGACGGGTCTTGGTCGATGGGGGCGGTCCTTCTCGGGGAAAGCCGCGATGATCGCCAGCCCTGCGACTTGTGCTGCGATCCCGCCGAAAACGCCGGCGGCCGTCTTTTATCTGCCAGGGGATTTCGCTACATCTGCGCCGCCGCAACGTCACAATCGGGGCAGAGAGGCGATGCAACAGCGCTGGGGGCTGCCCATCGTCGCCTGGCCGTCGCGATTGAGGCCCAATTACTGGGACGGCATCGCGCTGCCGCTGGTGCTCGGCACGCTGGTGCTGATCGGCTGGGCGAGCCGGCAGATGAGCGTGCCCTACCGGGTCGGCGAGGCGCTGCCGCTGTCGCTCGATCCCAGCCATCTGCCGGAATACGGGCTGCGCACGGTGCTGCGCATGGCCTTGGCGCTCGCCGCCTCGCTCGTCTTCAGCCTCGCCTATGCCGCGCTCGCCGCCAAGAGCAAGCGCGCCGAGAAGCTGCTCATCCCGGTGCTCGACATCCTCCAATCGGTGCCGATCCTGGGCTTCCTGTCGATCACCGTGACCGGCTTCATCGCGCTCTTCCCCGGCAGCCTCATGGGCTACGAATGCGCGGCGATCTTCGCCATCTTCACCTCGCAGGCCTGGAACATGACCTTCAGCCTGTACCAGTCCTTCCTCGGCGTGCCGCAGGATCTGCGCGAGGCGGCGCGGATGTACCATCTCTCGCCCTGGCAGAGCTTCTGGCAGCTCGAAGTGCCCTTCGCGCTGCCGGGCCTGGTCTGGAACATGATGATGTCGGTCTCCGGCGGCTGGTTCTTCGTCGTCGCTTCCGAGGCGATCAGCGTCGCCGGCCAGGACGTGAAGCTGCCTGGCATCGGCTCCTACATCGCGCTCGCCATCGATCGGCGCGATCTCGCCGCGGTGGGTTATGCCATCCTCGCCATGCTGGTCCTGATCCTGATCTACGACCAGTTGCTGTTCCGTCCGCTCCTCGCCTGGTGCCAGCGCTTCAAGGTCGAGGCGATCGGCACGGACGAGATCGAGCCGCCCTGGTTCCTCACCATGCTGCAGCGGGCGCGCCTCTTCCATCTGCTGCGCACGCTCTTGGACGAGATCGTCTCGCTGGCGAGCTGGGCGGCCAAGCGCGCCCGGCCGCCGCGCGCGCGCCTGCGCCGGCACCCCTTCGCCCGGCCCCGCCTGGTCGACTTCGTCTGGAACGGCCTGCTGCTCGCCGGCTCGCTCTATGCCGTCGTCGCGGTCGTCCGCTTCGTCCATGCCGAGGTCGGCTGGCAGGAGGTGCTGCATGTCTTCCTGCTCGGGCTTGCCACGCTGGTGCGCGTCATCGTCCTGATCGCGCTGGCGGCGCTGATCTGGGTCCCCATCGGCGTCTGGATCGGCTTGCGCCCGCGGCTTGCCCGCCGGGTCCAGCCGGTGGTGCAGTTCCTCGCCGCCTTCCCGGCCAATCTGTTCTTCCCGGTCGCCGTCGTCGCCATCCTGCGCTTCCATCTCAATGTCGAGATCTGGGTGAGCCCGCTGATGATCCTGGGAACGCAATGGTACATCCTGTTCAACGTCATCGCCGGCACGCTGGCGCTGCCGACCGACTACCAGTTCGTCGCCAGCAATCTCGGCGTCTCGCGCCTGCTGTGGTGGCGCCGCCTCGTGCTGCCCGGCATCTTTCCCGCCTTCGTCACCGGCGCGGTGACCGCCTCGGGCGGCTCGTGGAACGCCAGCATCGTCTCCGAGGTGGTGCGCTGGGGCGACACCACCCTGGTCGCGACCGGCATCGGCGCCTATATCGCAGCCGAGACGGAGACGGGCGATTTCCCGCGCATTGCGCTGGGCATCACCGTGCTCTGCCTTTATGTTCTGCTGTTCAATCGCCTGCTCTGGCGGCGGCTCTACAACCTCGCCGAAGAGCGCCTGCGCTTGGACTGATGCCGCCAGAGGACGATCCGCGAGCCCGACCATGCCCGACGACAGCCGCCTGATCTGCGCCGAAAAGATCTGCAAGACCTATCAGACCGCCGAGACGCCCGGCCGCCTCGTGCTCGACCATGTCGATTTCTCGCTGTACGAGGGCGAGATCGTCGCCATCCTCGGCAAGTCGGGTTCGGGCAAATCCACCTTCCTGCGCGTGCTCGCCGGGCTGACGCCGCCGACCGAGGGCCAGGTCGCCTATCGCGGCCAGGCGGTGGAAGGGCCGGCGCACGGCATCGCCATGGTGTTCCAGACCTTCGCGCTCTTTCCCTGGCTGACCGTGCTCGGCAACGTCGAGCTTGGCCTCGAGGCGCAGGGCGTGGCGCGGGCCGAGCGGCGCCGGCGCGCGCTCAAGGCGATCGACCTCATCGGCCTCGACGGCTTCGAATCCGCCTATCCCAAGGAGCTCTCCGGCGGCATGCGCCAGCGCGTCGGCTTCGCCCGCGCCTTGGTCGTCAATCCCGACGTGCTGCTGCTCGACGAGCCGTTCTCGGCGCTCGACGTGCTGACGGCGGAGACCTTGCGCGGCGATCTCATGGATCTCTGGGTCAAGCGGCGCGTGCCGACCAAGGGCATCATCCTGGTCTCGCACAACATCGAGGAAGCGGTGGAGATCGCCGACCGCATCATCATCTTCGGCAGCGATCCCGGCCATATCCGCGCCGAGATCGCGGTGCCGCTGGCGCGGCCGCGCGACGTCACCAGCCCGCGCTTCCAGCAGATCGTCGACGAGGTCTACGCCATTCTCACCACCGTGCCCGGCCGCGAGCCCGGCCGGCGCGGCGCGCGCGGCACCGAGCCGGTGGGCGTCGGCTACCGCCTGCCCGCCGCCTCGATCCAGCAGCTCGTGGGCTTGCTCGACGCCATCTGCGCGGCGCCTTATTCCGGCCGCGCCGACCTGCCGCATCTGGCCGAAAGCGAGCATATCGAGGACGAGGAGCTGTTCGTCCTGATCGAGGCGTTGCAGCTTCTGGGCTTCGCCCAGGTCGCCGGCGGCGACATCTGGGCGACGCCCGCCGGCCGCGCCTTCGCCGAGACCGATCTGCAGCAGAGGAAGCAGATTTTCGCCGATCAGCTCCGCCGCTCGATCCCGCTCGCCGCCCATATCCGCAAGGTGCTCGACGAGCGGCCCGGCCACAGCGCCCCCGAAGCGCGCTTCCTCGCCGAGCTCGAGGATCATCTCTCCGAGGAGGAGGCGGCCGAGGTGCTGCAAACGATGATCAATTGGGGCCGCTATGCCGAGCTCTTCGCCTATGATTACGACCGCGGCGTGCTGAGCCTGGAGAATCCGACCTGAGCCGCGGCGCCCGCCGGTCTCCGGCCAACGGCTCTGCTTCGAGATTTCCCGTGCCGGTGCAACTTCGCGCCGGCAAGAAGCGTTTAGGGATGACTGGTCGCTGTTTCGCCCTATAGTTATGCGCCGGCCGGTTGCGACCGGCCTCTTCCCCCCATAAGGACAAAGGCGGATCTCTTCCATGCTTCAGCCCATTGGTCCCGCCGCGCGCGGCCTCGCCGCGGCCACTGTCTTCACCGCCCTGCTGCTGGCAAGCCCCTTGCACGCCGCCACGAGCGATGCGCCGCCGATAGGGGCGCAGCTCGCGCAAGCCGCGCCGCCAGCCGCCGCGCCGAAAAAGCCGCGGCCGTCGCCGGTCGACCGCATCGAGCAGCGCATCAAGAGCCTGCATGCGGCGTTGCAGATCACGCCCGACCAGGAGCCGCAGTGGAACGCCGTCGCCCAGGCGATGCGCGAGCAAGGGCAGATGACGGGACAGGCGATCCAGCAGCGCGCGGCGAACCCGGCAATGAACGCGGTCGACGAGCTCAAGGCCTATGAGGCGATCGTCGACGCCCATGCCCAAGGGTTGCAGAAGCTGGTGCCGGCGTTCCAGGCGCTCTACGCCAGCCTGTCCGACGATCAGAAAAAGAAGGCGGACGTTCTCTTCAGCCACACCCCCCACCGCCGCCACGGCGCGAAATCCTAGCTCTGCCGGCCGCGCTCGACCGGCTTCCTCACCAGGGAGGGCCGCATGACCCTTTCGAGAAATCTTCCCTCGCTTCTCGCCAAAACGGCCCTGGCCTTGGCCTTGGCCGGCGTCTTCGGCGCGCCCGCCGCTCCAAGCTGGGCCGAGGACCGGGACCGGCACCATCCGCCGCCGCCGCGCCATCACCATCCACCCGGCTGGCGCCCGCACCCCGTTGTCGTCGCGCCGGCGCCGGTCTACGCGCCGCCTGCCGTGGTCTACGCGCCGCCGGCGCCGTCCCCCGGCATCAACCTGATCATTCCGCTCAACATTCGCTGACGATCGCCGGCACGAGCCCCGCCGGCACGGGCGGGGCTCATGCTTTGCCGTGACGGCGTCGTCGTGATAGGCAAGCGGGATGACCGGGCACGGCTTCCTGCCGCTGATCGATGCCGGCTTGCGCGGCGGCGCGTTGAGCTTGCTGCTGTTGCTGGCGCTGTTCATCCTCGGCGCGGCGCGCCGCTCGCCGGCGGCGCTTTATGGCGGCTTGCTGTGCCTTTCCATCGCCGCCTATGTCGTCAATTCCTGGCCGAGCCTCCACGCGCTCTGCGGCGCCTGGCTGGTGCCGGCCGCCGTCTTCAGCATGGGCATACCGGCGCTGTTCCTGCTCTATGCCCGCGCCAATTTCGACGACGATTTCACCGCGTCCTGGCGCGACGGCGCGCTATGGCTCGCCACCGTCGCGCTCGGCTGCGGCTGCGCCTTTGGTCCCGCGCGGCTCGTCTGCCTCGTCTTCCAGGGGGTGCAGCTTCTGTGGATCGCGCTTGCCATTCGCCTCGCGCTGGCGGGCCGGGCGGCGGATCTGGTCGAGGAGCGCCGGCGCTTCCGCGTCGTGCTGGTGATCGCCGCGTCGAGCTATTCGGCGGCGATCATCGTGCTGGAGGTGAGCTTGCACGGACCGGCCTTCGACCCGCTGCTGAGCGCCGCCACCGCCGCCGGCTTGTTCCTCATCACCTTCGCCATCGCCGCCTGGGAGCTGTCGCTGGCCGCGGGCCGGTTCGCGCCCGCTCAGCCCGCCCGCCGCGCCGCGCCCGCCGAGCCGCCGGAGCCCTCGGCCGAGGAGCGCGCGCTGCTGGCGCGGCTGCGCCAGGCGATGGAGGCCGAGAAGGCCTATCGCGAGGCCGGGCTTGCCGTCGCCGGCCTCGCCGCCCGGCTCGAGATCCCGGAATACCGCTTGCGCCGGCTCATCAACCAGCGCCTCGGCCAGCGCAATTTCAGCAGTTTCGTCAACGGCTATCGCCTGGCCGAGGCGCGCGCGGCGCTGGCCGATCCGGCGCAGGCCGAGGTGCCGGTCGTCACCATCGCGCTCGATGCCGGCTTCCAGTCGCTCGGTCCTTTCAACCGCGCCTTCAAGGCCGAGACCGGCATGACCCCCAGCGACTACCGCCGCCGCCGGCTCGGCGCATCGGGAAATCGCCCGCCGGCCTCGCCGATTTCGGAAATCGGCAAGCCTTTTCCCGGCTGAGCGCGGAATTCGACGAGCCGAAGGCCGCCTTTGCTTGCATGCTTGCCGGCAGACCCGGAACGGGAGAGGGGCCATGACGCCGTTTTTCACCGAACTGCAATATCTGGCGGCGACGGTGTTCCTGCCGGCGGTGATCGGGCTGGCGGCGCTCGAGGCGCTGGTGCTCGCCGTGTGGCGGAAAGAGGCTTACGACTGGCGCGCGGCTCTCGCCTCGCTCGCCGATGCGCTCGGCCGCGAATATGTCGTCTATCGCTTCCTGCCGCTGAGTCTCGGCGCGCCGGTGATCGGGCTCGCCTGGAGCCATCGCCTGGCGACGTTGCCGCTCGACGGCGTTACCGCCTTGGGCCTGCTCTTCCTCGGCCAGGAGTTCTGCTACTATTGGTTCCATCGCGCCTCGCACCGCGTGCGCTGGTTCTGGGCGACGCACGCCATCCATCATTCCTCCAACCAGCTCAACCTCGCCGCCGCCTATCGCTTCGGCTGGACCGGGCGGCTTTCCGGCACCGGCGTCTTCTATGCGCCGCTGGTCTGGCTGGGATTTCCCCCGGGCGCCGTGTTCGGCGTGCTGTCGCTCAACCTGCTCTACCAGTTCTGGCTGCACGCGACCTGGATACCGAAGCTCGGCTGGCTCGAATACGTCTTCAACACGCCCTCGCTGCACCGCGTCCATCACGCCGCCAATCTCGACTATCTCGACGCCAATTACGGCGGCGTGCTGATCGTCTTCGACCGGCTGTTCGGCACCTGCATCGAGGAGCGCGCCGATCTGCCGTGCCGCTA
>Ga0187784_10002474_pt1 | contig 14815 bp, 17 predicted proteins | sample 1015_SJ02_MP15_2_FD_132964 | JGI IMG/M metagenome (GOLD analysis project Ga0187784, IMG submission 132964) | Tropical peat soil microbial communities from peatlands in Department of Meta, Colombia - 1015_SJ02_MP15_20_MG | ecosystem: Environmental > Terrestrial > Soil > Wetlands > Peat | place...
CAGCTGAAGACGCTGGAGGAACTGATGCAGGAGGAACACGCCGCCAAATCGTGTCAAGCGATCGCCGGTGAAGGCAAGACGGATCCGCCTCACTCCCCGGCGATGGCGCACCGAACCCTCCGACCAACCGCGAAATTGCGCCTTGCGGATAATTACACTGCAGTGAAGTTATCAGCAAAACCGAAATTCTCCTTCCGTCAACGCTCCGGCTGCGATTCCTGGCGTCGTTGCGCGCGACCGTACTCCGCAAAACCCGTCACAATGACGCAGGATTCGGGATTAAGCGTCTACGAGGGAGAAGAGTGGGGAATGACAGAGTCTTGGAGGGATCACAGTGTTAGGTCACAAGGCAGTCGCGACGATTGAGAGACACGATATTAGGCCGCTTGGGATCGCCCGCCGTAAACGGTTCGACGAGTCGTTGGATTCGTTGCGTGCGATGGGTTTGTCTTCCAGCGCCGTCGAGCAGTATCGTCGCGTCGCCCGCGGGAAACACACGCTTCCCCACGAGCTGGCGTGCAAGATCATTAAACAAGCTGCCGAAGCCGCCGCGCCGTTAGCGATGGTTGCTTCGGGAGACGGTCCCGCGTAGGACGAACATGGCATTGCACCCGGCGAACCACGTGGTCGAGGATTACCTGGCTGGTTGGTTCCGTAAAGGTGTCATTGAAGAGTTCGAGTGGACGGAACGGAAGTGCTGGGTTTTTAAGGTTGAGTGCCCCAAGCGCACTCCTGAGTGCCCCATCCGTACCCTCCAACTGCTAGTCAGTACCCAGTTCTTGGACAAGACGAACGACTACGAGATTGGACGGCTCCTACACGAGTGGCATGTCGCTAGCCGGATGCGGTTGGCCGGCCCCGATGGGTCGGTTCTGGTCACGCTCAACGGCGTGAGTCTAGGGGTGCCCCAACTCGTGTAGGCAGATGCGGTTTCGCAATCGTGGTGGGTTGGCTCCTGGTATGCGCCAAGAATTGTTGATAACTCACACCTTGCTATTGCGTCTCCGCCCGATGGTTTTTCAAGAGTATTCCCACCTATAGTGATTCTTGGAAACCAGCTGGAAACGTGAGCGGGGAAAGAGCCCGATTCTTGCGGGTTGACGCTGGTTGAGGCGAGTTGAAGGGAGACGCGATTTTCCAGTATTTCCAGTGCTTTGCGTTGATACCGATTGGCGCGAGTTGACACCGTTCTCGTCCGTTCCATCCCCGTCTCCGGCGACGACCGGAACATGGCGGTACCTGGGGTCGGTGCTGCCCGGATCCCGTGTGGGCGATGCGTCCGGGCGCGCTCTTTGTGGCGGCCGGTTCGTGGCTACCGCCGCTGGGCTCGTGTTGGAGAGGGCGGCGCGAACAGACGCCGGCGCGTTCCACCCGCGAACCGATCCGGCGGCGCCGCGGCCAGCATTTTCCGCTTTCCGGGAACGGGAGTCGCATCCGCGGGGGAGTCGCTGCGGATGCGTACGTGTGCGCACCGGTCCGCCAGGGCGCGGAGATGGCGCGTATCCGCCCCTGGTATCGCGCCGACCTCGTGCCCGTCCGGCGCATCGATGACGACGAAACGGCGGCGCGGCACGGCCTGGGACGGCAAGAACGAGAGTTCTTGCGCGGGCCGGCCGGAGCGCTTGTCTACGAGAACGCGTAGGGCAAGGGAATGTTCGTCGAGGTCCGCTACCGCTCCCGAGGAGACGATCTCTACAGGGAGTGGGCCGACATCAAGCGGGCGGCGGGAGAGCCCGTGGTGGCCCGCGAGTCGATCCCGTGCCACGTCGATCCGCTCGACGTCTCGTTGTGGTCGTGGATCGCCGAGAGCCGGGTGCGCGGGACGGGCGTGAGCGGCGGCGCACATGGGGCGGAGACGCCGTAGAGATTGGGCGTGATCGCCGGCAGCGCTCACGCGGCCGAGAGGATCGTGCAGCGCGGAATCAGGCGGAGCGCTGCCGGATCGGCCACCGTGATGCCACAACGCTCAGTCCCAATACGAGCACGACTGTGCCGAGCATGAGGTCCGTCGGGAACGGATACACCCGGTTGAGCGCCATCTTTGCCCCGGCGAGCACGAGCACGATCGCCAGTCCCGTTTTGACGTGCCGGAACGTGTCGACGAGATCCCCGATCACAAAGTAGAGCGCGCGCAGCCCCAGAATCGCGAATACGTTCGACGTGTACACGAGCAGGGGATCACCTGTGACGGCAAAGACCGCCGGAATCGAGTCGAGCGCAAACAACAGATCGGCCAGCTCGAGCAGCACGAGTACGATCAGAAGAGGCGTGGCCATCATCACGCCGTTGCGGCGCACGACGAGCGCTTCCCCCGTGTCCCCTGAAGCGAGCGGCAGCACGCGGCGCGCGAGCCCGAGGAACGGACTGCGGTCCAGATCCGGCGGGCCCGGCCTGCGGCGCAACAGGCGCACGCCGGACCAGATGATGACGGCGGCGAACGCGTACGCCGCCCACCGAAATGCGTGCAGCAGTGCGGCTCCCGCGAGGATGAGGACGCAGCGCATCGCCAGGGCGCCTACGACGCCGAGCTTGAGGACCCGCGATTGGAACTCCGGCGGAACGGCGAACGCACGGAAGACGAGCACGAACATGAGGATGTTGTCCACGCTGAGGGACTTCTCGAGCAGATATCCTGTGACGAAGGCCAGGGCATCCGCCCGGCCCCGGATGGTCCACACGCCGCCCGCAAACGCGAGAGCCAGCACCACCCAGGCGGTGGTCTGGGCCAGCGCCTCGCGCGCACCCACCCGATGAGGTCGCCGGTCGAAGACGCCGAGGTCGAGCGCCAACAGGCCCAGGATCACCGTTTGGAAGCCTACCCAGAACGCCACACCCGGGGCCATCTTGCCCTCTCCCTGAGCCGCCCCGGTATGTGAAAAACCTCCGAAACGGCCCACCGTTTCGGAGGTCTCGTCGCAGGATAGCCTGGAATGCGCCGGGCGGTTTCCCGCCGTCCTGACGGCGCATTCTCGATCCCTAAGGACCGCCGAGTACTCCCCTCTTATCATCATTTCTATCAAATCCGATCGGGCCCGTCAAAAACGGGCGGAGCCTCGATGCGGCCGCCTCCGCGAGTGCAGCGGTGTACGGCGGCAGGATGGGATGGAGTGCCGGGTTCCTCGCTCGCGACGTCGAAGGCTAGACGCAGCGGTTACGACAGGTCGAAGCGAGGGCCCGCATGGACGCGAAGAAGACGTTCAAGACGTTTCGGTACAGGAACGAAGTCCGCTGGAGCTCCGGGCGCAGAGGATTCACATCCCCGCCGGGAAAACCGGGTGTGGAGATTTCGAGCCCGCCTGAATTCAGGGGCGATCCGGAGTACTGGAGTCCCGAGGATCTGTTTGTGGCGAGCGTCAACGCATGCACCCTCTTGACCTTCGTCGCATACGCTCTCCGTGAAGGGCTCGACCTGGTGGCCTACGATAGCTTTGCCGAGGGCGTGCTGGAAAATGCGGGTGACGGGTACCGATTCACCGAGGTCGCGCTCCATCCCCGCATCACGGTCCGAACGGAAGAGGATGTGGATCTGGCCCGCACCATTCTGGACAGCGCACACATGGGATGTCTGGTGTCGCGGTCGGTCCGGTGTGCGGTCAAGGTCCTTCCCGAAATCCACGTCGGCTGATTCCCAGCCAAGGCAGGGGGGAGTCACCCTCCGCAGCCGCTCCGTTTTGATCTCGGGACGATCGTCGGCGCCGGGCGTGATTCGTTCCGAGGCTGGCGATGAGATTCGTGATAGGTTCGACAGAAGATAGGAGACCGTCCGGCGCATGTTTCCCCAGCATTCGGCGTGCATCTGATGAGCGATTCCTTCATCGCGCGCTCTTTCGTGCATGACCGAACGAGGGAAGGGGGTCCTCCGCCGGCTTCGAATTGTTGATCCGGCACAACCGGCGGATGAGGAGGATTAGACGACCGCGCACTGCGCGTAAACATATCGCACACGTAAGACCTCACGAAAAGGCAAACTCGGAGTAATCCGGGGACGCAAAGCGACAGAGCCACGCCCGTCAGGGGCAGTGGTTGGCTGCGCCGCCGAAGAGGGTCGGTCCTGGGTTCGGGACTGCCCCTTTTCTGTTTGGACTCCGGGGGGCAGGCGTTATGAGCAGCGTGCCCCCCGCCTTGGGGGGGAGGCTCTTGAGAGCCGCTCAGGACTCTTCGATCGACCGAGACCTTCCGCGATTCCCACTCTCCGCGCCCGCGCCGCGGCGACCACGCGGCGGTGTTCCCGCCGTAGACGGTCTACTTCCTGATAGGCCTGGCGTTCCCGACATGTCCGGTATGGAAGCACGTGTGGAGGCACATCTGGTGATCACCTTTGGGCGAGATGCCACGTCCGCTCGCTGAGAAATCACCAACAGGACACGGTGGAATCAGGAGGGGATTCTGTGGTGTGTTCTGTTTCGACCAGCTCGCTGGCTACCCGGGTACGTCAGGCCCGTCTCGAGGCCGGCCTCACGCAGGCGCAATTGGCCGGGTCCGAGATCAGTCCAAACACGATCCACCGGATCGAGGCGGGCCGGGTGCGGCCCTCACGACGCGTCCTGTCGTACATTGCCCGCCGCGTGGGGAAGCCCCTCCGGTATTTTCTCGACGACGCCACGCCCGAAGAGGCTGAGATCGACTACGCTTTGCTGCGAGGGTTCATCTGTCGGGCTTGCGGCGCGCTCAGCGAGGCCATCCGGTGGTTTGCCCGAGCCGAGCAAACCGCGGCAGCGGCTGCCGACGTTTCGAGGCGGGCGCTGGCGCGTGTCTGTCTCGCCGGCACCGTCGCGCGCGAGGGCTGGACCGCGGCGCGGGAGGCCGAAGTGCGGGCGGCCCAGGCGCGTGCACTTCGGTTCGGACACGGACGGGCGGTCGCCGAGAGCGAGTACGACATCGCCCTCGGGATGACCGCGCAGGGGATGGCGGATCAAGGGCACCGGGTTCTTGCGGAACTCATGGCTTCCCCCGCGGGGCTCACCCTGCACCTGCGCGTGCGCTGTCTCGTGGCGCTATCGCGATGCGCGGCGTCGGTGGGCGAAGACCCGACCCGCTGGTACGCCCAGCTGGAGACGGTGCTGGAGACGCTGGATCTGCGCCGTCAGGCGAGCGGGTGGGAGACGCGTGCGGCGGAGTCAGAAGCGGAGGGGGACTGGCAGAAGGCGGTGCAGGCGGCAGAGCAGTCCCTCGGCATCTGGAAGACGGTGGAGTTGAAGCAGCACGAGGCGGTGGCCCGTTACCATGTCGGCCACGCGTACGAGACACAGGGCAACGCAGACGGCGCGTTGCGCGAACTGGCCCGCGCCCGCGCCGCGGCTCGCGAGGTCGGCGACGTGATCCTGGAGGCTCAGGTCTTGGTCTCCGTGGGGCAGGTCTACACCGCGCTGGGGCGCACTCGAGAGGCGATCGAGACGGTCCAGGAGATTCATGCCATGTTTGCCACGCTCGGTGACTCAGGCTCGGCGAGCGCAGCGGCGCCGTGGGTCGTCTCCGAGAACGTGCCGCCAATCGCGGCGCGATCCAGGAGCGAGCAGGCCGTCTGACAGACGTCTGACAGAAGTGCTAGCCAGATGAGGATTGTCGGCGGCCCACGATCACGATAGCGTGAGGCTGCGATGATGATCCCAGGGCTCGACGATGTGTCCCGCGCGCTGGCTCTGCACGCGTTCCGCCAGCAGGTCCTGGCCAACGACCTGGCCAACGCCCAGACCCCTGGGTTCGTCGCACAGGATGTGGTGGCCGCTCCGTTTGCCGACGTACTCGGTCAGACGCTTGCGCTCGCTGAAACGGATCCTCGACACCTGGCCGGAGGCGGAGACGATCCCACGTCCGCGGCTGGCACCCTGGTCAGCGCGCCGGTGTTGGCCGGCACGGCCGGAACCGGTGTGGATCCGGACGCCGCGATGGCGGAGATCGCCGCGAACGCGTTGGCATACGAAGCGATCGCGACGGCGACGGGTGCCGAGATCGCACTCGCCAAGACCGCCTTGAGCTAGTGGACCGTCGCGTGAGTGCAACGAGGGCAGACCGTCAATGCCTGCATCCCGAGAAGGACGTTCGAGACGTTGCGCGAGTGGAGGCGACGCACGATGGATCCGTTGTTCCAGAGCATGGCCGTGAGTGCCTCCGGCATGACGGCGGAGCGATTTCGCATGGGGCTCATCGCCAACAACCTCGCAAACGTGGACACCACCGCCACATCCGGCGGCGGCCCGTTCCAGCGGCAGGTCGCCGTCGTGGCAGAGCGCTCCGGATCACCGCTTCCGGCGCTGCCGGTCGCGGTGGCGGACGGCCCGCCCGGTGAGGCGATCGGGAACGGCGTCGAGGTCGTTGGGATCGTGACCGATCAGACTCCGGGCAGCCAGGTCTACGATCCGGGAAACCCGCTCGCAGACGCCCAGGGCTACGTGCAGGCTCCGAACGTCTCGGCGATCACGGAGATGGTGGATCTCATGGGCGCCGCACAGCACTACCGGGCGAACGTGACCGCGATCGAGGACGCGAAAACGATGGCCACGGCCGCGATTGGTATCGGGAGGGCCTCATGACACCGATCACCGGCGCGACGCTGATCCCGCTGGGTCCGACCGGTACTGCGAACGCGGGGACGGGTTCGGGCTTTGCCAGCATGCTGGCCGGCGTCCTTGGGCAGGCCGAGGGGCTCGAGCAACAGGCGGAAATGCAGGTGACCCAACTGGCCGACGGGACCGGCGACATCGCGAAGACGATGCTGACCCTGCAAGAGGCGAGCCTGGCCGTGGGCGTGCTCGCGCAGGTGCGCGATCGCGTCGTGAGCGCCTACCAATCGTTGATGGCCGAGGCGGTCTAGCACGGTGGCAACGGACCAGTTCCTCACCGCGGTGCGCTCGGCGTGGGCGAACGTTCCACCCGCCCAGCGGTGGTGGGGCGGCGCCATCACCGGGCTCGTGATTGCGGCGCTGGTTGGTCTGTCGATGGCGGGCCGCAGCACCCAGTGGGCCGTGCTCTACAGCCGGTTGACGCCGGAAGAGGCGAGCCAGGTGATTACAGCGCTCGAAACCCACCACGTTCCATTTCGACCGGGCGAGGACGGGACGAGCATTCTCGTGCCGCCCGATCGGCTGGCCGCCACGCGCCTGCAACTCGCGGGTGAAGGGTTGCCGACCGGCATCGTGGGGTTCGGCGTGTTCGATCACCTGCCGCTTGGGGCGAGCGACACGGTCGAGCGCGTCGACTACATGCGGGCGCTCGAGGGGCAATTGACCCAGGCCGTCGAGTCGCTCGGACAGGTCCAGTCGGCTCAAGTCATGATCGCGCTGCCTCAAAGCAGCACGTACACGTCCGAAGACCGGCCCGCCCAAGCCTCCGTGATGGTACGGCTCCAACCCGGGGCGCAGTTGTCGGGAGCCGAGGTCAAGGCGATCACGCACCTGGTGGCTTCCAGCGTGCAGGGGCTGACTCCGGAACACATCTCCGTCGTCGACGATCGCGGCCGGTTGCTGGCGGCGGGCACGGGACAGGGGGACGGAACGGTGGCGGACGCGGATCTCCAGGCGCTTCAACGCGCGACGGAGCAGAGAATCCACGATCAGATCGCCTCGCTCGTCGACGCCGTCGCCGGTCCTGGCCGGAGTGTGATTCAGGTCCACGCGGACGTGAGCGGCACCCAGGTGCACACGGTCGAGGACCAGCCGTCCGCCGGCGTCCCGGTCAGCCAGCAGGCCGTGCATGAGACGTACACCGGCGGTCCCGCTGCGACCCCGCCTCCGGCGCCCGTCACGGCCACCGGGCGACCGCCCATCTACGGGCCCGCTGCCGGACCGACGACCGCGAGCAACTACGAACGGTCCCAGCAGACGACCAATTACGAGGTCGGCCGCAGGCGCGTCGAGACCAAAGACGGCGGCGGGCAGGTCAACCGGCTGGCCGTCACGGTGTTCGTCGACAATGCGGTAGGGCTGACGACGGCGAGCAATATCCAGAAGTCCATCATGACGGGGTTCCTTAATCCGAAGCGCGGAGATACGGTCGTGGTCACGCGCGTTCCGTTCTGGCAAGCGACGGCTGCGCCAGCGCCGGCGGCCCCAGGGCCGTCGCCCAGCCGGGCGGCCCTTCCGGTGGCTGTTTCGGCAGCCGTGGGAGCCGCGATCCTCCTGGTCATCGGCGTAATGGTGCTGCTACTGCGGCGCCGCCGCCCCGCGGGCGTGGCCGCTCCCGTGGCGGTGCCCGAGATGGCTCCCACAGTTGCCGCGTCTCCGTCGGGGTCGGATTCGCTGGTGCGGCAGGTTGTCGATTTTGCGCGCCGCAACCCTGCGGTCACGGCCGACCGGATCCGGAGCTGGCTGGCCCAAAACGGCGCGACAGACGGGCACCCATGAGCGGATTGTCCGGGAAACGCAAGGCCGCACTGTTCGTGCTGTCGCTGCCGAGCGACGTGGCCGCAAGCGTGCTGAAGTACCTCGGAGAGGACGAGGTTGGGCCGTTGATGGCGGAGATGCTGGTGGCAGGGGAGGCGGTCGCCGCCGAGCGCGAGGTGGTCCTGCAGGAGTTCGGGCGGTCGACGGTCGCGGGCGGTGGCGTTGGCGTGTCGTACATCAAGGAACTGCTGGAGGGCGCGCTCGGCGTACAGCGGGCCGATGGCCTGATGGAACGGCTGATGGGTCCGCAGCGGACGACGCCGTTCGACCGGCTGCGCCGGGCGCGGCCGGAACAGATCGCCGCCATATTGCAGGACGAGCATCCCCAGGTAGCGGCGCTGGCCCTCTCCTACCTCCGGAGCGAGCAGGCCGCGAAAGTGTTGCAGCTGATGCCGGAGACCGTGAAGGCCGATCTGGCCCACCGGATCGCGCGCGGGCAGCCCGTGGCGCCGGAGCTGGTCCGGCGCGTCGAGCATTCGCTGGAGCGCAAGCTGGTCGTGGTGTCCCCGCAGACGAGCCTGGAGCCCACTGGCGGAGTGCGAGCGCTCGTGGACATCATCACCCGGGTCGATCGGGACTCGGAGCGCGCGATCCTGAGCGAATTGGGGAAGCGTGACGAGCGGCTCGCCGAGGAGGTCAAGGCGCTCCTGTTCGTGTTCGAGGACCTCCTGATGCTCAGCGACATCGGTCTCCAGCGCGTCCTCCGCGACGCCGACCACAAGGTCGTGGCGACGGCGCTCAAGGGCGCGCAGGAAGACGTGCGCGACAAGGTGTTCCGTAATCTGAGCCAGCGCGCCACCGAGATCGTGAAGGAAGAGATCGAGCTCATGGGGCCGGTGCGGCTCCGCGACGTGGAGGACGCGCGCCGCGCCATCGTGGGCGTGGTGCGGCAGTTGGAGGAAGCGGGGGAGATCACCGTGGTGCGCGAGGAGGAGCAGCTTGTCGTCTAGCCCGCGCATCGCCGCCGCTTCCCCGTCTCGCCTCCTGCGCGGGGCCATCGTTCGGGGCGCGCACGCCCCGATGCAGGCACCGGTACAGACCGAAGCGGAGGGTGGCGACGAGCCCTTGACGGCGGCCGAGGTGCTCGCCCGGGCGCAGGGTCAGGCCGCCGAAATCGTGGCGGACGCGTGCCGGCAGGCGGACACCCTCCGTGAGGCGGCTCGGGCCGAGGGCGAGCGCGAGGGTCGGGCCCGCGGGGCCGAGGAGTTCGAGCACGTCGTCGCGCGATTGCACGCGCTGGTGCAACAGATGGCGGACGCCCGGGATGGGATGCTCGCGAGCGTTGCGGGCCGGGTAATCGATGCGATCGTCCAGATCGCCGGCGTGGTCGCGCAGCGTGCCATCACCGAGGATGTCCAGAGCCTCGAGGCCATGGTTCGTCAGACACTCGCGGTGGTTCAGGGAGACGACCGCGTGGTGGTCCGGATCCACCCGGACGACGCGGCGGTCCTGGCGCCCGCCCGGGCGGATCTGGAGCGCGCGTGCGGGATGTTGGTCTCGTTTCGGCCGGACCGCAGCGTGGTGCGGGGCGGCTGCGTGGTCGAAACCTCGCGCGGGTTGGTGGATGCAAGGTTGGACAGCAAGCTCGCCGCGATCCACACCGCGCTCGTGGGGAACGGTGATGCGGCTTGAGGCGCTTCTCGCCGACGTCCCGCGCCGGGTGGGCGCCGTGCCCCTGGTCGACGTCGTGGGGACCGTCACCGACATCGTGGGACTCATTCTGGAAGCCCGGGGCCCGGAACGCGTGGCCGTCGGCGACTTGTGTCTGGTGCGGACCGGACCGACCGCTCCCGCGATCGAGGCGGAGGTGGTCGGGTTTCGCAAGGGGCGTGTGCTGCTGATGGCGCTGGGCCACCTGAGCGGAATGGGGGCGGGAGCGGAGGTGATCCCATTTGGGCGACCGCTCTCGATCCGGGTGGGTGACGACCTCTTGGGACGCGTCGTCAACGGACTGGGGCATCCCCTCGACGGCAAGCCTGCGATCATCGGCCGCGCATGGACGCCAATCCGGCGCTCGCCGCCGAACCCGCTCGATCGACCTCGGATTGCGACCCCGGTGTGGACCGGCATCCGCGCGATCGATGGCTGTCTCACGCTGGGGCGGGGCCAGCGGATCGGCATCATGGCCGGGAGCGGAGTGGGGAAGAGCACGCTGTTGGGGATGCTCGCGCGCTCCGCGCAGGCCGATATCGTCGTCACGGCGCTGATCGGCGAGCGCGGGCGCGAGGTCAACGAGTTTCTCGACCTCATCTCGACCGCGGGGTTGTCGCGGAGCGTCGTGGTCGTCGCGACCAGCGACGAGCCGCCCATGGTGCGCGCGACGGCGCCGCTCGTGGCGACGGCGATCGCCGAGTGGTTTCGGGATCAAGGACAGGACGTGCTCTTGCTCATGGATTCGGTCACACGGTGGATGATGGCGCAGCGGGAGATCGGCCTTGCGGCGGGAGAGCCGCCCGCGACGCGGGGCTATACGCCATCGGCGTTCGCGCAGCTACCCCGGCTCCTGGAGCGGGCCGGCACGGCACCGCGGGGCTCTATCACCGCGCTCTACACCGTGCTCGTCGACGGCGACGATCTCATGGACCCGATCGCCGACGCGACGCGCGCCATTCTCGACGGCCACATCGTGCTGTCGAGGGCGTTGACGGAGCGCGGATGGTTTCCTCCCATCGACGTGCTGCAGTCGCTGAGCCGCGTCATGCCGCACGTCGTGAGTCGCGAACACCTCGGGCTGGCACAGGAAGCCCGGGGCCACTTGGCGACGCTGCACGAGGCGGAAGATCTCATCAATATCGGGGCGTACACACCGGGATCGAACCCGCGAATCGACCGGGCGCGCCAGGTGGGGCCCGCGCTGGAGACGTTCTTGCGGCAACGGCAGGACGAGGCCGGGACCCCGGGTGCCGTCGTGCCCGACCTCCGCGCGGCGCTGGGGGCATGAGGAAGTTTCGGTTCCCTCTGGAGCGGTTGCTACAGGTGCGGGCGCAGCGGGCGCGCGCCGCGCAGGCCGACCTTCACGCGAAGATCGCCCGCCACCTGGAGGCGGAACGACGGGTGGCGGCTGCGGAGGCGGAGATGCAGGGCGTGATCGCGGAGATCCGCGAGCGGCTGCTCCGGGCGCCGACCGCGACCGAGGTGATCGTCGCGGACACGGTGCTCCGGGGCATGCACGCGGTTCTGATCTGCGAGCACGCGGGGTGCGAGGCGGCGGCGAACACGGTCGCGCAGGCGCGCTCGGTGGTGGAGCGTCGTCACCGGGACGTCGAGGTGGTGGAGCGTCTCAAGGAACGGGCCGTTCGGCGCCACCGAGTGGAGGTCACGCGCGAGCACGACAAGGCGATGGACGAGATGGTGCAGGAACAGGCGCGGAGGGGTCTCGCATGAGCGCGGTGCCAGCCGCCCTCGTCACGGTGTTGGCGAGAATTGATGCCCTCAAGGCCAGGTTCGAGCCCACGGCGTCGGCCGGGTCCGAGTTCGGCGACGTGCTCGGTCAAGTGACGGGGACGGACGGCACCGGCGGGTCGAGCGACAGGGCCGCGTCGGGCGTGACGGCCGATCTTGCACGGCTCCCGAAGTCGGAGCGCGATCTCATTATCAGGGAAGCCAAACAGGACGGCGTGGACCCGGCCCTGGCCCTCGCCGTCGTCCTGCAGGAGTCCGGCGGTAACCCGACAGCGGTGTCACCGGCTGGTGCGCTCGGGTTGATGCAGCTCATGCCTGGGACCGCCAAGGAGTTGGGCGTGACCGATCCTTTTGATCCCGCACAAAATGTGGCGGGCGGCGTGGAGTACCTGCGTGAGAAGCTCGCCGAGTTCGGCTCGACCCCGCTGGCCCTGGCGGCGTACAACGCCGGCAGCGGGGTCGTATCGGCATGGGGCGGCATTCCCCCGTACGCCGAAACGCAGGGGTACGTGTCGCGGGTCCTGAGTGCCCGTGATCAGATCGCGCGCGAGCTCGCGGCCGACCCGGGTTCCCGAGCCGATTCGTCATCCGCCTCGATCCGTGGGGCTGCTGCCTCGACAGACACGGCCGTGACGGGATCCGGCGGTCCTCCACGCACCGTCCCCACGGCGGCGCCATCGTCTTCGAAGCCTGCGACGCCCTCCTCGGGAACGGGCCCCGAGCATGATGATCCCTCCATCCATGGCATGGTGGTCCGCACCGGGAGTGATGCCCTCGCAATGCAGGCGACCGCCAAGGACGGCCAAGACGGCCCCGTTGCGCAGGATGCGACTCCGAGCGGAGCAGCCTCTACGACCCCGACCAGTGTCGGGGCCACACAAGAGGCGGCGCAACGCGACGCCCTGGGGTCCCTTGGGGGCGCCACTGGGATGGCGCACCAGGGCGGCCAGGGTCAAAGCGGAGGAGACACCGGTGCGGGTCAGTGGACGGGACAGGCCATGCCTCCAACCGGCAGCAGCGTATCGACCGGGGCGTCCTCGGCGAGCGGTGCGCTGACGTCGGATTCCTTGGCCCGCATGCCGGCCTCTGACCCGTCGACCGCCGGAGTTTCGAGTGGACCCGTAACACACCTGACGGTACGGTCCGGCGGGGACGCGCCGGTTACCGTCACACTCACGGACCGGACGGATGCCGTCTCCGGGCGCGTGGTCACCCAGACGCCGGCTATGGCGCAGGTCCTTCGCGACCACGTCGACGGACTCCGGACGGCTCTTGCGACGCAGCATATCCAGCTTTCAGGGCTGGCGGTGCGGCCTGCCGCCGGCACGGATCAGTCGCCTCGGGGACAGCAGGGACGGGACGCGCGGCCGCCGCGGCCGCCCCAGACGTTCGTCATGTCTTTACCCGACGGAGAGGAGGCATCCAGTGACGTCATCGGTTAGCAGCACGACGGCGGCATCGACGACGGGTGCGTCGTCCGCGAACGCCGCGCAGCAGGTCACCCAGTTGTTCCTGCAGGTGCTCATGGCGGAGCTCACCCACCAGGATCCAACGAACGCAACGGATCCGACCGCGATGGTCACGCAGCTTGCGGAGATGACGCAGGTGGACGAGACAGTGCAGGCGAGTCAGGCGACGCAGCTCCAAACGGCCCTCGGGCTGGTCGGAAAGTCCGTCACCTACCTCGACCCGACGAGCGGGGCATCGACGCAGGGAACCGTGTCCGGGGTGGGGGTGGCGTCCCAAAGCCTCACCCTCACGATCAACGGTGCGAGCATTCCGTTCGGCAATCTCTCAAGCATCCCATAGCGGGGAGGGGGACGCGGCATGGCAGGCATCGACACGATCATCACGGGGCTCAACTCCGCGAACCAGTGGCTGGACGTCATCAGCAACAACCTGGCGAACCTCAACACAACCGGGTACAAAGCGCAGACGATGTCGTTCGAAGACCTCTTGAGCGAGACGGTGCAGGGCGCCTCCGCTCCAAGTGCCGCAGCTGGCGGCCGCGCACCCGTCCAGGTGGGGTTGGGCGTGGAACCGGGCGCGATTCTGCCCAACGAGACCCAGGGGTCGATCCAGCAGACCGGGGTGTCGACGGACGTGGCGATCCAGGGGTCGGGGTTTCTGGTGCTGGAACAGGGCACCGGCCGGGTGTTCTCGCGTGACGGCCAGCTCTCCGTGGACGCCGCCGGGAATCTCGAGCAGGCGTCGACCGGGGCCCTGGTGCTCGGGTGGAGCGGCGCCAACGGTACTGTGACGCCGCAGGGACAGGTGAGTCCAATCTCACTCGCAGGGGCGCTTGCGATTCCGCCGAAGGCGACCACGAAGGCCAGCCTCACCGGAAACGTCGAGGCCGGTGCCAGCACCGCACAGCCACTGCTCGTGACCGTGTACGACTCGCTCGGCAACCCCCTCACCGTTTCCTTTGCGTTCACGCCGGTCGCGTCCGGGCTCTGGACCTGGTCGGCCTCGCTGTCCAGCGGCGGGACGATCCCGGGAGCTACGGGGACGTTCGGAGGCGCGGCGACCCCGTTTACGGGGAGCCCAACGATTTCCTCGGGGAGCGTGCTCGGCGGCGGGATGACCTACACCGTCCAGGAGGACGCGTCCGGCAATCTCCAGATCTTGGACGGGACAACCGTGGTCGCCGAAGCCGCCGGCGCTGGCGGCGCCGCGGCCGGATCGAACGTGACGTTCTACAACGTCGTCAACGGGGCCGTCACGACGAACACGGCGATGGTCGCGACGGTGGGGGCTACCCCGGTGCCGTCGCCGACCGGCGGTACGCAGGCGCTCGGGACGGTCGCGATCACGTCGGGCGGAACCGGCACGCTCACGTTCAACGCCCAGGGTACGCTTGCCGCCGAGACCGGCGGCCCGATCACGGTCACGCCGTCGGACGGTGCCGCGGCGTTGTCGATCACGCCGGACATGAGTACCGTGACCCAGTATGCGTCGTCCTCCACGATCGCGCTCCGCACCCAGGACGGGCTGGCACCGGGCACGCTCGAGAGCTACAGCATCGGGACGGA
>Ga0187784_10002475_pt1 | contig 14812 bp, 12 predicted proteins | sample 1015_SJ02_MP15_2_FD_132964 | JGI IMG/M metagenome (GOLD analysis project Ga0187784, IMG submission 132964) | Tropical peat soil microbial communities from peatlands in Department of Meta, Colombia - 1015_SJ02_MP15_20_MG | ecosystem: Environmental > Terrestrial > Soil > Wetlands > Peat | place...
CGGGCCGCCCTTTTTTTGTGGGGAGGGAGGGGTGTGAATACGGAGTGGAAAGCGGGAGCAGAGCTCCCGCACTCCAAAGTGTAGACAGCCGGCCTCGCTTCCTGCGTCAGCGTAAACAGAAGGCGGGCGCCACATAAGAAGAGGCGCGAAAAGAAAGAGAGATTCTTTTCGCAAGAGTCGCGGAAAGACAGAGAGATTCTTCGCTTCGCGGACTCCGCTCAGAATGACGTATTTAGTTTTAGTTTAGGCAAGACGCAGGGATGCGCGAACCGGCGGGGAAGCTAGCGATGGCCGGCTTTCTGGTGCTCTTCGGGAGCTGCGGAGATGCCCTGGCGGCGGAGTTCTTCCGCATAGTATTTGCGGAAGAGCACGTCCCACTCCTCGCTGCCTTCGAGGATTTCGCGCTTTTGCGAAGTGATGCGCTTGCGAACTTCGGCTTCGATCTTTTCCTCGTCGCGAAGGATGTTGGTCATGGTCTGGACGAGGTGCTGGCGGATGGTGTCGCGGTCCTCTATGAATTCGACTTCGCTGCTATCGACCAAAAGTTCGACGATTTGATGGGAGATACGGACGATTTTTTCGCGGCTCAATCGCATGTTCTGGTGTGGTCCCCGTTGCTAGCCATAGTTCCCTTCTAGCGCAAAATGAGCTTGCGGTCGCGAGCGATCTGGCCTTTCACTTTTTTGAACATTTCCTGATAAGAGACGCCGGTGCGGCGCATTTCGTCCTGATATTGAGTCAGGATGTTGCGGACCTCGTCGTTGACGCGATCTTCGATGGTAATTTCCTCGAGCATGCGGAGACGGACACGGGTGATGACGGGATCCAGATCCTTCTCTTTAATTTCGACCAAATTGTCCTGCAAAAGCTTGTTGACCACTTCGGAGGCCATGTGGCCTACATAATCGCGGTTCAGGAGCATGTGACGACAGAGTTCCCTTAAATAGAAGTGTGAACAATTGAGTGTACTGGCTGTGAGGCGAATTCGCAAACGCGAAAGTTCTGCGGTGGAAGTTTTGCTGATGGTGGGAGTTGGTTCGAATGTGACGGAATCTTCATAGGCGCTGGAGCGCCGCATCAGGGATTGCTTTGTGATGGCTGACACACACGCCGCGGTTTTCTGTGGAGTCGACGATGCCGCAATCGCGAATCACCGGGCGGTGGAGTCCCCTGTAAGCCGGGTGGACGGGCCGTGATGGGAGTGGCGCATGTGCCGTGCGAGTTTTCGGGCGCGGGTGCGCTGCTCACTGAGCATTGATAATGGGAACAAGGCCAGGGCGATGAGCGTGCCGCCAAGCAGGATGCCCGCGTCAGCCAAATTGCCTGAAGTTCGGAGAGAGGCAAAGATGAGCAGCGCACCGAGCAAACACAGGGCCAGCGATGAGGAAATCCAGACAGCGCGCATCGTGCTCATCGCTTTCAAACCCCGTCCAGCAAGATCATTAAGCTTAGTGTGTCGCAAAAGGTGCTGGATAAGTTGGCATGTGTCTAGTTTTGTAATACCCGGCGGGGTGCAAAATTGTGACGGATGTTACAGGGGAGGCGAACCACGGTCTTGAGGACGACGTCATCCGGCTTGTAGGCAGATGAGCTGCGCTGATTGGCGTAGAGGCGGAATTTGCAGGGCAAGTGGCTAGACACGCTGGACTAAAACCTGCGGAATGTGCCAATTAGGCGTCGAGGATGGTGCGGTCGATTTCCAGGTGGTACCCGAAGTTCCCGCCAGCCAGCTCCGTTCCCGCGAGAACCCGCCCGGAAAAATGGACCTCACTGAAGGGACTGCCGGAAATTTCCATGGGGACGCGGACTTGCAAGCTTAGGCGTAAGCCCGGCTGTAACTCAGCGTCGGTGCTGAGAAGCAGATGGCGCGGCGAGATACCGATGGTCTCGCCTTGGTACTCGGTGACGCCGGGAGCGACGTGAAAGCGCACGGGGAGCTTGGTTTCGACCATGCCGTTCAGGCTGAGGGGAAAGAGGTTCACCCGGAGAGAGTAGCGAGCTACGGCACAAGCGGCTGTGATACGTGTCACGCGGCCTTGTGGCGACGCCGCATAGCGGCGACGGTTGGACGAGGCGAGTGCGTCCGGACTGAGTATAGCCCTGGTGCCGTATGCTCCGATTCAGGGTGTGGCGAAGGTACGGCGAAGACGGCAATCGAGCGTGGCCGGCGGATTCGAGCGATATCGTCACTATTACCACACGTGTACGGCTACCGTTGCGGTACGGCGGTACCATAGGTTTGTGTGTGCGCCTCCGGTAGTCTTTGCGGGCGAGGAGACGCTATGACCCTCACGTTTTGGACCTTGCCGCTCTATTTTGTGGTTGCTTACCTCACGGTGCGGGGTTTGCTGGCGAGTCTCTACGACGTGACGTGCTGGATGGAAAAGATGGATGGAGAGGCTGACGCCGCGGATACGTCGGTTGACGGTGTCGCTATCCGTGCCCGCGAGATGCTCAAAGACGAAGGCCTGGACGGTTCCCTGGAAGTAGTCGCCGACCACACCACCGGGAAAGTGTTTGTGTGCCGTAAAGCACCCTGAGACTAGCAAAAGTAGCGAAAGTTGGGACCGGACTGGCCTTGCCTGCTCCAAAAGCTGCAAAAACTCCGCGCCAAGTCCTGGAGATGGTTGCGGCCTAAAATGCTGTAAAATAATGAGGGTCCGAGGAGCGTGGGCGGTTAGCTCAGTTGGTTAGAGCGCCTGCCTTACAAGCAGGAGGTCGCAGGTTCGAGCCCTGCACTGCCCACCAAAACACCGCATAAACACTGGCGATTTCTCACTCACACTTTACAGAGCAAAGCCACTTACGGTCTAGGTCAACCTCTGGTCAACTTTTTGGGGCAGGGTCACTCGGGTTCAATGCGATTCGCCAGCCAGTACAGATACACTCCTACGTCTCTCACATCGTTGCTTTCTCTTCTGTACGGTTCGCTCGAAAGGATCTTCCGAAGGAGTGCCGCCGCATGTTTGGCGCTAGCCTAGGGCTAAGTCGCGATGCCCGGTGCGCTACGGCAGCCCAAGGGCCGCGGAGGAAGTGTCGACGGTGACGGGGCCCGGGGAATCGGAATTGTTCTTGCGACGATGCGGGATGGTGGCGACAACCAGGGTGCCTTTTCCCTTGCCCGAAACGATTTCGAGTTTGCCGTCGAGCTGGCGAATCCGTTCGCGAATGCCCAGCAACCCGACGCCAAGGCTGGCGCCCTCGGGACTCTGTGCGGTGGCCATGCCCACACCCTCATCACGAATCTGCAAGCGAATGTCGCCGCTGTCGCAGTCCAAAGAGACACTGGCGGTGGAGCTGTTGGAGTGGCGATGAACATTCAGCAAACACTCTTGGACAACGCGAAATAGAGCGGTTTCAACGTCGCTGTCGAGCCGCCCCAGATCCGAAGAAACCTTCACGGCCACAGTAATGCCGCTGCGCTTGGCGAAACCGTCGGCGTAGACGGCGAGCGCGGACTCCAGGCCGATTTCATCAAGCAAGGGAGGATGGAGGAGGTGGGAGATGGTGCGGGTTTCACTGATGGCGCGATTCAAGAGCAGGGAAACTTCACAGATGCTTTCGTGGTTGAGGGGATCGTGGGAGAGGCGACGAGCAAGCTGGTCGACACCCATTTTGACGCCGACGAGATATTGGCCCAAGCCATCGTGAACATCGCGAGCGACGCGGCGACGTTCGCCATCCTGAATCTGCATGAGCCGGCCAGTGAGGCGACGAAGACGCTCCTCGGCGAGACGCAGTTCGTTGTTGACGGTCTCGAGTTCGCGAGTTTTGCGATAGAGCTCGGCAAAGACGCTGACTTTGGCGCGCAATAATTCGGGAACCACAGGGACGGAAATGTAGTCGACGGCGCCACGCTGGTAGGCACGGATGCGATCGACATCGCTGAGATGGACGCCGGAAATGAAGATGATGGCGATATTCTGATAACGAGGATGCTGACGAATGAGGTTGGCGAGTTCGAAGCCGTCAATATCGGGCATGCTGACGTCGAGAAGAACGAGCGCGATTTCGTTGCGCAAGAGCTGGTCGAGGGCCTCGCGACCGGAAGCAGCCTTGATGAGATTTTCGTTGAGGTCCTGAAGAATGGCCTGGTAGCTGAGCAGCTTAGCGGGCTGATCGTCGACCATCAAAATATTCACGGGGATGGCGGCGTGCGTAGGGGTTGTGGGATTGGTGGACATGGGCTACCTATGAAGCCACAAACGAAGAGCGGAGAGAAGCTGCTCGGTGTTGACGGGCTTGGCCAGGTACTCGGAGGCGCCCGCCTCGAGACATTTCTCCCGGTCTCCTTTCATGGCTTTGGCGGTCAGGGCAATGATGGGCATGCGCCAGCAACTGGGATTCTGGCGAATGACCTGCATGGTTTCGAAGCCGTCCATTTCCGGCATCATGATGTCCATCAGGACGATGGCGATATCCGGGGTATTCTCGAGGATTTGAATGGCTTCCCTGCCGGTACCGGCGGTGAGCACGACCATGCGGCGGCGCTCCAGGACACTGCTGAGCGCAAAGATGTTACGCACGTCATCGTCAACAATCAGGACTTTCTTGGCGGCGAGAGCTTCGTCGGAACCGTGTAGCTTTTCGAGCATGCGCTGGCGTTCGGGAGGCAGGTCGGAGACGACGCGGTGGAGGAACAGCGCGGTTTCGTCGAGGAGCCGCTCGGGAGATTCGACGCCTTTGACGACCACACTGCGAGCCAAGGTGCGCAGGCGCGCGTCCTCTTCAGCGGTGAGCTCCTTGCCCGTGAACACAACCACCGGGAGTTCGCTGAGCGCGGGACTTTCGGCCAGGCGGGCCAAGACTTCGAAGCCGCTCATGTCGGGAAGGCGGAGATCGAGGACGACGCAATCAAAATTGGTTTGCTGGACGGCGTCGAGGGCTTCCTGGCCGCTGGAGATGACGGTGACATCGATGTCGTCGTGACCGAGGAGTTCGCGAATGCTGAGCTGCTCGGCGGGATCATCTTCGACGACAAGGAGGCGCTTGCGGCGAGGCGCGGCGTAATGTTTGATTTTGTCGATGGCCGCCTGCAGGCCTTCGGGAGTGACCGGCTTGGTAACGAAGGAGAAGGCCCCACGGGCCAAGCCGTGCTGGCGGTCTTCGTCCATGGTGAGGAGTTGGACGGGAATGTGGCGGGTCCCGGGATCTTGTTTGAGATGATTGAGGACGGTCCAACCGAGCATGTCGGGGAGAAACACGTCGAGGGAGACGGCCGCCGGATGATATTCACGAGCCAGCGCCAGGCCTTCGGCCCCTTTGCCAGCCACGAGAATCTTGAAGCCCTGGGTGCGAGCCAGATCGGCGAGGATACGCGCGTAGTGTACGTCGTCCTCGATAATGAGCAGGCTGGCATCGCCAGGCTGGAGGTCGTCGCGATCGTCGGCGACCTTCTCGGCGGCTTCGACGACGGCGTGAGAGATTTGCAGGGGATCGGCGGACAAGATGGCGGCTCGCTCCTGAGTGGTGGCGATGGGGGCTGATGGGCCGACGTAGGTCTTGGGCAGGTAGAGGGTGAAAGTGCTGCCGAGGCCAGGAGTGCTACGCAACTGGATTTCCCCGCCAAGCAGGTTGGCGAGCTCGCGGCTGATGGCCAGGCCCAAACCGGTGCCGCCGTATTTGCGGCTGGTGCCGGCGTCGGCCTGCTGGAAGGCTTCGAAAATGATGCGTTGCTTTTCCAGCGGAATGCCGATGCCGGTGTCGGCGACCTCGAACGCAATGACCGACGCGGAAGTGCTGAGCACCGGATGATCTTCACTCCAACCCCGGCTGGCGACGCAGACAGAAACGCGCACGCCGCCCTGTTCGGTGAACTTGAAGGCGTTGGAGAGCAGATTTTTGAGGACCTGCTGGAGGCGCTTGGAGTCGGTGACCAAGCTGCGAGTCAGATGCGGGTCGGAATAAATGTCGAAGGTGAGGCGGCGGTTTTCGGCTTCGTGGCGGAAGGGCCGGGCGACCATTTCGAGCAGATTGCAGAAGAGCACTTCCTCGGCGTCAACGGAAACGGTGCCGGACTCAATCTTGGAGAGGTCGAGAATATCGCTAATGAGGTTGAGGAGGTCGGTGCCCGCACCGTGAATGGTGCGGGCAAACTCCATCTGCTTAGCACTGAGGTTGCCGTCGGCGTTATCGGCGAGCTGCTGTCCGAGAACGAGAATGCTGTTGAGAGGGGTGCGCAATTCGTGGGACATGTTGGCCAGGAATTCGGATTTGTACTTGGAAGTGAGCGCAAGTTCCTTGGCTTTTTCTTCCAGGGCGCGGCGGGCTTGCTCGATCTCCTGGTTTTTGCGCTCGACTTCGACGTTCTGTTCGGCGAGCTGCTGAGCTTTCTGAGCCAGCTGCTCGTTGGTTTGTTGCAATTCCTTTTGCTGGGTCTGCAGCTCGATGGCTAGCTGCTGGGACTGCTTGAGCAGGCTTTCCGTCTGCATGGTAGCTTCAATACTGTTCAGAACGATACCGATGTTGGAAGTGAGCTGCTCCAGGAAAGCCAGGTGAGAGGGGGTGAATTCGGCCAGGGAGGCCAGCTCGATAACCGCTTTAACGCGATCTTCAAAAAGAACCGGCAAGACGATGACGTTCTGGGGAACGGCCTTGAACAGGCCCGAGGAAATGGTAACGGCGTCGCGAGGGACGTTCTTGATGAGCACCCGGCGTTTTTCGGCAGCACATTGCCCGACCATGCCTTCGCCAATGCGCAGGGCGCGGCGCTGATTATCGACGCTGTCGTCGGCATAGGCGGAGAGCTGTACCAGTTCGCCTTCGAGCATCTGGTAGATAACGCCCTGTTGAGCGTTGACCAGGGGAGCGAGTTCAGAAAGAAGCATGCGACCGACGGTGGAGAGGTCGCGCTGGCCCTGGAGCATGTTGGTGAAGTTGGCGAGGTTGGTCTTGAGCCAATCCTGTTCAGTGTTGCGGTCGGTAGTGAGCCGCAGGTTGTCGATCATGGTGTTGATGTTGTCTTTGAGTTCGGCGACTTCGCCGCGGGCTTCCACTTGGATGGAACGAGTGAGGTCGCCCTTGGTGACGGCCGTGGCGACTTCGGCAATGGCCCGGACCTGGTTGGTGAGGTTGTCGGCAAGAAGGTTGACGTTGCCGGTGAGGTCTTTCCAGGTGCCGGCTGCGCCGGGGACGTTGGCTTGACCGCCGAGGCGGCCTTCAACACCGACTTCGCGAGCCACGGTGGTGACCTGGTCGGCGAAGGTGGCGAGAGTGCCGGTCATGTTGTTGATGGTTTCGGCGAGAGCGGCGACCTCACCCTTGGCGTTCACAGTGAGTTTTTGGGTGAGTTCGCCGTTGGCGACGGCGGTGACGACCTTGACGATGCCGCGGACCTGCTCGGTGAGGTTGGCGGCCATGACGTTGACGTTGTCGGTGAGGTCCTTCCAGGTACCGGCGACGCCAGGCACAACCGCTTGGCCGCCGAGCTTGCCGTCGGTGCCAACTTCGCGAGCGACGCGAGTGACTTCCGCGGCGAAGGCGTTGAGTTGGTCGACCATAGTGTTGATGGTGTTCTTGAGTTCGAGGATTTCGCCCTTCACATCGACGGTGATTTTGCGCGACAGGTCGCCGCGAGCCACGGCAGTGGTGACTTCGGCAATGTTGCGGACTTGGCCAGTGAGGTTACCAGCCATGGCGTTAACCGAGTCGGTCAAGTCCTTCCACGTGCCGGCGACACCCGGCACGTTGGCCTGACCACCGAGACGACCTTCGGAACCGACTTCGCGAGCCACGCGGGTAACTTCGGCGGCGAAGGAGCGCAGTTGCTCGACCATGGTGTTCAAGGTTTCTTTGAGCTGAAGAATTTCGCCGCGGACGTCAACGGTAATTTTGCGGGACAAATCGCCACTGGCGATGGCGGTGGCGACTTCCGCGATGTTGCGGACCTGACCCGTCAGGTTGCTGGCCATGAAATTGACGTTGTCGGTTAGGTCCTTCCAGGTACCGGCAACGCCGGGAACTTGAGCTTGGCCGCCCAGCTTGCCTTCGGTGCCGACTTCGCGAGCCACGCGAGTGACTTCCCCAGCGAAAGCGTTGAGCTGATCGACCATGGTGTTGATGGTGTTCTTCAGCTCGAGGATTTCGCCCTTCACGTCGACGGTGATTTTGCGGGACAAGTCGCCACGAGCCACGGCGGTGGTGACTTCAGCGATATTGCGCACCTGCGCGGTGAGATTGCCGGCCATGGAGTTGACGGAGTCAGTTAAGTCTTTCCACGTGCCAGCGACACCAGGAACGTTGGCCTGACCACCGAGGCGGCCCTCGGAACCGACTTCGCGAGCCACGCGAGTGACTTCGCCGGCGAAGCGGTTGAGCTGGTCGACCATGGTGTTGAGGGTTTCTTTGAGCTGCAGGATTTCGCCGCGGACGTCAACGGTGATTTTGCGGGAAAGATCGCCTTTGGCGATGGCGGTGGCGACTTCGGCAATGTTGCGGACCTGGCCGGTGAGGTTGCTGGCCATGAAATTGACGTTGTCGGTGAGGTCTTTCCAGGTACCGGCGACGCCAGGAACTTGAGCTTGGCCACCCAGTTTGCCTTCAGTACCGACTTCGCGAGCCACGCGGGTAACTTCCCCAGCAAAGGCGTTGAGCTGGTCGACCATGGTATTGATGGTTTCTTTGAGCTCGAGGATTTCGCCCTTCACATCGACGGTGATTTTGCGCGAGAGGTCGCCGCGAGCGACAGCGGTGGTGACTTCGGCGATGTTGCGGACCTGCGCGGTGAGGTTGCCGGCCATGGCATTGACGGAATCAGTGAGGTCTTTCCAGGTGCCAGCAACGCCGGGGACGACTGCCTGGCCGCCAAGTTTGCCATCGGTGCCGACCTCGCGAGCCACACGTGTGACTTCCGAGGCGAAGGAGCGCAACTGGTCGACCATGGTGTTGATGGCTTCTTTGAGCTGGAGAATTTCACCGCGGACGTCGACAGTAATTTTGCGGGAGAGGTCGCCGCTAGCGACGGCGGTGGCGACTTCGGCCATATTGCGGACCTGACCGGTGAGGTTGCTGGCCATCAAGTTGACGGAATCGGTGAGGTCCTTCCAGGTGCCGGCAACGCCGGGCACAACCGCCTGGCCGCCAAGTTTGCCATCGGTGCCGACTTCGCGAGCCACGCGGGTGACTTCCGCGGTGAACACCCCGAGCTGCTGGATCATGGTGTTCACGATGTTGGCGGAGCGCAGGAATTCGCCTTCGAGGGGGCGATTGTCGACTTCCAGGCGAACCGTTTGGGTGAGGTTGCCTTGAGCGACGGCTGCAATGGCGCGGGTGACTTCGGTGATGGGGCGCAGCAGGTCTTCGGTCAGGGTATTGACGGAATTTTCCATTTCGCCCCAGGCGCCCTGGGGAATATTGAAGCGCACGCGTTCGCGGATTTTGCCTTCTTTACCGAGGGTCTGGCCGAGGCGCTTGAGTTCGAGCGACATTTGCTGATTGGCGCTGACAATCTCGTTAAAGGTGTCAGCGATGCGCCCGGTGAGACCGGTCCAGACAACCGGAAGTCTGACCGAGAAGTCACCGTTCCTAACATTAATGAGAGTCTGGAGAATGACGGCTAATTCGGAATCGCTGTCGAGATGACCGTTGCCGTTCTTACGTTTAACCCGTTTTTTTTCTAGAGAAGAAGATGCAGCTACACCAGTGGACAACTCACCATTCATGCCTACCCCTCGGACTCTGAGCGAAAGCCCGTCGCACATCCATTGCGGGTCATGAATGTGCCTGGATCAGAATCACAGAGGTTTTTACCAGTTTGTCTGTACGCGATGGAGTACGGTGTTCGCTGTATTTTTCTTGAAGTGACACGCAGGCGCCAGTGCCTGTTGAATAACGATTTTTTGTTCGCAGCGGCACACGTCAGATGGCGGGCTGTTCCGGCGGGTTGAGTCAGGCGCGTGTCGTTTGCTGGCGTTGTCTCCCCATTGTCATGACGTTCTAGACATTATACGGTGACGAGCATAACGCCGGGGCACCGACAAGAAGGGATTCGCGGAAATTGATTCGAACTGCACCGGAGCATGGAAGCGCTCTTATGTGAAGCGAAGAGGATTTTACCAGAAAGGCGGTATACAGCCGGAAAGACAGCCTCCTTAAACTAATGCAACAAGGAGGCCTATGAGGATTGCGCAAATAGCGCCGTTATACGAAAGCGTTCCACCAAAGCTCTACGGTGGGACGGAACGGGTGGTTTCGTATTTGACGGAGGAACTCGTAAGGTTAGGCCATGAAGTGACGTTGTTCGCCAGCGGCGATTCGGTGACCAAAGCCCGGCTGGAAAGTGGGTGTAAGCGTGCGTTGCGGCTGACGCGCGCGTGCAGGGACCCGTTGGCATACCATGCGGTCATGCTGGACAAAGTGCTGAGTATGTCGGAGCGGTTCGATATTCTGCATTTTCACACCGACTACATGCACTTTCCAGCGACACGGTGCTTGCAACTGCCCACGGTTACCACGCTGCACGGAAGATTGGACCTGCCGGATTTGGTGCCACTGTACGAATACTTCGACCGCGAGACGCTGGTGTCCATTTCGCAGGCCCAGAGGGAACCACTTGGGCGAGTAAACTGGGTCGGTAACGTCTATCATGGATTGCCGGCACAGATGTATCGCGCGCACCGGGAGGCTGGCGAGTATTTGGCGTTCCTAGGACGCATCTCGCCGGAAAAACGGCCGGATCGGGCCATTCGCATCGCGGTGAAAGCTGGAATGAAACTGAAGATCGCGGCGAAGGTGGATGAGGTAGACCGGCAGTACTTCGAGAGGAACATTGAGCCGCTGCTTAACGAGCCGGGAGTGGAGTATATCGGCGAGATTGGGGATGCGGACAAGAACGAGTTTCTGGGACGGGCGTATGCCTATTTGTTCCCCATCGACTGGCCAGAGCCGTTCGGGTTATCGATGATCGAGGCAATGGCCTGCGGAACGCCGACGATCGCGTTCCGTTGCGGGTCGGCACCGGAGATCATCCAAGACGGGGTTACCGGCTTTGTAGTGGATAGCGAAGTGGAGGCCGTGGCGGCGCTGAAACGAGTTCCGGGGCTGAGCCGGGCGAGCTGCCGAGCAACGTTCGAACGGCGATTCACGGCGTACCGCATGGCTAAAGACTACTTGTGCATTTACGAAGCGCTGGCGGAAAATTCACCGCGGATACAGTCGATGGAGATTTCGAGCACGGTATTGACGTCGCACACAGCGCTAACATGAAGCCGCCGGAACGACGAGAAGATGTTCTGACCATCGGCCAAGAATATTACATTCGGGCTACATCGCCACTGGCCGACGACCGCACGCGGGTCCTAAAGTACGGAGAAACATTCGGGGTATTCAACCGCTACGGGGACATTGAGTCCACGGGAACAATGCAGTTTGGGTTGTTTCACATGGAGACGCGGCATTTGTCGCGACTGTCGTTTTACCTGGGTGGGCGAAAACCGCTGCTGCTGAGCTCCACGATTCGAGAAGACAATTCGCTGCTAACCGTGGACGCGACCAATCTGGACACACACGGGGGCGGGCGTGTGGCGCAAGGAACGATTCATGTGTTTCGGAGCGCGTCGCTTTCGAGAGGGACGTGCCACGGGCAATTCCGTTTCCAGAATTACGGAATGCAGCCGCATGTGCTTGCGGTGACGTTTTTGATTGACGCCGACTTCGCCGACATTTTTGAAGTGCGGGGCACATCGCGAAAGAAGACGGGGCGCAGGCTAGAAGATAGCGTGGAGGACGACAGCCTGATCCTCGGATATCAGGGATTGGATGACGTCGTCCGGCGAACCCGGATTTCGTTTTCGAGCAACCCTGAAACGCTGGGGAACCGGGAAGCCCGCTTCGCGCGCGAATTGCAACCGGATGAGGAGTGGAACCTGACGGTGACAGTGACTTGCGAAAGGTCGGAAGAACAAGGCAAGAGCGCCGTGGGGAAGGTGGCGCCGGTAAATGCCAACGGACCAACGGGACAGACCAATGGCGCCATTTTTCGAACACGGTTGGTGAGCACCAACAAACGATTCAATAGCTGGCTGGCGCGCTGCCAGGCGGACTTGGCGATGCTGATGGAGGGCAACCCTGAAGGTAATTACCCGTACGCGGGAGTGCCGTGGTTCAGCACGGTATTTGGCCGCGACGGCATCATCACCGCCATGGAGTGTTTGTGGAATGCCCCGGCGATTGCGCGGGGCGTGTTGGCGTACCTTGCGAAGACGCAGGCAACCGAGCAGGACCCCAAGCGCGACGCGGAACCAGGAAAAATCATCCACGAGAACCGCCACGGAGAGATGGCGGCCACCGGAGAGGTGCCCTTCGGGAAATATTACGGGAGCGTGGACTCGACACCATTGTTCTTGATGCTGGCGGGAGCATATTTCCAGCGCACGGGCGATCTGGAATTTGTGAACAGCATCTGGGCTCAGATTGAGGCGGCGCTGCATTGGGTGAATGTGTATGCGGACGTGGATGGGGACGGATTTTACGAGTATCGCAGCCAAGGCGACAAAGGGCTGGTCCAACAAGGGTGGAAGGACTCGTACGACTCGATCTTTCATCGAGACGGCCGCATAGCGGAGCCGCCCATCGCGCTGTGCGAAATGCAAGGATACGTGTACGCGGCGAAACAGGCCATAGCGGCACTTTGCGAGCATTTAGGGAAACCGGAGATGGGTGCGCAGTTGAGAACGCAGGCGGTGGAGCTGCAAGCACGGTTCGACAAGGCATTCTGGAACGAGGAACTGAGGACGTACGTCATTGCGCTGGATGGCCGAAAGCAGCAGTGCGAGGTGCGAACTTCGAACGCAGGGCATGCACTGTTCAGCAAGATAGCCACGGCAGCACGGGCGCGAATCGTGGCGGAGACGCTGATGGACGGGACGTCGTATTCCGGTTGGGGGATACGGACGGTGGCGGCACGGGAGCCGCGGTACAACCCCATGTCGTATCACAACGGGTCGGTGTGGCCGCATGACAACGCGATTATTGGCGCGGGACTGGCGCATTACGGCCAGCAGCACCTGACCGCGCGGATCCTGAATGGGATGTTCGACGTGGGCCGCTATGTGGACTTGAACCGGTTGCCGGAGCTGTTCTGCGGTTTCCACCGGCGGCCGGATGGGACCGGGCCGACGTTGTATCCGGTGGCGTGCGCGCCGCAAGCATGGGCGGCCGGGGCGCCGTACCTGCTGTTGTGCGCTTGCCTGGGATTCGAAATACGGGTGGGCGACGGGCTGGTGCAGCTCGATAATCCACACTTGCCAGCATTCTTGAACGAACTGCGGATCGAAGCGCTGGAGGTGAAAGACACGCGTGTGGATTTGTTGATTTCCAGGCATGAAAAGGGGTTTGCGGTGGAAGTGTTGCGAAAAGAGGGCGACGTCGAGGTGCAGGTCCGGGTTTGAGGGTGGGACGGCAAGCCGTTCGTATGTGCGAAATGCGAGGCACCCCGGTGAAGTCGCAGCGACTCTGCCGCACCGGCCTGTAAACCTTTTGCGCGGGGTCATCTAAGGCGACGCGGGTATTGGCGCGTGGCGGTAAGCGCCCCTAACGTGAATGCGGGCAGCGAACCAGCAGGCCCCAAAAAACAACCAAGTAGGGAGAGGTGCTCGATGAAGGAAAATACGCTCAGGGAACTGTTTTTGGACGAGCTTCGCGATCTTTATGACGCGGAAAACCGGATTGTCAAGGCCCTTCCAAAAATGGCCAAGGCATCCAACTCAGAGGAACTGCGCTCGGGATTCGAGGAACACCTGGAGCAAACCAAAGAGCATGTGGAGCGGCTCAAACAGATCTTCAGCGACATGGATGAGAAGGCCTCCGGGAAGAAGTGTCCCGGGATGGTCGGAATCATCCAAGAGGGGGACGAACTGATGGACGAAGATTTCGAAGGCAGTGTGGCAGATGCTGCGCTGATTTCCGCGGCGCAACGAGTGGAGCTTACGAAATCGCGGCGTACGGATGCGTCCGCAGTTGGGCGCAGAAATTGGGAGAGGACAACGCCGCCGAGCTGCTGGAAAAGACGTTGAACGAAGAGAAAGAGACCGATGGGAAGTTGACGCAACTGGCAGAAGAGATTAACGCATCGGCCAAGTCTGAAGGCGGCGAAGAACAAGAGGAAGAGGAGGAGAAAGAGGAGGGAGAAGCGACGCCCATACGCAAAGGCAAGTCGCGTTCAGCACACGCTTAATGAAGGTTACGGACGCAGCCGGCGATTCCGCGTAATTCGCCGGCTGCACGTTTGTTTGGAGCAACTCATTTGGAAGGTGTTTGTTGTGCGAAATCCAACGAGGGAAGGGCAATTGAAGTGGAAAAGGCGAAGATACGAGTGAGGCTGGAGGGCGGGAAGATCCGCGACGTACAACGAGTGCCGGAACACTATACGGTCCAAGTGTTGGATTACGATGTGAGCAAATATGATGCGGCGGAGTTGTCGCGGGACGAGCGGCAAAAGAGCTGCCGGATCACGGAGTGGTCCAGCAAAAGAAGGGGCACCTGATCACTTTGCTTTCGGCGGATCGCCAGTAGAGGCTTGCTGAACATCGCCGCCTCCGTCGCGGGCAATTTGGGCGAGCAGACGGCGACTCGAAACCGAACGAGGCCGCTCGACGGTGATGTCTTTTGGGGAAGCAAAGGCGTCGCCGTGCTTGATGAGCAGCCAAGCGTTTCGGCGAGCGCCGCCATAGGAATTGGTGCGAACCAGGGCCCAAGAACCGCGCAGCTTTTTGCCCTTTAGGCTGAACTTGAGGCTGCCCTTCTTCAAGGCCTGGTCGACATCCGCATCCTCCGGCGTCCAAGTGCCACGGTCCCAAAGCATCACGGTACCGCCACC
>Ga0187784_10002476_pt1 | contig 14809 bp, 10 predicted proteins | sample 1015_SJ02_MP15_2_FD_132964 | JGI IMG/M metagenome (GOLD analysis project Ga0187784, IMG submission 132964) | Tropical peat soil microbial communities from peatlands in Department of Meta, Colombia - 1015_SJ02_MP15_20_MG | ecosystem: Environmental > Terrestrial > Soil > Wetlands > Peat | place...
ACTCGTAATGGCAAGGCTGCGCGTAGCAGCTACCGGGTCCCTAACCCCAGCAACCCGCACCCGACCAATATCAGCCCAAGCCCGAAAAACTTCCCCTTGGTCAGCGGCTCGCCGAAGAATAATTTCGACCAGAACATCGTCCACACATATCCGAGCGAAACCATCGGATACAGCACGCTCAAATCGCCCTGCCGCAATCCCTGCACGAAAAACAGCCACGACACTAGGTATCCCGCGATGCCCAGCCCCAACTCCCAGTTCGTCACCAGTCCTTTGAGGTTGAACTCCAGCCGATGGGCGCCCGCCTTCAATCCCACCGATCCGAAACTCCCGATGAACGATGCCACCGTCACCCACGCGATCGAAGATAGCGGAGTCGTCACGCTTGGCTCCCTCGCCCGAGTACGCCCACTCCGGCCATAATCACAATAATCCCTGCGATCCTCGCCGGATTCATCTGCTCGTGAAAAACAATCACCGCAATAATCGCGACCCAAACGTAGCTCAGCGAAATCATCGGATACAGCACCGACAACTCCCCATGCCGCAGCGCCAACACCATCATCACCGCGCCCAATCCATACAGCACCAGCCCTGACAGCAATGGAACGTTCGTGATCAATTCCATCAGGTGAGGATGTGCTCCAATCCGATTCGCGCCCGTTTTGATCAGGTACTGCGCCGCAGCGCTCAACAGCGTGAACAAAACCACTAACAGGATGGACCAGCGCTTCTGTGCAGGTGTGGAAGAGGTCAATTTTTAAGGATACTACTCCGGTTGAAGTCCTCAAACACCCCACCGCGGGACCCACATGGCTCCTCAAACACCTCGCCGCGAGACGAACCTCTTAAGCTAAGTCGAGCCGCCGCGGCACGCCAAGGTAGCGTAAGCTACTCGCCGCTCTGTTGCAATAATTTCGCCACCAGCGCCGTCCATCCTGTCTGATGGCTTGCTCCGATCCCTGCCGCATTATCGCCGTGGAAATATTCGTAGAACAAAACGTGATCGCGAAAATTCGGATCGCGCTGAAATTTCTCCGCGCCGCCGAACACCGCGCGCCGTCCATTCGAATCCCGCAAGAATATATGCGACAGCCGGCGCGACAACTCCCCGGCAATGTCGCCGAGATTCTTAAGTTGGCCCGACCCCGTCGGAAATTCCACTTTGAGATCGTCGCCGAAATAATAATTGAATTTTTGCAGCGACTCGATCATTAAGTAATTCACCGGAAACCATACCGGCCCCCGCCAGTTCGAATTCCCGCCGAATAGACCCGTTCTCGATTCCGCCGGCTCATACTCCACCTGGTGCACATGATCATTCATCGCCAGCCGGTAGGGATTCGCCTCATGGAACTTCGAAACTGACCGTAATCCGTGCGGCGAAAGAAATTCCGCCTCATCCAGCATACGGACCAGCACCCGCGCCAGGCGCGCTCGAGGAACCAGGCTCAATAGCCTCCGCGATGCCGTCCCTTCTCGCGAAAGCGACGCGATGTTCGCCGCCAGGTCCGGCCGGTGCGTCATGAACCATTCCATGCGCTTCTTGAATCCCGGCAGTTTGTCCAACACGTCCGGCTCTAGCGTATCCACCGCGAACAGCGGAATCAGCCCCACCACCGACCGCAACCGCATCGGCCGCGCCGACCCGTCCGGCAGCTTCAGCCGGTCGTAGAAAAATCCGTCGGTTTCATCCCATAGCCCGCCGTCGCCGATCCCGTTCAGCGCGTGCGCGATGTATAAAAAATGTTCGAAGAATTTGCTCGCGACATCCTCATAAATCGGATCGACTTTCGTCGCTAATTCCAGCGCAATTTTCAGCATATTCAGGCAATACATCGCCATCCAGCTGGTGCCGTCGGATTGTTCGATGAATCCCCCGTCCGGCAGCGGCTGATTGCGGTCGAACACGCCGATATTATCGAGGCCCAGAAATCCGCCTTCGAAGATATTGTTCCCTTCGGCGTCCTTGCGGTTCACCCACCACGTGAAATTCATCAGCAATTTGTGGAATACGCTTTCGAGGAACGGATAATCCGGCTGCCCGGCCAGCTTCCGGTCGATCTGAAACACGCGCCAGCAGGCCCACGCGTGCACCGGCGGATTCACGTCGCCCAGCGCCCATTCATACGCCGGAATCTGCCCGTTCGGATGCATGTACCACTCGCGCAGGAATAATCGCAACTGGCTTTTTGCGAAATCCGGATCGACCAGTGCGAACGGGATCATGTGAAACGAAAGATCCCACGCCGCATACCACGGATACTCCCAGGTATCCGGCATCGAAACCACGTCTTCATTGAACAGGTGAACCCACTGCGAGTTGCGTCCGTGCAGCCGGCTCGCGGGCGGCGCGGGCTGCCCCGGATCGCCCTTCAGCCACGCCTCAACCACGTAGTGATAAAACTGTTTCGACCACAAAAGCCCCGCGAACGCCTGCCGTTGAACCATCTTCCCGTCGTCCGACAACGTCTTCGGCGCAAACGAGTAGAACTCGTCGGCTTCGCAGATTCTCTCTGCGATCAATCCGTCGAAATCCTGAATCAGCCGCGTCGGTTCGGTCCGCTCCGTCAGCCTCAACCGGATCACTTCGGTCGCGCCCGCGGCAATCTCCAGCCGGTACCACGCCGCCGCCCTGGTGCCGCGGCAGGCCGGATTCACCGCGTCCTCGCGCCCTTCGATCACTCTCTGATGGAACGCGTCCTTGGTGAACTTCGCCTCGCCAAAATTCCACAACGCGCGAGTATTCGTATCATTCTCGGTAAACAGCAGCGTGGGCTTCCCGTAACAGGTAAGCTGATAGACGCCGAGCGACGGGTGCTCGATATCGATCACGTCGTCCGAGGAATTGAACAGCGCCGGCCGGGCTCCGTCTTGCCCCCACGACCACGTGTTGCGAAACCAGATCATCGGCAGAATGTGCAGCGTCGCCGTTTCCGGCCCCCGGTTGGTGGCCGTGATCCGAATCAGCAAGTCGCACGCGTCCGCCTTCGCGTACTCGATGAAAATATCGAAATAGCGGTCCTCGTCGAAAACTCCGGTGTCGATCAGCTCGAACTCCGGATGGTCGCGCGTGCGCCGCTGGTTTTCGTCGCGTATCGACTGGCAGGGAAATTCGGCTTGCGGATACTTGTACAGCGCCTTCATGTAGGAATGCGTCGGCGTCGCGTCCAGGTAATAATAAATCTCCTTGACGTCCTCGCCGTGATTCCCCTGATTGCAGGTGAGCCCATACAGCCGCTCTTTCAAAATCGGATCGCGCCCGTTCCAGAACGCCGGTGCGAAACACAAACGCTGGTGATTGTCCGAAAATCCGGCAATGCCGTCCTCGCCCCATCGATACGCGCGAAGGTGCGCCTGCTCGATCGGAAAATACTCCCAAGCCTCGCCGCTCGCGCTGTAATCTTCGCGCACCGTGCCCCAGTGGCGATCGGAAAGATAAGGACCCCAGCGCCGCCAATGTTGCTCGCGCCGCGCCGCCGCCATCAGACGCAGCTTCTCGGCTTCCATGTTTTGATTCTAGTGTGGCCGGCCGCAAATTCGCCGCGGATATTCGGGCTGTACGGCGACGCGAGGCCAGCCGCGCCAGTCATGGCGGGGCTGCGGAATGGAACACAGCGCCCCGAAACGTCAGGTCCTTCGCGAAGTCGCCAGCCAGCCGGGATACCAGCGAATCGTCGGCGGATCCTGAAGAATCACCGTGACCACGTCGAATCTCACCTGTTCCCAAGGCGTATTCGTCTTGCGCGCATACTCCCGAGCGGCGCGCAACAGGTTGCGGCGTTTCGCTTCGCCGATCGCCCGCTCCGGCTCGCCGTATTCGTCCGTTACACGCGACTTCACCTCGACGAACACCAGCGCATCTCCGTCGCGCGCGATCAGATCCACCTCCGCCCGACTCGATACCGGCCGGTAATTCCGCGCGACGATGACAAATCCGCGGCGCTTCAAATAACGATGCGCCAGATCCTCTCCGCGCCGTCCGCTCTTGACATCCCGCCCGCGTCCCAGGCGCCGTAGCCAATCGAAAAATGCCCCAATCACTTTAACAAAAGCCCTATTTGATTACCCGCAGCCGCCACTCGATCACCTTCCCGCGCACGATGTAGCACAGATAATATTCCCAGAATCGCCGGTATCGCCGAAACCGGTTCACCAGAAATTCGAATCCGAGCCATCGCCATAACGCTAGTAGCCTGACCCGCACCGAAATCTCTTGAAATCTGGCTTTCGAATAGTAGCCAAACCCGCCGTGATCTTCGCCGAAATAGCGCAGCGAAAAAGTGTTCAAATGCCAGCGGTGTGTCGGATCGCAGAAGGAGCTGAAATCGGTATAGTGCGGCGTGACGATGAACACCTGGCCCCCCGCGCGCACCAGGCGATGAAATTCTTCCATGGTTCGGATTACGTCCGAAACATGCTCGATCACGTGCACCGCCTGCAACTCGTCGAACGACGAATCGCGGAACGGATACGGAAAATGATCCAGCTCGCAGATCACATCCGCGCGGCTCGCCGGATTGCGGTCAATGCCGATCGCGCCCGGTTTCTTGTTGATCCCGCACCCAACATCCAGAATTCTCATGCGAACCGACGATTGTAGCGCGGCATACCGCGCGGGTTAAGCGTAGCGCGACATACCGCGCGGGTTAAGTGTAGCGCGGCATACCGCGCGGGTTAAGTGTAGCGCGACATACCGCGCGGGTTAAGTGTAGCGCGACATACCGCGCGGGTTAAGTGTAGCGCGGCATACCGCGCGGGTTAAGTGTAGCGCGGGTTACACCAGTTCCCGCAGACATTCCTCAATCGTCTCCGCCGCGAAGTCGGCCTGATCCCTGGTAACCAACAGGGGAGGGCACAGCCGGACCGTATTGGGACCCGCTCCCAGCACCAGCAAACCGCGCTCGAAGCACCTTCCCACCAGCCGGTCCCGCAATTCCGGAGCCCGTTCTTTGGTCTTCTGATCGCGCACCAGTTCAATGCCGATCATCAACCCCAGGCCCCGCACTTCGCCGACGATGGGGAATTTTCGCGGCAGCTCGTTAAGTCTCGACCGCAAATGGGAACCCACGCGCGCGGCATTGTCGACCAATTCCTGCTCCAGCAGCTCGATTGTCTTGAGCGATGCCGCCACGCACACCGGATTGCCTCCGAACGTCGAGGCGTGCGCGCCCGGCGTCCAGCTCATCACTTCCGCCCGCGCCACCGCCGCGCTGAGCGGCATCCCGCTGGCGATGCCCTTAGCGATCGTGATGATGTCCGGCTCGAATCCGAAATGCTCCGACGCAAACATTTTTCCGGTGCGGCCCATCCCGCTCTGCACTTCGTCGGCGACCAGCAGAATCCCGTGCTTTTGCGCCAAGACGCGCAGTTCATCGAAAAATTTGCGCGGCGGCACGACATACCCGCCTTCGCCCTGCACCGGCTCGACGAAAATCGCCGCGACTTCCTCGGCAGGAAGGGTCTGCCGGAAAAGCTCCTCGATCGCCTTTACGCATTCGACCGAACACGAATCCGGCGTCTTTCCATAAGCGCAGCGATAGCAATTCGCGTAAGGCACGTGATGCACGCCCTGCATCACCGGAAAAAATCCCTTCTTTTGAACACTTTTGCTGCCGGTCAATGCGAGCGATCCCATCGTGCGCCCATGAAACGACCCGAAAAAAGCAATAAATTGCGCCCGGCCGGTATGATATCGGGCCATCTTGAGGGCCGCCTCGATCGCCTCGGTTCCGGAATTTCCGAAGTAAACGCGTTTTGGCGCACTGCCCGGCGCCAGCGCGGCCAGTTTTTCCGCCAGCGCGACCATATTTTCGTAGTAAAAATCGGTGCCGGACATGTGGATCAATTCCGCCGCCTGCTTCCGGATCGCCTCCACCACCTGAGGATGGCAATGGCCGGTCGAAACGACCGCAATCCCAGCATTGAAATCGAGGAAACGGTTCCCATCGACATCTTCAACCATGGCCCCCTGGGCCCGCCGGACGACCAGCGGATAGATCCGCGTATAAGAAGGAGACAGAACGGCGCTGTCCCTGCCAATGATCGCCCGGGCGTTCGGACCCGGAAGTGCAGTGACCAGATTCGGCAAATCCGTGCGGACGGACTCCAATGTATTCATGAAAAGCTCCTTTTTTCAGACAGATAACAGGGATGAGACAGTTCTGGCAACTAATCGGAGCCGAACAGGGAGGGTCTGGCCAAACAAGGTCGGGCAATGTTGGCGGTCATCACAACCTGATGATAACACGAATCTATTGAATCCTAGTGACAGCAGTGTGCATCTCTAAGTTGACACGACAACACTAAGATTATTGCATGGCGTTTCGCTAAGTATGCTATACTTCATCAGAGGCCGTTTCTAATGGACTTCAACCGATTTACTGAAAAATTGCAAGACGGTTTGCGCGCTGCCCAGTCGCTCGCCTCGAAATATGGCCAGCAGCAACTCGATATCGAGCACCTCCTTATAGCCCTGCTCGAACAAGATGGCGGCCTCGCTCCCTCGATTCTGGCCAAAGCCGGCGTCGATTTGAAGGCGCTCCACCAGCGGCTTGAGAAGGAATTGGAGAAGTTGCCGCGCGTTTCCGGATCGTCGGCTGCGATGGGCCAGATTTATATCACTTCGCGGCTTCAGACGCTGCTCAATCGCGCCGAGGAGGAAGCCAAGCGGCTCAAGGACGAATACGTTTCGGTCGAGCACGTTCTGCTCGCGGCCAGCGACGAAAAGATTTTCAAGGAATTTTCCATTACGCGCGACCGTTTGATGCGAACCTTGCAGGAAGTGCGCGGTTCGCAGCGCGTGACCTCCCAGAATCCCGAGGAGACTTACGAAGCTCTCGAAAAATATGGACGGGACCTGACCAAGCTGGCGGCCGCGGGCAAACTCGATCCGGTAATCGGGCGCGACGAGGAAATCCGTCGCGTGATTCAGGTTTTGTCGCGGCGCACCAAAAATAATCCCGTGCTGATCGGCGAGCCGGGTGTCGGCAAGACGGCGATCGTGGAGGGCTTAGCGCAGCGCATTGTGCGCGGCGACGTTCCCGAAGGCTTGAAGGACAAGCGCGTCGTGTCGCTCGATATGGGGGCGCTGATCGCGGGTGCGAAGTTTCGCGGCGAGTTTGAGGAACGGTTGAAGGCCGTACTCAAGGAAGTGCTGGCGGCCGAAGGAAAGATTGTTCTGTTCATCGACGAGCTGCATACCGTCGTCGGAGCGGGGAAGGCCGAAGGCGCGATGGACGCCGGCAATTTGCTGAAGCCCATGCTCGCGCGCGGCGAACTGCACTGCATCGGCGCGACGACGCTCGATGAGTATCGCAAAAATATCGAAAAAGATGCCGCACTCGAACGCCGGTTCCAAACGGTCCTGGTAGACGAGCCGAGCGTCGAGGACACGATTTCGATTCTGCGCGGCTTGCGCGAGCGCTACGAGCTGCACCATGGAGTGCGCATTAAAGACTCGGCGATCGTCGCAGCGGCGGTGTTGAGCAAACGTTACATCACCGATCGATTCCTGCCCGACAAGGCCATCGATCTGGTGGATGAAGCGGCCGCGAAGCTGCGCACCGAAATCGATTCGATGCCGGCTGAGCTGGATATTATTTTGCGGCGCCAGATGCAGCTCGAAATCGAGCGCGAGGCGCTGAAGAAGGAATCCGACGCGGCCTCGCGAGACCGGCTCGCCAAAATCGACAAAGAACTGGCGGAACTCAAAACCGAAGGCGCCGCGTTGCAGGCGCAGTGGAAGAAGGATCAGGACACGTTGCGCAAACAGCGCGATCTGCGCGCCGACATCGAGCGTGTGAAAACCGAGATCGAACAGGCCGAGCGCGCCTACGATCTGAATCGCGCGGCCGAGCTGAAATATGGCCGCCTGACCGCGCTTGAAAAACAGTTGGCCGCGCAATCGAAAGAGACCACGCTTCTGAAGGAAGAAGTCGACGAGGAGGATATCGCGCAAGTCGTCAGCCGGTGGACCGGAGTTCCGGTCACCAAGTTGATGGAGGGCGAAGTCGAGAAGCTGGTGCATCTGGCCGACGAGCTGCACAAGCGCGTGATCGGCCAGGATGAAGCGGTGCAGGCCGTCGCGGATGCCGTGATTCGCGCGCGCAGCGGATTGAAAGATCCCAAGCGCCCGATCGGCAGTTTCATTTTTCTGGGGCCGACCGGCGTCGGCAAAACCGAGCTGGCTCGCGCGCTGGCGGAATATTTATTCGACGACGAGCGGGCGATGATCCGGATCGATATGTCCGAATATCAGGAACGGCACACGGTTTCGCGATTGCTCGGCGCGCCTCCCGGATACATCGGGTTTGAAGAAGGCGGTCAGTTGACCGAAGCCGTGCGGCGCCGGCCGTATTCGGTGGTGCTGCTCGACGAAATCGAGAAGGCGCATCAGGACGTGTTTCACGTGCTGCTGCAAGTGCTGGACGACGGGCGATTGACGGATGGTCAGGGCCGCACCGTCGATTTCAAAAATACGATCGTCATCATGACTTCGAACGCGCAGCGCGACGAACTGCCGCGCCTGTTCCGTCCGGAGTTCCTGAACCGCGTGGATGAGATCATCACGTTCCACCGGTTGACCGAAAAAGATCTGGAGCAGATTGTCGAAATCCAGCTTGCGAGTCTGCGCGCGCGGCTGGGCGAGCGTCAGATCGAGTTGGCGCTGACCGAATCCGCGCGCCAGCATCTGGTGCGAGTGGGCTACGATCCGGCTTACGGCGCGCGGCCGTTGAAGCGCGCCATTCAGAAAGAAGTGGAGACGCCCCTGGCGCGATTGCTGGTGACCGGCGAGGTTCGGGATGGGCAGCGCGTGCTCGTAAAAGAGCGTAATCACGCGCTGGCGTTTGAACTCGAGTCCACCGTTCGCGAGTCCAATGTTCGCGCCGAAGCATCTTAGTTAAAGGAGGCCTGTGATGCCCGAAAAAGAAGATCAAATTCGTATATTGCCGTTGCTGCCGCTGAAGAACTCGGTGTTATTCCCCGGGTTGCTGATGCCGCTGTCGGTGGGCCGCCCGGCCTCCCTGGCGGCGATCGAAAAAGCTCTGGCGAGCGAAGAGAAGGAACTGGTGGTAGTGGCGCAACGCGACGCGAGCGTCGACGCGCCGGCGGCGGCCGATCTGTACACGATCGGAACGCGCGCGGCCATCCGCAAAGTGGGTCGCAGCAAGGATCAGATGGAAGTGCTGGTCTACGGCGTGGAGCGCGTGGTGATCGTGAAGGTGGATGAACACGGCGCGGAACCTCACGCCGGTCCTATGATGGCGCGCGTGCGCTCGCTTCCAATTCCGGACGATTCGAGCCGCGAGATCGAAGCGCTGACCCTGTCGATTCTGGAGATGGGCACGAAATTCGTCGGCCTGATTCAAGCGCCGAACCAGACGCCGCAGGAGATGGCGCGGATGTTCACCTCGCAGGAAGATCCGCTGAAACTGGTGTACATGCTGGCGTCGATCATGAATCTGGAAGCGGCGCGCGAGCAGGCGCTGCTGGAGGCGCCAACGCGCATCGAGGCGCTGAGAATGGTGCATGGCTGGCTGGCGCACGAAGTGGAAGTGCTGGAACTGCGCAACAAGATCGCCGATGAAGCGCGCAGCGAGATGTCCAAGGAGCAGCGCGAGTACATTCTGCGCCAGCAGCGGCGCGCGATCGACCAGGAACTGGGCGAGAAGGGTGATCAAGGCGAAGCGGAGTCGCTGCGCGAGAAGCTCGCGAAGGCCGATGTGCCGGAAGATGTGCGCAAGGAAGCCGAGCGCGAACTCGGGCGTCTGGAGCGCATGAATTCGGCGCAGCCGGAATACGGCATCATTCGCACCTGGCTCGAATACGTGGTCGAGCTGCCGTGGCACAAACGGACCGAGGACAATCTGGACCTCGGGCGCGCGCGGCAGGTGCTCGACGAGGATCATTTCGGCGTGACCAAGGTGAAGGAGCGCATCCTCGAACACCTGGCTGTGCTGAAGCTGAACCCGGAAGCCAAGGCTCCGATCCTGTGCTTCGTGGGCGCGCCGGGCGTGGGAAAAACTTCGCTCGGGCAATCGATCGCGCGGTCTCTGGGACGCAAGTTCGAGCGCATGAGCCTCGGCGGTCTGCACGATGAAGCGGAATTGCGCGGCCATCGGCGGACCTACATCGGCGCGATGCCCGGCCGTTTGATTCAGGCCATGCGGCGGGCCGGCGCCTCGAACCCGGTGCTGATGCTCGACGAAGTCGATAAACTGGGACGCGATTTCCGCGGTGATCCGGCGGCGGCGCTGCTCGAGGTGCTCGATCCGGAACAGAACAAGACGTTCCGCGATAATTATCTCGACCTGCCGTTCGATCTTTCGAAGGTACTGTTCGTCACGACCGCGAACACGCTGGACACGATTCCCGCGCCGCTGCTCGATCGTATGGAGATTCTGCGATTGAGCGGGTACAGCGAAGAGGAAAAGGTCCTGATCGCGAAACGGTATCTGCTGCCGCGGCAGTTGAAGCAGATCGGCCTCACCGCGGAGCAGTGCCAGATCACCGATGACACGCTGCGGCGCGTCATCTCCTCATACACGCGAGAGGCGGGCGTGCGGAAGCTGGAGCAGACGCTCGGCCGCGCGATCCGTCGAGTCGCGCTGAAGTTCGCCGAAGGTCATACCGAGCAGGTGACGGTGAATCCGGAGGATCTGGCCGAGATGTTGGGGCCGGAGCCGATTTCACCGGACGAAGCGCGGAAGAATCTGCCTCCGGGTGTCGCGACGGGTCTGGCGTGGACCGAAACCGGCGGCGATGTGTTGTACATCGAAGCGACGCTGCTTCCCGACGGCAAGGACCTGACCATCACCGGCCAGCTCGGCGAGGTGATGCAGGAGTCGGCCAAGACGGCGCGGAGCTACGTATGGAGTCACGCGGCTCAGTTGCAAATCGATCCGTCGAAGTTCCTGAAGTACGGGTTGCATATCCACGTTCCGGCGGGGGCCATTCCGAAAGATGGCCCGTCGGCGGGCGTGACCATGACCACCGCGCTCGCTTCGATTTACTCGGGCGTGGCGGCGCGCAGCGATACGGCGATGACCGGCGAGGTGACGCTGACCGGGCTGGTGCTGCCGATCGGCGGCGTGAAGGAGAAAGTGCTGGCGGCGCGGCGCGCGGGACTGAAACGCGTGATTCTGCCGCGCGGCAATCAGAAAGACCTGCGCGATCTGCCCGATGAGGTCCGCAAAGAGATGGAGTTTGTGTTCGCGGATCGCGTCGAGGACGTGCTGGCCGCGATGCTGCCGGGGATGGTCCAAGCGCCGGCCAGGGCCGCGTAATATTTTTCTGACCGCTTTGAATCCAAGGGGCGCCGATCGGGAAATCCGGTCGGCGTCCATTTTTTTTTGTCTTATGATGAACCGTGATGAAGACGCTGCTGCTGTTTTACGCTCCCCTTGTCTTCGCCGCGTCGCCGACCGTTCCAGACGCGAAGAAGTTCCTCGATGACGCCGAAAAAAAACTGCTGGCGCTGAACATCGAATCCTCGCGCGCGGATTGGGTGAATGAGAATTTCATCACCGACGATACCGAGATTCTTTCGGCCGCCGCGGACGAGCGCACGATCGCCGAGGGCGTGCGGCTGGCCAAGGCCGCCACCCGGTTCGACCATGTAAAATTGCCGCCCGAGATGGCGCGAAAGATGATGCTGTTGAGGCTCGGGCTGACGCTCGCCGCGCCTTCCAACCCGATGGAGAGCGCCGAAGTGACCCGGCTCGGCGCGGAACTTCAAGGGATGTACGGCAAGGGAAAATATTGTCCCGGCGGCGAAAGGAAATGCCTTGACATCGAGGACATCACGCGCATCATGGCGACCAGCACGGATGAACGTGAGCTGCTTGACGCATGGTCGGGTTGGCTCACCATCTCGCCCCAGATGCGCACCGGTTTTGCGCGATTCGTGGAATTGTCGAACAAGGGCGCGCGCGAGTTGGGATTCAAGGATACCGGCGCGATGTGGCGCGCGAAATACGACATGCCGCCGGATGATTTCGCGAAGGAGCTGGACCGGCTGTGGGAGCAGGTTCGTCCGCTGTATGTCTCCCTGCACGCTTACGTGCGCTCAAAACTGCGCGAAAAATACGGCGACGCGGTGCCGGCGAACGGCCCGATTCCGGCCCATCTGCTGGGCAATATATGGGCGCAGGATTGGACCAATATTTATAAATTAGTGGCGCCTGCGGATGCCGATCCAGGATACGATTTGACACAAATTCTCCAATCCAGAGATACGGATGCGCTTCAAATGGTGCATTATGGCGAGAATTTCTTCAAATCCATCGGATTTGCGCCGTTGCCACAGACTTTTTGGGAGCGGTCGCTATTTGTCAAGCCGCGCGATCGCGAAGTGGTGTGCCATGCGAGCGCGTGGGATATCGATTATGGCGACGACGTCCGGTTGAAGGTCTGCATCACCAACACCGCCGAAGATTTCATGACGGTGCATCACGAACTGGGCCACAATTTTTATCAACGAGCGTACAACAAACAGCCGTACCTGTTTCGCGACAGCGCCAACGACGGGTTTCATGAAGCCATCGGCGATACGATCGCGCTGTCGATCACGCCCGCGTACCTGAAGAAGCTCGGATTCATCGACCGTGTGCCCGATCCTTCGAAAGACATCGGGCTGTTGCTGAACAAGGCGCTCGAAAAGATCGCGTTCCTGCCGTTCGGATTGATGATCGACCAATGGCGATGGAAAGTTTTCTCGGGCGAAATTCCGCCTGACAAATATAACCAGGCGTGGTGGCAATTGCGCGAGAAATATCAAGGCGTGGCGCGGCCGGTGGCGGGAAGCGAGAAGGATTTCGATCCGGGCGCGAAATATCACGTGGCGGCGAACGTACCGTATATGCGATATTTTCTCGCGGATATTTTGCAATTCCAGTTTCATCGCTCGCTGGCGAAAATCGCGGGGTGCACCGAGCCGCTGAATCGCTGCTCGATTTACGGCAATCCCGATGCGGGGAAGCGGTTGAACGCGATGCTCGAGATGGGTCTGAGCCGTCCGTGGCAGGATGCGCTCGTTGAATTGACCGGCCAGCGCGAAATGGATGCGACCGCGATCCGGGATTATTTCGCGCCGCTCGAGAAATGGCTGGACGAGCAGAATCGCGGAAAGCCGGTGGGTTGGTGACGGTACGATAGAGATATGTACCGGCTGGTTTTCGCGATCGTCCCCATGCTGCTGCTCGGAGCGCAGCCCGATGCGCGGGAATTGGTGCGCCAGTCGGCCGACGCGATCAAGAAATATCGAAGCTATCAACTGGAATCGCTGATCGTGGTGGAGATGCGCGGCGGGCCGGCTTTGCCGACGATGGAGATGCCGTCGTCGATCAGTGTACGGCGGCCGGACAAGATGCGCATCGATTCGCGGAGCCGGGCCGGATCGATCACCATCGTCGGCGACGGCGAGCACACCTGGTATTATCTTCTGCCGCAAAACCAGTTCATCAAGCGCGAAGCGTCTGTGTCGCCGGAAGCGGCGGTGAACAATAGCGGGCTGATGCCCAAGAGCCTGCCCGACGTCAGCCAGTCGATCGATTCGATGAAACTCGCCGGTGAAGATTCGATCGCAATTGAAGGCAAGCCATATCCGTGTTGGAAAATCCTGACTACATATAAGGACATTCATCTTCCCGAGCACGATATGACGGTTCGCGACGCGGCACAGACCACCTGGATCAGCAAGGCGGAGGGGCTGACGTTACAAAGCGAGTTCCGCTCGAAGATTTTTCTGTCGGGGTCCGCCGAGCCGATCGAGATGACGCAATCTACGCACACCGTCGCAGTGCGGCTGAATCTCGATCTTCCGGATTCGACGTTCGTCTTCACGGCGCCGGAAGGCGCGAAGGAGACTAAGGACTGGACGCTGCCCGGAATCGCCAAGCCGGACGTGATCGGCAAACCCGTGCCGGCGCTGAGCGGGAAAGCGTTGGATGGCGCGGAGATCGATCTGGCGGCGCTGCGCGGAAAGGTGGTGCTGCTCGATTTTTGGGCGACGTGGTGTACGCCGTGCCAGCGCGAACTGCCGAATCTCGAAAAACTTCACAAGGAATTTCAGGACCAAGGCGTGGTGGTGGTGGGGATGAACGTCGGCGAGGACCGGCAAACGGTTCAGGATTTCTTGAAGAGCGCCGGGTTGACACTTCCGGTGGTGCCCCTCGAGGAGAACGCAGAGCTGATCGCCGCGCTTTCGGTTAACGCGTATCCGACGATGGTGGTGGTGGATCGCGAGGGAAACATCGCGTCGTACGAAGTTGGCGTGCGCGGCGAAGCCGGGTTGCGCGCCGAACTCGACAAGCTCGGAATCCACGCGCACGACGGCGTATCCCGGCATGAGGCAAAGTAGCGCGATTCTGATTTCCAGCATGTTACCCTATTGTTTTGCGCAGAACGTATGCCCGCGCGGGTGAGCGAGACACTGGTCCTGCGCACGTATCCCTTCCGGGAAGCGGACTTGATCGTGAGTTTTTTCACTCGTGAAGCGGGGAAACTGCGCGGTGTGGCGCGGCGCGCGCGTAGGCCGAAAAGCCCGTTCGGATCCGGCCTGGAGCGGCTTTCCCACGTTCGAATGGCATATTTTCAACGCGAAAATGCGGAACTGGTGAACCTGACCGGCTGCGAACTCATCCAGTCGCAATTCGACCTTGGGTCGGATTATGCGCGCGGCGTAGCGCTCGATTATTTCACCGAAGTGGCCGAGCATCTGTTGCCGCCGCACGAACCGAGCGAAAAATTTTTCCGGCTGATCGTGACCGTGCTCGCCTATCTTCGCGAGCGCGGCGAGCTGTGGGCG
>Ga0187784_10002477_pt1 | contig 14809 bp, 12 predicted proteins | sample 1015_SJ02_MP15_2_FD_132964 | JGI IMG/M metagenome (GOLD analysis project Ga0187784, IMG submission 132964) | Tropical peat soil microbial communities from peatlands in Department of Meta, Colombia - 1015_SJ02_MP15_20_MG | ecosystem: Environmental > Terrestrial > Soil > Wetlands > Peat | place...
CACCGAGGCGGTCACCGCCGCTGGCAGATCGCCAGCCGGCACATCTGGCGGCAGGGTGAAGCTGATGATCGACGCCTCGGTATCACGGCCACCGAGGGTCGCCGCGGTGCCCTCGGCCACGATTTTCCCGGCGACCAGAACCGCGATCCTGTCGGCTAGATACTCGGCTTCTTCCATGTAGTGCGTGGTCAGGAAGATCGTCTTGCCGAGGTCGCGCAGCCCGGCGATCACCTGCCAGGCTGACTGCCGCGCTGCTGGATCGAAGCCAGTGGTCGGCTCGTCGAGGAAGATAAGCTCCGGGTCGCCGATCAGGGCGAGCGCGACATCCAGTCGCCGGCGCTGGCCGCCGGACAGCCGGCCGCACCGCGCGCTGCGGCGATCGGCCAGGCCGACAAGCTCGAGCGTCTCGGCCACCGGCCGGGGCCGTGGGTAATAGCCGGCATACAGGGACAGGCACTCCCCGACCGTCAATTCGGCCTCGGGCTCGGACTCCTGCAGGACCACGCCGATGCGTGCCCGCCAATCGCGTCCTGCCTTGGCCGGGTCGACGCCGAGGACAGAGACCTCGCCGGCCGTTCGACGCCGGTATCCCTCCAGGATCTCGACGGTCGTGGTCTTACCCGCGCCGTTTGGCCCGAGAAATGCGAACACCTCTCCCCGGCTGACCGCGAGTTCGATGCCCGCGACCGCGTCGACCCCGGCGTAGGTCTTCCTGAGCCCGCTGACCTCGATCACCGGGCCAGCCGCGGATTCCTGCCGATCTAGCTGCGGGGTGGCCCTTTCACGGTTGAGTCGTGTTGTCGCGACGTTCACTCGAGCGTTCACGCATCGGCCCTCCCTGGCGACTCATTCCACGGTGTCGCCGTGCGTCACGCAGAACACAGGGTCGAAGGTCCTGCCCGAAGGCCCTGGACAAGTCCGGTCGATCTCGGTATATAGCGGTACTAGCCGTCGCTGGCCGCGAGGTCTTGATAGGCAGGGAGCAGTTCGCCCATCCGCGCGCTGGCGTCGCAGCGCTCCCGCCCTGCCAGGTAGGCGGCGAGATCCTCGACGTGGACCTGGATGCCCGCCCCGTACCCGGCGAGGTAGTCCAGCGGCATGCCCCGTTCCTCCCAGACCAGGGTCGTCTGGTCGCCGTCCGCGACCAGACTGACCTCGATGACGTTCTCGTATGGCTCGTCCGGGTCCTTGCCCGTCACCACGAGCCGCCGCGGGGGCTCGCACGCTTCCACGCGCCCGGTGCCCTCCCAGCCGCTCGCAAAAACGCGCGACCGGAACTCCCCGCCAACTCGCAGGTCGCCCGCCACTTCGCCGTACCAGCGCGCGAGACGCGCGGGATCGGTGATCGCCGACCACACGTCGTCGACGTCGGTGTCGAAGCGGTCCTCCATGCGCACGACGCCCTTGCCATCTGCTGATCGCAGACTGCCCAGAATGCGGGCATCCGCACGGTCGTTGCCGGTCATCTCGTGCTCCTTCGTTGCGCGCGTCTCGACTAGGGCTCATCATGTCCGGCCGGACGATTCCGGTGCTCTGCCGCGACGACGAACGGGCCCACGGCAGTAGGACAGGCTCGCTCTGCGGCGCGTGCGCCGAGCCCATGGACCCTCGGGAGCGCCGATGGCCGCTAGGCGTCGCGGCGGAGGACCACGATCGCCGCGACGGCGATGAACGCCGCGGCGAGCGCCACGAAGATGCCGGCCTCGATGCCCTGGAACGCCCAGTACCGGTCGGCGGGCTGGTAGCTGACCAGCCCGTGGTATCCGTGAGCGGCCAGACAGGACGGGAACTCCAGCGTCTTCTGAAAGATCAGCGTCCGGCACGCGGATGGCAGAGCGCCGATGTTGATCGGCACGCCGTCCACACCGAGCTGGGCCCCGGCGCTACGGCTGCTTGGTATCAGGCCGCCCGGGCCAACGAGGCCACTGGAGACCAGCCAGTAAGACCCTAGTGGCAGGGGCGGCGGGTGAAGGAAGCTGAAGGTCTTGGTCACCGCGGTCAGATAGTGCGAGCGGAGGTCCTCGCTGATCACCAGCCGCACGACGGTGAACACGACGAGGGTGATGGCCATCGCAGGCAGCGTGCGGCGGAGCAGCGCGCCCGCGGCGATGCCGAGCGCCACGGCGAAGACCGCGTAGCCGATGGGGACGATGCCCTGGATGTCGAACTGGGAGGGCTGGAAGTTCTGCTGCTCGAGGGCGTTCTGCGGGCTGGACCACCAGGTGACGAGGGCCGAGACGGCGCCGCCCCAGGCGGCGGCCGCGAGCACTGCCCAGCCGACCTTGATGGTGAGCCAGCGGCGGCGCGAGATGCCTTGCGTCCAGGCGAACTGGCTGGTGCCGGTTTCGAACTCGCGGGCCAGCAGCGGTCCGCCCCAGAACACGCCCAGCAGGCACGGCACCGCCACGGTCAGCGTGACCAGCAAGGACACCCAGGGGATACCCAGAGTCAGCGTGTTGGCGAGGTTGCCGCAGTTGTGGCTGGCGGCGCACTGACTGAGGGCGGACCGGTAGTCCGAGGCCATCTGCCGGCCGGTTATCAGCATCAGCATCGCGAACGCGGCGAGGACGGCGGCGGCGAGATATCCCTGGTTGCGGTACTGCCGCCAGACGACCCAGGTCATTGGTCTCCTCCGATCGCGGTCAGGTGGGCCGGCGCCGGCCCGGCCTGCTGGCCCATGTAGCCGAGTACCAGCTCTTCCAGGCCGACGTCGGAAGCCTCGAAGGCTGGGTCGATGACGGGCCCGTTCCCGCGGATGAGCAGGGTCGTCTGGCGAGGCGTGCGCACCGCCTGCACGAGGGTGTGGTCGCGCTCGATTGCCCTGGTGTCCTTGGCGGGTCCGACCAGGACCTGGTGCTCGGCGAGCAGGGTGTCGATGTCACCGCACAGCTGGACCCGGGACGCGGCCAGCAGGATGAGATGGTCACAGGTTCGTTCCAAATCGGCGATCAGATGCGAGGACAGCACGACGGTCAGGCCGCCGCCAGCCACCGCCTCGGCCAGGTGCGCGAGGAACTGCCGCCGCGCGAGCGGGTCCAGCGCCGCCACTGGCTCGTCGAGCAGCAGCAGCCGTGGCCGCTTCGCGAGCGTCAGCGCCAGCGCCAGCTGGGCACGCTGGCCCCCGGACAGCGTGCCCACCCGCTGGCCAAGCGGAATGCCCAGGCTCTCCAGGCGCTGCCGCACCGAGTCCTGGTCCCAGCGAGAGTTGAGGTGCGCGCCGATGCGAATGTGATCCTCGGCGGAAAAGCGGCGGTACAGCGGGATCTCCTGGGCCAGGAACCCGATGCCGGCCAGGAACGCAGGGTCCTGACTGGGACGGCTGCCGAGGACCGCCAGTTCGCCGCTGGTCGGCCTGGCTAGCCCGGCGAGCAACCGAAGCAGCGTCGTCTTGCCGGCGCCGTTCGGCCCGATCAGCGCCGATATCCGGCCCTCGGGAACGACGATGGTGGCCTCGTTCAGGGCGGTGACCTTGCGGTAGCGCTTGGACAGCCCGCGGGTCTCGATCGCCGGAGTCATGCCGTCTCCTCCTCGGCCGTGGTTCGCAGCGTGACACGCAGCAGCGATTCGATCGACTCGTCATCCAGTCCGGCCTCGCGAGCGCCGCGCACCCACTGCGCCAGGCTGCGGGCCAGCCGGGAATGCGTTCCGGGCGGCGGCCCGGACGGGCGCCCTACCACGAACGTGCCCTGCCCGGCCCGCGGCTCGACCAGCCCCTCTCGCTCCAGGTCGCGGTACGCCTTGAGCACGGTGTTGGGGTTGACGGCGGTGGCCGCGACGACTTCTCGCACCGTGGGCAGCTTGTCACCCACGTCGAGCACGCCCATCCGGAGCGCCTGGCGGACCTGCTGGACAATCTGCAGATACGGGGGGACGACCGAACGGCTGTCGAGCCGGAAGCTGATCACACCGCCCCCTCAAAGTACTATGGCGTTAAGACTTTAGAGCCATCCGGGGCGGCCGTCAACGCGCGGCTGCGATCCCGTGGGGGCGGGTGAACCTGGCTCGGCGGAGCGGTCGCGCGGGCACCGCACCGAGCCGGCGGAGCGCTCGGGTCGGCGGCCGCGATCACGGGCCCCGCGGCGTCCGTTTTCCGCGACCCCATTCGTCGTAGTTGGGAGCCGGGTTCCGCCGTTGACCCGGCCGGGCGGCTAGGGTCAGCCTGGTCTGGCGGCCAGCGGCGGACCGGCCGGACGACGACGTGGCGAGCGGGCGCGGCGGCGCCCAGGGAAGGAATCACTATGGCTGGCGTACGGGTCCTGGTCGGCACGCGTAAGGGTGCGTTCGTGCTCAGCTCGGACGGCACACGCCGGAGCTGGGAGGTCAGCGGTCCGCACTTCGCCGGCTGGGAGATCTATCACCTGAAGGGTTCGCCCGCGGACCCGGACCGGCTCTACGCCTCGCAGAGCAGCAGCTGGTCTGGCCAGGTAGTGCAGCGCTCGGACGACGGCGGCGCGAGCTGGCGTCCGGTCGGCAACAAGTTCAGCTACGCCGGCACGCCCGGCACGCACCAGTGGTACGACGGCACCCCGCATCCGTGGGAGTTCGCCCGGGTGTGGCACTTCGAGCCGTCACTGGACGACCCGGACACGGTGTATGCCGGGGTCGAGGACGCCGGGCTATTCCGGTCCGTCGACGGCGGTGATACCTGGGTGGAGCTTCCGGGCCTGCGCGGCCACGACACGGGCTCGTCCTGGCAGCCGGGCGCGGGCGGCATGTGCCTGCACACGATCATCCTTGACCCCGTGAACCGCGGCCGGATGTTCGCGGCGATCTCGGCCGCCGGGGCCTTCCGGTCCGACGACGCCGGCGAGACCTGGCGGCCGGTCAACCGGGGCCTGCACTCGGAGGGCATCCCGGACTCCGACGCCGAGGTGGGCCACTGCGTGCACCGCATCGCGATGCACCCGTCCCGGCCGTCCGTGCTCTACATGCAGAAGCACTGGGACGTGATGCGCAGCGACGATGCGGGCGAATCCTGGCACGAGATCAGCGGCGACCTGCCGACCGATTTCGGCTTCCCGATCGACGTGCACGCGCACGAGCCGGAGACCGTCTACGTCGTCCCCATCACCAGTGACTCGCTGCACTACCCGCCGGACGGGCGACTGCGGGTCTACCGGAGCCGGACCGGCGGCGACGAGTGGGAGCCGCTGACCAGGGGCCTGCCGCAGCAGCACTGCTACGTCAACGTGTACCGCGACGCGATGGCGGTGGACTCGCTGGATGAGTGCGGGGTGTACTTCGGCACGACCGGCGGCCAGGTGTACGTCTCCGCCGACGCCGGCGATCGCTGGGCGCCGATCGTGCGCGACCTGCCCGCGGTGCTGTCGGTCGAGGTGCAGACGCTGCCATGATCCGGGTCGTCCTGCCCGCGCATCTGCGGCGGCTGGCCAGCGTCGACGGCGAGGTGAAACTGGAGGTCGTGGGCGCGGCCACGCAGCGCTCGGTGCTGGACGCGCTCGAGACCGCCTATCCGATGCTCCGCGGCACCATCAGGGACCACGACACGAAGCGGCGCCGGGCGTTCATCCGGTTCTTCGCGTGCGAGGAGGATCTGTCGCACGAGGATCTGGACGCCGCGCTGCCCGCCGCGGTCGCCGCGGGAGCGGAGCCGTACCTGATAGTCGGCGCGATGGCGGGCGGCTAGCGCTCGACGCCGTGCTGGCGGCTCACCTGCACCAGCGTCTGCTGCGAGCCGAGGCGGTGGAACGAGTCGAGCGCGCGCACGTAGGGCTCGGCGAAGGCGGGCTGCCGGGCGAGGTTGCCGAAGATGTGCTCGTTCGCGAGGAAGCTGAGCGGGTCGCTGCGCTGGCGCCGAGCCCGGCCGCTGAGCTCGGCGCCCAGCGCGTCGACGATCTCGATCGGCCGTCCGGCCTCGTCGACCCCCTCGGCGTAGCGCGCCCAGCTCGCGATCAGCGTGGCGGCCAGGGCGACGGGACGCCCGGCCGCGAGGTTCTGCCGGACTGTGGGCAGTACCCACTTTGGTAGCTTGTCCGACGCCCCCGCGCAGAGCCGCGCGATCGTGTCGCCGATCGCTGGGTTACCGAACCGGGCGAGCAGCTGGGCCAGGTAGTCGTTGAGGTCGATGCCCGGCACCTCCGGCACCGTCGGGCGCGCTTCCTGCTGCAGGTAGCCCAGCACGAAACCGGCGATCGCCGGATCGGCCGCTGCCTTGTCGACGAAACGGTACCCGGCCAGCGCCGCCGGGTACGCCAGCGCCAGATGGCCAGCGTTGAGCAGCCGCAGCTTCATCAGCTCGTACGGCCTCACCTCGGTCACGAGCTGCACGCCGCAGTCTTGCCACCGAGGCCGGCCGGCCGGGAAATCGTCCTCCAGCACCCACTGCACGTATGGCTCGCACACCACCGGCAGCGCGTCCGCTACGCCGAACTCGGTGGCCAGCCGGGAGATGTCGGCCGCGGTGGTGACCGGCGTGATGCGATCGACCATCGAGTTCGGGAACGCCACCGCATCCCGCAGCCAGTCGCCCAGCCCCGGCTCGGCGAGATCGGCAAAGGCGCCGAGGGCTGAGCGGGCCACGTTCCCGTTGCCTTCCACGTTGTCACAGGACATCACGGTGAACGGCGGCACGCCGTCCGCCCGCCGACGGCGCAGGGCGGCGACGATGAAGCCGAAGACGGTGCCGGGTACCGCACCCTCGGCCAGGTCCCGGCGGACGGCCGGGTTGGCTGCGTCGAATTCGCCGGTGCTCGGCCGGATGTTGTAGCCGCCTTCGGTGATGGTCAGCGAGACGATCCTGGTGCGCGGGTCGGCGAGCCGGTCGAGGACCGCGGCGGGCTCCTGCGGCGCGAACAGGTACTCGATGACAGACCCGATCACCTGGGGTGCGATGGTGCCATCCGGCTGCTTGACCAGCAGGGTATACAGCCCGTTCTGAGACCGGAACGCGGCGCGCTTCGGCCGGTCAGTCGCCAGCACGTCCACGGCGCAGACGGCCCAGTCCCTGGCCTGACCGGAGGTCATCAGCCGATCGAGGTACATCGCCTGGTGCGACCGGTGAAACGCGCCAGCGCCGAAATGCACGACGCCAACCTGCAGGCCAGCCCGCTCGTAATCCGGCACCGCCACTCGGCCGTCCAGGTCGCCGAGCGTCGCTGCGCTCAGCGGGAGCGGGCGGGCTAGCCGGTGCTCCGGCACGTACCGTCGCCCGGCTGAGTGCCGGTCAGCGGCGATGACCCCGTCAGCTGCTGACCGCCGGGCCCGGCGATCGCGGTCGCGCCGTGCACGGCCACCGTCGGCTCGATTGACTCGGTGTCTTGCTCACCCTGGATCAGGTGGCTATGGCTCAGCGCCGAGACACCGCCGACCAGCAGGGCGAGGGCCAGCGCCTCCAGCGCCAGATCCTCCGTGGCGGTCTGGAAGTGCTCGCCGAACAAGAACAGGCCGAGCAGACTCGCCGCCAGCGGGTCGAGGATGGTGAATCCGGGCTGCGACGCAGCGAGCGGGCCCGCCGCGAGCGCGTGCGAGGCGAGCAGCAGGCTCAGCGCGCCCGCTCCTACCAGGACGTAGACGGACCAGTTGGTGAATATCTGAGTCGGCCCACCGCCCAGGTGCGAGCTGAACTCCTTGATGACCGCCGCGACGAAGCCCCACGAGATCCCCGTGGCGGCGCCCAGGATGGCGGCGCGATGCGATCCGGACGCCGAGGGGCGACGCCCGAGCCCGAAGGCCAGCACCAGCGCGACCAGCACGACACCGAGGGTGACGAGGCCGGCCAGCACCCACAGGTAGCCGGGCGCGTGCTGGCGACCGCCCGATGGCGAGGCCGCGAACAGGAAGACGGCGAGTCCCGCGGACATCGCCGCCGCTGCCAGCCAGTCACGAGGGTGCACCGCACGGTTGCCGAGTATCGCCATGTAGCCGAAGACGAACAGTAGTTCCAGGGCCAGGATTGGCTGGACGAGAGCGAGGGGACCGTAGTGCAGGGCGGCTAGCTGGAAGACGAATCCGAGGATCATGCTCGCGATCCCGGTGAGCCAGATCGGCTGCCGGGCGAGCCGGAATACCAGCCAGACATCGAGCTTGGCCGCCTGGTGCTCCGTGGTCCTCGCACCGAGGCGCTGGCAGACCGAAGAGGTTGCCGTGCACAGGCTCGCCGCGATTGCAAACAGGATCGCCTTTTCCATCTGGCCCAGCCGCCGTCTCCTTGCTTGCGGGGTATCCGATCAACAGCCAGTGTTCAGCTTCAACAGCCCAGCTCTCAAGTTTCTTTCAGGTATGACACTGACGTTAAGGTTACGCATCGCGGTGCCAGGGCGGGGGGGTGGCCCATACGGCTATCGTGGCACCCGGTACCGACGACGAGTCTGCTGTTCTGCCGACCTCGTGACGCTACGCCAGGGTCGCCAGGTCCACGGCCTGGTCGCGCAGTGCGTCGCTATCCGCCGGCCTGCCGGACCTGACGAGCGACTGGATGGCGTCGTTGACGTCCCAGATGTTGACGTTCATCCCGGCGAGCACACGGCCGGCGGCATCGAGCCAGAAGGCGATGAACTGGCGTCCGGCCACGTCGCCGCGGAAGACGACCTGCTCGTAACCGCCGGGCTCGACCCAGCCCGAGTACTCCATCCCGAGGTCGTACTGGTCGGTGAAGAAGTACGGCACCCGGTCGTAGCTGACCTGCTGGCCGAGCATGGCCCTGGCGGCAGCCTGCGGCTGGTGCAGCGCGTTGGCCCAGTGCTCGACGCGGATGTGGGTGCCGAGCCGCGGATGGAACGCGCTGGCGACATCGCCGGCCGCGTAGATGTCGGGGTCATCGGTGCGCAGGTCGGCGCCGACCACGATGCCGTCGGCCACCCGCAGCCCGGCGGCGTCGGCGAGCTGGGTGCGCGGTGTGATCCCGATGCCCACGATGACGAGGTCGGCGTCGACTTGGGTGCCATCGGTCAGTCGCACGCCGGTCGCGCTGCCGGCCGTGCCGGTGACCTCGGCGGCGCCGATCCGCAACCGCAGTTCGACGCCGTGGTCACGGTGCAGGTCGGCGAAGACCTGCGCGACCTCTGGGCCGAGCACCCGCAGCAGCGGCAGCTCCGCGGCCTCGACCACGGTGACGTGGGCGCCAGCCGTCCGGGCCGCGGCGGCCGTCTCCAGCCCGATCCAGCCCGCGCCGACCACCGCCACCCGGGCCGCCGACACGAGCGCGGCCTTGATCCGGTCGCTGTCGGCGGCGGTGCGCAGGTACCGCACGCCGTCGAGGTCAGCGCCGGGCACCGGCAGCGGACGCGGTGCCGAGCCAGTGGTCAGGAGCAGCTTCGCGTAGCGCTGCTCGGTCCCGTCGGCGAGCGTCAGCCGGTGGGCGGCGCGGTCGATGCCGGTCACGGTCACGCCCCGGCGCAGCTCGACGTCGTGCTCGTCGTACCACGCCGCTGGGTGCACGTAGATCTTCTCCCGCGGCGACTTGCCGAGCAGGTAGTCCTTGGACAGCGGGGGCCGTTCGTACGGCAGCTCGGTCTCTGCGCCGATCAGTATGACGGGGCCCTCGAATCCCTCGGCGCGCAGCGCTTCGGCAGCCTTGGCCCCGCCAAGGCTCGCCCCGACGATGACGTACGCGTCCTCGCTCACCGCGACTCCTCCCGCGCATGCGGACCTGCCCGGCTCCGTCACGCTACTCCGGCAAGCTACCCCAGCCGGGGACCGGACACGGCTGAGGTGTCCACGCCGCCCGGCTACGCCGTGACGGCGGGGTCAGGTTTGGTGTCCTCGCCGGCGTTGGTGCCGGCCTTTCCGCTCGCCGCGGTCAGGCCGCCGGGATCGGCGCCCGGGCTGTCCCGCCGGATCTCCTGGATGAGCGCGATGAGGGCAGTGGCAGCTACGGCGAGTGCCACGCCGGAAATGAACTCGTCAATGGCCCGGCCGTTGTCGCTAGCCGGGTTGCTCAGGTAGGCGGTCGGCTCGATGTAGCCGCTGCCAGACCACAGGAAGTTGCCGTCCTGGAACTCACCGTCCGTCGGGTCTATCTGGTCCACGCGGTAGTTGACGAGCTGGCTCTGGCCGAGCACCTGCAAGATCGCCTGCGTGCCGACATTGGCCGGGCTGAAGTATGCAGGCCCGGTCGGCTCGTTGGCGTGCGGCAGCGTCTGGTAGGACTGCAGGGCCTGCGCCCCGGCTGCGGCGGCGCGCAACTGTGGTGCCTCATCCAGAACTAACGTCGGCGCGCCGGGATGCGGCGGGGTCGTGTGGTCAATGATCAGGCTTGCGTAGATCCCTGATAGCGGTTGGTCGGCCAGCGCCGGCAGATGGGCGAACAGCACCCCTGCCCCGGGCGGGGCCTGCCATACCGGCGTGATGGTCGCGGTCGCGACGGTCGTCAGACCCTCGGTCAGGGCCGCTGCCTCCGGGTCGACTGCGGCCAGGCGCCGGAAACTCAGGGATTCGCTGCCCTGGCTGGATAGTGAGCCGGAGCTGCCCCGGCACACCCACGCGCGGACCGGCCTCGCGCCGGGGTCAATGCCAAGGCGGACCGAGGTAATGATGGTCGGTCCGGCCACGCACACCATGGCGTGCAGCTCAGAGACGACCAGCCAGGAGACGGCTGAATCCCCGGCCGGGACCGTAATCGACAGCTTCAGGTACTCCTCAGACTTGCGCCGGCCGGTCGGCTGGGTAATGACGGCAGTGAGCTGAGCGGAGGCGTGCGGATCGCTGACATAGACCTGGACAGTCTGCGGGTTCTTCAGCCGGTTCGGTGGCGTCCTGGCGGCGAGATACGACAGCACTCCGCACGATGCAAACGCTGCCAAGATCAACAATAAGAGTGTGACGCGAAGGCCGCGTAACGTGCCCTTGCGTGCGCGCGTACCGTCCTGGGCAGCGCGGCTGGTGGCCGCGTCCGCCGCCGCGTTAGGTGGCTCTGTCATCGCTCCAGCCTTTCCCGCCATGTCAAGCGGCTGCGCGATCGCGCGACATCAACCTTGATGACACCCACCACGCGTACCTGACGGCCACGAATCGGCGTCAACACCAGTATCGATCGCGGTCCCTCGCCAGGGATACGTCGATATGCGCCGGGATTCCGAGGTTGAGCGCGGGCCCGAAGAGTCTGGTCCTTCCGGCAGGCCGGTCCTGCCTGGGTGCGCCCGACCGCGCCCCGCATCGAGCCCGTTCCCTTCCTGGTCGGCGCCGTCCGTCTGCGCTGCGCAGGCGAGCGGTACAGCACCGCAGAAATAGTGGCGCAACCTGTTATCCGCGCCGCGCCGACGGACGCCGGCGGAGCGAGGCAGCACACCACCGCGGCACCGAGACAGCGGATCGGCGATACTAGGGCGCGTGTCCGCGCTCCTTCGATCCGGCAGTGCCCGGCTGGCGGCCGGGGTGCGCCCGACCCGCGGGCTGCTGCTGATCGTCGGAGCGGTTCTGTTCGCCATCACGATCTCCGGCTACTGCGCGTTCATCGTCACCCATCCGGCCGACGCCTGGCTGAGCCCGGTCGACCTGAATGTGTACCGGCTGGGCGGCGAGGTAGTCGCGCACATCCGGCCGCACTACAAGCCCGCATTGGCGGCGCCGCTCTATGACTGGCCTGGATTCGGGCTGAAGTTCACTTACACTCCGTTCGCGGCGATTGTCTTCACCGTGTTTGTGCTGGTGTCGTGGGGCGTGCTCCCCGAAGTGTGGCTCGCGGTGAACATCGTTGCCCTGCTCGCGACCATCTGGCTGACGCTCGGCGCACTCGGCTACCGCGCGAGCCTGGCCAGGCTCGGCGGCACGCTGGCGCTCGCCGCGCTGCTGTTCTGGACTGAGCCGGTCCAGCGGACCATGTATCTCGGCCAGATCGAGCTCGTCCTGATGGTTCTGATCATCTGGGACCTGTGTCAGCCGGAGCGCCGCAAGTGGCAGGGCATCGGCCTCGGCATCGCCGCGGGCATCAAGCTGGTGCCGCTGGTGTTCATCCCGTTCCTGCTGCTCACCCGTCGGTACCGGCAGGCCGCGGTCGCGGCGGGCACGTTCGCCGCCACGGTGATCATCGGTTTCGTGGTGCTGCCCGCCGACTCGCGGGCATGGTGGCTGGACGGCCTGCTGTTCAAGAGCAGCCGGACCGGCTTCACCGGCTGGGAAGGCAACCAGTCGCTTGCTGGGCTCATCACCCGGCTGTCCGGGAGCATCGCGGCCGGCCAGCCGATCTGGATGCTGGCGGCGGCGGTCGTCCTTATCGGCGGCATCGCGTGCGCCGTGGCCATCGCCCGCGCGGGGCACTGGCTGCTCGGTGTGCTGACCTGCGCGCTGACCGGGCTGCTCGTGTCGCCCATCAGCTGGGACCACCACTGGGTGTGGATCGTGTCCGGCGTGACGGTGCTCGCCTGCTACGGGATCCGGTCCCGTGGGTGGGTCCGCTGGGCCTGGCTTTCTGGCGCCGTGCTGATCGCTGCCCTGTTCGGGGCCTGGCCAGGCGCACTCTGGGGCCAGCCGCAAGACCTCGGCGGTTTCTCCGAGGGGCTGATCTGGTGGCCGCCCAACACCAACCCAGGGACCTTCGAGCGGCTCGGCGACCGGCCGTGGTATGTCGAGTACCACTGGCACGGCTTCCAGCTCATCGTGGGCAACCTCTACGTGCTGGCGGGGCTCGCGATGCTGCTGACAGCGGCGGCCCTCACGGTGCGCGTCACCGCGGCGCGCCGCGGCAGACTTCAGACACTCGAGGCGGCCACCGGGCGGGTTCCGCTGCTGAGCGGGCGGCGGTACCGCTGACGAGAGGCGACCGCCGTTCCCCGGTCGGCGGCTGGGCGGCGGCGCTCCAGGGCAGCGGCGCACCGGCACGTCCCTGGGTGCCGCCGGTCCGCGATACTGTAGCGCGTGCCTAACCTCGTGCAGCCGGGCAGCGCTGGTCTGGCGGGCGATGCTCGCCCGGCCGGGCGGACGGTGCTCACGGCGGGTGTGATCCTGGTCATCATCTCGCTCGCCTGCTACGGGGCGTTTGTCGTCAGTCATCCGACGAACCAGTGGCTGAACGCGGTCGACCTGCATGTCTACGTGCGCGGCGGACGGGCAGTGGCGCACGGCAGGCCGCTATACAACTGGCCGGGCACCACGAACCAGTTCACGTATCCGCCGTTCGCCGCCATGCTCTTCACCGTGCTGGCGGCGTTGCCCTGGCGCGTGGTGCTCGGGCTGTGGAGCCTGGCGAGCCTGGCCGCGCTGTCGGCCACGATCTGGGTGACTCTCGGTGCACTCGGATACCGGGACCGAGAGGTTCGGGCCGGTGGCACCCTGCTGGCCACGGCGGTGCTGTTCTGGACCGCGCCAGTGCTCCACGTTATCTACCTGGGCCAGATCGAGCTGCTGCTGATGGCGCTGGTCATGTGGGACATGTGCCAGCCGGACCGGCGCCGCTGGCAGGGCATCGGGGTCGGCATCGCGGCCGGGATCAAGCTCGTGCCGCTGATCTTTATTCCCTACCTGCTGCTCACCCGGCGGTACCGGCAGGCCGGGGTGGCGGCGGGGACGTTCATGGCTACGGTCGTGGTCGGCTTTGCCCTGCCGGCGGACTCGCGGGCGTGGTGGCTGGACGGGCTGTTCGTCCAGGGCAGTCGCACCGGCTTCATCGGCCGGAATGCCAACCAGTCGCTTGCTGGGCTCATCACCCGGCTGGCCGGCAGCGTCGCCGCGGGGGAGCCGATCTGGCTGCCGGTCGTGGTGCTCACGGGGATCGCCGGGCTGGCCTGCGCGACGCTGCTGCACCGGGCCGGCCAGCCGGTCGCGGGAGTCCTCACCTGCGCGCTCACCGGCCTGCTCGTGTCACCCATCAGCTGGGATCACCACTGGGTCTGGGTCGTGCCGATCGTCGTCGTGCTGGCCTGGTACGGGCTGCGGGCGCGGGGAGCGCTGCGATACGCGTGGCTCGGTGGCGCGCTCCTCGTAGCGGGGCTGTTCGCGGCCTGGCCAGGGGTGGTGTGGGGCGAGCCGCGGTCGGTGGGCGATTTTTTCGAGGGCCTGATCTGGCTGCCGCCGGGCACGACCGCTGGGCAGTTCGCCCGGCTCGGCGACCGGCCGTGGTACGCCGAGTACCACTGGCACGGCTGGCAGCTGATCATCGGAAACCTGGACGTGCTGACGGGGCTGGCCGTTTTTGTCGTGGCCGGCGTGCTCGCGGTGCTGCTGACGATGGCGCGCCGACACGCGGCGTCGGCCGGCGGAGTCGACCCGGTCAGCGCGGCCGCGGCGGTCAGCCGGTAGCGGCGGGCTGGGCGCTGCCGGTCGGCTGCGGGTTGCTGACGGGCTGCGGAATAGCCCGGTACTGCGGGCCGTCGGCCGGCTCTGGTGCGGCTGGCACCCGCCGCCCGCCCCGGACGGTCAGGCACAGCACGACCAGCGCTACTGCCGCGGCGAGCAGCACCGCGGGCGCGGCAAGCGTGAGGTTGTCCAGTGAAATCCGGGCTAGCAGCCGGGTTGGCGGGGGCGTCGTGTTACCGGGCATGAGTGCCACGGTGGCGGCCGTCAGCCGGATCACGACGAGCCAGTCCAGCCAGCACGCGGGCACCAGAATCAGCAGGCAGATGATCATCGCATCGTAGGACGGCAGCTGGTACTGCCAGGTAAACAGCCATGCCGTGGAGAGCCCGAGGGCCACGAAGATGGCCGACTGCGCGGTCGCCCTGATCGGCAGCCTCGACAGCACCACGATCGCCACCCCGACGCCGACGATGGCGGCGACGAGACCGACGTGCGTGATGAAGTAGCTGTGCTGGTCGCGGGAGAATAGCTGGTAGAAGTTATCGGCGGTGGTCCGGTTGCGGCGGTCCGTCACCGCGTTGACGGCCGGCGAGCCGAACCAGCCGTAGCTCGGCAGCAGTAC
>Ga0187784_10002478_pt1 | contig 14803 bp, 10 predicted proteins | sample 1015_SJ02_MP15_2_FD_132964 | JGI IMG/M metagenome (GOLD analysis project Ga0187784, IMG submission 132964) | Tropical peat soil microbial communities from peatlands in Department of Meta, Colombia - 1015_SJ02_MP15_20_MG | ecosystem: Environmental > Terrestrial > Soil > Wetlands > Peat | place...
CATGACGCTGGTCGAAGTCGCCGGCCTCGTCGCCCCCCGCGCGCGCGTTGAGATCGAATCGACCGCCGTCATTCCCGACGGCTGAGCCGAGCAGAGGAGGCGCCGATGACGCCCAAACCCGTCCTCCAGACCGAGCGCAAGGCCGCCGGGCCCGTCTTCGACTGGCAGGACCCGTTGCGCTTCGAAGACGAGCTTTCCGAGGACGAGCGCATGGTGCGCGACGCCGCCCGCGCCTATGCCCAGGGCAAGCTCATGCCGCGCATCAAGAGCGCGTTTCGCGAGGAGCGCTTCGACCGCGAGATCATGAGCGAAATGGGCGCGCTCGGCCTTTTGGGCCCGACCATCGAGGGCTATGGCTGCACCAATGTGGGCTATGTCTGCTACGGCCTCATCGCCCGCGAGATCGAGCGCGTCGACAGCGGCTACCGCTCGGCGATGTCGGTGCAATCCTCGCTGGTAATGTATCCGATCTACGCCTTCGGCACCGAGGCGCAGCGCCAGAAATACCTGCCGAAGCTCGCCACCGGCGAGCATGTCGGCTGCTTCGGCTTGACCGAGCCCGATCACGGCTCGGACGCCGGCGGCATGAAGAGCCGCGCGCGCAAAGTGGATGGCGGCTTCCTCCTCAAGGGCGCCAAGATGTGGATCTCGAATTCGCCGGTGGCCGACACCATGGTGGTCTGGGCCAAGACCGAGGAGGAGGGCATCCGCGGCTTCATCCTCGAGCGCGGCATGACGGGGCTCTCGACGCCCAAGATCGAAGGCAAGTTCTCCTTGCGCGCCTCGATCACGGGCGAGATCGTCATGGACGACGTCTTCGTGCCGGCCGAGAACCTGCTGCCGGGGGTGAGCGGCCTCAAAGGCCCCTTCTCCTGCCTCAACAACGCACGCTACGGCATCGCCTGGGGGGCGCTCGGCGCCGCCGAGTTCTGCTGGCACGCGGCGCGCGACTACACCTTGAGCCGCACCGCCTTCGGCAAGCCGCTCGCCGGGACCCAGCTCATCCAGAAGAAGCTCGCCGACATGCAGACCGAGATCGCCATCGGGCTGCATTCCTGCCTGCGCCTCGGCCGTCTCATGGACGCGCATCGCGCCACGCCCGAGATGGTGTCGATGCTGAAGCGCAATTCCTGCGGCAAGGCGCTCGACATCGCGCGCGCGGCGCGCGACATGCATGGCGGCAACGGCATCGTCGACGAGTATCACGTCATCCGCCACGTGATGAATCTCGAGACCGTCAACACCTATGAAGGCACGCACGACATCCACGCCCTCATCCTCGGCCGCGCCCAGACCGGGATCGCGGCGTTCTGAACTCGGGCATCGCTCGGTGCATACACGCCGTGCGTCCTTCGAGACGCGGCGCTTCGCGCCGCTCCTCAGGATGAGGAAGCACGGAGAATGGCACCGACCGACGATGCCCGATTCGATCTCGCCTCATCCTGAGGAGCGGTCCGCAGGACCGCGTCTCGAAGGACGCACGGCAGTTTTGCAGCTCCCTATTCCGCGTGCTTGCGGATGAACTCCCGCATCGCGGCGACGGCCTTGCCGGCATAGGGGGCGTCCGGCTTGCCGGTCATGAAGCCGTGCTTGGCGCCGGGATAAAGCACCAGCTCGGCGACGCCGCCCGCCCGGCGCCAGGCCTCGGCAAGCCCGCGCGCCGTCTCGGTCGGGACCCATTCATCGGCATCGCCCTGGAAGATCAGCGCCGGCGGCAGATGCACGCGCTCGCCGCGGGCCAGGATCGCCGGCGGGCTGCCGTCGCTCATCGCCGCTTCGCTCCCCCAGAAGGCGTCGTGACTGCGGACCAGATCCCGGTTGCCCGCGCGCTTGGCAAGGTCATAGCGCAGCACCGGATCGAGCACGCCCCAGCCGGAGATCGTGAACGCCACCGTGGCATCCACCTCCGGCGCCTCCGCCAGCGCCAGCGCCCGGTAGCGGGGATCCTCGGGCCGCATTGCCGTCAACAGCGCCAGATGCCCGCCGCTCGAAGTGCCGAAGATGCCGACCCGGTCGGGCCGGCCGCCGTAGTGGCGGACGCGCGCCTTGAGCCAGCGCGTCGCCAGGTTGATGTCGGCGAGCGCGGCGGGATAAGGCGCTTGCGGCGGCAGGCGGAAATCGATGGCGGCGACCAGCACGCCGCTTTGGGCCAGCGCCTTGGCGATGTAGTCGTTGTCGGTGCGGTCCTTGTTGACCCAGGCGCCGCCATGGAGCTGCAGCGCCGCCGGGAACGGCCCGGCGCCGCTCGGCCGGTAGAGCCGCGCCAAAAGCGCGCGGCCCTCCTGGTGCTGATAGGCGACGTCTTCGATCGCGACGTCGTAGCGCACATCGGCGGCGAGCGTGATCGCCATGGTTTCCTCCCTCGGACGCGCGCTCGCAGTCTAGCAAGCCCTGGGGCCGGCGTCGCGCCGGCGCGGGTCAGGGTTTTGGGACTGCGGCCTGCAGCGCCAGATTGAGGGCCAGCACATTGACCCTCGGCTCGCCGAAAAGCCCGAGGCTGCGCGGCGTGATGTGCTGCGCCACCAGCGCGTCGATCGCCGCGATGGGAACGCCGCGCGCCTGCGCCACGCGAGGGGTTTGGAGCGCGGCGTCGGCGGGGCTGATGTCCGGGTCCAGGCCCGAGCCCGATGCCGTCAGCATGTCGGCGGGCAGAGACCTGCCGGCGAGTTCCGGCTGCGCTTCTTCGAGCGCCGCGCGATCCGCCGACAGCCGCTCGACGAGCTGCCTGCTGGTCGGGCCGAGATTCGACCCGGTGGAGCCGGCGGCGTTATAGGGTGAAGCGATGGTCTTCGTCGGGTCGTTCGGGTCGGTGTCCGTGGTCGCCGAGGGACGGCCGTGAAACCACTCCGGCCCCGCCCATTCCTGGCCGATGAGACGCGAGCCGAGGATCGTGCCGTCCGGCGCTTTCTCCAGGCTGCCGTTCGCCTCGAACGGCAGCAGCCATTGTCCGAGCCCGGTCACCGCCAAGGGATAGGCGATGCCGCACAGTACGCATGTGACCAGCGAGGCCCGCAAGGCCGGCAACAGGATACTCAGCATGCCGCCACCTCCTCAAAGCGCCAGCGAAAGGGACAGGTCGATCAGCTTTATGCCGATGAAGGGCGCGATCAGCCCGCCGATGCCGTAGATCATCAGGTTCCGATAGAACATCCGCTCGGCGCTGATCGGCAGGAAGCGGACGCCGCGCAGCGCCAAGGGGATCAGCAGCGGAATGATCAGCGCGTTGAAGATGAGCGCCGACAGCACCGCGCTGTGCGGCGTCGCCAGCCCCATGACGTTCAAGGCCGAGAGCCCGGGCAAAGCGGCAATGAACATCGCGGGGATGATGGCGAAATATTTCGCCACGTCGTTGGCGATCGAAAAGGTCGTCAGCGCCCCGCGCGTGATCAGCATCTGCTTGCCGATCCAGACGAGGTCGATGAGCTTGGTCGGGTCGGAATCGAGATCGATCAGGTTCGCCGCCTCCTTGGCCGGCGTGGTGCCGGAATGCATCGCCAGGCCGACATCCGCCTGGGCCAAGGCCGGGGCGTCGTTGGTGCCGTCGCCGGTCATCGCCACCAGCCGGCCTTGGGCCTGCTCGAGACGGATCAGGCGGAGCTTTTCCTCGGGCTTTGCCTCGGCGACGAAATCGTCCACTCCCGCCTGGGCGGCGACCGCGAAGGCGGTGACCGGGTTGTCGCCGGTCACCATCACCGTCCTGATCCCCATCTTGCGCAATTCGCCGATGCGCTTGCGGATGCCGGGCTTCGGAACGTCCGAGAGAGCGATCACCCCGAGGATGTCGCCGCCGACCGCGACCGCGAGCGGCGTCGCGCCTTTTTTCGCCACGCCGTCCGCGGCGGCTTTGAGGTCCGGCGGCTCCGGCGCGCCGAATCGCTCGGCGACGTACTGCACGACCGCACTGACCGCTCCTTTGCGGATGATGCGGCCGTCCTCGAAATCCAACCCGCTCATCCGGGTCTCGGCCGAGAAATCGAGCCGCCGCGCCTTGTCCAGCGGCTCCTCTCTGCGCGCCCCGAGCCTTTCGGCGAAGGTGACGATCGTGCGCCCTTCCGGCGTCGTATCGAAGCAGGAGGCAAGATAGGCCGCCTGAACCAGCGCCTTGGCGCTGGCGTTCTGCAAGGGAATGAACTCGGTCGCCTGGCGATTGCCCATGGTGATCGTGCCGGTCTTGTCGAGAATCAGCGTGCGCACGTCTCCCGCCGCCTCGACCGCCTTGCCGGACATGGCGAGCACGTTGAACCGCATGGTGCGGTCGATGCCGGCGATGCCGATGGCCGACAGCAGGGCGCCGATGGTGGTCGGGATCAGCGCCACGACCAGCGCGATCAGATCCGCGACATTGATGCTGGCGTCGAGGTAGGTCGCCACCGGCGCCATCGCCGCCACGACGATGACGAAGATCAGCGTCAGGATCGCCAGCAGCACCGTCAGCGCGATTTCATTGGGCGTCTTCTGCCGCTTGGCCCCCTCGACCAGATGAATCATCCGGTCGAGAAAGCTCTCGCCCGGGTCGGCGGAAGCGCGGACGAGCAGCCGATCCGAAATGAGCACCGTGCCGGCGGTCACGGCGGAGAACATGTCGGTGCCGGGCTCCTTGAGCACCGGAGCGGATTCGCCGGTGATGGCGGATTCGTCGACGTAGCCCACGCCCTCGATCACCTCGCCATCGGCGGGGACGGTCTCGGTTTTCTCCACCCGGAAGAGATCCCCCTTTCGCACCGCGGCCGCGGGCACCCGTTCGGTCTCCCCGGACGGCAGCAGGCGGTTTGCCGTGAGCTCGGTCTTGGTCCGGCGCAGCGCCGCCGCCTTGGCCTTGCCTCGCCCCTCCGCCAGCGCTTCGGCGGCGTTCGCGAACCAAACGGTGACCAGCAGGATCAGGGTCACGACGCCGTTATAGGCGGAGCTTGCGCTCGACGGTCCGAACAGCGAGGGGTCCACGGTCAAGGCGGCGGCGACCAGCGCGCCGAGCCAGACGACGAACATGACGGGGTTGCGGATCTGGATCCGCGGATCGAATTTCGCCAGCGAGCCGAGGACCGCCTGCCGCAGCAGCGCGACGTCGTAGGCGTGCCAGGGCACCGCCTTGCGGTCCGCCGCGCGGCGCCATTTCCGCCGCAGGGTTACTTGGGATTCTGCTTCCACCTCGAAGGTTCCTCCGGCAAGGACGGGCGGGCGGATGGTCAGAAGGCGAGGCCGCTTTTCATGGCGACATGCTCGGCGATCGGGCCGAGCACGAGCGCCGGAAAGAAGGTCAGCGCGCCGACGACAAGGATGGTGCCGAGCCAGAAAGCGCCGAATTTGAGGGTATCGGTCCGCAAGGTGCCGACCGTGGCCGCGAGCGTGGGCTTCGCCGCCACTGAGCCCGCGACCGCCATCATGAAGATGATCGGCGGATAGCGCCCCAGCAGGATCACGACGCCGAGCGCCAGATTGTACCAGGGCGTGTTGGCGTTGAGCCCGGCGAAGGCCGAGCCGTTATTGGCGGCGGCGGAGGCGAAGGCATAGAGCACTTCCGAATAGCCGTGCATGGCCGCGTTGTTCAGCGAGGATACGCCGTAAGGCGCGATCATCGACCATGACGACGGCGTCAGAATGACCAGCGGATGGATCAGCAGCGCCAGCGAGACCAGGATGATCTCCGCCCTCTCGATCTTCTTGCCGAGGAATTCCGGCGTGCGGCCCACCATCAGGCCGGCCACGAACACCGCGATCAGCCCGTAGACGAGAGCGGCGAGAAAGCCCACGCCTTTGCCGCCGAAGATGCATTGCAGCATCATGCCCACGAAGGGCGGCACCGCTCCGAGCGGCGTGAAGCTGTCGTGCATCGCGTTCACGCTGCCGGTGGTGAAGCTGGTGGTGATCACGCCGAAGAGCGCGCTCTCGGCGACGCCGAACCGCACCTCCTTGCCTTCCATATTGCCGCCGGGCTGGGCTTCCGTCGGCCGCATCTCGACCCCCGCCCGGGCGAGCGCGGGCGTGCCCCTCTGCTCGGAAAGGACCGTGATCGGCAGGACCAGAAGCAGCAGGACGCCCATCACGCCGTAGAGGATCCAAGCCTGGCGGCGGTTGCCGATCATGGCGCCGAAGCACACCACCAGCGCGCTCGGCAACAGCGCCATCAGGACCATCAGCACGGTGTTGGTCAGCGGCGTCGGATTTTCATAGGGATGGGCCGCATTGGCGTTGAAGAAGCCGCCGCCGTTGGTGCCGAGATGCTTGATCGTCTCCATCGACGCCACCGGCCCGATCATGATCGTCTGCTCGCCGCCCTGGATCGGGTGCGCCGCGATGCTGGCATCGAGCGTCTGCGGCGCCCCCTGCCACACCATGAAGAGGGCGAGCGCCAGGCTGACCGGCATCAGCACGCGGGTGGTGAAGCGGATCAGGTCGCGGTAGAAATTCCCGAGATTGGCGCCGCCGTCCTTCACCAGGAACGCCCGGATGAAGGCCATCGCCACGACGAAGCCGGTGGTGGCCGAGGTGAACATCGGGAAGGTGATCGCCGCCATCTGGCTGAAGTTGGAGAGCGTGGTTTCCCCGCCATAGCTTTGCCAGTCGGTGTTGGTGATGAAGCTGATCGCGGTATTGAAGGCGAGCATCGGCTCCACGCCGGGGAACTTCATCGGATTGAGCGGCAGGTGATCCTGGTACACCAGGATCAGGTAGATGATGACCGCCATGAAGAGATTGGTGGCGAACATGTGGAAGGTGTAGGCCTTCCAGTCCATCGGCCGGCTCGCCGCCTTGCGTCCGATCAGGAAATAGACGGCATTGTCGATGGGATCGAAGATGGCGTCGAACCGGGTCTTGCGATCCATGACGATCTTCGCGAGGTAGCGGCCGACCGGGATGCTGAGCAGGAAGACGATCAGCAGCACCACGCCGATCTGCAGCCAGGATTGCGCCGTCATGCGAGGCTCCGCCGGTCACCGGGACATGCGGGTTTCAAAACCGCTCCGGGTGGATCACCGCATAGAAGAGATAGACGATCAAAAGCACCAGCAACACCGTGAGTATATAGAGGGCCATTTCCGCCTCCTTCGCGCGGCCCGAGGCGCCGCTCGCGACGCCGCCGCCGTCGCCCGGCGCCTGCCGCGACCTGTTTCATCGCCGCCCTAATTCCGCGGCTCGATGACGCCCTCGGCGAAATCCACGAGCGCCGCGCAGCAGAGGAAAAGTCCCACCAGCACGAACAGCATCAACAGATCGAGGAACATGGCATGCAAACCTTCCGCATTGGGGCTCGAACCGGCCTTGACCTGGATCAACCGCCGGCGCACATCCTCCAGTCTCGGAGATGACGCCCATCGCCGATAAAGAATCGAGAGCGAACCGAGCGGCGGCGCATAAACATCCGATAAGGAAAGAGCCGGCTCCCTTTTGTGCGGCGCAATCGGGGGCGTCGAGCGGAGGACCGGGTGCGGCCACGCCGGATGTCATGCGGGCCTCACCAGGACCTTGTCGATCCGCTGGCGGTCCATCGCCGCGACCTGAAAGCGCCAGCCATGCCAGACGAACTGGTCGCCGGTCTTGGGCATGTGGCCAAGCCGGGCGAGCACGAACCCCGCAAGGGTCACGAAATCGCCGCCCGGCAGCTCCTGAAAGCCGTTCAATCCCACGATCTCGGACATGGAGATCGCGGCGTCGATCAGCAGCGACCCGTCGTCCCGCTTTATCACCTTCGGTTCGGACTCGACGTCGACGTCGGGAAGGTCTCCCGCGACCGCCTCCAGCAAATCGGTGCGCGTCACGATCCCCTGGATGGTGCCGTATTCGTCGACCACCACCGCGGTGTTGACCGGCGTCTTTCGGAAGAGGTCGATGGTTCTCAGGATCGATGCGCCTTCGGGGACCATCAGCGGCGCTTGCAGCAGCTTTTCCAGCTCCAGCGGGACCCCGGCGATGAATTGCTCCAACAGATCCTGCTTGCGAATGACGCCGGCCATCTCGTCGATCGAGCCGCGGCTCGCCAGGAGCTGGGCGTAGGGACACTCCTGGATCGTCTTCACCATCGCCTCCTTGGGACCGGCGAGGTCGACCCAGGCGATGTCGGGTCTCGGCGTCATGATCGTCCGCACCGCCCGGTTCTCCAGATCCAGCACGCCTTCGACCATTTCGCGCTCGATCTTGTGCAGCACCCCCGAGCGTTCCGCCCGGCGGATCAGGCTCTCGATGTCCTCTTCGGTCACCAGCCGCTCGAAATCGGGCCGCAACCCCATGAAGCGGAGGATGAACTTCGTCGAGAGATCGAGCGTCCAGCCAAGGGGCGCCGCCAGCCGCGCAAAGAAGGTCACCGGTCGCGCGATGCGCAGCGCGATCGCCTCCGGCTCCTTGAGCGCGATCTGCTTCGGCACGAGCTCGCCGATGACCAGCGAAAGGTAGGTGACGGCGACGACGACGATGCCGATCGCGACGGGCTTGCCATAGGGCGCGATCGCCGGAAAAAGACCGAGCCAAGCCTCGATCCGGTCGGCGAGCAAGGCGCCGCTGAGCGCGCCGGCAAGGATGCCGATCAGCGTCATCCCGATCTGCACCGCGGCAAGAAAGCGGCTGGGATCTTCTGACAGCGCCAAGGCGAGCCGCGCATCGGCGCGGCCGCCGGCCGCGAGCCGTTCGAGCCGGCCGCGCCGCGCCGACACGATCGCCATCTCGGACATGGCGAGAAAGCCGTTGAGCAACAGCAGCAGCAGGATGACGGCGCCTTCGAAAATGCCCATGTCGCTCCGTCTCGGGACCTGTTCGCGGCACGACCGGCAGGCCGGCGCGGCGCTCACGGTTCCAGCACGTATGTCCCCGGGGCCTCGCCCAGGATCGGGTAGCCCTTTTCCGGCGCCCCAAGCCCCGGCGGCGGCCCCGCCTTGCCGGATCGCCCGCCGAGCCAGGAAATCCAGGCCGGCCACCAGGACCCCTCACGCCTCTCCGCCGCGGCAATCCAGCTTTCCGGATCGGGATGGTGCCCGTGCTCGGGACGTCCGGCGATGCGGAAAGAGCGGGCCGGCAAGCTCTGCCGGCGCTCGGGCAGGCCCAGGATGCCGACATTGTGGCCGCCGGTCGTGAGCACGAAAGTGACCTCGGCGTCGGTGAGCAGCTCGATCTTGAAGACCGAGCGCCAGGGCGCGACATGGTCGCTTTCGGTGCCCACGGCAAAGATCGGCACGCGGATATCGGAGAGCGCAACCGGCCGCCCCTCGGCGACATGGCGCCCTTCGGCCAGGTCGTTGCCCAGGAACAGGCGGCGAAGATATTCCGACTGCATGCGATAAGGCATCCGCGTGGCGTCGGCGTTCCAGGCCGTGAGGTCGGTGAGCGGCCGGCGCGCGCCCAGCATGTACTGCCGCACCGCCTCGGACCAGATGAGATCGTTGGAGCGCAGCATCTGGAAGGCGCCCGCCATCTGCCGGGCGTCGAGATAGCCTCGCTCCCACATCGCGTCCTCGAGAAAAGCGATCTGGCCCCGGTTGACGAACAGCATGAGCTCGCCCGCTTCGCTGAAATCCGTCTGGGCGGCGAGCAGGCTGATGCTGGCCAGGCGATGGTCGTCGTCGCGCGCCATCTGCGCCGCGGCGATCGCCAGCAGCGTGCCGCCGAGACAATAGCCGCAGCCATGCACCTTGGCGCCGCCGCAGATCGAGCCGATCGCCTTGAGCGCGGCCTCGATGCCGAGGCGGCGGTAGTCTTCCATGCCGAGGTTGCGTTGCTCGGCGCCGGGGTTTCGCCACGAGATCATGAACACGCTGAAGCCGCTCTCCACGAGCCGGCGCGCCAGCGAGTTCTCGGGCGAGAGGTCGAGAATGTAGTATTTCATGATCCAGGCCGGGACGATGAGCACCGGCTCCGGGCGCGCGCTCTCGGTCGTCGGCGCGTATTGCAGCAGCTCGATCAGTTCGTTGCGATAGACGACCTTTCCCGGCGTGAGCGCGACCTCGCGGCCGGGGCGGAAGGCTTCGCAGCCGACGGGTCTGCGGCCGGCCTGCAAGCGCTGCCAATCCTCGATCAGGTTGAGCAGCCCGCGAACGAGGTTTTGCCCGCCCTCCGCCGCGGTCGCGCGCAGGATCGTCGGATGGCTGAAGGGCCAATTCGCCGGCGAGAACAGGTCGAGGACCTGGCGCATCGTGAAGGCGACGATGCGCTCGTTCGCCGAGGCGACGCCGGGCACGCCCGCGGTCGCCTCGTGCCACCATTTCTGCCAAAACAGAAAGGCTTGGCAGGCGGCATCGAAGGGCGGCTGGCGCCAGCCGGCGTCGCTGAAGCGCCGGTCGTGCGGCGACGGCTCGATGCAGGCGGGAGGATCACCCCCCAGAGCACGCTGCTGCACGTAGCTCGCAAGCCGCGCCCCCTCGCGCGCCGCCTGCTCGACGAGCGCGAGCTGCTTTCCGGGCGCGTTGGCGAGGTGCGCCGCCCAATCGGCGAACGCGGCCCAGAGCGCCGCCGGCGAGATCGAGAGCGTGAAGCGCGCCTGCCAGGCGTGCGCCAGGCGATCGAACTCGGTGCTCGCCGGTTCAGCCGCCAGGGGCGGCGGCGACGCCGGCGGTCGCGGAGCGGCGGCGACTGGCTTTGGCCGCGTGGCGGCGCGCATGGACGAACCTCCTGGGGCCCGGCCCCGTCGCGGCCCTCCTCCGCGACCGTCGCCGAGAGGAATAGCGCTGGCGGCCGCGCCGCGCGTTGATGCAGGTCAAGCGCGCCCGCGCCCGCCGAGTGCGAAACCAGGGATGCCGAAGCCTCGTCCGAAGGCGTTTTGCCGCGGCCTCACGCCTGCGTCGGCGCCGGCTGCTCGGCTGGCCGGCCGGCCGACAGCACGATGCGGTCGCGCCCGGCATGCTTGGCGGCGTACATCGCTTCGTCCGCCGCTCTCAGGACCTCGCCGGGGGAGCTTCCGTGCAGGGGAAACTCCGACATGCCGACCGAAACCGTGATGCTCGGCAGCGTGCGGTTGCGGTGGACGCATCGCTTCCGCTTGATGTCGAGACAGATTTGCTCGAGCCGGGGCACCGACGCCGGCAGGTCGGCGTCGAGCATGATCAGGACGAATTCGTCGCCGCCGTAGCGGCAGGTGATGTCGCTGCTGCGCGAAGCGGCGCGCAGCAATTCGCCGAGCTCTCGCAAGACCGCGTCCCCGGCATCGTGGCCGTAGCCGTCGTTGAACTGCTTGAAGTGATCGATATCGAGCATCGCCACCGACAGCGGCGAGTTGCGCCGCCGGGCGAGCTGGCATTCGCGCGGCAAGGTCTCGTCGAGATATTGGCGGTTGAACAGCCCCGTCAGCGGGTCGCGAATGGCCTGGGCGCGCAGGCTCGCGCGCAGCTCGAGGTCGGCGAGCGCGATCTTGACCACCTCGCCCAGTCTCGCGACGAGCCGCAGCTCCGGCGCGTCGAGGCCCGCGCCGCCGTCGAGATGCAACAGGCCGAGCGTGTCGCTGCGAACCACGAGCGGCAGGCAGAGCGAGGGTCCCTCCGGTCTCGCGGTGAAATGCAGGCATTCCGCTCCCGTTCCCGGCTCGTCGAGGACATGCATCTGGCCGCGCCGGAGCCCCCAGCAGTCGTCGAGGGCGAATTCGGGCGCCATCGGTTTCTTGTCGCCCCATTGCGCGACGGTGCTGAGCCGCGAGCCTCGATCGCACAGCGCCAGCGCGCCGTTCATCCGAGGGAACAGCCCCAGCGCGGTCATGCCGAGCAGAGGATAGGCCTCCTCCAGCGAGTTGCAGGCATGGAGCGTCGCGTTGAGCTCGTCGACCAGCGCCATCGCCCGCGCGTCTTGCTCGGCCGCCGCCCTCGCTCCCGCCAGTTGCGCGCGGCACCCGGCCAGCTCCTCCTCCGAGAGCCTGCGCTCGGTGACGTCGAGGCCGAGGCCGATCCATTCCCGGATGGCGCCCTCGGCGTCCGAGACCGGGACGAGACGCAGCGCCACCTGCCGGTACTCCCCGTCGCGCCGGCGCAGGCGGAATTCGGTCTCGCAGGGCGCGCCTGCCTCGCGGGCGGCCGACCAGAAGGCGGCGGTGCGCCGGCGGTCGTCGGGGTGAAGCGCGGCCATCCAGCCCTCGCCCTTGATGTCGTCGGCGGCCTGTCCGGTGAAGCTTCGCCACGCCGGAAGGTCCTCGGCGACCTCCCCTTGCGCCGTCGCGGTCCACGCCAGTCCCGCCGCCGCTGCCGCCAGCGCGTGCCAGCGCTGCTCGCTGCGCGCCAGGGCGTCGGCGCCGGCCGCGGACGGGCGGGACTTGCGGCCGCGGGTCATTGGAGCACGTACCCCTTGTTCCTGAAGAGGCCGATGCAGGCCTCGACGGCCGCGGGGTCGTAGAGGCGCCCCTTGCCGGAGTCGAGCTCGGCGAGCGCGGCGTCCAGGCCCTTCATCGGCCGATAGGGACGGTGCGCCGTGATCGCCTCGGCGACATCGGCGACGGCAAGGATCCGCGCCTCGGGGATGATCGCCTCCCCGGCAAGGCTCCTGGGATAGCCCGAGCCGTCGAGCCGCTCGTGATGCTGGAGGACGGCCTGCGCAATCGGCCAGGGAAACTCGACTTCCTTGATGATGTCGTAGCCTGTCTGCGGGTGGGTTCGTATGAACTCCATGTCGAGCGGGCTCAGCTCGCCGGGCTTGCCGAGGATCTCGGCCGGGACGCTGATCTTGCCGACATCGTGGATCAGGCCGGCCAGGTAGATCCCGCGGATCTGTTCCGCCGGCAGCCCCATCTCTCGGGCGATCGCGGCGCTGAGCCTCGCCACGCGCCGCTGATGGCCGGCGGTGTAGGGATCGCGCAACTCGATCGTGCTGGCGATGGCCGCGACGGTATCCTCGAGACTCTCATCCAGCCGCCGAACGGCGGTCTCGCGCTCGCTGCCGGCGCGCAGCGCCGCGATGCCATAGGCGAGGTCGCCGGCCATGTCGACGAACAGCTTGACCTCCTCCGCGTCGAACGCCTCCGGCTGCGCCGCGTAGATGGTGAGCGCCCCGAAGACCCCGGTTGCCCCGCGCAGCGGCAAAGCCACGCTCGAGGCGTAGCCGCGCTGGAGCGCCGCTTCGCGCCACGGGGCCATGCGCGGATCGCTCGCGAAATTGCGGTTGATCTGCGTCTCGCCGGTCCTGATCGCCGTGCCGGTCGGGCCGCGGCCGCGCTCGGTGTCCGCCCAGCTAATCCGCGCCTGCTGGATGTAGCCTTTGTCATGGCCGGCCACGGCCGCGATCCGCACCGTCTTGGCCTCGTCATGTTCGGCAAACCCGATCCAGGCCATGCGATAGCCGCCGATCTCGACCAGGACCCGGCACATGTCGCGCAAGAGCTCCGGCTCGCTCGTCGCGCGCACCAGCGTTTGGTTGGCGTTGAACAAGGTCAGGAGGGTGCGGTTCAGCCGCTCCAGCGCGCGTGCGGACTGCTTGCGCTCGGTCACGTCCGTGGCATAGACGCGCAAGGTCTGGAACTCGGCCGAGAAGAAGATCCGCTCCTCGAAGCTGTGCCCCGCGATCTCGAGCTCCTGAAAATCCGTCGCGTCGGCGCCGCCGCCCTGGGGCAGTTTCGCAATCCAGCTCGCGGGGACGAGCAGGCGCGGGTCGCCGATGTCGCATTCGGCGAGGAGCTTTTGCATCGACCGATTGATGAAACGGACTTGGAGCAGGCGGTCGAATTCGACGATCGCCACGGGCGTATCCCGTGGAAAGGTGGCGAGGTGGCGGATTTCGCTTTCCGCGCGCTTCAGTCCGGAAATGTCGTGCGCCGCGGCGAGGACGCCGACGACGCTGCCGGTTTCATCGCGATAGGCCGACGCATTGTAGAGCACGGGGACGACGGTCTCGTCGCGGCGGATTTCGAGCGGATAATCGCGCACGAAGCCCTCCCGGAACGCCCGCTCGTATCCCTCGCGCGCCCTGGCCGGGTCGGTGAAATAATCGGCGAAATCGCTGCCGACGAGTTCTCCCCGCGAGCGGCCGGTGATCGCCTCGGCGGCGGCGTTCGCATCCGTGATCTTGCCGTCGCGTCCGAAGGTGACGAGCGGGTCGAGGCTCGCTTCGATCAGTCCTCGGTTGTAGGCGCTCTCCAGCCGCGCCGTCTGTCTTCCCGCCTCCGCTTTGACCGCGCGCCGCCTGGCGCGGGCGGAAAGCTCGCCGACCGTCACCGCGGTGACGAGGAGGGCGCCGAGTGCAACCCAGTCCTCGACGCTCGCGACGGCGAATGAGCCGATGGGCGGCAGGAAGTAGTAGTCGAAGGCGAGCCCGCCGAGCACCGAGGCCACGACCGCGGGCCAGCTTCCCCACATCGTCGCCACGAACAGCACGACCAGCACCATCGCCAACGCCACGGTCGCGTTGTTCGGCTTTTCGGCAAACGGCGTGCAGAGGGCGGTCACTGCGCCAATGCCGACGGTGGCCGCGAGGTAACCCGCGAGTCTGCCGCTGAGGAGGTTGCGCCGCATGCTTCGCTCGCGCCGGATGCCGCTTGTCCCCGTGACGCGGCCGAGACCGCGCGCTGTCTAGCATCAATGGGAGCGCTTGGCGAAACGCGCCTTGACATACCTCAAACGGCGCTGCGTCGCGACGCGGATCGGCGGGTCAAGCCCGCGCAAGACGATCGAAGGGCGGTGGCGAGGCGCGCCTTTGAAATCGCCTTCCCTCTGCCGGACAGCCTTCGACCGGCAAATGAAAACGCCGCGCCGGCGGCTGCCGGCGCGGCGTCGATAGTTGGGAGGACCTCAGGCGGCCGGGGTGAACTGCACGGCGCGGGCGCCGAGCTCCACGGTGGTGGTCCAGAAGCGGTCGAGCCGGCGCAGCGCGGCAAAGGCGTTGGTCAGGTCCTGCTCGGTGAGCGGGCCCTTGG
>Ga0187784_10002479_pt1 | contig 14800 bp, 11 predicted proteins | sample 1015_SJ02_MP15_2_FD_132964 | JGI IMG/M metagenome (GOLD analysis project Ga0187784, IMG submission 132964) | Tropical peat soil microbial communities from peatlands in Department of Meta, Colombia - 1015_SJ02_MP15_20_MG | ecosystem: Environmental > Terrestrial > Soil > Wetlands > Peat | place...
AGGCCGGCCAGCGGAGTGCCGAGCCGGTCGAGCACGACCTGAGTCTCCGGGTCGCCGAACCGGGCGTTGAACTCGACCACCCGCAGGCCGCGGGAGGTCAGGCACAGACCGGCGTACAGCAGCCCGCTGTACGGCCTGCCAATCCTGGCCAGCTCGGCCAGGGTGGGCAGCACGACCTCGGCGAGGGTCTGGTCGGCGAGGTCGGCGGGTGGCCACGACAGCGGCGCGTAGGCGCCCATGCCGCCGGTGTTCGGGCCGGTGTCGCCGTCTCCGGCCCGCTTGTAGTCCTGGGCCGGCAGCAGCGCGGCCGCGGTGGTGCCGTCCGCGAGCGCAAAGACGGACACCTCGGGACCGTCCAGGAACTCCTCGATGACGACGGTGCCGCAGGCCCGGGCGTGCCGTAGCGCCTTGGCCCGGTCGGTGGTCACGACGACGCCTTTGCCGGCCGCGAGCCCGTCGGCCTTCACCACGTAGGGGGACCCGAACCGCGCCAGCGCCGCGGCCGCCTCCATCTCGGTCCGGCAGGTCAGTGCCGCCGCGGTGGGGACCCCGGCCGCTGTCATCACCTGCTTGGCGAACGACTTCGAGCCCTCGATCATCGCGGCGCGCCGGCTCGGCCCGAAGCAGGTCACGCCGGAGTCCCTGAGCGCGTCGGCTACGCCCGCCGCCAGCGGCGCCTCCGGGCCGATCACCACGAGGTCGGCGGCGACCTTCCGGGCGAGCGCGGTCACCGCCGCAGCGTCGGTGGCCTCGAGGTCATGCAGGTCGGCGAGCTCGCCGATGCCGGGATTGCCGGGGGCCGCGTGCAGTTGGGTGACCTCGCCGCCCTGGGCCAGCGATCTGACCAGGGCGTGCTCGCGGCCGCCCGAGCCAAGGACCAGAACCCGCACGGCGTGCCAGCCTACCGGTGCGGCAGCCGGGAACCGGGCCGCACCAGATCGGCTCGTGGACAGGTCACAGCACGTCGCGCAGCTGCACGGTCTGATCTCGGCGCGGACCGACGCCGATCGCGCAGACCGGCGCGCCGATCAGGTCCTCGACGGCCCGCACGTAATGCTGGGCGTTCTTCGGCAGGTCGGCGAGCTCGCGCGCGGCCGAAATGTCCTCCCACCAGCCATCCAGGTACTCGTACACGGGTCTCGCGTGGTGGAACTCGGTCTGGGTCATCGGCACCTGGTCATGCCGGGTGCCGTGCACGTCATAGGCCACGCAGACCGGGACCTTCTCCAGCCCGGACAGGACGTCGAGCTTGGTGATGAAGTAGTCGGTGAGCCCGTTCACCCGGGTCGCGTAGCGGGCGATCACCGTGTCCAGCCAGCCGGTCCGGCGTGGCCTGCCGGTCGTCGTGCCGTACTCGCCGCCGGTCTTGCGCAGCCATTCGCCCCGGTCGTCGGTGAGCTCGGTGGGGAACGGGCCCGCGCCGACCCGGGTCGTGTAGGCCTTGAGGATGCCCATCACCCGAGTGATCCGCGTCGGGCCGATGCCGGAGCCGGCACAGGCACCGCCCGCGGTGGGCGACGACGAGGTAACGAAGGGGTAGGTGCCGTGGTCGACGTCCAGCAGCGTTGCCTGGGCGCCCTCGAGCAGGACCACCCGACCCTCATCGAGCGCGTGGTTGAGCACCAGGCCCGTGTCGGCGACGTAGCGACCGAGTCGCTCGGCGAACGCCAGGTACTGCTCGGCGACCCGGTCCGCGTCGATGCCGCGCCGGTTGTAGACCTTGGTCAGGACCTGGTTCTTCTCGCGCAGCACCAGCTCGAGCTTCTGCCGCAGGATGCCGGGATCGAAGAGGTCCTGCATCCGGATGCCGACCCTGGCGACCTTGTCGCCGTAGGCCGGGCCGATGCCGCGGCCGGTCGTGCCGATCCGCGCGTTGCCCAGGTAGCGCTCGGTGACCTTATCCAGGGCGACGTGGTGCGGCATGATCAGGTGCGCGTCGGCGGAGATCAGCAGCTTGTCGCGCCACGCGCCCCGGGCGGCAAGCCCGTCGATCTCCGCCAGCAGCACATCCGGGTTGATCACGACGCCGTTGCCGATGACCGCGGTGGCGTGATCGGACAGCACACCGGACGGCAGCAGGTGCAGGGCGTAGCTCTCGTCCCCGATCACGACCGTGTGGCCGGCGTTGTTGCCACCCTGATAGCGCACGACATAGTCGACGCGGTCCCCGAGCAGGTCAGTGGCCTTGCCCTTGCCTTCGTCACCCCACTGGGCGCCGACGATCACGATCGCGGGCATGTCACATTCCTCCGGTAACCGGACGAAAGCCCCAGGGCCTGCGTCATTGCGAGTTACTGCAAGCGCGGCACAGGGGCTCTTGCACTCAGATGCTACCGGAGCCCGCTGCTGCCGGTCAGGACCGCAGCGCGACGACGGCGGCCGGGCTGGCGTCGGCGAGGAACTCGCGACAGCGGACGGCCTCGTCGTCCTCACCGATGGCCGCCGCCGCGACCGCGAGCATGTGCAGGGCTCGCAGGAACCCCTGGTTCGGCTCGTGCTCCCACGGCACCGGGCCATGCCCGCGCCAGCCGGCCCGGCGTAGCTGGTCCAGACCGCGGTGATACCCGGTCCTGGCGAACGCGTACCCGGTCACGGGCTCCCCGGCGGCGAGGGCACGCTCGGCCAGCGTCGCCCACGCGGCGCAGTACCGAGGGAACCGGCCGGCCGCCTCGGCCGGGTCGCTCGCCTCGGCTAGCGCCGCGCGGGCGTCCTCGTCGGCCGGCAGGTAGGTGGCCGGAGGGCCGCCGAGCAGGTTCTCGTGCACCGGCGAACTCGGGTTCTCAGCCGTGCTGGCCGGCCGCGAGCAGGTCTTCGCACGCGCGCACGACCCGGGCAGTCATGGACTCCTCGGCTGCCTTGCCCCAGCTGCGCGGGTCGTACGCCTTCTTGCTGCCGACCGCGCCGTCGACCTTGAGCACGCCGTCGTAGTGGGTGAACACGTGGCCGGCGACGGGCCGGGTGAACGCGTACTGCGTGTCGGTGTCGACGTTCATCTTGACGACGCCGTAGCTGATGGCCTCGCGGATGTCGGCCAGATCTGACCCCGATCCGCCGTGGAAGACCAGGTCGAACGGCTTGTCCTTGCCGTACTTCGCGCCCACCGCATCCTGGATGTCCTTGAGGATCGACGGCCGCAGCTTGACGTGCCCCGGTGCGTAGACGCCGTGCACGTTGCCGAAGGTGGCGGCCAGGATGTAGCGGCCGCGCTCGCCGAGGCCGAGCGCCTCGGCCGTCGCCAGCGCGTCCTCGGGCGTGCTGTACAGCTTCTCGTTGATCTCGCCGACCATGCCGTCTTCCTCGCCGCCGACCACGCCGATCTCCATCTCCATCACCACGTGCGCCGCTGCACACCGGTCAAGCAGCTCAGCGGCGATCTTCAGGTTCTCGGTGAGCGGCACCGCCGAACCGTCCCACATGTGCGACTGGAACAGCGGGTGCTCGCCGCGGGCCACGCGCTCGGCGGAGATCTCGACCAGCGGCCGCATATAGCCGTCTAGCTTGTCCTTCGGACAGTGATCGGTGTGCAGCGCGACGTTGACCGGGTACTTCGCTGCCACGATGTGGGCGAAGTCGGCCAGCGCCACGGCACCGGTGACCATGTCCTTGACGGCCTGGCCGGACAGGTACTCGGCGCCTCCGGTGGACACCTGAATAATCCCGTCGCTGCCCGCCTCGGCGAAGCCGCGCAGGGCCGCGTTGAGCGTCTGGCTCGAGGTGACGTTGATCGCGGGGTAGGCGAAACCGCGCTCCTTCGCCCGGTCGAGCATGGCGGCGTAGACCTCTGGCGTCGCTATCGGCATGGCAGGCGGTCCTCTCCTGGCGTGAGTCACTGCCAGTATCGCCGAGTGATGATGCCGGCCCAACTCTGGCGGCCGAGTTGGCCGCTTTACCAGGCTACGGAGCCGCGCGGGGTTACGCTTCGACCATGGGACGCCATGATGCGGACCCTGCCGGGGGGCGTCGATATACCGGTGTTGTGCTCGTGTCCGTGCTGGTCGCGGTCATGCTGATCGTCGGAATCCTGGCGCTCCGCGCCCTCTCGCATGCCTGATCCGCGGCGCGACGTCGCTAGGCCAGCCGGAGGTCGCTGAGCTCGTATGCCGCTAGGTACGGCAGCCCCCGCGCGGTGATCCGCGGCCGGGCGCCGCGCTCGACCACGACCGCCACCCCCACGACCTCGGCGCCGGCCTCCTGCAGCGCGTCGACGGCTGTCAGGACGGAGCTGCCGGTCGTGGACGTGTCCTCGACCGCCAGCACGCGCCGGCCCGCGACGTCCGGACCCTCGACCCGGCGCTGCAGCCCGTGCGTCTTCTCGGTCTTGCGGACGACGAACGCGTCCAGCTTCCGGCCCTGGGCGGCCGCGGCGTGCAGCATCGCGGCGGCGACCGGATCGGCGCCCAGGGTCAGGCCGCCGACGGCGTCGTAGGCCAGACCCGCGGCCGTATCCAGCATGACGCGCCCGGCGATCGGTGCCGCCTCGCCGTCAAGCAGGACGCGGCGGAGGTCGATGTACCAATCGGCGCGCTGTCCAGACGAGAGGATCACCTCGCCGTGGACGATCGCGAGCCGCTTGATCATGGTGAGCAGCTTGGCTCGGTCCGCTGTTCGATCGGCGGTCACGACTGCCGAGCTTACCGAGGACCGCTGCCCGGGGCGGGGACGCCGCCCGGCCGTCCGCCGGGGCGTCCCCACCGGACGGCCGGCCACAGCGGGGCGCCGACCACGGCCAGCGCCTGGTAGTTTCTGCGGTCCGGGCGGTCAGCCCGCTGGCCGGTTGCCCGCTGACATACCGATATGGGGTGAACAAACCAGCCGAGGGCGGTCTGGCGGGTACCGCCCGCGATCCTCGCTATCCGCCACGGCTGCGGCTATCCGCTGGTAACGTCACGCGCAAGGGAAGGACGGTGTCGCGTTGGATCGCTGCGCGCTGTTCGTGGACGCCGGCTATGCGCTAGGGGATGGCGCGCTCGCGGTCCACGGCACTCGCAACCGTGACTCGGTCTCCTGGGACTATGCGGGCCTGCTGAAGTTGCTCGGCGGTCTGTCCAGGGACCGGACGGGCCTGCCGCTGCTGCGCTGCTACTGGTATGACGTCGCGGCGACGGGCAGCCGCGCGGCCGAGCACGACAGCCTGGCCGATCTGCCCGGCGTGAAGCTCCGCCTCAGCAAGGCTCGGCCCAGCCGCAAAGAGGGCGTCGAGGCTGAGATGCGCAGGGACCTGGCGGCGCTGGCCCGCAATCGCGCCGTGACCGATGTGGTCATCGTGAGCGCAGAGGAGGACCTCGCGCCGGCCATCGCCGAGGTTCAGGAGTTCGGGGTCCGGACCGTCCTGCTGCATATCGGCGCCGAGCAGACCTGGGCCGGGACGCGGGCGCTGCGCCAGGAGTGCGACGACATCATCGAGGTCTCCGCCGGCCACCTGCGCCCGTTCGTGGATCTGATCGCGGGTGCGGAGCCGCAGCTGAGCAGCGCTGGCTACCACGAGCTGTCGGTCAGCTCGGGTCAGGCCAGCGCGTTGCAGCCCGGCTCTGACGCGGCGGCCCGGCTCTTCGCGTCCCCGGTGCCGGCCGGGTACGAGCGCGCTTCCCAGCTCGCGACGGTGGGCACTCCGACCGATGTTCAGCGCGATGTCGCGGCCAACCCGGAGGCAGCCGGTTTCGGTGCTCCCCGGTCAGCCGAGGACACGCGCGCTGGGTCGGTTCCGCTCAGTCAGCGGGGACCAGAAGGTCAGCCTGCCCAGCCGGCCCCGCTGGCACCTGTCGCCCAGTACCAGCAGCACGTAGCGGCGTCAGCAGCCGGTCTGCCTGCTCCGGTCGACGCAGGCTTCGGCCAGGCTACCTTCGCCGACCCCGACCCGATGCTCGGGGCCAACGGCAGTGGCGCTGGCCAGCCGGGCTTTGCGCCGCCTGCGGTGTCGGCTCAGGCCAGCATGGGCACCGTCGGCATGCCGGGGAACGGCCTGACTCTGGCCGGCGTCCCCGTTCCGGCCGGGCCCGGTCAGCCCCATGGCGGGGCTCCGAACGGAGCGCCGCCTGCTGGCCTGCCGCCTGCTGGCCTGCCCGGCGGCGTGCCACCCGCCGGAGCGAGCCAGCCCGGCGCCGCGGGCAGTCAGCCCGGCAGCGGACCGGGTGGCGCGGGGCAGCAGCCGGCCTTCCCCGCGGGGGCTCAGGGCCCGCCTGGGCACCAGCTGGCGCCGCCGCAGGGGCCGCAGCCGCCCGCCCCGCAGTCGATCCCGCCGGGCCTGCTCCAGCAGCCGCCCGCCCAGCCAGGCCAGGGCCTGCCGGTGCAGCCGGGTGCGCACCGGCACGTAGCCGGTCCCGGCGGACCGCAGGGCCAGAATGGCCTTGGGCCGCTCGACCCGCAGCGGCCGCCGCTGCCCGGCCGTCAGCTGTCCGCGAGCAACGGCCTGCCCTACGGCCAGGACCGCGGGATGCCGTACGCCGGTCAGCTGCCGTCGCCGCAGTTCGGTGCGCAGCTCGGTCAGCAGCCCTACGCGCCCGCCGGCTACGCCGCCCAGCCCCAGCTCCCGGCGCCGGCGCAGCCGCCCGCCTCACTGCCTGCCCCGGCGCTGTCCGTCGGCGACGCCGTGCAGTCGGCCCACGCGGAAGGCTTCGGCTTCGGCGAGGCGGTCGCGAGAGACGCGCCTGCGCTGTGGCTGGAGGCCGTGCTGGCCCGCAAGCCCCGGATGCCCTCGGACCTCGAGGCCCGGTTGCTCCAGGGCTCGGCGCTCCCCATTGACTCGCTGCTGCACGATGAGGTGCGGCACGCGCTGCGCCGCGGCTTCTGGGACGCCCTCGAACGATCCCGGCACTAGGCGCTCGCTGCCCGGCGGTGCCGGGCTGGGTCCGTCCTGCTCGCCCTGGCGTAACCGTGATCGCGCGCCGCGCGCTTGGCGAGTAGCAAAACCGCCTTTCTCAGGATTTGGCTTCGGCGCGTTCGCTGAGGCAATTGCCACCGATCCCGGATACCTTAGTCCCGTGCCGTGCATGAGCCGCGAGATATTCGATTCGCTCGAATTTGATGCGGCGGCTAGTGGCGATCACGAGGGGGCGGCCAGGGAGATGACGCGGCTGGCGACCATCGGCACGGAGACAGCCGGGATGCCGCGGGCCGAGGCATTTCTGCGCATCGGCGACCAGTGGCTGCTGGCGGACGAGCCGGCCGAAGCGGCGGACTGGTTCCGCCGCGCACTCGCCGACGGCGGTCAGGTCTCTGTGGATCCGCGGGTCGGTCTGGCCCGTGCGCTTTTTCAGCTCGACCGCCAGCGCGAAGCCCAGGACCTGATCCACAGCCTGAAGGCCGAAGGGCCGACCGATCCGCGAACCTGCGACCTCGCGGCGGAGCTGCTCGTTGACCGTGGCGACCTCGCTGGCGCGCTGGACTGGGCGACCACGGGGGTGGAGCTGTGCCTCGCCGCCGGCCGCGACGCCGACAGCGGCGAGGAGAACCCGGAGCTGCGGCTGCTGCTCAGGCTGCGCTTCCGCGTCCGCAACGACCTCGGGCTGCCCGAGGACAGCTACGACGCCCTGCTCGACGAGGCGTAGTTCGCCCGTGGCCGAGGCCGCGGGACACTACACCCCGTGCCCGGCCGCGGCCGCCGTGCGTTCCGGTCCGACCAGCAGCGCGTCCGCCGTCTCGTCCAGGTCGACCACTACGGTGTCACCGTCGGTGATCTCGCCTGCGATCAGCTCGCGCGCCAGCTTGTCCCCGATTGCCGACTGGATGAGCCGCCGGAGCGGCCGGGCGCCGTATACCGGGTCGAAGCCGGTGACGGCCAGCCACTCTCTCGCCGCGGGCGTGACGACCAGCGTCAGCCGCCGCCCGCCGAGGCGCCCGGCGAGGCGCTGCACCTGCAGATCGACGATCTGGGTCAGCTCTTCGGTAGTCAGCGCGTCGAACACGATGATGTCGTCGAGCCGGTTCAAGAACTCCGGTTTGAAGGTGGCCCGGACCACGGCCAGCACCTGCTCGGTCGTGGTCGCCTCGTCCAGGGTGGGATCGGCGATGAACTGGGACCCGAGGTTCGACGTCAGGATCAGGATGGTGTTGCGGAAGTCCACGGTCCGGCCGTGCCCGTCGGTGAGCCGGCCATCGTCGAGCACCTGCAGCAGGATGTCGAATACCTCGGGATGTGCCTTCTCCACCTCGTCGAGCAGGACCACGCAGTAGGGCCTGCGCCGGACTGCCTCGGTGAGCTGGCCGCCCTCCTCGTAACCGATATAGCCGGGCGGTGCGCCCACGAGCCGCGCCACCGAGTGCCGCTCGGAGTACTCGCTCATGTCGATCCTGATGATCGCCCGCTCGTCGTCGAAAAGGAACTCCGCGAGCGCCTTCGCCAGCTCGGTCTTGCCCACGCCGGTCGGACCGAGGAACAGGAACGAGCCAGACGGCCGGTCCGGGTCGGAGATGCCGGCCCTGGATCTGCGGACCGCGTCCGACACTGCCTGCACTGCCCGCTGCTGGCCCACCAGCCGACGGCCGAGCTCGTCTTCCATCCGGAGCAGCTTGCCGGTCTCGCCCTCCATGAGCCTGCCCGCGGGGATGCCGGTCCAGGACGAGACGACGTCCGCGACGTCGTCGGGGCCGACTTCCTCCTTGACCATGGGCGCGGCCGCGCCCGGTCCGCCGACGGGCTGTGCGTCCTCGCTCGCGGCCGCCGACGCCTCGGCGATCTGCCGCTCCAGCGCCGGTATCTCCCCATACATCAGCCGGGAGGCCGTCTCGAGGTCCGCGTCCCGCTGTGCCCGCTCGGCCTGGCCCCTGAGCTCGTCGAGCTGCTTCTTGAGCTCGCCGACCTCGTTCAGGCTGGCCTTCTCGCGGTCCCACCGAGCGACCAGCGCGGTGAGCTGCTCCTGCTTGTCCGCGAGATCGGCCCGCAGCCGCTCTAGCCGCTCGCGGCTGGCGGCGTCGTTCTCCTTGGCCAGCGCCATCTCCTCCATCTTCATCCGGTCGACGGTCCGCTGCAGCTCGTCGATCTCTACGGGCCGCGAGTCGATCTCCATCCGGAGCCGGGACGCGGCCTCGTCGATGAGGTCGATCGCCTTATCCGGCAGGAACCGGGCGGTGATGTACCGGTCAGACAGCGTGGCGGCGGCGACCAGGGCCGCGTCCGAGATCTGCACCTGGTGGTGCGCCTCGTACCGGCCCTTCAGCCCGCGCAGAATCGCGATGGTGTCCTCGGCGGACGGCTCGCCGATCAGCACCTGCTGGAACCGTCGCTCGAGCGCCGGGTCCTTCTCGATCCGCTGCCGGTACTCGTCCAGCGTCGTGGCGCCGACCATGCGCAGCTCGCCGCGGGCCAGCATGGGCTTGAGCATGTTGCCCGCGTCCATGGCGCCCTCGGCCGCCCCCGCCCCGACGACCGTGTGCAGCTCGTCGATGAAGGTGATGATCTGGCCTTCGCTCTGCTTGATCTCGTTGAGGACGGCCTTCAGGCGCTCCTCGAATTCGCCCCGGTACTTCGCGCCCGCGACCATCGCGCCGAGGTCAAGCGCGACCACTCGCTTGCCGCGCAGTGACTCGGGCACGTCGCCCGCCACGATGCGCTGGGCGAGGCCCTCGACGACCGCGGTCTTGCCCACCCCTGGCTCACCGATGAGCACCGGGTTGTTCTTGGTCCGCCTGGACAGCACCTGGATGACCCGGCGGATCTCGGCGTCGCGGCCGATGACCGGGTCGAGCTTGCCGTCGCGGGCGCTCTGGGTCAGGTCGATGCCGTACTTCTCCAGCGCCTGGTAGGTGCCCTCGGGGTCCTGCGACGTCACTTGGGCATGGCCGCGGACCTGCTCGAAAGCATCGGTGAGCTGCTTGCGGCCGGCGCCCGCCGCGCGCAGCAGGCTGGCGGCCTGGCCGCCGTCGGTGGCGAGCCCCACCAGGAGGTGCTCGGTCGAGACGTACGCGTCCGACATCTCGGCCGCCAGCTTGCTGGCCGTCGCCAGCGTCGCGAGCAGCTGACGCGAGGTCTGCGGCGCGCTCACGGTCGCGCCCGCCGCCCGCGGTATCCGGCCCAGCTCGGCCCGCGCCTTGGCGAGCAGGTCGGCCGGGTCCGCGCCGACGGCCCGAAGCAGGGGCGCCGCCGTGCCGCCTTCCTGCTGGACCAGGGCGACGAGCAAGTGCAGGCCGTCCACGCTCGGGTTGCCCGCGGCGGCCGCCATCTGCTGCGCCTCGAGCAGAGCCTCCTGGCTCTTCCTCGTCAGCTTCTCGTCCACTGTCTGGGTTCTTTCCTCGGTATCGGGACTCTTGCTGTTTGTCAGGTGCCGGTCCGCTCGTCCGCCGCGGCCGACGAGCGAGATCAGACCGCGTCGGCCGCGTTCCCGCGTGGTTTGCGGCCGAGGTCCGCGGCGACGGCCTGGGCCTGATCGGCACCCAGGCCGACGCCCGTAACCGTCCGGTCGGCGCTCGGCGGCCGCACCGGGACGAGCGCTGCGCGGTCGGTCTTTCCGCGGGCCAGGCTGGCGAGTCGCGCGGCGACCGCGCGGGTCGACTCCAGCTCGGCGCGCAGCTGGCTGATCTCGGCGTGCAGCTCCGCCAGGAGTGCGCGGCTGCGGCGGTCCGCCAGCTCCAGCTCGAGGATGCGCTTGATCCCGTTGAGGTTGACGCCCTCCTCCTGGGACAGCCGCTGCACCTCGCGCAGGATCAGGATGTCCCTGAGCGAGTAGCGGCGACCACGGCCGGCCGACCGGCCAGGCGAGACGAGGCCGAGCCGGTCGTAGGCACGCAGCGTCTGCGGGTGCAGCCCCGACAGCTGAGCCGCCACCGAGATGACGTACACGGGCGTGTCATCAGTGAGCTCGAAGTCGCTGGTCATGTCATCTCCTCCCCTCGGCGGCTAGTCATTCGCGTTCCGCAGCAGCTCGGCGCGCAGGTCTGGGCCGGCAGTGGCGTCCCGGAACTGCTCGAGCGCTGCCTTCGCCTTGTCGGTCAGCGTCGGCGGAACCTGCACGGTCACGGTGACGAGCAGGTCGCCGACGGTGCCGTCCTTGCGCCGCACGCCTTTGCCGCGGACCCGGAACGTCCGGCCGCTCGGCGTTCCGGCGGGGATCTTCAGGCTCACTGGCATGCCGCCCAGCGACGGCACCTTGACCTCAGCGCCGAGCGCTGCCTCGGGGAAGGTGACGGGCACGGTGATGGTCAGGTTCGTCCCCGAGCGGCCGAACGTGCCGTGCGGGTGCGGCTGGACGTGCACCCGGACGTAGAGGTCACCGGACGGGCCGCCGTGCTCGCCGCGCGCGCCCTTGCCGGCCAGCTTGATCCGCTGCCCGTCGTCGACGCCGGCGGGGATCCTCGCCTGAACGGTACGGGTGCTCATGGCCCGCCCGCTGCCCGAGCAGGTCGGGCACGGATCGTCCACGACGAGGCCGCGACCACGGCAGGTCCGGCACGGCTCGGAGAACGCAAAGCTGCCGAGGTTACGGCTGCCCTGGCCGGTGCCCTCACACGAGGGGCACACCCGCGGGACCGTGCCCGCCTTGGCCCCGGTGCCCTTGCACACCTGGCAAGGACCTTCCCCGGTGAGCCGCAGCGACACGGTCGCTCCGTTGACGGCGTCGCTGAAGGAGAGCGTCGTCTCGGTCTCCACGTCCGCGCCGCGTCGCGGCCGGTTGCGGGTGCCCGTGGTGGTGCCGGTGCCGCCGCGATTACCGAACACGCCACCGAGCAGGTCGCCGAGCCGTCCGCCGGCGCCGCCGGCGCTGCCGAACAGATCACCGAGATCGAAGTTGTAACCGCCGCCCCCGGTTCCGGACCCTGGCATCCGGACCCCGCCGCCAAACAGCGAGCGCGCTTCGTCGTACTCCTTGCGCCGGCCCTCGTCGGACAGCACGGTGTAAGCCTCGGAGATCTCCTTGAACCGTGCCTCGGCCTTCGGGTCGCCTTCGTTAGCGTCCGGGTGGTACTTGCGGGCGAGCTTGCGGTATGACTTCTTGATGTCGTCTGCCGACGCGCCCTTGGCCACCCCGAGGGTCTTGTAGTAATCCTTCTCCAGGTAATCCTTGGTGCTCAACGCGCCTCTTTCGGGAGCTGTCTGGCGGCCGGGGCCAGCGACCCGGTTACCCAGGTGGCCGGCCCCGGCTCAGTGTTCATCCGGGGCTCACCCAGCGTCATCGGGCGCAGCGCCCGACCGGGCCCGGTCAGCGGCAGCTTCGGCGCTGTCCGCGTCCGGCTGGCGGCCAGCCGACTCGGGCTCGGCGTCGTCGCCGGGCTCGGCCACCGCCACCCGGGCCGGCCGGATGATCCGCTCGCCAACCCGGTAGCCGGGCTGCAGGATCTGCACCGCGGTGGGCTCGGTCACGTCGGGCGAGTAAGAGTGGGTCAGCGCCTCGTGCCGCATCGGGTCGAACGGGTCGCCAGGCTCGCCAAACGAGGTCAGTCCCAGCTTGGCCGCGATGGCCTCCAGTGACTCGCCGACCGACTTGAAGCCGCCGACCAGCTCGCCGTGCTCCCTCGCCCGGCCGATGTCGTCGAGCACCGGGACCAGCTCGTGCAGAACGTTGGCGAGCGCCTGCTCCCGCACTGCCATCCGGTCGCGCTCCACCCGCTTGCGGTAGTTGGCGTACTCGGCCTGCAGCCGCTGCAGGTCGGCGGTCCGCTCGGCCAGCCTCGCGGTCGCCTCCGCCGCGGCGGCCTCGGCCTGCCCACGGGCGGCGTCGCCGGACGCGCCGCCAGACTCCTGACGGCTGTCGTCGGCTGGCCCCCCGTCGGCCCCGGGACCCCCGGCCTGGGCGCCCTGAGCACCCTGGCCGGCGGGCCTGGCCACCGAGTGCCTGCCGGGCCGCGACGGGCCAACCGACGGCGCCGGCCCGCGCGGCGGGCCCGCCTCGCCGGGATTGCGTACTTGACCAGTGGCCGGGTCGATCCGCCTGCGGTCGCGGACGACCGGGCCCTGGCTTTCGTTCTCGGGCCTCATCAGGCGGCGCCGCCCTCCTTGTCGTCATCCACGATCTCGGCCTCGACGACGTCGTCCTCGTGGCCGTCTTCGGCCTCCGCGCCCGGCTCGCCGGCCGGCTGCGCCTGAGCCTGCGCCTGGGCGTAGATGGCGGTGCCCATCTTCTGGCTCACCTGGGCCGCGTGCTCGCTTGCCGTCTTGATGGCCTCGCTGTCCGTGCCCTCGAGCGTCTTCTTCAGGTCGGCGATCGCGGACTCGACCTCGGACTTCACGTCGTCAGGGACCTTGTCGGCATTCTCGGCGAGGAACTTCTCCGTGGTGTAAGCCAGCGACTCACCGCGGTTGCGGATCTCCGCCTCCTCGCGCCGCTTGCGGTCCTCCTCGGCGTACTTCTCCGCGTCGGCCATCATCCGCTCGATGTCGTCCTTGGCCAGTGCCGAGCCGCCCGTGATCTGCACGGACTGCTGCTTGCCTGTCCCGAGGTCCTTAGCGGAGACGTTGACGATGCCGTTCGCGTCGATGTCGAAGGTGACCTCGATCTGCGGAATGCCGCGCGGCGCCGGCGCGATGCCGGCCAGCTCGAACATGCCGAGCTTCTTGTTGTACGCGGCGATCTCGCGCTCGCCCTGGAAGACCTGGATCTGCACCGACGGCTGGTTGTCGTCCGCGGTGGTGAAGATCTCCGAGCGCTTGGTCGGGATCGTGGTATTGCGCTCGATCAGCTTGGTGAAGATGCCGCCCTTGGTCTCGATGCCGAGCGACAGCGGCGTCACGTCCAGCAGCAGGACGTCCTTGACCTCTCCCTTGAGCACGCCCGCCTGCAGGCTTGCGCCTACGGCCACGACCTCGTCGGGGTTGACGCCCTTGTTGGGCTCCTTGCCGTCGGTCAGCTCCTTGACCAGGTCGACCACGGCCGGCATCCGGGTGGAACCGCCGACGAGCACGACGTGGTCGATCTTGCTGAGCGGCAGGCCGGCGTCCTTGATCACCTGCTGGAACGGCGCCTTGCACCGGTCGAGCAGGTCCGAGGTCATCTTCTGGAACTCAGCCCGGCTGAGCTTCGTGTCGAGGTGCAGCGGACCCTGCTCCGAGTGGGTGATGTAGGGCAGGTTGATCTGCGACTCGGTCGAGCTGGACAGCTCGATCTTGGTCTTCTCCGCGGTCTCGCGCAGCCGCTGCAGCGCCATCTTGTCCTTGGACAGGTCAACGCCGTAGCTGTTCTTAAAGTCCTTGACCAGCCAGTCCACGATCCGCTGGTCCCAGTCGTCGCCACCGAGGTGGTTGTCACCGCTGGTCGCCTTGACCTCCACGACGCCCTCGCCCACCTCGAGCAGGGACACGTCGAAGGTGCCGCCGCCCAGGTCGAAGACCAGGATGGTGGCCTCGTTCTCCTTCTCCAGGTGGTACGCCAGCGCCGCCGACGTCGGCTCGTTGATGATCCGAAGGACGTTCAGCCCGGCGATCTGGCCGGCCTCCTTGGTGGCCTGCCGCTGTGCGTCGCTGAAGTAGGCGGGCACCGTGATGACGGCGTCGGTGATGGTCTCACCCAGGTACGCCTCGGCGTCCCTCTTGAGCTTCTGCAGGATGAACGCGCTGATCTGCTGCGCGGTGAACTTCTTGCCATCGATGGACACGGTCCAGTCCGTGCCCATCTGCCGCTTGACCGAGCGGATGGTCCGGTCAACGTTGGTCACGGCTTGCCGCTTCGCGACCTCACCGACGAGCACCTCGCCGTTCTTGGCGAAGGCCACGACGGACGGCGTGGTCCGCGAGCCCTCGGCGTTGGCGATGACAGAGGGCTCCCCGCCCTCGAGGACGGCGACGACGGAGTTGGTCGTCCCCAGGTCGATGCCTACCGCACGTGCCATGTGTTCTGTCCTTGATCCGATCTGAAAGGTTGAGTGCTGACGGCTCAAG
>Ga0187784_10002480_pt1 | contig 14792 bp, 14 predicted proteins | sample 1015_SJ02_MP15_2_FD_132964 | JGI IMG/M metagenome (GOLD analysis project Ga0187784, IMG submission 132964) | Tropical peat soil microbial communities from peatlands in Department of Meta, Colombia - 1015_SJ02_MP15_20_MG | ecosystem: Environmental > Terrestrial > Soil > Wetlands > Peat | place...
CGACGCGCAGGTACAGCGCAGCGGTGACGTCCATAATGGAGAGCGTTCCGCCGGCATGTCCCGATCCGGCGGCGCACAAAGCCACCAAGTCATAGCCGCGCATCAGGTTGGCGGCTTCTTTCAATTGATCAAGCGAATAGTCGCGAATCTTCGTACCGGTCAAGGAGTTTCTGATCGCCATAAGCCCCCGTTCTTCTGGCCGGCTTGAACAGAGAGCTGCCGGCGTTGCTGTGCCCAAAGATGACTCTAGGCTGGAAAGGATGCCTGCACAGTGAACCTAATCACAAGGGGTTGTGACGCACATTCGCAGTTGTCCCGCAAGTCATCGGATGCTACCAATAAAAGCCAAGCGGCTCGTTCTTAGGCACCCGGAAGTCATACTTGAAGGAGGATTCCTGGGGAGCCCGGTCTTAGCTTGTGGGGTAGGGAGCGAGGAATCCTTACCCTGGCAGCCACTCTTGTCAACGGTAGGGATGCTTCCCCTTCGCGTGGCTCAGGGTCAGCATGACAATGCTGGCGGGATCGTCAACCGAAAGAGACGAGATTACTTGCCAAACCGCCAGCGCGTGGCCTTGGAAGGATAGTTCTTCTCGTCCAAGCTGAATACCACCTTCGGGCGCACCGCGAAAATTGGCTCTTTCAGGCTGAGGATGTCCTCGGCCATGGACGACATGTCGAACTTGTACTTGCGCTCATATTGCGGAAGGAATTGTCGACGTTTTGCAACATCCATCAATTCTTCGGCCAAGCCTTCCACGATCACAGCTTGGTGCGCATGTTCGGTGCAGACCACGCAGCGCGGGTTCTGCGCCAGGTTGCGGGCTTTGCGCGACTGGCGTCCGGTGCTGAACAGAAACACGCCATTGCTCCATAGACCCCAGACGATCATGGTGTGCGGAGAGCCGTCCGGCTTGACGGTCGTGATCCAGTAATTGTGGCTCTTCTTCAGCCGCTGCTCGGCCCAACTCCATGGCAGCAGACCCTTGGTGCCTTTCGGCACGCCGTATCCGGGCATGTGAGGACGGGTGGATTTGGGTTGCGAACTACGCGGTGCTTTTATCACGGGCATTTGGATGCATCTCCAGCGCCGAACGATCTTTGCCCACGGGACGTCAACGGCTATGGCACAATCACCAGGCGGCGTCCTTTCACATCGCGCTGCCAGGCGTTTTCGACATCCGTGAGAGGCACTCGCTCGGTGTCGATCTGCAGCTTGCCATTCGCAGCGTGCGTCATGACCTGTTGGAACGCTTCCATCAGAACCTTTGGCGCCGGAATGCCGGCAGTCCCCATAATTGTAATGGCGGTGCTGCGGAGCACGGCTGCCGGCAGCGAAACGGTTGGCCCTGCGCCTTCCCCGGCTTGTACGTAGCGAAGCTCAGATTTGATTTCGGCGAATTCTCTCTTCGTGACCGCGGCCAGAAATGACTCTGCCGGCCGGCCCCATACATAGTCGATCACGACCTGAAAACCGGAGTCTCCGCCCTCGCGCACAAACGCTTGCGTGAGGTCTTCAGACGACGAATCCAGACGGATCGTTGCATCAGCGCCCAGGTCGTGCAGCGTAGACAAGACCTCCTGGTTGCGGCCTGCGGCGACCACGCGAGCGGCGCCGAGGAGTTTGGCGATCCTGACAGCGAGCTTGCCGGTGACCCCGGTCGCACCGAGTATAAGAACGTTTTCGCCGGGAGCCAGCTTCGCCCGCGCGGCCAACGAGAGCCAGGCCGAGACGCCGGGGTTGGGCAGAGCGGCGGCAACTTCATCGCTCACGCTTTCGGGTACGGGAAACGTGAATGCGCTGCGCACAACCGTGTGTTCCGCCATCGCACCGTAGGGTGCCCGAGCGCCGCCGAAAAATACCCGCCTGCCATCGGGCAGAAGCCCAACTCCATCCATCCCGCAAACCACGGGCAACTGGCGCGGGCTGGCATAATGCGCGCCGCTGGCGATTTGCTTGTCGACGGGCTTTAATGAGGCTGCGAGAACGCGGAGGATGGCTTCGCTGTCGGACGCGGTCGGATCGGGGAACTGCTCACAGCGTGGAGCTTGGCCGAGAGTGTGAAGGACGGCGGCGTTCATGGTGGGCTGGTTCTAATTTACCGTAAATCCTTGAACCCAAAGACCTGGACATAGGGGATATCAACGTAAGATGTTGAGCCGCAATGGGCTAGATATCAAAATATCGGAATTATCCACTTGAGAGACCCAGCTTGATTTGGTAGGATCGCGTTGGTTATGAGCCAACGAGCCGAGAGCTACTTGCCCTTCTTGGGCGTGGCTTTCGGCTTTTTGCTTTCAGGCTCCGGCATCTTCACTTGGGCCAACCCTTGCACCGCTTCCTTGAAACTGAGCGGATAGAGGGACACTGGTGCTCCTTGCTTGCCGGACGGGTTTGGTACTTCCTTCTTACCCATGCCGATAGTGTATCACTAGCGGTAATCAGTAGGATCGAGACAAGTATTATATGTGGTCCGATCAATTCTGATCCAGTTCGTGTGATTGATGCCGCGTCTGTTTGTTGATGTGGGACTCACCGGGTATGCGCAGGCTATGTGAATCCATCGCGCCTGGAGTCTGGATATGACGCGGATTTCGTCGGCAACCTCAGAGAGGTCTTGATCCTGCGAGAAGACTAGCGCCACATCGTATTCATTGTTAGCTGCAAGGCGGATTATATCGAGAGCAATTCGCACATCAACGCCCTTTTCGCTGCCACGAAGAAAGGTGTGGGTACTGCCATCGGCTAGCGTTACAGTGTCATTGCGATAGCGTAGTGGTCTACTGAAAACAGCCACTCCAGCTTTCCCCATGACTGCTAGTTTTCCGACCCACCAGCGATTCCACTTAGGATCGTCTGAAGCATCTGGAACGCCTGTATAGAATCGAACCTGCGCGAGATTCCAACCTTTGGTTGTGCAAACCTCATTGGAGAGCTTAAGAACGTCATAATTCGGGTAATGGTAGCCGAACGCTTCTTTGGCCGCGTGATAGAGATTCTGGCCGTCAAAGAACGCCACAGCGCGTTTAATAGCAGGCTCTTGAATGAGCACGGCAAGAAACAAATAACCCCGCCCGAGGCCTTGCGGCATGTCGGACGGGGAGCAATTTCCTAATTAGATTACGAAAGTCATGCCAAGGTTGTCAAGAAAATTCTCGCCAACCCGCTGAAACGAAGGTACTTAGTAGCATACATTCATTTGATGGCAAAATTGTGTGATACTTGCAATCTGAAATGTGCTAGTATGGTCTCATCTTTGGAGAGAACCATGCCTACCATTCTAGAAGAGTTACAAGCCCGAACAGATGAAGCAAAGAAACGTCTCGATGAAGTAACCAAGACGCTTCAGGTGGCCCAACAAGCAATGGCTGTGGCACAGCATACGTTCACTGTGTGGAGCATGGCCTTGCAAACCGAAATGCGAGATCAGCAAATACAACAAGCTGCCGCCAATGAGAACCAGTTACCGCTGCCTACTACCAAAGCGCCGCAAGTCCCTACGGTAGCTGTAGAAAACCAGCCCATCGTGGATGAATCGGAAGGAGTCAACAAGACGGACATAGTCCGTGACTTGTTGCACTCACACCCCGCCGGGATGACTGCGATCGAAATCTGGCGACAAGTCAGCGACAGATTCAAACATCGTCCGTATCTCTATTCCGTACTAAAGAGACTTCGTGACCGCGACGAAATTGTCCCTCGACGCGGCAAGTATTTTCTCAAACTCGCGACTAGAGTAGAGGATTCAAAGGAGCAACAATCTATGGTGCATTGAGCACAAAAGCAAACGGCCAATACCGGAATCTTTGGAGAGAAATCAGTATTGGCCGCCAGTTGTATTGTGCGGCAGTGGCGAAACCGGAAGACGCGCCCGCCTTGGGAGCGGGTGGGGTTCTGTGGTCTACAGGTTGACCCCGTGCGGGTTCAAGTCCCGCCTGCCGTACCAAAACTACTTCTATTGTATCCTAAGTGGTTCCCGAAGTGTCAATCTTTTTCCATCGGTTGCCTTGAGAGCCACGTCAGCACGCTCTAAGTCAGTAATCTTTCGGTTGTTGTAACGGAAGTCAAATTCGTTCAAATAGTGCTGCAGATAAGGCTTTCCAACGTGATGGTAGACGCCGTACACGCCGCGCTTGAGTAAACTGAAGTAACCCTCAACCGCGTTCGTAGTGATGCACTTCCCATTTTCGTGGCGGACATATTCGCCAATGTGGTGATTCACGGTATCGTGTTGGCGGTCCCGCAGTGCGCCTCGCAGAGCAGTAGAACTGTCCGTCATCACATGCGCATCTTCAGCGATCATCGCTTCGACAATCGGCTTGAGGTTCTCTGCTGTGACGCGCTCCACGGGCCGAGAGCGCACATCACCCTCACGCTGCAAAACTGAAAACACGGGAGCTTTATTAGACACCGGAGAAGGGTAGTCTGGCTCTGGGCCGCGATCCCGCATGTAGCCCTTTAACCTGTTCGGACCGCGCCGTAACTTTCCCCCGACATACGTTTCGTCACACTCGATTGTGCCGCGCAGCTTTTCAACCATTGGATGCTGCGTCATCGCAAACCTAATTCTGTGGAACATGAACCAAGCTGTACGGTACGAAATCTTGTGGCCGTAGAAGGTCTCCGTCATGCGATGAAACTGATGCGCGGAGATGCCCTTCTTACTGGAGCACATGAGATGAATCGCATACATCCACATATTCAAGGCGATGTGCGAATCCTCGAAAATTGTCCGCATGGTGACCGTGAACTTCTTGCGGCATCCCTTGCACTTGTAGAGTCCGGCACGGGTCGTCTTGCCTTGCAGCTTGTATGCTTCCCCAACAAGTCCGCAGTGCGGACAGATCGGACCATCCGGCCAACGCTGTTTCTCGAAGAACTCACGGGCTGCATCTGCGTCAACGAATATCTTGGATTGTCCTTCGCGTTTCATGCTTAAATGTTAGCAAAATGGCTTGGGTCTGTCAAGTGCATAATTCCGCAAAATATAGAAAACTAAGGAGGAAAACCCGGCTTCAGCATCGGTGAAACTGCCGTAGTGCGTGCGCTGGGAGTGCATGCTCCAGTTCCAAGTGATACGTGCCTTTGCCCGACGCATCATTTTCCTGCCTGAGCTTGACGGGCGCATCCGACGAGACCCGCTGGGTCCCGCAGCCCCTGGGCTTCACCAGGATTACAAAACTGTCGTTGCCGGGCTACCGCGTGCCCGGCCTCGGATGCTCCGGGTGAGTCGCCGGATCTGCGGGCGTTTCGGCGGAGGCCTTCTCTGTAGCTGGAGTCTCGACTGCATTCATGCGGGTGAGATGCGGGTAGAAGGGCGTGACTTCCAGCGGCATCTTGTCGCGGGCGGTCACGATGGCCACCGGCGCCGACTTCGTCAGCTCGATTTTGTCGTCCCAGGGGTTGAGCTTGATGCGGCCGCCAATCGGCAGGGCGGCAATCTGATCGAGCTTCTTGATGTCGAGCGCGGGGCCGCTGCTGGTCAAAGCGCCCAGCCGGATCAATCGCCCTTTCTCATCGCTGAAGCTGTTGCCCAGATGGGTGGTCAGCAGGGCTTGCAGTTGGGACGCGCGGGCCGAAAGCTGCTTAAAGAACAGCGAAGCGGTATCGAGCTTCTGGCCGTACGGGGAGTTCTTCAGCAGTTCCATGGCCTTGGCGTCGGCGGCGGTTTCCTCGGCGGGGCTGTGGCGGAATCCCATATTCACATAGGTCTTGTCGTCCGCGAAGAGCATGCGGTCGTTAAAGGCGAACTTGCTGCCCAGGTTGTGACCGAGAGCAATGTGTGCCAGTTCGTGAGACAGTATGGCAGCCAGGCTCGACTCATCAGGAAGGACATCGATCAAGCCACGGCTCACCACAATGGTGTTCCCCACACTGAAGGTTTCCAGCGGAGTGGTCAGCATGACGCGGGCGTGAACCGGACGGGGCAGCACCAGGTTATTCGTAACGATCAGGTTGTTGATCACCGTGTCCAGCACTTTGTCCACATCGCCTTCCGGAGCCAGCAGTCCGGCTTGCTCCAGGCGCACCACCACGTTATCTTCCGCTTGCTGCTGCCACTGGCGTTGCGCTTCGAGCGGAGAAGCGTCGGCGGCAATCGGACTTTCATCCTTGACCGCGTCCACTCTTACCTCGGTGAGTTCATCTTGCTTTTTGGTTTGGTTCAGGTTGTATCCCCAAACCCGGCTTTGGGCTTTGAAGGCAATCTTGTCTTTGTGCCCGTAACTGAAGTCGCCTTCCTCGCTGTAGATGTAGGCAGGCAGCCAATATCCCGGAACCAGGTTTAACCTCCAGCTATCCATGTGGAAGAAGTAGGCGTTCTTGGGGCGGGGGGCATAGGTGCCGTTGAGCCGCACAATGTTGTAGTCCTGGTCTTCTACCCAGATGCGGCCAACAAAGCGGCCTTTGCCGGCGTCTTTCTTGGGCGTTACGTCAAACACCAGGCAGCGTATATCACCGATGAATTCCCGATGACTGTACTTGAAGTCGTAGTGAATCCGGCCGAAGTCATCACGGTCGGCAAAGATCATCCAGGAAAAGCCCATCGGCTGGTACTGGGAACGGAACAGCTTGGTAAAGCCGCCGAGCAGGTTCCTTTCGAAATTCTCGTCTTGGGACAGGTAGTCGTGGCGATCCACTGAGGCCAGATCGATGCGCCCCAGAAAATAGTGGTCTTCCTTGGGCACGGCGCCCAGGTCCGGATCGGGCTTGAGGTTCTGCAGATAGGTTTCCACCAGGGGCGTCCGGGCCTTAAGAAAATTCATCAGCGCATGTTCACGCTGGATGGCGCGGTCCACCACCTGATCCATGGTCGTGGGCGGAGGCTGGACGGCCTGCGTCGTGCTCGGTTGGGTGGAAGCCGAACTGGCTGCTTGCCCTGTCGTGGCCTGGGTGGTAGGCGCGGACGGCGATGCCACCGTCGGCTGCTGCGCCAGCGCGTTGAACGATAGCAGCAGGAATCCGGTGAGCGTCCATTTCCAGGTAATCATAGAGCTAAATTCCTCTCAGTCTGCTTCTCCTCAATATGCCAACTGAAACACCACATGCACGATCGCCGTGGAGTCCACCGGCGAGCCATTCTGCATGGCGGGCTTAAATTGCATTTTGTTGGCGGCTGCGATGGCGGCTTCATCGAGCCCGTGTCCCAGCCCCTGCGCCACGCGAAGGACGTGCAGCTGTCCGCTGGCGCCAAACAAGACTTCCAGCAAAACTTCCCCTTCGATCTTCAACGCGCGGGCCTCCTCGCTGTAAACCGGGCGCGGTTTGGCGGTGATCTCAACCGGCGCCGTGGCTGGCCCGCTGGTGGCCGGCCGCGGCGCGACCGGCTGGGCCACCTCCTGAGAACCGAATCCTGACTGGGCAACGGCACGAACAGGCCTTGGATCTGCCCCTTGGGCAACGCCACTTCCAAACCCCGCGCTGGCGATCGTGCCCGCCACGCCGTGTGCTCCCCCGGTTCCGTTTCCCTTGCCCGGACCCGGAGGCAAATCGAAGGATCCAAGCTGGGCGGCGACCAAATGCGCTCCCGGTTTGCCCTCACCCTTCAAGCCGTTGGGATCGCCGAATCCGCCGGTCTGCACCTGTGGAATGGGAGCACTGACAGTAGCTGGGGCAGAACTGCCAAACGTACCGGTGTACACGGCGCGGGCCGGAAGATTCTTGGCCTGCGGCAATACCGGAGGGGTGAGCTTAGCTTCCAGTTTGGGGGGCGTTGCTTCTGCTTCCTTCGGTTTCGGGGTTATATCCTTGGGTACGAATAGTTTGGCGTCAGGGAAGGTGGTTATGGGAGGAGGGCTAGCCAGTTTCGGACGCTCAGGAGGGATGGCCTCAACCGGTGGCTTAGGCTGCAAGTCCGGCATCGGAATCAGCTCGGTGAGGGTAAATCTCTGGCGCAGTTCGATTTGCTGAGGGAACAACAATCCTGCGCCGAGCAGCAGCAACACAAACACTGCCTCGATGCCATAGCTAGCTGCGACGGCGCGCCAGTCCATGCGCCGCTCCGGCAACAAGCCAAGCTCAAAATCGTTAGGCATAGAATTGCGCCAGTCCTCTGGGGGATCGAGCAGGCCCAGTTACTCTTGGGGAAGCTTTTAAGCTAAGGCAGAACTGTGGGCCGGTAAACGTGTCTCTCGGCGGTGCACTTCGGTAACTGAGGCAAAGCCAGACTGCGGGGCGCACCGAAGGTGGGCAGTTGCTGGCGCAGGGCCACGACTTGCTGCTCGATGTCGGCAGGAGTTTTGCCAGGTTGATGATGGGGCGCACGGGAGAGTTCGAGCAACCCGCGCGGTCCCTGCTGTTGGAAGCGGCGCAGCCACTTGCGCACGGTGGGGACGGTGGTCTGGAATAGCCGCGCGGTAGGCTTGATGCCCCACTGCCGGACGGCATGAACCAGACGCAGACGATGGTTGTAGGCGTTTTTCATTTCACGGATGAGGACGAAGTAGGGAGCGGACACGGGGTGGATTGTAGCCCCGCTCGGTTTGCCCACTCTCGGCCGCTCATTTATACTTTGAAATTCAACGCACAGCGTCGAGCACTTATCAACAGATTAGGAGCAGCCGAGTTTCATGCCTAAGCGCACATTCCAGCCCAACCGCCGTCATCGGTCGAAGACACACGGGTTCCGCACCCGGATGAAAACCAAGGGCGGACGGGCAGTGATTTCGCGCCGGCGCGCCAAGGGGCGCAAACGGGTCTCGGTCAAGCCGGGTTTCCGTGAGTAGATTTTCCCCGGTGGCGGAATCGGAGGGATTCCGAAAACCGAATTCAGGACGTTTCCGGTGAGCGGCGTCGCTCTCAACGGCGGTTTGAAGCCATCCACTTCTCCGAAGCGGCGGGCATTTCCGCGCGCCGTCCGCTTGCTGCGGCACACGGATTTTGAACAGGTGTACCGCTTGGGCCGGCGGCATTTTGCTGCCCACATCACGATGTTTTATCTGCTGCGCGCCGACAGTCAAGGAATGCGGGCCGGTTTCACTGTGGGAGGAGCGCTCGGCGGTGCAGTGGAACGAAACCGCATCAAGCGCCGCTTGCGAGAGGCGGTTCGACTGCAATGGCCGGGGCGTATGCCGGCGGTGGACGTGGTGATCAACCCCAAGAAGTCAGCGCTCGACATGGATTCTTCCGAGCTCGGTAAGGAGGTGGCGCGGGCCTTCGAGGTGATTCAGAAGTTCGCGGAAAAACAAGCGAACCGTCCGGTTTCCTGACCGGGACTTCAGTAAATTATGAGCTTCTTGCAACAACTCGTGCTTTGCCTGCTGCGGGGATACAAATGGGGGATCTCGCCCATGTTTCCGCCAGGGTGCCGCTACGTACCGACCTGCTCGGAGTACGCCATGGACGCCGTCGCGCATTGTGGCGTTGCGCGGGGGGGCTTGATGGCGGTCTGGCGTTTGCTGCGCTGTCATCCTTTTGCGCAAGGAGGATACGACCCGGTGAACGTCACCGGCAATTCTGACGCTCCGGTTGGTTGTGGCCCGGCTGGAATTTGCAGTCATTGAGAAATAACTTTGGCAGAGTTTAAGAATCCTCAACAAGAACCCGGCATGGACCGCCGGCTTCTGCTGGTGTTCGCCCTCACTTTCCTGATCATCGTCCTTTTTCAGCCCCTCCTGAAGAAATTCCTGCCGCAACCCCCGGCGCAGCCGGCCCAGCAACAAACTGAGGCCCAGCCGCAGACCGCTCCGGCGCCAACCCCAGCCTCGACCGCAGCAATCCATCAGGCCAGCCTACCCAAGCCCGCGCCTGCGGCTGGAAATCAGGTCGCCAGCGTGGAATCAGAAACCGTCATCGAGAATGATTTGTACCGGATCGTCTTCACCAATCGGGGCGCGCAGGTGAAGTCGTGGGTACTGAAAAAGTTTGACGACGAAAAAGGCCAGCCGCTCAACCTGGTGAACCGACCCGCCGCGGAAAAATACGGCTACCCGTTTTCATTGTGGACATACGATGAGACCCAGCGCAATCAGCTGAACACCGCGCTCTACGTGGCTTCTGCTTCGGGGGCACTGAGCGCGCCCGCCCAGGTGAGCTTCGAGTACGCCGAGCAGGGCTGGTCGGTGCGCAAGACTTTTAGCTTCGATCACACCTACGTAGTGCGCTCGGAAACTTCGGTGCTCTACAACGGCAGCGCGGTCGCCGCATATCTGGCGTGGCCGGCGGGTTTTGGCGACCAGTTCACCGCCGCAAGTTTTGCTGCCGGACGCATCGACACCCAGTTCAACAACAACATTGAGCGCGTGGTCAGCAAGAAAGTGAGCGGCGGAGCCACGCTTCACGGTTCCTATAACTGGGTCGCTGTGGTCAACCAGTATTTCGCCGCGGTATTCATCCCGGACAATATTCAGGACGTGGCTGTGGTCACGCTGCGGGGCCTGCTCGACATTGCGAAAGATCCGCAGCGGCCGAACGGCGAAACGGTGAGGGTCGAAGTGCTGGGCACGGCGGTGGGAAGTTGGCATGGAATCGCGGTGCAGCGTATCTATGTTGGTCCGAAAGATTTGCGCACCTTGGAGTCGACCCCGGTGCCCACCATCGCCGGCGCGGAGGCGGATTTGCGCGGCCTGGTCAACTTCGGCTGGTTCGGCATCATCGCCCGCCCGCTTTTCGTCTGGTTGAAATGGATTCACGGCTATGTTCCGAACTGGGGGTGGGCGATAGTGGTCCAGACGCTCATCATTACCGTGGCCCTGCTGCCGCTGCGCATCTCCAGCATGAAATCGGCGCTGAAAATGCAAAAGGTCCAGCCGCAGATGAACGCCATCAAGGAGAAGTACAAGAAATACGGGATGCGCGACCCGCGCCGCCAGGAAATGAACGCCGAGATCGGCGAGCTGATGAAGCGGGAAGGCGTGAATCCGGTGGGCGGCTGCCTGCCGCTGATCATCCAGATGCCGTTTCTCATCGCCTACTACCGCATGTTGGGCGAGATGATCGACCTGCGCCACGCCCACTGGCTGTGGATCGCCGACCTGTCGGCGAAAGATCCCTGGCTCATCTTGCCGATCCTGATGGCCGGCAGCATGGTCCTGACCCAGCGCATGACCCCGCAGACCGGCATGGATCCGGCGCAGCAACGCATGATGAACATCATGATGCCGCTGATGATGGGTTTCATCTTCTTCAATCTGGCAGCGGGATTGAACCTGTATTATGCGGAGAGCAATCTGATTATGATTGCGCAACAGGCCATCATGAACCGCACCAGCCTGGGGAAAGAGATGCGCGAGCTGGCCGAAAAACGAGCGAGGAAGAAAGAGAAAAAAGACAAGTGAGGCTGTCAGCCGTCGGCTCTCAGCTTTCAGCGCACGGTGCTTGCTGAGAGCTGAGAGCCGAAAGCCGACAACGTTTTTGATATGCCCATTCCCGACAAAATTGCTGCCGCCAAGAGAATCGATGAACTGCTGCGCAGCGTCGTGACTCTGGGCGGATTGCATCTCAAATACCGCATCACGGTCGATCCGCCGCTGCCCGAGGAACGCGAGTGGGAGCGGCCGGAAATCCTGGTGGAACTTTCCGGGCCCGATTCAGTTCTGCTGCTGCAGCGCGGCGGCGAACTGCTGCGCGCCCTCGAGCTGCTGGCCATTGAGATATTGCGGCTGCCCGGCAACGAGCACGAGAAAATCAGCTTCGATTGCATGAACCATCGCGCCATGCGGCTGGAAGAACTGCGCGCTGCGGCAAATGTGGCCGCCGAACGCGTCCGCAAGAGCGGGGCGCCGTATCAGTTCGCGCCCATGTCGTCGCGTGAGCGGCGCATTGTGCATCTTGCTCTGCGCGATCACCACGACCTCCGTACCGAAAGCCAGGGCGAAGGGCCGCGGCGCTGCCTGGTTGTGTATCCCAAGGACTATCGGCCTGCCGCCAAGCCCGCCCCCAAGACCGTCCCGTAGGTGCCATTATCATTCCGAGCGAAGCGAGGCATCCCTATGGCCGGGAGAATGCAAGGGATGAGCGCGGACGACCTCGCCGCCATAGGGATGCTTCCCCTTCGGCTATCGCTCAGGGAAGCATGACAACCGGTGGGAGCTACGCGCTCCGCGACCGCCTCTACTTGAAACTTCCCGCTCAAGCCCTGAAACTGAAGCTGTGAACCTCGACGACACCATCGTTGCCATCTCGACTCCGCCCGGCCGCGGCGGAATTGGGGTGGTGCGCTTGTCCGGTCCCGAAGCCCGCGAGATCGCGCTGCCCATGCTCCGCCTGAAGCTTGACCTTGAGCCGGGCCGCGCTGTCTTCGGCGAACTGATGGAGCCGTGTGGCGCGGGCACCCCTTCGCCATTCGGCTCAGGGCAGGCTCCCGCCCGCGAGGAAGGCGGTCCCGCGGATAAGCCTTCCGGAAGCCCGGCTGAAGACGATGCTGATTCAACGCGGCCGAGGGCGGCCGCGCCACACGATCAGCGTATCGACGAAATCGTCGTCACCTACTTCGCCAAGCCGCACTCCTATACCACGGACGACATCGTCGAGATTTCCGCTCATGGATCGCCGGTCGTCCTGCGCCATATAGTCGAGCTGGCTGTCGCCCGAGGCGCGCGCATCGCCGAACCCGGCGAATTCACCATGCGGGCATTTCTTAACGGCCGCATAGATCTCGCCCAGGCGGAGGCCGTTCGCGACCTGATTGACTCGCAGACCCTGTACCAGGCAAAGGTGGCAGCCCAGCAACTCGGGGGCGCGCTTTCGCGCCGTTTGCAGCCGCTCAAGCAAAAGCTGGTCGAGCTGATCGCCGTCCTGGAAGCCGGAATCGACTTTGCGGAAGACGACGTTTCCGTGCTTCCCGCCGAACGGATTCTGGAATGCATTGCGGCCATCCGCCCGCCGCTGGAAGGGCTCGCCGCTTCGTTTGCCTACGGCAAGATCGTGCATGAAGGCTTCACGCTGGCGATCGTCGGCCGGCCAAATGTAGGGAAGTCGAGCCTGTTCAACCGGCTGGTCGAGCGCGATCGCGCCATCGTGACGGCGACGCCGGGAACCACGCGCGATCTAGTCAGCGAAACGGTGGCGATCGGCGGAATTCCGGTCAGGCTGGTAGATACCGCTGGCATCCGGCGCTCGCTCGACGAAGCGGAAAGCATCGGCGTTCGCAAGTCGATGGAAGCCTTGGCGGATGCGGACCTGGTTTTGATCGTGCTTGATGTTTCACAGCCGGTCACGGCTGAGGATGTGGACTTATTGGGCGAAGCGAAGGGAAGGCCCAGCATTGTGGTCGAGAACAAGTGCGATCTAGTCGCTGCCGCTGGCTACGTAAGGATTGACGCGAATGAGCCCATACCCCGCCTGCGCACCTCCGCCCTCACCGGCGACGGAATCGCCGAACTGAAGACTGAAATTCTGCGCCACATCGGCGGAGATGCTGGAGCACAACCGGAAGGCGGTTTTCTCACCAACCTACGGCATGAGGAAAGGGTGAAAGAAGCCATCGCGGCCCTGGATGCGGCCAGTATTGCGGTGGAGAAGAACATTCCCCACGAAATGGTGCTGATGGATTTGTATCAGTCACTGCGCGCCCTGGATGAAATTACCGGAGCGACCACCACTGACGACATTCTGAACCTGATCTTCAGCACATTTTGTATTGGAAAGTGAAGGCCGGTCCGCGGCGGTTCGAATCCTGCGACGTCATGTGCAAGATCTTGCGCATTGACGGACAGCGCGGTGCTAAGGGACAATGCGAACATCAGAAGCGCAAGCAGGGTTCTGCTTTTGCGCGTTCTTAATCCCGATGAGGCTCCCCATGCGAGGCGCACGCCCGGTGCTCTATCTTGTTCTTACTCTCAGCCGTCTCTACGCTGGGCTTTGCCTCGAACGGGCATGGCGGGAGCTTATCGAGTTTGCCGCCGGCCGCACAGGCTAGCATTTCAGCCGCTCTCGGACGAGACGGTCACGAGTATCAGATTCACGCCGTCGATGGCGGCTTTGGCGCAGAGAACTCGCGGCAGCAGTTGACGGCACGCTTCACTTCGGAGGGCGTCGACGTGAGCAGCGGAAGTGCGCATTGGCGAATGAGCTTGCGCGGTTGTGGCTACGGGCATCCCTTGAAAGCGGCCACTCCCCAGGCGAGTGCGAATCGGGTCGAATATCGGCGCGGCTGGTGCGTGGAGTGGTACGTAAACGGGCCGCTCGGGCTGGAGCAAGGTTTTACGGTGAGTCAAGGCCCGGCCCGGGCCAACGGTCAGTCGCTCACCGTGGCGATGGATGTCTCTGGGAACGTCACACGGGCGAGCGACGGCCCGCAGGAACTGACGCTTCGATCCGGTGACGGGAAACCCGTCCTGCGCTATCGCGGCTTGACGGCCTATGACGCGAGAGGGCAGCGACTGCCCGCGTGGGAGGAACTTCGCGGCAGGCAGTTGCTGCTGAAGGTAAACGATGCCGCTGCGCACTATCCTGTGGTGATTGATCCCTGGCTGCAACTGGCTGAATTGACCGCGTCCGACGGACAGGCTGGCGACTTGTTCGGCTACTCGGTTTCTAAGAGCGATGGCACGGTGGTGATTGGAGCGCCTGCCGCCACGATCGGCTCCAACTCCCGCCAAGGCGCGGTTTACGTGTTTGTTGAGGGGGCAAACGGCTGGTCAAACATGACCCAGACCGCCAAACTCACCGCCTCGGATGGCCAAGCCGGCGACCTGTTTGGCATTTCATCCTATGTCTGCCACAACGTCGTGGTGGTGGGGATGGCGCCAAGCTCCCGCGGCAGCAAAGCGTATGTGTTCGTTGAACCCGCCGGGGGATGGCAAGATATGACCGAGACCGCTCAGTTGACTGCGTCAGACGGCGTGCCCGGCGATCA
>Ga0187784_10002481_pt1 | contig 14792 bp, 15 predicted proteins | sample 1015_SJ02_MP15_2_FD_132964 | JGI IMG/M metagenome (GOLD analysis project Ga0187784, IMG submission 132964) | Tropical peat soil microbial communities from peatlands in Department of Meta, Colombia - 1015_SJ02_MP15_20_MG | ecosystem: Environmental > Terrestrial > Soil > Wetlands > Peat | place...
AATGAGCGCAGCAGGGCTGAAGCCCCACGCTGATTTGGCGGCATTTGCGGCCCGGGACCCAGAGGGTACCCCGCCGTGCCCTTGTTACAAAGCCCGTTCCGATTGAGTTTTTCAGCAGCCTGTAAAGCCCGGGCGGGTATTGCGCCATTTGCGGCACGAGTGAACTCGTGCCCTGTTACAAGGCCTCGACCGGGATACGGCAACCCGAGTCCTGCCCTAATGGCCAAATCCTAACTTCATCGACTCGCTTTCTCGCTCCCTTGCTCCCTCGCGCCCTTGTTCCCTCGCTCCCCGTTTTCCGCTACCATAGATGCGCTATGGCCTTTCCAATGAGAACCTGTGTTGTCTGCGGCGAGGGATTCGAATTGAAGCCCGACAAGCCCGGCTTCGCGAATCGCTGCCCCCCGTGCAGCGAACCCGAAATCGCCGAGCCCGAAGAACGCCGACCCATGGATGCAGCCGAGCGCCGCGTCGAGATGGCAGTCAGCGCCGCCCGCCGCCGCGCCATCCGCGACCTGCTCTACCGCAAGGACAACTGAAGCTCACTCTACGGGTCCGTCAGTCACTCAGCCTAGAGCAAAACTACACTTGGTGTATTCCAGCCGGGGCTAAAGCGCTGCGAGTTCGTGGGCGATTTTTCGGCCCGGGGCCCAGAGGGTACCCCGTCGTGCCCTTGTTACAAAGCTTCTACCGGGAACCAGCAACTCTGGTTTTGTTCTTGTCGCTGGCGTGCGGTAACAGAAGTTCGCACCAAAAATAACCTGTCATCCTGAGCGACGTTTGGCCCGAATTCGGGCCAAACGGAGTCGAAAGCCTGCCCTGAGCGGAGATCGCGAATGCGATCGAAGTCGAATGGGGATCTGCGGTTGTTTTTCAACGAACCTGGGATTCACCGCACTAGCCCTAGCACTCCGCCCTTCACGGCGCAATCTTCGCGTCCGCCGGCAGCAACGCGTTGGCCGCTATCTCCTTTTGCACCTTTGCGGCCTTGAGGATATCCAGCAAGTGGTTCCAGAATGCCGACCCGCCCGCAACCAAAACGCCGGACAGAATCCAGCTTGCCCAGTCTCGAAGGTTCCCCCATTTGTAGGCGGCGAACCCCGGAACGTTAACCGGATTCTGCCCGCTCAGCGCCACGACAAATATGCCGCTCACGACCGCGAGCGCTTGCGTGGCGGCGCTGGACCCTGCCGAGTTCAGCTTGTTCAGCCAGGAACCGAGCCACTGTTTGGCGGTTTCCGTCACGCGCTCGGCGGCTACGCTCAGCGCCACCATGGCGATCACAAACGCGGTCAACGCGTCCATCGGACTCGCCGCCGCCGAACTTGCAGTTTGAAGGATCATAGTGCCTCCTCGGCGCCGCGCTAATCCAGGCACTTCCGTTCATTGTGCGATCGAAGCGTGGAGAACCGAAACCTGCGGAATCGACTCACTGCGGCGCGCGCCCCAAAGCTTATCAAATCCGCCGGCCTGCACAAGTGCCTTAACGGTTATTGGCGAAGAAGTCATTCCGCACGCTTGCGAATTCCTTTGCCGTAAAAACAGCGATTTCGGAACACTCGGGAGGGAAGCCCGAGTCGAAGTTACTAGAGCGCGTTTCAAAAATAGGCTTTGAAAGGGCACGGCTTCAGCCGTGCCGTAAGTCACAAAAGGAGCGTGGGCTTCAGCCCCTGAGGGACGTTTTTCAAAAGTGACCCCCTACCCCCGGCCAGGAAGTGTCGAGCGATATATTATAATGACCCTTCCGCCTAAGAGTGTGTATGGGGCTCTCGCGAGATCGGACGCAGGAGACGGGTCTTCCTGAATGAATGGCCAAGCGACGCTTTTAATTGCTATTTTTGTACCGGTTTTGGGTTCGTTCCTGCTGCCTGCGATTGGCCGGATCTCCAAGTGGCTGCGAAATCTCGTGGCGCTTCTCCTGGTGGCGACCCCGCTTGCGCTCGCTTTGAAGATGTTCCCCGGCGTGCTAGCCGGCAACATTCCCAAGGTGTTCGTGCCGCTGCCGCTGGGCCTGAACTTCGCTCTGACGGGCGATTCGCTGGCTGTTTTCATGGCTATCGTTTCGTCGCTTGTGGGCAGCGTGATCGTCCTGTACTCGTGGGATTACATCAACCACTATGAGAACCAGAACGAGTACTACTTCATGGTCGTGCTCTTCCTGGGGGCGATGATTGGCATCATCTATGCTGCGAGCCTGGTTTACCTCTTCGTCTTTTGGGAGATAACCGCCCTGGCTTCCTGGCGGCTGATCGGGTTTTTGCGCACAAAAGAGGTCGTATTGAAGGCCGACAAGGCGTTCTTGGTTACAGTCTTCGGCGCGCTCGTGATGCTGGTGGGCTTCGTCCTTCTCTATGGGCAAACCGGCACCTTCGACCTTGCAGCCATGAAGACGGCGCTGGCGGGGAGCCCGCTGTCGAACTTGGCTGTGATCTGTATTCTGTGCGGCATATTCGCCAAGTCGGCGACCTTGCCGCTGCACACCTGGCTGCCGGATGCAGGTGTTGCACCGTCGCCCGTCACCGCCCTCCTGCACGCGGCGGTGCTGGTCAAGATCGGCGTCTACGTCTACGCCCGTCTGTTTGTCGCTACCTTCACGGTTTCAGAGCAGTGGCATACCATCGTTCCCGTCGTGGCCGCCGCCAGCGCACTGCTCTCAGCCGGCGCCGCGTTGATCGATACAGATCTCAAGAGAATCATCGCCTTTTCCACGATCAGTCAAATCGGCTTCATTTTCTTGGGGCTGTCGGTGGGCGGCGCCGTCGGCCTTGCCGGGGGTCTACTCTATATCTTGATGCACGGCCTGGCCAAGGGCGGATTGTTCCTTTGCGCCGGTATCGTCGAACAGAACACGCACACCAAAGACATCCGGAAGCTCGGCGGGCTGATCCGGACGATGCCGGTGACGGCAATTGCCTTTCTTCTCTGCGCCTTCGCAGTCATGGGTCTTCCCCCGTTCGGCGGGTTTTTCAGCAAGTATTTGGTCATCACCGGCGCCCTTACCGCCGGCAAGTTCTGGATCGCCCTTACCTTTGTCGTCGGCGCCTTTCTGACCCTGATCTATCTGCTGCGCGTCTTCTCCATGGTCTTCCTTGGGGAGGCGCAGATTCCCAACAAGGAGGGGTCGCCGCTGATGATGTTCAGTGTTTCCACGTTAGCCATACTTTCTCTCGCCAGCGGCATCTTTATCAGCTTTATCGCCAACCCGGTGCGATTGACGGCCCAGCAGATGCTCGGAGGCATTCGGTGACAGCCAACGCCCTCTTTGCTTTGATCGTCATTCCCGCCGTAGCGGGGGTGATTACGCTGGCCATGCCTGCAGCGTGGAGGCGTTCGCAGACCGCCGTCGGCCTGATCGTAACCTTGGCGACCCTTGTTCTGGCGATCTTGCTCTTCCCGAAGCAGATGTCCTTTTCGGCGCCGTGGGCCGGAGGTTTCGGTTTTGCCTTTGCGCTTCGTTTGTATCAGTTCAGCGGGTTTATTCTCCTGGCGGTCGCCGGCTTCTCCGTCCTAGTGGCTCTGTATTCCGCCGCGTTCATGGCCGGCAAGAACCTGAGCAACCAGTTCTGGTCCTACCTGTTGTTGTCGTTGGCGCTGACCAACGGCGCCGTTCTTGCCGGCAACTTAGCGCTCCTGCTTTTTTTCTGGGAAGGTTTGCTTTTGACCACCTTCGGCATGATTTTTATCGGGCATCCGGGCGCTTACAAGACGGCAATCAAGGCTCTGATTATCACCGGCGTTACCGACCTCTGCTTGATGTTCGGAATCGGCCTTGTGTATTACCTGACAGGCACTTTGACCATGTCCGCGATTTCGCTGCCTGTCGACGGGCTGGGAGCCGTTGCCTTTGTTTTTCTGATGATCGGGGCGGTATCCAAGGCGGGCGCGATGCCCTTTCATAGCTGGATCCCCGATGCGGCGGTGGATGCGCCGCTTCCTTTCATGGCGTACCTGCCCGCGGCTCTGGAGAAGCTGCTCGGCATCTATCTCCTGGCCCGGCTTACCCTGGATCTGTTCCGCCTGACGGAGTCGTCGTGGGTCAGTACGATGCTCATGATCCTGGGGTCGGCGACCATCCTGCTCGCCGTTGCCATGGCGCTGATTCAAGAGGACTATAAGCGGCTGCTTTCGTATCACGCGATCAGCCAGGTCGGCTACATGATCCTGGGTATCGGCACGGCCGTGCCCATCGGCATCGTAGGCGGCCTCTTCCACATGATGAACCATGCCATGTACAAGAGCTGCCTATTCCTCTCGGGCGGGTCGGTGGAAAAGCAGGCGGGCGCGACCGATCTGAGGAAGCTGGGCGGACTGGGCAGGAAGATGCCGATTACGGCGGCCTGTTTCGTGGTTGCCGCCGCCGCCATCTCGGGCGTTCCGCCGCTCAACGGGTTTTTCTCCAAAGAGTTGGTCTACGACGGGGCGCTGCATCGCCACTGGATCTATTACGCCGCCGCTCTCCTGGGGTCGTTTTTGACCGCAGCCTCGTTTCTCAAGCTGGGCCATGCCGCCTATTTCGGCAGCGTGAGCGAAGACCGTAAGGACGTCAAGGAAGCCCCCGCCGCCATGCTTGTGCCCATGATGACGATCGCAGCCTTCTGCGTGCTGTTCGGCGTCTATAACCCGCTGCCGCTGCGGCACTTGATTCAGCCGATTCTGGGCGCGCGAATGGCGGGCCAGGATTTCTCCGGCTTTCCGCACAGCATGGTTCTTGTCGGCTTGACGTTGCTTTGCTTAGGAGCCGCGGTTCTCAACCATCTCTGGGGCGTTCGGCGCACGGGTCAAGGCATCGGCGCCGTCGAGCACATTCACCGCGCGCCGCTTCTTTCCCAGATTTACGACTTGGCGGAGCGGCGCTTCTTCGATCCGTACGACATCGGCCTGAAAGCAGTGCAGGCGTACGCGAAGATCGCTTTTGCCATCGATCGCGGCTTCGACTGGCTGTACGATGTCTTTACTGTTAAGGTAACCTATGCCTTCACCGACGGGATTCGTAAGGCGCATAACGGCAGATACCCGACTTACGTAGTCTGGTCGTTGATCGGCGTTGTCGCCATCGTGGTCGTCGTACTGAATGGCATTCACTAGTTGATTTCGTTTCGGGTTCGTGGGTAGCAAACGATGAGCCGGAAAATCATGTATGCACCGACTCGAGGAAACTGAAAGGGAAAAGGCTTGTCTTCATTACTGATCTTGGTCCCCTTGGGCGGCATTCTCCTCCTGAATCTGCCCTTCCGCCGATTGAAACAGCTGGCCTTCCCGTTCGCCCTGGCCTTGGCCGTGGCGCAGGGTGGGCTTGCCTTGTTCGTGCCGGCGGATCTGTGGAACCGCGCAGTGGTTCGCCTGGGCGGCCTCGGGGAGTTCCGTCTGACAGTGGACCGCCTCAGCATCGTCCTGCTGCTGTCCATCGCCGTGGTGTTCTTTTCCGCCTTGCTCGTCGGCCGGGCTACGATTGCGGACGGCTCGAAGCGATTCGAGTTCATCAATCTGCTCGTTCTCACCGTGGTTGGCATGAATGGCATCGTGATGGTGCGGGATCTCTTCTCGCTCTACGTCTTTCTCGAGGTGGCCGCCATCGCTTCCTTTGTTCTCGTTTGCCTAAACCGGGACCGGGATGCATTGGAAGGCGGCTTCAAGTATCTGATTCTTTCGGCAGTCGCGACCGTCGTGATGCTGACGGCCATTGGGCTGCTGCTGATGACAACCGGGGACACCTCCTTTTCGGGGGTTGCCGCCGCGCTGCGCGCCCACTCGAACTACCTGAGCACCCTCGCCATTGCCGCGTTCGTGGCCGGGTTGAGCATCAAGGGCGGTCTGGTGCCCTTCCACGGTTGGCTCCCCGACGCGTATACCGCGGCCCCCGCTGGCGTTTCGGTTCTTCTTGCCGGTATCGTGACGAAAACCACCGGCATCTATACCGTCATTCGCCTGATTACGGCAATTTTCGGCTTCACTCCACAGGTGAAAGCGGTGCTGCTTTCGATTGGCGCGATTTCGATTGTGGTGGGGGCGCTGGCCGCCCTCGGCCAGAAGGATTTCAAGCGCATGCTGGCTTACTCCAGCATCAGTCAGATGGGGTATATCATTCTGAGCCTCGGAACGGGAACCGCACTGGGCCTCGCCGGAGCCGTGTTTCACCTGTTCAATCACGCTATCTTTAAGAGCCAGCTCTTCGTGAACGCGGCCGCGGTGGAAAAGCAAACCGGGACGCGGGACATGGATGTCATGGGCGGCTTGTCCGCCAGAATGCCGGTGACCGGCGCCACCTCGGTCGTGGCGTTTCTTTCCACGGCGGGTATTCCGCCGCTTTCGGGCTTCTGGAGCAAGCTGATTATTATCGTTGCCGTCTGGGTGTCGGGCTATCACCTGCTGGCCGTGCTCGCCGTGCTGGCGAGTCTGATTACCTGTGCGTATTTTCTTTCCATGCAGCGGCGGGTGTTCTTTGGCCCGCTCGCGGAAGAGTTCAAAAACATCCGGGAAGCGCAACTGGGAATCCTCTTTCCGGCGGTGATCCTGGCGCTGGTCAGCATCGGCGTCGGCGTGTTTTTCCCTTACGTCCTGAACTCTCTGATACTGCCGATCAAGAGTGTTGTGGGCTGATGCGGCCAATCGAGAAAGAGGTTTTTGCCTTGACCATCGATCTCCTGCTTCTGATCGCCATGACCATTGCGGCTGTGTGGAGCGTCCTGAAGAAGGACTTGGTAAAGGCGGCGATTGCCCTAGCAGGCACCAGCATCATCCTGACCATTCTCATGTTCCGCCTGGCGTCGCCGCTGGCGGCCGTCTTTGAGCTTTCGGTGTGCGCCGGCCTTATCACCGTGATCCTCATGAGCACGATCAGCCTGACGAAACCGCCGGAAGGCCGACAAAAAGAGGAACAATCGGAAGGCCGCGTTCAGCGCTTCGCGCTCCTCCCGCTCCTGGCTGTCGCCGCCGCAGTTTTAACCTTTGCCGTTCTTCCGTTCAACTTTGCCCTGCCGCAAGCGGTTGCGTCAGGCGATGTCCGAACAGTTCTTTGGGATCAGCGGCAGCTTGATCTGCTCGGGCAGATTGCAGCGATTATCGCGGGTGTCTTCGGCGTCTCTTTGTTGTTCAAGGAGAAGCTGAAGAGTGCTGGGCGGACGGGCGCCTCGTGGCGGCGCGCCGGCGTCTCGTCCACTATGGCTGCCGGGGACGACCCCAGCAGCGATGGCGGAGCCAGCTCTCGCGCCCGGGCCCTAAAGGAGGACACGGGCTCTGAAGGTTCAAATGAAGGTGTCGGGCTTCAGCCCGGCGGTAGTGGCGTTCGCAACAATGCGGGCTCTAGCCCGAGTGGCGAGACGATCAGGAGTTCCCGATGAGCGAAAGTACGGCACACTGGATCAGGGTCATGGTGGTCTTTATTCCGCTGTTCTTCATAACCGGGCTCTATTGCGTCATTACGACCCGTAACCTGATTCGCACCTTGATTGGACTTCAAGTCCTCTCCAAAGCGGTTACGTTGCTTTTCGTGGTTGCAGGGTATCTCACCGGGCAAACGGCGTTCTCCCAGGCTTGCGTGATCACCCTAATCTTGCTAGAGGCCGTGGTTCTCGCCGTGGCCAGCGGAATCATCATCAATGCGTACTGGCACACGGATTCTCTCGACACGCGAAACCTCGAAAACTTGAAGGGATAGGACATGAACAATTGGCTACTTTTACCCCCGATCGCCTTCTGCCTGCTGCTGGCGGTCACGGCCGTGTTGGGGGTGTTGTTCCGGCGGCTCGCCCCCCGTGGCGCCGACTCGGCGGGCAAGACCAAGGCTTACGCTTGCGGAGAAGACGTCGTAACCGATCGGGTACAGCCCAGCTACAGCCAGTTTTTTCCTTTTGCTTTCTTCTTCACCATCATGCATGTGGTGGCGCTGATGTTGGCCACGGTTCCGGCAGGGGGGTTGAAGAACTTCATCGGCATTGCCGTCCTATATTTGCTGGCGGCGTTGTCGGGACTGTCTATCTTGTTCAGGGAGAAGATCGAAAGTGATCTGGCGGCGCTTTTTCGCCGCTAAGCACTGGAGGCTCTGGGCGGAAACTGCCAAGGAGCCGGAGGGTGTTCAGCTTCCCGCTGTGATGTACATCACGTGTGCACGTGATTATTCTCGCGGCAGCAGCAACCTAGCGTAGGACAACAATAGCGATAGAAGGGTTGGAGCGGGTATGGGACTTGCGCAGAGAGTCGTTACGTGGGCCAGAACTAAGTCTCCATGGGTCATTCACTTCAATACCGGCTCCTGCAACGCCTGCGATATCGAAATCGTCGACGCGCTGACGCCGCGCTACGATTTAGAGCGTTTTGGCGTTCTCTTGAAAGGCACGCCCCGCCATGCGGACGTGCTGCTTTGCTCCGGGCCTGTAACGAAACAAATCAAAGATCGTCTCGTCCGCATCTATGAACAGATGCCGGAACCGAAGTTCGTGGTCGCGGTGGGTACCTGCGCCTGTTCTGGCGGTGTCTTCAACGGTTGCTACAACATGCTCGATGGCGGGATTGATCAGATTATCCCTGTTTCGGCGTACATCCCGGGATGTCCCGCCACTCCGGAGGCGATTATCGACGGCGTAGTCAAACTTCTGAGCAGTCTCGAACAGAAAGAGGAAGAGGTGGAAGCGGCAACGGCTTGAAGCGGCCGTTTGCTACGACAGCCTCACGGCAGGTCTGGTTTTGAGGACGGGATGGGGTGGAAGCGATACCCCGCAGGCGAAAGAGAAAATCATGAGCAACGAAGAGGAAATCCAGCAACAGCTCATACGGCAGTTTCCCGCCACGGAAGGAAAGTTCCGTATTCAAAGAGCGCGGCGCATTTGGGTCGAAGTGCCCGCAGACATGTTGCTCCAATTCATCCAGTACGCCAAGGACGAATTGAAGTTTATTGAGTTCTGCATCATCACGGGGCTGGATGAAGGCGAAAATCTTGGGGTTCTGTATCACGTGGCGCAGAGCTATACCGGCATCATGCTCAATATCAAGATCAGCGTCCCGAAAACAAACCCGGTAGTTCCCACCATCACGCATCTGTTTCCTGCCGCCGATCTGCCCGAAAGGGAAATTGAGGACCTATTTGGTGCGAAGGTCGACGGTCTGGCGCCGGGGCGGCGTTATCCCCTTCCGGATAATTGGCCCCAGGATGAACATCCTTTGCTCAAAGACTGGAAACCGAAAGCAACGGCTGCAAGCACGGAGGCACAAAATGGGTGAGGTAACGGTTCCGATCGGGCCACAGCACCCGGCGCTCAAAGAGCCGGAGAGTTTCGACATAACCCTTGAAGGCGAGCGGGTGGTGCGCATGGTTGCCAAGATGGGATACAACCATCGCGGCATCGAGAAGGCTTGCGAGCAGCGGACCTACATTCAGTGTCTTTATCTGATCGAACGCATCTGTGGCATCTGTTCGCACTCTCATTCGACGGCCTTCGTGCAGTGCGTCGAGGAGGTGGCAGGACTGCAGGTGCCCAAGCGCGCCGTCTATATCCGCACCCTGATCGGCGAACTGGAGCGCATTCACAGCCATCTGCTGTGGCTCGGAGTGGCTGGGCACGAGATCGGCTTTGACACGCTGTTGATGTACACCTGGCGGGACCGGGAAACCGTGCTGGACTTGCTGGCGATGCTGACCGGCAACAGAGTCAACTACGGCATCAACACCATCGGCGGGGTGCGGCGTGACGTCACGGCGGAGCAGGTGGCGGAGATTCGTAAGGGCGTGGCCCTGCTGGAGGAACGGACCAAGTACTACCAGCAGGTGGCCATCGAGGAAGCGACGCTGGCGAAGCGGCTTGGGGGCGTCGGCTCGCTGTCGCATGAGGACGCGGTGAGGCTAGGCGCCATCGGGCCAACGGGCCGGGCGTCCCAGGTGGACCGGGACGTGCGGCGCGACGATCCCTACGCAGCCTATGGGGAGATGAGTTTTCAAGTGGTGACGGACACGCACTGCGACGTGTACGGCCGGACGCTGGTGCGGGTAGGCGAGTTGATCGAATCGTGCAAGATCATCCGCCAAGTGCTGGACAATCTTCCGCAGGGACCAATCACAGTCAGGGCGCCGCGCAGGATTCCTGTGGGCGAGGCAGTGATTCGCTACGAGGCGCCGCGAGGGGAAGACGTGCATTATCTGCGGGGCAACGGCACCGATAAGCCAGAGCGAATGAAGGTGCGCGCGCCTACACTGGCCAACGTGCAGGCGGTGGCCAAGATGTTGGAGGGCAACTATCTGGCCGACGTACCGCTTGTAATCGCGGCCATCGATCCGTGCTTTTCCTGCACCGATCGCATGATCGTCGCTCGGGATGCCGGTGGCCGGAAGACAGGCGTGATGGATTGGAAATCACTGCGCGACTATAGCGTCGATTGGTACAAGAAGAACCGAGGGCTGGATTGCAGCCGGATCAAACTGCGGGCGTAAGCGGAGGGGCCTTGGCCCTTTTCGTACTTAGGACGAGGTGAACGAGGCGTTATGGGATGGGCATTGTCCAACATCTTCCTGTTTCCAGGGTTGTTGTTCCTGGCCTGTTTCGGCCTGCTCGCTGAATTCGTCGACCGCAAGCTGTACGCGCGGTTGCAGAACCGTGTTGGCCCGCCCTGGTATCAGCCCGAGGCCGACTTTATCAAGCTGCTGGCCAAGGAAGACATTATCCCTGCGGAAGCCGATCACAGGATGTTCAAGATCCTTCCCATCGTGGCGCTGGTCTCCGTTGTTACCGCTTTCCTGTACATTCCGCTCTGGAGCTCGCGCGCCCTGTTCTCCTTCGACGGCGACATCATCGTGGTTATTTATCTCTTGACGCTGCCCACGTTGACCTTCTTCCTCGCCGGCTGGTATTCGACCTCGCTGTTTGCGGCCGTGGGAGCAGTGAGGGCGCTCACCCAGTTGTTCGCGTACGAGGTACCCTTTCTGGTCGGGCTCCTCTCGCCGGCGATCGTTGCCGGTACTTGGTCGCTCAGCGGAATGGCGGAGTTTTACCGCATCCATCCCCTGTACTGGACCGCGAATCTCCTGGGCTTTGGGGTCTGCCTGATCGCGCTGCAAGGAAAGCTGGAGAAAGTCCCCTTCGATATTCCTGAGGCCGAGACCGAGATTGTAGGAGGAACGCTTACCGAATATAGTGGGCGGTTGTTGGCCTTCTTTCGCATGGCGATCGACATGGAACTCGTAGTCGGTTCCGCCCTGCTCTCGGCTGTGTTTCTCCCCTTTGGCCTGGGACTTCCGGCAGCTCTCGGCTTTGTTCTTTTTGTGGTCAAGGTTTCGTTGATTGTAGTTCTGCTGGCGATCCTTCGCGCCGTGGTGGCGCGCCTGCGCATCGACCAAATGGTGGAGTTCTGCTGGAAATACCTGGCGCCCGCGGCGCTGCTGCAGCTAGCGATCGACTTGGCCATCAAAGGAGTGCTGTTGCGATGAAGAAGCCCGGGGCTATGCTTGGCGAAGTTCTCTCGCACGTCTTAAAGAAGCCTGCGACCACGCGCTATCCGTTCGTGACGGCGCGGATGCCCGTAAATTTCCGGGGGAAGCTCGTATCCTACGATTCGAAATGCACCGGCTGCAAGCTCTGCATGATGGACTGCCCCGCCCATGCCATTACCATTACCAAGGTCGCGGAGAAGCAATTCGAGGTCACTATTGACCTCGATAAGTGCATTTATTGCGCCCAGTGCGTGGATTCCTGCAACCGGAAGGCGCTTCAAGTCACCCAGGAATTCGAGCTTGCCTCGCTCGACCGCTCGAGCCTGAGGGTGCGGATCGATGCAGAGCCCAAGCCGATCGCCGAAGCGGAGCCGGTGGTCGAAGCCAAGCCGGCGGCAGATGGCGCCAGCGCCGAGACTGCTGCGGGAGCGAGTTGAGGGTAGCTGAAGGAAGAGGGTTTCCAAATGCGGCTTGGTTTAAAGGCGCTGCTGCGGGAGAATCTCGACGGCGCCAGGCGAGTGGCCGTTTTGGGAGCCGGTTCGGAGCTCCGGGGAGATGATCGCGCAGGTCTGCTCGTCGCGCACAAATTGCGCAACAAGTGCAAGAGGAATGGAGCTTGCCCCCAAATTGAACTCTTTTATGGCGCAACGGCGCCGGAGAACCTCACGGGAGAAATAAAGAACTACCGGCCTTCCCATCTGATTCTCGTCGATGCGGCAGATGTCGGGAAAGAGCCCGGCGCCATCCAGGTGATCGCCCCCGAAGCAATTGTAGATGCCTCGTTTTCGACGCACAGAATGCCTCTGAAGGTCGTCGTCGATTACCTGCGCGAGTCGATCGGCTGCAAGGTGTTGATCATCGGGATTCAGCCGAAGACCGTGGAATACGACACGCCCGTCTCCCTGGAAGTGAAATCCTCGGTGCGCCAGTTGGTGACGGCCATCGAAGCGATTGTGCGGCAGATAGCCCCCTCCTTGGATCGAAGAATGTAGAACAGGCTGCGAGATACTTCGTTCTGTGCTCACACGTTGGCCGGGAAGGAACCGCGCGCATCGTTTATTGTGGACAGCGTTGCCTGGAACATTGAAGCGGAGCAACCGTCCATACCGCGCCCAATCCTGTCAGGAGAATCGAATATGGGCTCTTTTTTCCGGTCGCAGTTCAGAACTGCGTCCATTGCCGCAGCGTTTTTCCTGGCCATCGCACAACGCTACGCGTCGTCGCAAGCCGAAGGTTCTGCCCCGGCACCGGTCACGGCTGCCGCGTCCGGCCGCGCGCCTGCCACGCCAACGGCCGCGCCGCCCTCGGCGGCCTATTCCCAACTGCAGCGCCGGCTCGCGCGTGGATGGAACACATGGGATGTGAACAGCGTGACCAGGCACGTGCTCCTGCCGGAAGGGCTGGCGATTGCCGTCGGCCTCAAGCACAACACGACGGAGTGGGGCGATCGCTTCCTCGGCGAGGCGCTCATCGGGCGGCTCGATCCCGGAGCCGAGCAGGTGACGCCCGGCCCTCATTCCTGGGATGGAGGCTACACCGATCTGCGCATCGGTTGGCAAGGCCACAACTGGCGCATCCAGAGCGCTCATGCAGGACCCGATCTGGTGCTGCTGGCCACGCCGCTCGACGCAACGGCGAGCTCTAAGGTCCCGCCCACGATTGTCTTCTCGGTCAACTTCCTCTGGAACCTGCCCGGAGTTGCGGCGCGTCATGGAGCAGCGGTGGAGACGCAGGCCCCCTTTGGCGGCGCGATTCCCGTCTACTGCACCTGCACGCAGTCCGGGGGCAAGGAAGCCGGCGCCTCCGCCGACATTCCCATTGCCGGGCCCAATTTTGCGGCGACGTTCGATGTGCCCGTGGGAGTGAGCACGGGACGGCCCCGCACCCTGGCCCAGATCGAGGCCGTGATCGAGCGCCAGCAGCAGGCGTATGAGAAGTCGATTGCCGCGGCAGGCGCGAAAGCACCGATTCTCGACGCCATCGAGACCACGCTGGGATGGGACACGATCTACGAGCCCGGCGGCCATCGCGTCATCTCGCCGGTGAGCCGCGTGTGGTGCCTCAACTGGGGCGGCTATGTGCTCTTCGACTGGGACACGTTCTTCGCCGCTGCCATGGCCTCGATCGGCGATCGCGATCTGGCTTACGCCAACGCCATCGAGATTCTCCGCGAAGCCACGCCGCAGGGATTCGTCCCCAATTACGCAAGGGCCGGCGGATGGAAGAGCTTCGACCGCTCCGAGCCGCCGGTAGGGGCGATCACGGCGCTGGGCCTCTACAAGCACTTCCACGACCGGTGGTTTCTCGAGGAGGCGTTCCAGCCATTGCTCGGTTGGAATCGCTGGTGGGACGAGCACCGCGCGGTCAAGGGGTACCTCGCGTGGGGCAGCGACGCCGCCACGAATCCCCAGAATCCCGGCGACAACTCCCGCGGAACGCGGCAGGGTGCGATCTACGAGTCCGGCCTCGATAACAGCCCGATGTACGACGGCGCCGTTTACGACGACAAAACGCACCTGCTCGCGGTGGCCGACGTCGGCCTGATGAGCCTGTACATCGCCGATTGCGACGCGCTGGCAGAAATTGCCGACGTGTTGCGCCAGACGGCCGAGGCTGCGGAGTTGCGCGGCCGCGCGGCGCGATACCGTGCCAGTCTGGCCACGCTGTGGGATGAGGACGCAGGCATCTTTCTCAACAAGGACCTGCACACCGGCCAATCCATCCGCCGCCTCTCGCCCACCAACTTTTACCCCTTGCTGGCCCGCGCGGCCACGCCCGCGCAGGCCAAAACGATGATCGAGAAGCACCTGCTCAATCCGCAGGAGTTCTGGGGCCAGTGGGTCGTGCCGTCGATCGCGCGCGACGATCCGGCATTCGCCGACCAGGACTACTGGCGTGGGCGTATCTGGGGACCGATGAACTACCTCGTCTATCTCGGGCTGGGGAACTACGATTTCCCTGAGGCGCGCCGCGAGTTCGCGCAGAAATCGTATGCGCTGTTCTTAAAGGAGTGGAGCGAGAAGGGGCACGTTCACGAGAACTACAACGCCATCCTGGGCACGGGCGACGACGTGGACAACAGCGACCGCTTTTACCACTGGGGCGCGCTGCTCGGATATATCGAATATCTCGAAAACGAACCAACGCAGGCCACACAGGCGGCGCGGTAACACTGGGAGAAGATGGTGACGGAACAAGGGTAGCAGCCTGAAATGCAGCAGAGGGTAATTATCCCCCGGCAGAGCCGAATAAGCGTTAACAGCCTGTGGTGTAAGTCGCGATTTTCCGGCATTGAGTTGAGTAAGCCGGAAGGGGAAACGCTTCGGGGGAAATCGGCCTGGGCCGGGTGATCGGGCTTCTGCAAGGCCGATTTCGCTGC
>Ga0187784_10002482_pt1 | contig 14789 bp, 12 predicted proteins | sample 1015_SJ02_MP15_2_FD_132964 | JGI IMG/M metagenome (GOLD analysis project Ga0187784, IMG submission 132964) | Tropical peat soil microbial communities from peatlands in Department of Meta, Colombia - 1015_SJ02_MP15_20_MG | ecosystem: Environmental > Terrestrial > Soil > Wetlands > Peat | place...
ACAACAATATCTTGCGATTGCCTTTAAAATACCCAGGACTGAACGGCATAAGCTTCACTGCAAGAAAAGCGGGGAAATTTGTCTGGACAGTAATGTTTATATTGTAAGCTACTACCAAAGATAGTAGCACAAATACTTGCAAGGAGGACAAACAAAACGTATCCCCTACCGCAAAAACCAAAAAAAACTAAACTTGCCATTTTCATAGTCACCCTGCTCATCCTATCGACCCTAACAGTTGGAGTAGCAGGATATTACATAGGTCAAACGACCTCTACCAACAGCAGTCCGCTAAGCCAAATCCCATCCACCTCATCTACTTCATCCGCTCAAACCGGCACCAATTTACCCGACAATGCGACACTTTCACAAATATACCTGGCGGTTGCGCCATCAGTTGTAGTCGTTGAAGACGTCCAGCCAACAACCACCATATTCAACCAGGCCACCTATGAACAAGTCCTCGGTTCCGGATTTACCTATGATCTTAACGGCCAGGACATCATAATAACAAACGACCATGTGGTAAACACTGGTGTCAACATTACAGTCACCTTCCAAGATGGTAACACCTACACTGCCACGGTGCTAGGCTCAGACCCATACTCAGACCTAGCTGTACTTTCAACTACTGCCCCGCAATCAGAACTAGTCCCATTAACAATTGTAAGCTCCTCAAGCCTGCAAGTCGGGGACGAAGTAATAGCAATCGGCACTCCTTACGGATTAACAGGCTCAATGACCACAGGAATAATCAGCGCGCTGGGCAGAACAATCACCGAAGACACTACAGGCGGATATGCCATTGCTGACATCATCCAAACGAGCACTGCAATAAACCCAGGAAACTCAGGCGGACCCCTACTTAACGACCAAGGTCAGGTCATCGGGATAACAACAGCCATAGTTTCTAACTCACAAGGCTTAGGCTTCGCCATACCCTCAGATACAATATTGCGAGAAGTCCAAGACTTAGCAACTACTGGTGCTTACACTCAACATCCCTACATGGGCATAGAAACAGTAGACATGACATATGACATCGCACAACAAATGGGAGTATCTGTCACTTACGGCGTATTAGTACAGGATGTAACAAGCGGTAGCCCAGCAGCCAATGCGGGTCTCAAGGCGGGCACGACCCAAGCCACAATTGACGGGAACAACCTGTACATAGGCGGCGACATAATAATAGCCATCAACGGTTCAAGAATTAGAAACGGGGATGACCTATCAACATACCTTGAAGAATATACGCAACCGGGACAAACCATAAGTCTAACAATTGTACGAAACAACCAAGACATGAACATATCATTAGTACTTGGCGCAAGACCAGCCCCTACCAGTACAGGGTCACCGTGATAGGAATGGCAAGCTCCTCACCTTTCTTTTTTTCGAAAGCTGATTGGAAAAAGGAATGCGTTTTGTTTTTCGAAAGATTAAAGAGCTACTACTCAGGATAGTAATGTGGTTGGAAGCTATGACTGAAGAGAAAAAGCCAGGGTTCTCACAATACAATTTAGAAGGCAAGGCATTGGAAGCCTTTCTAGGTCCATTGGAGTCAAATATTATGGAAACAATTTGGGGTTCAAAAAAAACGCCCATAACAGTTAGAGAAATCTACGCAGCCCTGAATAAGACTAAGAAAATAGCCTACACAACCGTCATGTCTACCATGGATAGACTCTTCGAGAAAAGCTTACTGGAGAGGAAAATAGAGAAAGGAAGAGGCGGACTCTACTATGTCTACTGGCCTAAACTTGAAAAACGAAACTTCCAGAAATCAGCTGTACGCGAGGTACTCGCCAGTTTAATCGGGAATTTCGGCGAAGCCGTTACCAGCTGCTTAATCGAGGAAACCGAAATGGACGAAAAAGGACGTACGGCGTTGCAACAGCAACTTAGCAAAATAAACAAGAATAAAAAAGAATAAAAAAACTCTGGAGGGGCGGTTGAAATGAACTTTGAAGACGTTCTCGTTCAGGTCTTTCAACCCTACTTTTACTATTCAATTATAGTTTTGGCCGTATCATTTGTTTGCATAAAAATAGTCTTAAAGTGTTGCCCATTCATAGGCAGTAAAGCTAAAAGCCTGATTTACTTGATCCCTCTGGTTGCCCCTCTCTTTGTCATGTTTTCATTTCCGCCTAAAATTGTAATGCAAGCTGTCTCTTACCACTTAATCGGTTCCTTTAGCATTCCTGTCTCTCAAAGACCGATGCTTTTTAGCCCCTTCCATCTAATACAGCCGCCTTTATCGCAAACGATGGTCACGCTCGTGGCTCTTTCAACAAGTCAGATTCTTTCAATAACAGGAATTATCTGCTTAACTGGCTTAGCGTTAGGAGCTATCTACGCCCTCACAACCATCGTTATGGGTGATTCGATAGCCTCTAAGGTCCTACGTGTAATCAACCTCGACTCAAATGAGTATGGCTGGCTTCAAACAGAAATAGCTAACATTTCCAAGAAACTGTCCATTTCAACTCCACAAGTGGCGCTCGTTGAAGACTTGCGTCCCAATGCTTTCACCATGGGAACTGGCCGAAAAACAAAACTTGTCTTCACCATAGGACTTCTAAATATTTTAGATAAAGAGGAAATATTGGCTGTAGCATCCCACGAACTTGCCCACGTCAAAAACCACGATTTCTCCTTCAAAACCATATCTAACGCCTTAACGGCTGCATCATTTTTCAATCCTTTGGCGTACTTCGCATTCTTCAACAGTCAAAGGGAAAGAGAAATGCTGGCGGACGAAAACGGAGCAAAACTCCTGGAGAAACCAGAAAGCCTAGCAAACGCTTTAACAAAAATTACCAAGGCTCTACAAAATCTACCAGGTGAAGGCAGATTAACGCGAATTACCTCAAACCTTTTAGTAACATCACCTATTATTCATAGACCACAAATACTTTCGGGTCATCCACAAATAAACCTGCGGCTTAAAAACATAAACCAACTAACCACGGCGAAGCCGAAACAACTCAAACCCAACAAACTTATAGTTGCAATTATGCTCACATGCATTATAATCGTAGCCGGTGCCGCTACCACTTACGCTTTGGTTAATCTCCAATCTGGATACGGATCTTCTAAGATAATTTTGGCAGGTGCAACTTATGTTAAAGGTGTTAGCACTGATTCGATTGGCACCAATATAATACTAATTGATTCTAACGTGACTTACCCAATGCTTAGTCAAATATCCAGTTTGCAAAACTCTCACCCGCAAATTATTTCGCCATCCAATCAGGCCTTGCTAAACGGACTGCCCAACTTTAATCAAAGCCAAACAAACATGCCTAACCAAATAGCTATCGTTTATGCATCAACAAATGAAAATGGCACAACTCTTATCATAAAGTTTTAGCAACCTTTTCAACTTCCCAGCAATTGTTTACTGCAAGGGACTCTTTTTGAACAGTTATAAAGTCAAAAAATATCTATTTCCATATTTGTAACCACTGCATTTTACGCTAATGCATGTTGGCATTTTTTGTGTGAAAGGTTGCTAACGCGATTTTCTTTGTTCGGGATTAAGCCGAGATTTCTCGGACGACAACAACGATGAATTGTCCATGCAGTGTTTTAACTAAGCTGTGGTTTACCTTTACGGGCATTAGGGATTTGTCTTTTCGTACGTGAACCATTTCATGACTGATCAATGCTTTTTCAACAATATCTCTTAGGAGCGATTCGATTGAAGGCATGTCTTGAGGCTGCAAGAGTGAACGAATATTCATGTTGAGGAATTCATCTAGGCTGTAGCCGTATGCTTTTGATGCCGCCTCATTTGCATATGCAAAGTCACCTTTAGTATTTATGAGAAATATGGCTTCCTTCGAGCTGTCCAGAATCATTGCTCTTAGTTTTAGCCCTTCCTCCACAATCTGGTGCTCGTGAATTTCTCGGCTAAGTTCTTCATTTGCCTTTGCAAATTCAGCGGTGCGTTGTGCCACTACCTCCTCAAGCCTGTATCGGTACTTGTTTATTTCCGCTTCTTCCTCTCTCTCCTTAGTGATGTCAATCGATAAAATCAAAACGCCCACCGGCACAGGCTCCATGTGGAGTTCAAACCAGCCTTTCGAACCATCTGGAAAGGTAAATTCATTATCCATTTGTTGTGGGACACGGTTTGTCATGCAGTTTCGGAGGTCACTAAACATTTTTGTCCTATCGATACCTGGATAAACCTGCATCATTGTGTAACCTAACAACTCTTCTTTTTTCTTGCGCCCCTGTTTAGCAGCTGCCTCGTTCACGTAGATATATCGCCAATCGTAATCGATAATTTGGCAGCCTTCAAGCATGGAATCCAATGAAATCTTTAGGCTGTTCTCTGCTTCTTTTAACGTCCTTTCTTTTCGCCTCAGTTTAGTGACCTCTTCCCCTGAGCTGAGCACTCCAATGGTGTTGCCCTTTTCGTCGCTGACCAGTAAATTGTGAAAATTAAATATTCTCTCTTCACCATGCTTGGTGACAATTGGATGCTCAGAATGAACATGGCAAAGAGTCCCACTCAGCATATCGTGAAAAGAGCGTCTAGCATCTTCTCTTTTCGTTTTTGAAAGAAAGCTGTCAAACCAGTTCCTACCCTTAATATCGTCTCTTGAATATCCGAGAATTTCGCATGCCTTTTTGTTTACATCGGCAACGATTTCATCGCGGCCGATAGCAATCATAAAGGCGTCCGCATTGTCAAAAAACAATTGCGCAAAATTATTCTGTGTTTTCAACTTCATTTCCCCTAACCGGATTATTTTTCGATACTTGCTGTCCGGCAGCAGGCAAGTACATTCGCTGAGTGTATTCTTTCATCATTCGGCAAGCACTGAAAGCAGGTGTGACCGTTTTTATCGCCTCTTTGACAATTTTTATCCATCGGTGCGGTATCCCTCTGCGGTCTAGGTCATAATAGAGAGGTGCGACTTCATTCTCAAGTAGGTCATAGAGTGATTCGGCATCTGTTTTATCTTCTTCCTCTGGGCTGCCTCCGTGAAAATCGTCTATTGCCCACCCATTTTTGCCGTTGTATGCTTCATCCCACCATCCGTCACGAACGCTAAGGTTGATTACCCCGTTCATTGAAGCTTTCATTCCGCTGGTTCCACATGCTTCCTGAAGTCGTCTGGGCGTGTTGAGCCAAACATCGACGCCTCGGACGAGTTCTCGCGCTGTTTCAAGGTCATAGTCTTCAACAAAGGCTATACGGCCTTGAAATCCTCTGTCCAAAACTGCTCGATACACCTGTTTGAGAAGCTGTTTTGACTGGTAGTCGGCTGGGTGGGATTTGCCTGCGAAAATAATCTGTAAAGGTCTGTATGGATTTGTTATTATGCGTTTTAGTCTTTCAATGTCGGATAGAACTAAGTATGGTCGTTTGTATTCGGTAAATCGGCGGGTGAAAGCGATAGTTAAAGCATATGGATCCAGCAATGAACCCATAGCAATTACTTGTTGAGTTGTGGCTCCGTTTTGCGTCCAGCGTTGTTGGGCCCTGTCTTGTATGGTGTTTATCAACCGGGTTTTTAATGTTTGACGTACCCGCCACAAATCTTCATCAGGCATATCATCCAAGCATCCCCAGTATTCTTCGTCATCTTGTTTTTGAAGCAAGTCCGAACTAATGTGCTTTTCACAAAGCCCCCTGATTTCTGGCGCTTGCCAACTGGGTAAATGCACGCCGTTAGTTATGGACATAATTGGCACTTGTTCTTCCTTCCTGTCTGGCCAAAGAACCTGCCACATTTTCCGGGTTACTTTGCCGTGCAGTTTAGATACGGCATTGGAGTGCCCGGATAGACGAAGCGCAAAGGCTGTAAGGTTGAATTTTTCAGGGGCAAAGCCTTCATATCGTCCAAGTTTCATGAAAGTTTCTCTGTCGATTCCAAGTGGCTCCCAAAGGTTACGTAAGTAGCGGTCCATTAATTGAAAATTGAAGACGTGATGACCGGCCGAAACTGGAGTGTGGGTTGTGAAAACTGTACATCTGCGCACGTTTTCGATGGCTGAATCTAAAGAGGCCCCGTTAACTCTCTCTATCCGTAGGCGTTCAAGCATCATGAAAGCTGTGTGATCCTCGTTAGCGTGCCAGACAACTGGCTCGATGTGAAGCTCTCTTAGCGTGCGCACTCCGCCTACGCCTAGTACGATAAGTTGACGTAGCCGTTCTTCTTGGTCTGCTGAGTACAAGCGAGCTGATAACAGTCTGTCTTCAGGACGGTTTTCTTCAACATTAGTATCCATCAAGTACAGTTTAACGCGACCAATGTTCACTTGCCACACCTTAACGTACAGTTGGCGGTCAGCAAGTTGAATCATGATAAGAGGACCGCATCCGTAAGGCCAAACGCAAGCTGAAATAGGTGCATCTGCAAAGTTTAGTTGTATGTAGTCTTCTTGTTGGTCGCCGTCAGGGGACATGCGTTGGCGGAAGTAACCCTGAGGATACATAAAACCGATTGCAACAAGTGGTAAACCGCGATCAGAGGATTCTTTACATGTGTCACCTGCCAATACGCCTAAGCCACCTGCATATATGGGCAGGGAATAGTGGATCGCGTATTCAGCTGAGAAGTAGGCTATTGGCCCGTCTGGTTTGCTGGCGTTTGTTTGACTGCACCACTCGTGGTCTCTTAACATATCTTTATCAAACATTGACATAAGCGAGTCGTACAGTTCCAGAAAAGAAGGGTCTCTTGCTGCCGCCTCTAGCTTTTCCATGCTGATGCTGCGCAGTTGCTTGACTGGGTTATGTTCGCTGGTTCGCCAAAGAGCATAATCTAAAGAGCGGAAAATCTGTCGCCCTTCTTCATGCCAACTCCACCATAAGTTGTTGGCAAGCTCGAATAGTCTACCGATTCTTGGAGGAATTTTGGGCTGTTCATTTTCCTGATTAATTGCTGGATACATGAAGCTAAATGACCTCGGCTTGTTCGTGCATTTTTTGAGAGCGCCAAAAATGGGATGAATTAGGCAACGTCTACAACGCATGTGCGCCTAATTTAATGTTTTAAGCGCCAACTTATATACGTAATAGCGCGCGTTAATTTAATATTTAAGTTTTTTGGACTGGTCGTTTGTAGAACTTAGGTAAAAACCCTTGACCTAAGGTAACTTAACAGTGTCAAGAAACAAAGCTAAAGATTATCAATACGAAAAATCTTTAAGGTGAAAATAACAGAATGCACCACTATGAAATTTGTCGATAAAGATGACGGAAGGCTTTGCCGCAAATGCGAAAGTCGAAAAGAACGTATCCTTGAAAACGGTATGGTGATTTGTCTAACCTGTAGGCATTTAAAAGTAGTTAAAAGCCGTTCACAATACTCTTTCCCAAGACTCGAAGATAAACCAGAATTAACCGCATCAACAAACTTAACAATACCTACAAAACATTGCGCTTAAACATATTGACTTTGAAGGTTCATACTTATTCGTTGTTAACGTATTGGTTATGTTAAAACGACTTCACTTATTCTCTCAGCTGGGGCTTACAACAGGTAATTTGTGGTTAATCCTAAAAAACCAGGACGAGAACAAAGAAAAATCGTGTTTTTGGCTGTGGAAATTATTTGGCTGTTCTGGGTTGCTTTTTTGAAATAAAGCTTGAATTGTTTGCAGGCTGCGTATTAAAAAGGCGTAGAACGTATTAAAAAGTATTAAAAAGGGGGTTTGGTTGCCCCTAGCTGGAAGGGTTAGTTTCAATTTTGTATTTAACGGGTTGAGGGTTTGTAGATTAGGTAAGAAAAAGTAAAAGAAAAGTAGAGGGAAAAGTAGAGAGTAAACCGCAATTGGTTTTTGAGCAGATTACACTTTAACTGCTGCGCGCATTAATAACAAGTAGTTGCCGTTGTCCGTTTGCAGTTTAGCTCCTATTCTAGCGACGTACAGATGTCCACCCAGCCAGAAGTATCGTCCTTCGAGTTTGAGTGTTACTGTCTGCCCGTCGGGGCTTGTTCCCTGCGCCTGCAGCATGAAGATGTGTCTTCCGGTTCGTACCGCGCCGTTTCCGCTTGCTATTGCATATGATACGCCGTTTACCACCACTGTTCCGCCTGCAACATCGAAGTCCTTGATAGCACCAATGCTGGTGGATGCTGGCTGCAACATCAAAGTGAAGTTCGCTTGATATTTCACGGTATGGCCGTTAACTTGTTGATAAGCAAAGCCTTGAGCTTTCATAGTCGCAACATTTACAGTTGCGCTATTCGGGACGGTTTGAGCACTCGCAAAAGGCACTGCAATCACCAACAAGATTGCAACAGCAGCCATTGCCGCCAGTGCTAACTTATTTTTATTTTTTAAAGTTCCCAATTTTTTTTACCTCCAATTTTTTCGATATAAACCACTTTGTCGGAGTCTTTAAAAAGGAAGCCGCACTTTTGATGTGCACCTTAAATGTACATTAAGGCTTAGTTTCATCTAGCTTTTCGGACAACATTTGCTCTTCCATATGTAGAAGCAAGCCTATTCGACGCTCCCACCTGCTTAAGAAACGGTATTGAGCGTACATTGCGTAGATGCTGTAGGCAAGTATGATAGCAGCGATAATTAAAAGAACAAAACCTATAATTCCCAATCCAAAATGCCTAGTTCTTAAAATTAACCAAACAACGACTATGAACAAGACTCCTGAAGAAGCAAGCCCAATTAAGGTGCCGTTACGAAATTTGGTCCATTCTTTATCTAACTCGGAAAGAAAGTCATGTAGAGACTTAACTGGGTAAACATTCTCTTCGTTGTTATCCTTAGTCAATTTTTCTTACCTTCCTTATTTACTTACTTTTTGGTTTTTATACATGATGCACCAAAGATGAATCTGCTTAACTTAAAGTATCGAAGGAAGAGACTTGCGCAGTTCAATGTAAAGCTTTCTTCCTTCATGCGTTAACATGCTGTAACCATCCGAGGTTTCCTTTACCAGCTTTCTTTCTTCCAGAAAAGCTAAATGTTTTAGGAAATCGTCATAAGAAACGTTTGTCGATTTCCGCCAGATTACTGTCCTTAGCTGAGGTTTTGAATTAAAGAAGAAGTACTCTAATATTTCAAATCGAATCTGAACCGCGCTTTTCCTAACCTTAGTCATTCCTGGGATACACCGGTAAATAGATACTAACTATTCGTCTACAGTAATATAATAATGGCGCTTGACGCTTAATTATACACAGACAAATAAACTCTAAATTGTTTGGGGTCTGTCAACTTTAATTCTTCATCTTTCCCTATCAGACTGGGACGGCGACATCATCCCCCAACGAATCAAACACCACCCCAGTAACTTTAGGGTTTTGGTGAAAAGAAAAGATGAAAAAGCGCGCCCAAGGACCCTGTTTTTGCAAAACAAGCCGCAATCATGTTCTGTAAAAAACCTAAAAATTCCGAGTTGCAATTACGGCGCGCGGCGCTAACAACGGAAAGGATTATATTTCTGATTTTTGATAACTTTATAATGGTGATATGTTTTGGTGACTTTTGATCAACTTTCTGGGAAGTACGTTATTTGTGCAGGTGGCTTTGACCTCGGGCAGATTAATGGGTTAGAAATGGACACTGAAGCTTGGAAAGTTACCCATTTACATGTAAAATTGTCAAAACCAGCCTCTGAGGACCTTGGATTCAAAAAAAGATTTAGAAGCTCAACTGTATGCATGCCTATCTCATTAGTTGCTTCAGTGGGAGATAATGTATTGTTAAACAAGTCTCTTGATGAATTAAGCAGGCACCCAGAAATTTCAGAATGTTTAGAATGATATTTTCTTTTAGCTAAAATGCTAATACAGCATGTATGGACTTAGCACCCTGCAATATTTGGTCATGAATGTTTGGCGCTCCTAAAGTAAAATAAATTCCAATTTCCAAAAACTACACCGCTACCATAAAATTAAAGGATGAAAAAAATGCCAAAATTAACATTCACCGTGAGCCATGAAAACGACGAGCGGTTAAGAGAAAAACGTCTCCACAAAGGCGACATATCATGCATAATAAACGACGCATTAGACCAATACTTCAAGAAAGTAGAACAATGACAAAAGAAACAGAAGGCCCGCGCGTTTCGGATATTATCATGGGCAAGCTTTGAGCATGCTAATACGCCCGTGAGGACTTTTTATTTTTCAATGTTCAGGTAGCACTTTCTCAAGCATAAGCCATCCGAGAAGGCTGAAACTCACAAGTGACCCAGCTCCCAAAAAAGCGGCTATTTCTAAATCGTTACGGTATGTACTTACCAAAACAATAGCAACAACAACTATAAAACAAAGTCGCCAATTTCAGATATTCTTACGTAGACATTCGAAGACAATCTGCCAGCCTCAAAAATACTTTGTTGAGCAGATAAGATGTTTATCAATTTAACGTGAAAAAATTTCCAAGGATTTGGCGTTTTTCGAAGTTTTTCTAGCGCGAGTGTTCGTTAAGGTTTTTTATGAAGGCCCAGGCGCTGCGGGCGATGTTTTGCTGATGTTCTCTCTTATGATTCCGTAAGCTTTCTCTGCATCAGAATTGGGCAAGTCATTTAAAGTTAAGGGTTCCCCGCCGAATCTAAGAGCACATTTGATATTTGATCGCAAAATTCCTTTGTCCAAGATTACATTTGCAAAATCCTTGTAATTGAAGTCTGTATAGTCTTTCTTTAATCCCAGCGCGTGAGGATGCCGCAGAATTATCCTCTCGCTCGTTATGACAACAGAGTCAATGTCCAACTTGGGATGATAAATCTTCTGTTGAATGTACATTTCAACAGTCTCGTTGGGTCCAAGAATTTTTTTCAGATCCTCAGGAACAGACATAATTATCAACCAAGATCATTAAACCAAACCTGTTATTTATCTTTTGACCCTGCGCGAAAATACTGAGCGTATTCAACATTAACTTCGGTGTAGATGGTTTTGAATCCGGTAAGGAGAATTCGTCAATAGCTAAAGTAGTCAAAGGAAACGAGGCATGATATTTTTGGGGAACTAATATTCTGTTTTTTGAATGATTGTAGTATATTGATTTTTTCATTCGATAAAATTGCAGTGGACCTTTCAATTGATAATTAATCTTGCTGAGTATTTCTTAAGACCTTTTAATGTACTCTGAAAACATAAAAGTATCTCTATGTTAAGAGTGCTCCACAATTAATACACTTAGAGTCCCCTGGCTTATTTTTAGCTCCACAGAACTTACAAAATATCATTTCTGGAATTGTTCCTTTAGGTGAAGCCGTCATTTGGAATCTGCTAATATTTTCCCTAATTATTCCGTACGCTTTCTCTGCATCAGCGTTGGGTAAGTCATTCAGCAAAACAGGTTCTCCTCCTAGTCTCAACGTACATTTAATTGTTGAGCGCATTATTCCCCTGTCAATGATTACGTTCTCAATGTTGCTATAGTTGAAATCGGTGTAGTTTTTTTTCAGCCCGAGCGCGTGAGGATGCCGCAGAATTATCCGCTCATTCGTTATGACAACAGAGTCAATGTCCAACTTGGGATGATAAATCTTCTGCTTAATATAAATTTCAACATTCTCATTCGGACCAAGAATATTCTTTAAGTCTTCAGGAACCGACATAATCATCAACCAATGTTAAAAAACCTAACCAATTATTTATCTCTTGACTCCATCAAGAACTACTTACATACAACTATGCCGCTACCATAAAGATAAAGGATGAAAAAACAAACTGCCAAAATTAACATTGACCGTGAGTCATGAAAAAACAAATGGTTGAGAGAAAAAAACTGCCACAAAGGGACTTATCATGCATAATAAACGACGCATTAGACCAATACTTTAAGAACGTACAATTACAAAGTGAACTACTCGCCCCTTACGGGGCGAGCATCTCCAATTAAAAACGGTTGATATATTCCTCAATTTTTGTGCTAGTCACAATGCCTGCAGTGCGAACAGCATAGCCCTCAGACCACAAATGCCCGCCCCAAAGCCTCAACTTAAGCTGCGGAAACTCCTCAAACAACAACTTCAGAATTACACTTAAGCACACGAACCAAATCCGGAATAGCGACCTTGGGAGGAGCAGAAACAAAGATGTGCAAATGATCCCCATCATGCACCCTAGCAGCGAGCAATTCAAAACCACTTTGACTAGCAATCGTCTTAAGTACTTCCAGCAACCTAACCTCAACTGAGCCCAAAAGTACCTTGCGCCGGTATTTAGTGGCCCAGATAAGGTGGTAGTTAGCTTGGAAAGCCACAAGACCTTGCTTTTTCCAGTCTATCACCTCCTTATCTAATGGTGACAGCCCTATCGACTGGTTGGCTTAATTAGAACTTCGTAGACTGGACGCATTCATCCTGCCGCTAACGCGGCAGGTATTCTGCTAGGTTTTTTATAAATAGAAACAACAACAAAAGAACCCCATAAATTACTAAGACCTAGGGCTGAGACGGCGACATCATCCCCGCTGATATTCATATCATCCCAGTGTAACATAAATATTGTAAACGTAATGCTCAGGATAAAAAGAAACGACAACGAAGAGAGCGCGAGCTCAGGGATTAGCGACTATTAAGTTAACCATTTAAGCACAGGTTGATAATGGTTGTTATTAGACCCGAGTAAAAAATCATCGAGTTAAGGTGCTGAGTTTGAAGATTCGTTCTATAGAGATTAAGAACTACAGGTCTCTTCATGATGTGAAAATGACTAAACTGGACGGCATGACTATTCTTGTAGGAAAAAATGGCTCAGGCAAATCGAATATATTGGAAGCATTGGAATTATTTTTTGCTGACATCGATTTACAAAACAATAGCGCAAAATCACTTGACGCCTCAACTTGGTATGACAAAAGAACACAGAGACCTATTGACTTCATTATAGAATTGGAAATGAATATTGACGACCTGAAAAGTATTTTTAATGAAGAAGTATGCAAAAAATTAGAAATTAAAGAAATTGAGAGCATCGGCACTTACTTCAAAATTCACCGGAAAATTGAGGCTAATATGTGGATAAATGTGGAGAGCCAACTTGGTGATTATTTTAAAGTGCGAGAAGGAAAAATCTATGAAACAACAGTATCCGCTGAAAAGCCTGATGTTTCGCCTGAAGCATCCGTTATTGATTCCAAAGGTGAATCAATCAAAGAAAAACCAATATCTCCAGATATTTCAAACGTTATTTTCGCGAATATTCACAATACCATTAAAAACAAATTCAAATTGATTAAAAGCTCACGTGAGTCTCCTGAGAGACCAGCTGTTTCGGCCCGCTCAACGATCATTGATCCGGAAAGTAAAAGCTATCTTTACAGACTTGCTGTCACTCCATCCAGTAGAGAAGAAGAAGATGTATGGACTGACTTTGAGACACAGTTTAATTATTTTTCTGGTCGACAGTTAAGAGTTCGTGGTAGCATCTTTGAGTTCAAGGCTGGTAGTCTATCTCTGCCTATTGAGCTAAGTGGAAGTGGCGACCAAGCGTTGATGATACTAATGAGACATTTCCTCGATCAGAAACCATTTTATGGAATAGAAGAGCCCGAAACTCGATTACACACAGACTACCAAAGAAAACTTTTTCAATGTTTGAAAGCAGTTTCGACTAAAAAACAGATATTCATGGCCACGCACTCTCCAGTTTTCGTCGATAAGGCTTTCTTGAAACAAACATTTTTGGTTTCAATAGATAATCAACAGCAGACAAAACTAAAAAGAGTGGAAAGAGATGACTTAAGATTAATCTTACTCGAATTGGGTATATTGCCTAGTGACTTCTTTTTTGCTAATCGCATTCTTTTTGTCGAAGGATTAACTGAGAAATATATCTTGCCTATTATTGCAGAAAAGAGCGAAATAGATTTGTCTAACATCTCAATTATTCCGCTGCATGGTAAAGATAATCGCAATTATCATCTCAAAGTATGGTTTGAAGCGGCGAAGGAGACCAACTTGCCGGTCTTTTTGTTATTGGATAAAGTGGCTGAAAAGGAAATCAGGGCTCTGGAAAGTGACCACCTTCTTGATAGAGAGAATTATCATATACTTTGTAAGAAGCAATTAGAAAAATCTGAAACTTGTGATTTTGAAGACTATTATCCAAAAGACATTTTGCACGATGTTGTTATTAAGTTGTCAACAGAAAAGGACAAGGTTGAGTTTAAAGACGACGAACCTGTTGTAAAGAGAATCGATAAATTTTTGAGCGGTATAAATTGGAAAATAGAGGTTGCAACAAAGGTTGCGGAGCAATTAACACGAGACAATGTTGAAGAGAATTTTGATGAAATAATCCGTTTTCTTCGAAGAGTTGCAAAATAGATCTTCATTTATTTTCTTTAAACTTAGCTCCATAGCGGCCGCTTTAATAGTGCACGCTAAAAAAAAGAAGTGAGTTTGGCGAAATCTATGCTTTTTTCTTCCTTTGTTGCAGAATTGCTCCGACCGAAAGAAGTATCAAGATGGTCGCTAACGCTGCAACAAACGTTCCGGGTATTTCAGGTATCGTTGGAGTTGTTTTAGGCGTTAATGATGTAGTTGGCTGTGGAGTTAATGTCGAAGTGGGGGTTGCCGTGGAACTAGGTGAAGCGGTCGGTACAGCAGTTGGTACGGCAGTTGGTACTGCAGTCGGTGCGGCTGTTTGAACTGGCGTTGGGCTTGGTGTCGGCGATGGAGTGGGAGTTGGTGACGGGGTTGGTGTCGGCGATGGAGTAGGCGTTGGTGACGGGGTTGGTGTCGGCGATGGAGTAGGCGTTGGTGATGGACTTGGTGCCAGTTGTTCGGTTTCTACTGTGCCTGAGATTATTCCTGAAGGAATCGCCGTTAACTC
>Ga0187784_10002483_pt1 | contig 14788 bp, 14 predicted proteins | sample 1015_SJ02_MP15_2_FD_132964 | JGI IMG/M metagenome (GOLD analysis project Ga0187784, IMG submission 132964) | Tropical peat soil microbial communities from peatlands in Department of Meta, Colombia - 1015_SJ02_MP15_20_MG | ecosystem: Environmental > Terrestrial > Soil > Wetlands > Peat | place...
ATTGCCTGTCTTATCAAGATTGTTAAGGGTCAATTTGACGACCACAGGCGAGATCATTCCGAGAAGACAGGAGGGGACAAAAAAGACAATTGCGGTAATCAGCAGAATCCGTGACATCAGACTTGTTTGAAATTGAGCTCCGCCAACCAAATTGGTCAGCGGTGAAATGGAAAGTGCCCCCAGGCCAGAGAAAAAGAGGAGCCAGCCGAGCGTGGAGGAACGGGGATACCGGTCGGCCATCCGGCCTCCCAGATAGGCTCCGATACTAATGCCGGCAAGGACGACTCCAATGATGCTTGTCCAGGTATAGAGGGAAACCCCGACATAAGGAGCCATGATTCTTCCTGCCACCAGCTCGATAACAAGTGTGCAGAAACTGGCAATAAAGACGACGACGTTCGCTTTAATGACTTCTCGTTGCATAAGTTATCCCCTCTCTTGGAAGGTTCATCTTTATAAGAAATGGCCAAAAGAAGTTCACGACATTTTGTTCACTCACCGGAACGCGCTCCGAAGCTCATTCGGCATGTTCGGGGGTCTGAGTCCCGCGAAGCTCGGGATCGAACAACCCCGTATTTCAGGGACTGTATTGCTACTCTTTCAGCCTTCGGAGTTCCACCACAACAGGATTGATTGGATCGGGGCAGGCAATGGTTGTCTTGTCCAGGTCTTTTTCCCAAGGAAATGCTCCGCCATGCCGAAGCACCCGCCACGAAGGAAAAATGGCATGGAACGCTGAGGGACATAGGGTCCGAGGATCCCCGGACACTCCCAAAAGAAAGTCCTTGCTGAGATCGAACTCCTGGCCCACATAATGGCCCGCCGCACAGGTCCCCTTAACAGATACAATTTTTAAGACCACCTTCTCTGGATTTGCCATGAATGAGCCTCCTTCCCATCTTCGTTTTTTCTGTCTTGGACGGATTATTAACAGAAATGAGGCCCATGTCAACCTGAATTTGAGGTCATCGGGAAAACCCTCAAGTCCCTTTACAAAGGAAGGGGATGAATCTTAAAATAGTTCATGAAGGGACATGGCGACACAGAAGATATTGACCCGCGATTTTATCCTCTGTTTTTTTGCTCAATTCACTTTCTCGTCCGTTTTCTACGTTCTCATTCCGACCCTTCCGATCTACCTCTCAAGATTGGGAGCCAAGGAAGCGGAGATCGGCGTTCTTGTCGGCGTCTTTAGTGTCTCCTCTTTAATCTTCAGACCTATCGTCGGAAAAGCCCTTGTCAAAATTCCTGAAAGAAGCTTCATGATCGCTGGAACCCTCTTCTTTTCTTCGTCGTCCATCGCCTATCTCTTTGCACCACCTTTCTGGCCCCTGTTCGCCGTACGGGCTTTTCACGGGGTTGGGTTGGCCTTCTTCTCGACGGCCTCTTTCACCCTGCTCGCCAATATCACCCCTCAAACAATTCGCGGGCGAATCATCAGTTACTTCTATTTATCCATCAATTTTGCTTTTGGTCTGGCCCCCTACTTTGGAATGCTTCTCATCAACCGATTTGACTTCCCCTTTAACTTCAAGCTCATCTTCCTGGGCTGCGCCGGTCTGTCCCTATGCTGCCTGCTCATCACTCTCAAACTTGAAAAGATTCGAAGCCAACCCGTAGAAGATCTCTTTTCCCAGAAACAACCCTTTCTCAGCCTGGAAGCACTTCCACCAGCCATCATTGCTTTCGTCGTCACAATCACTTGGGGAGCCATGACTGCCTTCTTCCCTCTGTACGCCCTGAGAAAAGGGGTTGATAATCCCGGTCTCTTCTTCGCCGCCTTTGCGGTCACGCTCATCTTGGTCCGCGGATTGGGCGGAAAGATACTGGATACCTATCCCAGAGAAAAGGTGATCTTGCCCTGTCTCTTCAATCTGATCATTTCGATGCCCATCCTCGCCTTCTCCAGCACCTTACCGATGTTCATTCTTGTGGCCATCATATGGGGAGTTGGGAGTGCTTTTCTCTATCCCTCCTTGGTGGCTTATGCCATCGATCGTGCAGGCTCCGCTCGAGGACCGGCGATGGGTACCTTTACGGCGCTTGTTGACTTAGGGGCGGGGATGGGTGCAGTGGCGATGGGGATTATCCTTCAATTAACCAACTATACTGTCATGTTCTTATGCTTAGCCCTCACGGGTATCATCAATTTCTTCTATTTCTATTTTGCTGTCAGGAAAAAACCTCAAGGAACCCTGGCCCCCGCGGGGGAAAGGGCCTGCCCGCCAGAGGTGGTGACAGTGGGGGAGGAGTGACGTGCCAATCTACGAGTATCGGTGTGACGATTGTGGGAAGATTTCTGAATTTCTTGTGATCAAAACGGATGAGACCTTTGTTCCCCGATGCAAACGATGTAAAAGCAAAAAGATGTCCCGTGTCCTCTCCAAGGTGCGGGTGATCCGTTCGGAAGAAGGCAGAAAGGAAGGTCTGGCTGATCCATCGAAATGGGGCGGCCTTGATGAGAAGGATCCAAAAAGCATGGCGAAATGGATGAAACGGATGGGCAAGGAGATGGGAGAAGACATGGGTGAAGACATCGATCAGATGGTGGATGAGGCAATGGAGGAAGGGACGGCTTCGAAGCCGATGGATGAGTCAGAAGAGAGCTAATTCTGAATTGCTACCAGATCTCTTTATCCAAGCACTACGGCGTGCAGCACGTCATCCTGTCAGGCTGGTCATAAGATAAGCTTGAACCTTTGCTCCATCACTCTTCTCCCCCACTGCTTGCCTTCGTGTTCTTCACACAGCCTGAATCCAAATTTTTCGTAGAGATGACGCGCCGGATCGAGACCTGAAAAAGTCCAAAGATATACTTTGCTAAACTTCGTCTTTCGACAAAACTCGACCGCCTCTTCAAGCAACCTCTTTCCGATGCCATGGCCCTGACTCTCTGGCGCAACGATGAACCATCTCAAGTGGGCGCCTTTGCTATCGTGATCTATTCCGTCGATGGCAATGGAGCCTACAATTTTTTCTCCTACGCTTGCTACCCAAAACCCATCGCGCGCTTCGTTAAAACACCGCAGAAACTCAGAAAGTTCTATGGCCACTTTCGACTCAAAGAAAAGGTCGAAGCCCCAGTGCTTGTGATAATACCTGCCATGAAGTTCAGCAATGCGACCGATGGCACCGGGGATATAACCTGATAGTTTTATATCCATCATGAGCGATCTTCCTGCGAGATCTAACCCGATCCTCCCCTTCTTTTTCCGTGTTTATCTCTTTCTGCTTTTAGTTTAATAAAACTCTTATAGCACTAAGACGTCATGGGATCAAGGTGACGCGAGATAAGTTGGCCATCGGTCCGGAGCGACAGCCGATGCCAAGACCTTCCCCCCTTTGGTTGCTTTCTTGACCTGAAACACCTCTTAAATTCCCTGACTTGCTAACCTTAGAGAAAACAATTTCTTTGGCATAATTTGCTTTTTAATCCAAAGGTGTTATATTTTTTGTATTAAAAAAAGGCGGAAGCTCATGAGGTTAATCACCATCTCGCTATTGTCCATAATCCTTGGTTTTGCTTCGCGGTCCGCTTTTGCTGTTTCCCACGACAAAGCCGGGCATCTTTTCTTTGTCGAACGAAGTAAGAACAAGAACCTTGTTCAGTATGACATCCTCCTCCCGGAAAATAGGGATTTTCCCGGTTCAAGGCCCGTTATTGCTTACTGGATCTTGGAAAATGGCCGCCGTGAGGAGCTTAATTCGATTGAGAGGGAATATGCTTATGGAATTGTTCGTCAAGAGAAACTTGCCAAGGACAAGTTCAAGGTCATTCTGGCCGCTTTTAAAAGCCTGGAGATCATCATCGAAAGAATTAACGATTCTTTTAAGGCAGTGATCTCCGTGAATGGCAGGGAGTGTGTCCTTCAGAGAATCTACATAAAATTGGAAGAAACAAGGGCTGGGCTTCCCATGGTCGTTTATGTCGACCTTTTTGGCCGGATTAAGAAAACGGGTCTCCCCGTAAAAGAACGGATTACCCCAAAGAACGGACATGATGGGTAGTCACCGCGAGTCATCAACCATCCTTTCCCCTTGAAATCATCCGTGGGCTTTTATGATAAAGGCCTTCTGGAAGGTATTAGGCCCTATAGCGCGGGCGGCGAGGAGAGTTAGAAGACAAGAATTGGCCTCGCGTCTCGGGAAAAAAGTCCGATAAGGCAACTCATCGCAAATAGGGATTTCCTTTTTGTTTTCTAAGATGGAACCTGACTCCGAACCATTTGGGACATTTTCAACGCATAAAAGGGGATGAAAATGAAACTATTGGGCATTTCAGCCAGTCCTCGCAAGAATAGGAGCAATACCTTCCTTCTGCTTAAAGAAGCCCTTTCGGTGGCCGAAAAACAAGGAGGACAAGCAGAGGTCGTACACCTCTGCGATTTGAAAATTGAATTTTGTCGGCACTGTGAATCATGCCATAAGAATTTAATGGTCTGTCCGATCAAAGATGATGCTCATCTTCTATTAACCGAGATGCTTAAGTGTAGCGGGATTATTTTTGCAAGCCCGGTGTATATCGACCATATTACCGGTTATTTAAAAACTTTTCTGGATCGGTCGAGCCACTTCATTCACTGTCAAAGGTTATTGGGGAAGTATATAGGAGCTGTGGCCACTGCCGGAGGTGGTCCCCATGAGATGGTCCTGGACTACATACGTCATTTTTCCTCGATATGCGGAGCTCAATATGTGGGCGGCGTCTCCACCGTGGTCCCGATCACCGAGGAGATCAAGAAAAGGGCGGGGAAATTGGGTCGAGGTTTGACGGAGGCCATCAGGGATAAAACCGAGTTCCCTCATGAGATGGAAGAAATCCTATCCCGAAGAAACTATTTCCGAAGAGTCATTGAAGGGCACAAAGAGGAGTGGTCAGAGGAATATCAATATTGGTTGGACAAAGGTTGGTTATCTTGAGGGGAGCGACAAGAACATCCGGGATAAAGATACAGAGTTCAGGTTGAAATTAGGGCGATTATTTAGATAGAGTAACGCAAAACGCATATGGGGGAAGGAGGAGAAAATTATGAAAATTCAGTATAAGGGATTTATAAGGGAAAAGATACAAAGGAATCCGGTCACCATCGGTCCCGATGCGTCCTTTTTTGAGGCACGGAACCTCATTCACGAGAAGGGTGTGCGGCATTTGCCGGTGATCGATAAGAATAATAGACTGGTCGGAATCGTGACGGACCGTGATATTCGTAAGACAGCACCTTCCGATGCTAATATGCTCAGCATCCAAGAACTTAACTATCTATTAGGAAAAGTTAAAGTTTCGAGCTTTATGACGCCAAAGGAAAAATTGATCACGATTACTCCTGACACACTCATCGAGGAAGCCGTCGCACTGATGCATGATAATAAAATCGGGTGTCTCCCCGTTGTAGAAGGAGGTAAATTATATGGGATCTTTACCGAAACGGATGCCCTAGATCATCTTGTGGATGTATTCGGTTTCAAACAGAAAGGCACCCGGTTAACCGTGGCCCTTGAAGATAAACCCGGTACGATGCTCGGGGTGTTTGAGGTTTTTAAAAAACACAATGTGAATGTGACCAGTTTGGTATCCCCGTCTTTTATGGTGGAGGGGAAAAGGGTTGCTGCCATCCGAATTAGAACAGAGAAATACGAGCCTATTGTAAAGGATTTAGAAAAAGCCGGCTATGCGGTGTTGTCCATAGGCAAATGGCCTTCCGTATAGTGAGCTATTATTTTTCTCGAGTTTCTGTTTATTCAGTCCGGCAGAGTTAAGCGAAGCGTTTAAAAAGTAAATCAATATTCAGTTGCCAAAGGGCAAAGACAGATTCCATTGGGTGGAGCGAGGGGAGGCAACAATAAAATTACATCAGTTCATCAGAAAGAAAGAACTGGTCGATTTAACCATTCAGTTCGTTCAGGCTGCCACGGAAAATCCACCCGGAAATGAAAAGAGAGCCGCGCCATTTCTGAAACCGCTCCTCTCAAAAATGGATTTCAAAATCAAAACGGTTCTCTCCCCAAAAGGAAGATGGAATGTCGTTGCCGAGAGAAGATGGGGGAAGGGTGGGAGAACACTCATCTTCAATGGCCATCTCGACGTTGTCCCTGCCGGAGACCCCTCTCAATGGAAATACCCCCCTTTTGAGGGAAAAATTTCCAAAGGAAGGATTTATGGTCGAGGGGCATCCGATATGAAGAGCGGCATTGTCTCTTTCATTCATGCCCTTTCTATGATTGACCGTTCGAAAGTTCCTCTCCGTCAAGGCGCTGTCGTCCTCCACCTCGTCTCTGATGAAGAATCCCACGGCCACCAAGGCACGGGATTTTTGACTCAAAAGGTAGGAATCCAAGGAGATGCAGCTCTTGTCGGAGAGCCTACGGATCTCCAACCCGTGATCGCCCAAAAGGGTGCTCTTTGGTTCAGGATCTCTACCCTCGGAAAATCGGCCCACGGCTCAAGACCCCATCTGGGTGTGAATGCCGTAGAGAAAATGACGAAGCTGATGGAGCGATTACCTTCCATTCCTGTACAAAGAGAACATCCTTTGCTTGGAAAACCAACTCTCAGTATCGGGACCATTCACGGTGGGACAAAGATCAATGTCGTGCCGGACCGGTGCGTGATTGAGGTGGATCGGCGAATGTTGCCCGGTGAAAAGAAGGAGACGGTCTTAGGAGAAATGAAAGAAATCTTACATTCACTCCAGTCACAAGATCCCCTTTTTCAATATCGAATGGAGGAGATTGACTTCGCTGAGCCTTCTGAAGTCGATTCTGATGAGGAGATTGTAAGAATTGGCGTGGAGGCCATCCAAGAGGTGGTGGGAAAGAAGCCATTGCTAAAGACATTCTCCGGATTTACGGATTCGCGTTTCTATGTCAATCAATGTCATATCCCGACCCTTGTTCTTGGGCCAGGTGGAGTGGATCAATCCCATACGACGGATGAATCCGTGGAGGTGGAGGCTTTGGTCCATGCGGCTCACATTTATGGGTTGATCCTCGTGAACTATTTATCCGCTTAGAGATATCCTTCAAAAAAAATGAAACATGATCTTCAGAAAATCTTGAAGGCATTGGAACTCTATCGGGAGAGGGAGGTCGTGATCGATCCCGAACACGCCGCCCTCCTTGTCATCGATGTCCAGAACTTTTTTCATCGAATTGTGCGACCTGTCTTGGGGAATATCCAGACAGTCATTCAATTCTGCAGACAGGAGGATATTCCGATCATTTTCACGCGGCATGGTCACACCGATCCTCCCTCGGACAGCGGAGCCCTTGGGTCAAATCATTCTTCATGGGACAAAGGACTGGCAGTTTCTTCCGGAGGTGACCGTCGAATCGAAAGATATCGTTCTTCCTAAGAAACGCTACAGTGCTTTCTACGAGACCGACCCTGCAAAGATCCTCCGATCGAAAGGGATCCAAGATTTGATCATTTCAGGAGTAATGACAAATCTCTGCTGCGAGACCACGGCGCGGGATGCCTTCATGAGGGATTAGAGGGTTTTCTTCTTGATCGATGGGACAGCGACCGCCAGGGATGATCACCACTTGGCCACGCTGAAGAATTTAGGGTTCGGTTTTGGCTACCTGATGACCTGTGACGAGTTGGTCTAAAATCTAAAATCAAAATGAAAGTCTAGAGGAATTACCTGGCATCACCTTCTCGTTGAGACGGAGACACGATTTTTTAGTGTCTTCTCAACCTTCTTCAAAACTTCCTCAAAGATGGTGAGGGCGATGTCAGCCTGCTTCCGGGTGATGATCAGGGGAGGACTGAACCGGATAACGTTCTCTCCGGCTCCTAATATGAGCAGCCCCTTTTCAAAACAGCCTCGAATGATCTTGCCTCTTTCTTCGATGGCCTTTTCCTTCGTCTGCCGATCTCGGACCAATTCTATACCAATCATCAAGCCCTTTCCTCTCACGTCGCCCATTAGATCGAATCGTTTCTGCAAATCCCTCAGTTTTTCGAGGAGGTAGGCTCCCACGCGTGCCGCATTTTCAATGAGTCCCTCCTCGAGGAGCTCAATGGTGGTCAGGGCCGCTCGGCAACTGATGGGATTTCCGCCAAAAGTGCTGGCATGAGAACCAGGGACCCAATCCATCACCTCGCTCTGTGAGACCGTCGCTCCCAAGGGCATCCCTGAGGCAATTCCCTTTGCCAAGGCGATGATATCGGGCACGACTCCCCAGTGCTCAATCGCCATCATCTTTCCGGTCCTTCCCATTCCACTCTGAACCTCATCATCCACAAAGAGGATCCCGAATTCCTTGGCCAGTTCGTAAAGCCTTTGATGAAATTCTGGAGGAGGGACGATGTAGCCGCCTTCTCCTTGAATGGGTTCAACAAAGATGGCCGCGACTTCTTCAGGCGGAATGCTTCGCTTAAAGAGATCTTCTCGAATCCAATCGACACAGGCAGTGCTACAACCGGGGTATTTGCGATGATGGTAGGGGCAACGGTAACAATAGGCATAAGGAACGTGGGTAATTCCAGGGACGAGCGGATAAAATCCTCTTTCGTGGATCACTTTGCTGGCCGTTAAAGAGAGAGCGCCCATGGTCCTTCCATGAAAGGCGCCAAGGAAAGCCAGAATCCGGGGTCGTTTGGTATGATAGTGTGACAGTTTGAGAGCGGCTTCAATAGCTTCAGCGCCTGAATTGCCGAAGAAGACCCTCTTTTCTTTCAGTCCAGGAGTAACCTTAGAGAGCTTTGCGGCAAGGCTCGATTGAAGACCATAATAAAAATCACTGCCAGACATATGGATGAGCTGTTTTGCCTGACGAGAGATGGCCTGCACCACTCTCGGGTGACAATGTCCGGTATTGCAGACAGCAATTCCTGAGGTAAAATCGAGGAATCGATTCCCGTCCGCATCCTCTACCCAAGCTCCTCTCGCCTTTTGGACTACAAAAGGATAGACACGCGTGTAAGATTGAGATACGAATCTCTGATCCTTTCTGAGGACCTTCTTGGCTTCAGGCCCGGGTGGGACGGTAATGATAGAAGGAGACAAAAACTCTTTTTTTGCCATCTTTTTTCCTCAAATCCTCTTAAAACAGACATAGGATAGAAAAAAATCTATTTAAATAGTAGACAGTTTTTGCTGATCAGTCAAATAAATGTTTCATGACGGCTACGTCACCCCTGCCTTCCGGCAGGCAGGCGGTCCCGACCGAGGGCCGGTAGGTTGTAAACCTGGCCCGACACAGGGTAGGCTGGCTCGAATCCCAGACTATACGGGAAAAAAGGATCGAATTTTTACGTTAGGGTTAGGATTCGGGTGAAGCCGCATGTTTGTGCGCCTGCCTCGGGCACGGACAGCGGAAATGGGAGAATTAATAAAAAGGTTCGAGGAATAGAAAAACCTATCCTCTACCTAAGGAGTATACTGTTTCAGTTGATAAAAGGTAGGCCAAATTGTCTAAGATCGTGCTGAAAAAGACATCCTTCACCACAAAGCCCGCGGGGACGGTAACCTGTGCCGGTGCGAAGTTAAGAATTCCTCTCACCCCTGCCTCCACCAACAGATTGGCTACACCCTGAGCTTCCGAAGGAGGGGTCGTGATGAGCCCAATATCAATTTTCCTTTCCCTTGCTACCTCTTTGATGCGGTTGATATGAAGGACCTCTGCTGGCTTGCCCAACTTTTCCGAAACCCTCCCGATTACTTTCGGAGGGTCAATATCGAATGCGGCTACGATCTTATAATTCTGTTTTAGAAAATCTTTATAGGACAGGAGGGCAGACCCCAAATTCCCAACGCCGATCACCGCCATCTTCCACTCCTTATTCGATCCTAATATCTTCTTAATATTGTTAAGTAAATCTTCCACATAGTAGCCCACGCCTCGTATCCCAAACTCACCGAAGTACGCCAAGTCTTTGCGTACCTGGGCGGCATTCACAACGCATTTCTTGGCCAAGAGGGCGGAAGAAACTACCTTTTCTCCCCTTTCCTCCATCTCCTCTAAGCACCGGGAGTACCTTGACAATCTCCTAATGGTGGCCTCGGGAATTTTCTTGTATTTCAATTTTGTGACCCCTTTCACAAATTTTAGGAAAAAAATATTAAATTCTGACTATTTTGTCAAGCATAACTTGACGGCCGGTGTTTTGCCGCTCATTTCGTACTCATGGTGTGTGACTTCAGATCTTTCCCTGCGCGATGTCCTGCTTTCTCCTGACGATCTGTTCGATTGCTTCATCCAGTCTCCGATTGGCAAATTCGAATAGCTCTTCCGCATACTCCAGATTGTGGGCTCCCCTTCCATTCTTGGCCAGATTATAATTGAACTCCGCTTCTCCGTACAACTTTCGATAGACAAAGGTGTGGCCTCCCCGACGATCGATCCGATCAATCTCTTCTTTAACCTGGGCCAGCTTGGGATCCAGCTCCTTCAGCATGTTTTCAGAGGTCGCCCTCCATTGGACGACCATCTCCCCATAACTCTGGTCATGACACCCGATACACCGCTTCTTGATCGCATCGAAAGTTTCCTTCTTCTTCGCCAAGACACTTTCATGGCAATCAATGCATTCCACAACATCCAGCTTGTTGCTCGGCCTCTCCTTGACGCCGATGCCACCCTTTCCCTGGATGAGCCTTTTTACGTTCACATGACAATCTTCACATTTGACTTTTCCAGTCTCCCTTCCGTGATGGCATCCCGCACAAACTTTCATGAATGTTTTCCCGTGTTTTTCGCGGGGAGTGTGGCAGTCCAAACATTTAAGTCCCTTGCCTCCGACGTGGGTCTCGTGGGAAAATTTGATATCGTTGAAAGGAACGGCCCGTCTCTCTATACCAACATGACAAAGACTTGTACAAGTCATTCGGGTATGAAATTCCTGAGGTTTGTAATCCTTGTCGATGACTTCTAAAGCTCGCTCCGTCCTATTGCTCGCTGCGTTGAGGAGCTTGAAGGCGTATTCGATATTGTGAACCCCCTTGCCCAAAAGGACAAAACTATAGTTATGCCGAGCTTCGTTGAGAAGGTTCTGAGCCTTTTTAAAGGCGGCTGTGCTTCCATAGGTCCTTTCAAACTCATATAATGCTTTTTGAACGTTAAAAATCCTCTGGTTACTCTCATTCTCGGCTTTTGCGAGGAGCGATTTCCATTGCTTCAAGGTCTCATCGAATCCCTCTCCGTGGCAGTCGACGCAGGCCTCACCGATCGCCCGTTCAACGTATTTGGAGGTATGAAGTGCGGCCTGGCTTTCCTCCCCTCTCCGATGACAGGCAATGCAGTCCACATTCGTTGTCAACATGAGGCTGGGAGAGTCCGGGACCCCGATCCCTCCGGTCCCGCGGTATAACTCTCTTGGCCCAAGATGCATCTCCTTGCTGTGGCACCTATCACAACTGGAAGGGTTATGAGCAATCGTGGGAATCGGCCCGATCTCATGGCGAAGAAAGGTATGGCAGCTTGAGCACTCGATCTTATGATCGGTGACATGCTTCTGATGAATGAATTGAGAGGTATACCTCGTACTCAGGAGGGCGGGCTCATTGTGGCATTCGACACATTTTCCCTCCGGCACATGGCCGTCCCCTTGAACGACACTGAGATGGCATTTCTCGCAAGCCACCCCTCTCGCGATATACTTTTTGTGATTGAAGTTCCAGCCTTTGACCTGAATATCCCCTTTAGGCTCAACATGACAGGAAGTGCAACCTCCTATGGGGCAAGAAATGCATTCCTCTTCCCCCTTTGGCCCGGCCTTATAATAGTGACAGATGAAGCAGTTGATTTCATGAACGGTCAGGTGCAACCCTTGAACGAGTTGAGCGTGGCAGCTGGTGCAGCGGAGTTTCATCCCCCTTCTCAATTCGCCTAAATGCTTGTTATGGGAGAAGGCCACATTTTTGTAGACCATGTCCCCCTGAAGGTCTTCGATCTTATGGCATCCCTTTTGGAGGCAACTCGCATCGCTGATCTGGGCGTGAGGCGTACTCGGCCTCTTCCCCGACAGGAAGTAAGCCAGTGACACTTGACCATCTACCCATTTCCCCTTCAGGTGGTTAAGAAATCCGGGCTCGTAATGGCACTTCGTACAGACCACATGCCGATGGCTGGAGGCTCTCCACGAGTCCATATAGACATTCATCTGGTGACAGAGACCGCAGAAGGTAGCACTTTCTGTAAATTTGAGAAGACCGACCAGGATGACAAGAAAAACAAGGATACAAAAAGCAAAGAAGACTTTGATCGCCTTGAGATGAGCTTGAGTGCCTCTCTTGGCTTCATTGAAGAAGTCGACCCAAAAGATCTCGACCAGATCGTAAAGATTTCTTATAGTTCCCATACGAAGACTCCTACGGAAACTAAATTCTACAATCTTTCAAGATTATTTCAAGGGAGACTTTTCCCCGTCGAGGTTGTTCTGTCGGAGAAAAAGAAAAGGGAACCAGCAGAGATAGGACAAACCGCTAAGAAGAAATCCGATGGCCGTAAGGATCATGCGCCTCATCACATTCATCCTTCTCCCTGAAAATCGGGAAATAATTTAATCGATGGATTTCTCAATCTGCTCGTTCTGTTTTATTCTCTTGCTTGGAAAACCCGGCTTTCTTCCCGCTCAGGTGGAAGAAAGTCCTCTCAAACAGAGAGAGGAAAAATGGAAGGATTTTCGGGAAAGAAAGGATCGATTCTTTCGAGAAGATTCCCGATCTCCGATAAAAGAGACTGGCCGGAAAGGGTTCAAGGGCCTCGTTTACTACCCCATCGACCTCCGGTATGCAATGACCGGCTCCATTGAAAAATATCCCATTGAGCCGAAGCCTATTCACGCAATACTTCCTACGAACAAGGAGATGGGTAAGAAATACGTGAAATACGGCCGATTCAAATTTGAATTGGATGGAGAAGAATACGTGCTCCGGATCTACCGACCCTTAGCGAGGGATGATCTTTTCCTTCCGTTCAAAGACAAGACTTCAGGGAGAGAGACTTATGAGAAGGGCCGCTATCTCTATATCGAGCCGATGCCCGGTGGAAAGGTGTTGATCGATTTCAATCGAGCTTACAATCCCTTCTGTCAGTACAATGAAAAATATGTCTGTCCTTTTGCCCCGGAAGAGAACGCGCTTGACATCGCCATCCGGGCCGGGGAAAAGCGCTTTGAATGAAGGCTGGACTATCGATGCGGCCTTTTGTTTGGAAAAGGAAGGCTGCAAAATCTCAAACGAATGCGTTCAAGGGGCCCAGGATTCAAGGATGCAAGTGATTTCTAACGTTGAGTCGCTTAGTTCTTTAATGAACTTTGGAGCCCTTGGTCCCTCGAATCCTTGAACCCTTTTTCTAGACCAGGAACTCCCAGGCGATCAGGAAAACGCAGAGAAGCCCGAGGGCTAACATGGCAAATCCCATGACGGTTGAGAAGAGGTCTGCCCCCACGCTGGGATATTTATCCCGATAGGTCTCCAATCTCTTCTCAGCCAGCAGACGATGATACTGTTCCTGCCTTTCCTCCACGAGTTCGTATTTGGGAAATCTTCCCGTAAAGATCACTGTGTCGATGGGGAACTTCGAAGGTCGAAAATGGGTGTTGAAGAAATGGACCGTGAAGATGAAGCCGGAAGCCAAAAGTGCTTCATCCGAATGGACGATCGTGGCAATGTTGAGAATCCATCCGGGTAAGAAGAGCGTGAAGAATTCTGGAAACCAGAGCATCAATCCTGAAAACCCGATGGCGAACATTCCCCAGAAGACAGCCAGAAAATCGAATTTCTCCCAATAGGTCCACCGGTCGAACCTGGGTTTCGGCCCTTTGTTAAGAAACCAACGGATCATCCCGATGATGTCTTGAATGTCTTTCCAACGAGGGCAGAGCGAATCCGGGCCGAAAAGTCTTTGGAAGAAATTGGGATTCCTTTGGATCTTCTTCAAGAAGAGGAAATAAGCGATGTAGGCGATGGTCGTTCCGAAATAGGCAAAAGTGACGGCCGCGCAAATACGATGAATCAAACCGGCCATTCTGGCCCCTCCCAAAAAGTGCATCAGACCAATAGCCCAGGGTGCATGCGAAAATTTTAACGGGAGCCCCGTCAGGACGAGGCCGATAAAGCTAACCATCATCGTAAAATGGAGCACGATGTCAAAAAGGCTAAACCGTCGATAAATATGTCCGGCCTCATCAGGTCTTACATGCTGTGGGAAGAAAATCCCCCTGGCCCTCAATGCCCTTTTTTCCCAAAAGTCTTTTCGCCACCAGAGGAACGTGTGGAGCCAGAATACTCCAAAGACGGAAACGAGCAGGCCGGTCATAAGGACGAAGGTTCCGTAGAGCACGGGTTCTCTTTCCGGGTCATTGTGGGTTGCGTGCGGAATCCATTGCACGAAGCGGCTGTTTGCCCTTCTGTGGCACTTGCCGCAGGTCTCTACCAGCCGTCCCTCTGAGATGAGCGACTTTGGATTGTCAGGAGGCAGAATGTTGTGAAACCCGTGGCAATCCGCACAACCTGCCACCAATTTTGGGTACCCAAGATGTTCCACCTTCCCGTGATAGCTTTCGTAATACGTTTGAGTGGCGATGAGAAAAACCCTGTTTCTCTCCATCATCTCCTTGTCGGCATGACATTTCTGGCAGACTTCGGTATGGAACTCCTTCCGGGATGCCACAGTCTTGGGTTCGTCCCCTTTCAGCAACGGAATTTTATGGAGGCCATGACAATCGCTGCAGGTGGCAGAATCCGGATTCCCCTCGAGGCGGCTTTGCCGTGAACGCTCTCGGAATAACCATCATCGGAATGACAGGTCGTACAGGTCTTGATCACCCGGACTTTATCCC
>Ga0187784_10002484_pt1 | contig 14785 bp, 11 predicted proteins | sample 1015_SJ02_MP15_2_FD_132964 | JGI IMG/M metagenome (GOLD analysis project Ga0187784, IMG submission 132964) | Tropical peat soil microbial communities from peatlands in Department of Meta, Colombia - 1015_SJ02_MP15_20_MG | ecosystem: Environmental > Terrestrial > Soil > Wetlands > Peat | place...
GCGGCCAAATGTGAACGCATACATATACTCGATGTTGATGCCGGTCTTGTCGAGGACGGCCAGCAATTCAGCCAGACCTCCGGGCCGGTCGGGCACCTCGACGGCAACCACCTCCGTGACATTAATCACATATCCGGCGTCCTCGAGAAGTCGGGCGCCCTTCCGCCAGTCGGACACGATGAGGCGCAGGATGCCGAATTCCTTAGTATCGGCCAAGGTCAGGGTGCGAATGTTGATCCCGGCTTGCGCCAGGAGGCGACAAGGTTCCGTCAGCTGGCCCGGCTTGTTTTCGAGGAAGAGTGAGAGTTGATGAATCTTCATAGGCACTCCCAACTTTTCTGCCATTCTGAGCGAAGCGAAGAGTCCTGGTAATTGTGAGGACGAAAAGCAACTGCGGAGATTCCTCGCTTCGCTCAGAATGACAGCGCGGCGGGCCGATCTGGTACAAGGAACCCGCTACACATTGCGCCGGTCAATGACCCGTTGCGCCTTTCCCTCGCTGCGCTGGAGGGTTTGAGGCGCCACGAGGCGCACCTTAACCCGCAGTCCCAGTGTCTGACTCAAGGAATGAGCGAGCTTGTTGTGCAGGCCCTCGAGCACGGCCACGCGGTCGCTTGCGACCGGGGCCGTAACTTCGACTTGAACCTCCAACTGGTCCAAGCCTGCCTCGCGCGTCAGGACAATCTGGTAATGCGGCAGCATGCCTTCCACCGCCAGAAGCGCCGATTCCACTTGTGAGGGGTAGACGTTGACGCCGCGGATGATCAGCATGTCATCGCTGCGCCGGCTGATGCGACGGATGCGGCGCAGGGTTCGGCCGCAAGCACACGAGCCAGGCACAAACGCGCTGATGTCGCGGGTGCGATAGCGAATCATCGGCATGGCCTGCTTGCTCAGGGTGGTCAGTACCAATTCTCCTTCCTCGCCCTCCGCAAGCAGCCTCCCGGTTTCAGGATCGATGATTTCGGGATAGAAGTGGTCTTCAAAGATATGTAGGCCCGCATGGCAAGGGCACTCGATTCCGACGCCGGGACCCGTTATCTCGGTAAGACCGTAAATATCGAACGCCTTGATTCCAGAGGCGGCTTCGATATGGCGGCGCAAGGAATCCGTCCAAGGCTCTGCACCGAACACTCCCACGCGCAGCGGCAGGTCGGCGAGATTCACCTCCATCTGGGCGGCGCGGTCCAGCAAGTGGAGGAAGTAGGACGGGGTGCAGCAGATGGCCGTCACCTTGAAGTCTTTCATCACCATGATCTGTCGATCGGTATTGCCGCCGGAAATGGGAATCACCGTGGCCCCGAGCGCCTCCGCGCCGTAATGCGCTCCCAGCCCTCCCGTGAACAACCCATAGCCATAAGCGTTCTGAATAATGTCGCCGCGACCCAGACCGCAAGCCAGAAACGTCCGCACCATGGCGTCGGTCCAAACGCCCACGTCGCGCTGGGTGTAGCCGACTACGATCGGCTTACCGGTGGTTCCGCTGGAGGCATGCAGGCGCACGATCTCTTCCAGTGGACTGGCAAACATGCCGAATGGATAGCTGTCGCGAAGATCCGTTTTCACCGTGAACGGAAGGCCGGCCAAATCTTCCAGGGTTCGCATGTCTTCCGGGCGCACATTTCGCTCGGTCATCCGCTGGCGATAGAGTTCGACGCGTTCGTAAGCTCGGGCGACGGTAGCCCGGAGACGGCTTAACTGCAGGTCGCGCCTCTGCGCCGCCGGCATGTAGTCCGGAGCGCTGGCGGGGTGAATGTTTGAAGAGTTTTCGACCATAGTTGGTTTGGTAAAAGCGGCCCTTGTGGTCGCCCCTACATAGCGATTCTAACGTGGGTTCTCGCGGTGCCTTGGAGTGCGGCAGCGAAGCTGCCGCCTTGGCGCCAAACGAGAAGGCGGTGGCTCTCGCCACCGCACTCCAAGGTGCCTTCGGCAGAGAGTTTCTCAAACCGGCGGATTCCTGGCAGCCGCGCGCCCAACCTCAAAGGCGTGCAGATTGGCGGCGTGCAACCTCTCGGCCAGATTCCGCCGGATTGCCTCTTGCCACGCCGTCTCCGGAAAGGGCAGGGGCACGCTTAGGCAGCCAACGAGGGCGACATTGAGGCTCCGCTTGTCGTGCAAGCTGCTTACTGGAACGTCGCCCGGAGTAATCAGCCTTCCGCCCGGCCGCAATCTCCAGAGATTGGGTTCCACCTGATCAGGCGACAGGACCACAAGATAATCTGCTTCTCCCAGAGGCACCATGGGACTGTAGACTTTCTCTCCAAACCGGACGTCGCTGGTTACGGACCCGCCCCGCTGGCTCATGCCGTGGATTTCGCTCTTCTTCACGTCGAGCCCCGCCTGGAACGCCACTTCGGCCACGATGTCCGAGGCTTTCAGCACGCCTTCACCACCCAAGCCGGCAATTACGATGTTGGTGACGTCAGTCTTCATAGGAATCACGCATCGATGTCATTCCGAGCGTAGCGAGGAATCTAGCTCTGGATCTTTGTTCCTTCTGCCCGCAGCTAAATCCTTCGGACACAGAGCCAGATTCCTCGCTCCGCTCGGAATGACACCGTATTGCGCTCGGAATGACACCTCTTTTGTACCCGTGTTGTTAAGACCTGCTGGCGGAGGTTTCACATTCCGCTGCCGCCGCCCGTTCGTACTCCTTGATTTTGCCCGCCGCCAGCAAACAGTTGCGCCGCGCCACGATCACCGTGAGCTTTCCACTCGCAAGGCTGGCGGCCACCAACTCCTCGAAGGCGGTAGGATTGGCCGTCGGGTCGGTCACATGCACGCTGGGAATGCCGAGCGAACGCGCCAAATCCTCAATGACGACTTTGCCAGTTGGATGGTGTTCGAGGGTCCGGCCGGTTCCCGGATGTTCCTGCATCCCCGTCATCGCTGTCGTGCCGTTGTCGAGGATAATAACCACGTGGCCAGTGGCCGGCGGATTGTAAACCATCTCCACCAAGCCGGTAATCCCGCTGTGGATGAAGGTGCTGTCCCCGATGGTGCTGACCACCCGGCGGGCCTGGTCGGGCGGCAATGCGTGCCTCAGACCTAGCCCCACGCCGATGCTGGCTCCCATGCACACACACGTGTCCGTAGATTCAAATGGCGGTAGGACCGCCAGCGTGTAACAACCTATATCACTGGCCACGATGCAATCCAGGTTGCGGAGTACACTGAAGACGGTACGGTGCGGGCAGCCCTGGCACAATTGCGGTGGCTTTCCGAGTGGAGGAATTGGCTCCGGAACGTTGTTCCCGGCCAGGATGCGCCGCACGCGATCCACGTTCAGCTCGCCAAAACGGTACGCCTCCGCTTTTCCTTCTACCGCCATCCCTGCCGCGCCAATAGCTTCGACGAGATACGGGTCCCCTTCCTCGATCACGACGCAACGCGACACGCTGTTCACAAAACGGCGGATGGTCTCGAGCGGCAGAGGGTAAGTCATCCCCAACTTCAGCACCGCGGCCCCCGGCGCCGCTTCCCGAGCATGCATGAAGGAGATCCCGGAAGTGATGATGCCCAACGAGCGGTCGCCGTCCGTCTCCTGGTTCGGCCCCTCGGCTTCGTTCCATTCCAGAATGCGGGCCAGTTTTTCTCGCAGGCGGCGATGGGCCGGCCGGGCATTGGCGGGAATCATCACCCGGCCTTTCAGGTCACGAACGAACCGCACCGGAGCCTCGAGCGGCGCCGAGCTTCCCGCCGGGCGAACCACGGCCTTAGAGTGACATACGCGAGTCGTGAGGCGGAGGAGCACTGGAATTCCCCATCGCTCGGAGACGTTCAGGGCCAACACAGTGAAGTCATAAGCTTCCTGGGAATCCGCCGGCTCGAGCATCGGCACTCCCGCTGCGACAGCATAACGGCGATTATCCTGTTCGTTCTGGCTCGAGGCCATGCCGGGATCGTCGGCCGAAACCACCACCAAGGCGCCGCTGACGCCGGTGTACGTGGCCGTGAAAAGCGGGTCGGCAGCCACGTTCAGGCCAACGTGCTTCATGGTGACTAGGGCTCTAGCACTCGTAAAGGCAACCCCGAGCCCCACTTCCAGGGCGACTTTCTCATTGGGCGCCCATTGGGCACGGCCTCCCAACCGGGAAAAGACCTCCAGAATCTCGGTGGAAGGCGTGCCTGGATAGCCGGTGCCCAGGGTCACGCGACCGCCGCGCGCCGCCAACGCCACGGCTTCGTTCCCGCTTAATAACAGTCTTTCCAGTTCGCTCACCCGTTACCTCGCGACCGCCAATTCTAACCTCGCCGGCGAGTGTAATCAATTGATATATCCCAATGGGTTCTGTCATTCTGAGCAAAGCGAAGAATCCCCGAGTTGTAATTTCAGCGAAATACCGACATCCTTCGTCGCCCCGATCAGATCGGGGCTCTCCTGAAAATCACACCCCCGTTGGCCGCTGTAGGGGCACGCCATGGCGTGCCCCTACGTGCGCATGGCGAGAGGATTTTCATGCGCTCGGGTGGGCCAAAGGCCCATGGAAACTCCTCGGAATGACACGCAAAATAGGGTTCTCACACAGACTCTTGGGGAGAGGGCACTGTTTTTTACAGGAGAGGGCGGCTCAAATTGGGTTGGAGGGAATTGGCGCGGTCGCGCGATTTGCCAAGACGGAAACCGCCAGAAAGGGTAGAATGGAAACATTGGGCAATTAAGTGTCACAAAACAACTAGGAGGCACTGCCAAATATGCGACGCATCATCGACAGTCATCCCCCTGGAGCTTTCTGCTGGATCGAGCTTGCCACTACCGATCAGAACGCCGCCAAGAGCTTTTACCACTCTCTATTTGCATGGACTGCCAAGGATTTTCCCATGGGCCCTGACGATTTTTACACGATGTTCCAACTCGAGGGGCGGGATACCGGCGCGGCCTACACCTTGCGCCCTGAACAGCGCGCCCACGGTGTGCCGCCGCACTGGATGATTTACATTGCCGTCGCCCGCGCTGACGAAGCCGCCGGCCGCGTTCCAGAGCTTGGGGGCAAGGTTCTAAAACCCCCCATGGACGTCTACGATGCGGGCCGGATGGCCGTCGTACAAGATCCAACAGGGGCTGCCTTTGCCCTTTGGCAGAGCAAGGCCCACAGCGGGCTGGGAATCGCCGGCGTGTACGGAAGCCTCTGCTGGGCGGATCTTATGACATCCGATACCGAGCGCGCCAAGGCCTTCTACGAGGGCCTCCTGGGCTGGAAAATTACCAAGAGCGAAAACGATCCCTCCGGCTACTTGCACATCAAAAACGGCGAACAGTTCATCGGTGGAATGCCGCCCTCGAGCTTTGCCCCTCCCAACACTCCAGCGCACTGGATGGCCTACATTTATGTCGCGAACTGTGATGAAACCACTGCCAAGTCCAGGCAACTGGGCGGAAAGACGCTCCTGGCACCCACCACCATCGAGAAAGTGGGCCGCATGTCCATCCTGGCTGATCCGCAGGGCGCCGTGTTCAGCGCCTTCGCGTCCGAAGGCACACCCGCGTGAAGGCCCAGGAGGAATGGACGGGTGGCGCACGTGCCGCACTCGGGCATCTCTGCGCCTCATGCAAAGGCGCATACATCCCGACAAAAGGCGTCGGGACGTATGCGCCACCCACGCGGCACTCGTAGCGCCGACTTTTAGGTCATCAGATGTGCGCTTGGTAGCTTCGTCGAGGGTAGCGCAGACGTGCCGTCCTTTGGCATGTCTGCGCCTCGTCGTTTGGCATATCTGCGCCTAGCCCAAGGCGCCTACATCCCGACAGAAGGCGTCGGGACGTATGCGCCACCCGCCGACACAACCCCCAATTTGACTCACTTCCGCCAAGCCGATTATAGTAGTCTGACTACAAGACTTGTGCAGCACTCGTAGCGCCGACTTTTAGGTCGGCAGATGTGCGCTTGGTAGCTTCGTCGAGGGTAGCGCAGACGTGCCGTCCTGTGGCATGTCTGCGCCTAGCCCAAGGCGCCTACATCCCGCCGCGAGGCGTCGGGACGCATGCGCCACCCACGAGGCAGTGAAAGAGGTCAGAATTGGACTCCGAGATCCCCAAGGTTTATTCCCCCGAAGCCATCGAGCCCCACTGGGCGCGGACCTGGGTCGCCCAAAAGCTCTACCGTCCATCCGACGACCCTACCCGCCGGCGCTTCTGCTTAACGCTTCCTCCGCCCAACATCACCGGCTCTCTGCACATGGGCCACATGCTGGAGCATACGGAGATTGACATCCTGATGCGCTGGCATCGCATGAAGGGCGAGGACGTGCTCTGGTTGCCCGGCACGGACCACGCCTCCATTGCGACTCAACTAATCGTCGAGCAGGAAATCGGCCGCCAGGCGTTGCCTGATCTCGAACCCGATTCCGCGGGACGGGCTGCTTGGCGTCGGGAAGGGCAGCGCCGACGGCTGGAGATGGGGCGCGAGAAATTCCTTGAACTCTGCTGGAAGTGGAAAGAGCAGAACGGCGGGACGATCCGGCGTCAGATGGAGCGGCTGGGTGCGTCGTGCGACTGGACACGCGACCGCTTCACGATGGACGCGGCCTACACGCGGGCTGTCGTGGAGGTTTTCGTCAGGCTTTATCGAGAAGGGCTGATTTATCGCGGCAAGTATATCGTGAACTGGTGTCCGCGTTGCGGCACCGCCGTCTCCGACCTGGAAGTCATTCACGAGGAACGGCCGGGCCATTTGTGGTATGTCCCCTATCCGTTCGAGGACGGCTCGGGCTCGATCAGCGTGGCCACGACGCGGCCTGAGACCATGCTGGGGGACACGGCCGTGGCCGTGAATCCCGCCGACCCGCGCTACCGCTCGGCGATTGGCCGCAAGTTAGTCCTGCCGCTCTTGAAGCGCGTGATTCCCGTCATCGCCGACGATTTCGTGGACCCGCAGTTCGGCACGGGCGCGGTGAAGGTGACTCCCGCCCACGATCCGAACGACTACGACATGTCGTTGCGTCACAACTTGCCGCGCATCGAGGTGATTGATACCGCAGCCCTCATGACGGAGGAAGCCGGCCCGTACAGAGGTATGGACCGCTTCGCGGCGCGGGAAAAGATCGTGCAGGATTTGCGTGCGCAGGGCCTGCTCGAGAAGGTTGAAGATTACCTGCTCAGCGTAGGCACCAGCCAGCGTTGCAAGACGGTGCTTGAGCCGCTGCTTTCCACGCAATGGTTCATGAAGATGCAAGAATTGGCCGGGCCGGCCATTCGTGTGGTCGAGGAAGGGCGCATCCGTATTACACCGGATAATTACAAGAAGGTTTACCTTGACTGGATGGGTAATCTCCATGACTGGTGCATCTCGAGGCAGCTCTGGTGGGGGCATCGCATTCCCGTCTGGTATTGCGACGCCTGCGGCGAGGTGATCGTGGGGCACGAGGCGCCACTGGCGTGCCCCAATTGTGAGCTTACGAGCCTGCGGCCTGAAATGGACGTGCTGGACACCTGGTTCAGCTCCGCTCTCTGGCCCTTTGCCACGCTCGGCTGGCCCGACCAGACGCCGGACCTCGCCCGCTTCTACCCCAACGACCTCATGATCATGGGCTTCGACATCCTGTTTTTCTGGGGCGCGCGCATGATCATGATGGGTATGAAATTCATGGACGACGTGCCTTTCCGCGAGCTTTACATCCATGCCCTGGTGCGTGACGCGGATAAACAGAAGATGTCCAAGACGAAGGGCAACGTGATCGACCCTCTCGAAGTCACGGAAGAGTACGGCACCGATGCGGTGCGCTTTGCCCTGGCCATCAGCGCCGCCCCCGGCACGGATATTGCTTTCAGCGTCGAGAAGATTCAGTCCTACCGTGCCTTCGCCAATAAGATCTGGAACGCCGGCCGCTTCATCCTGATGAACCTCGAGAAGCTGCCGGAGGCCTGGCGCGAGCGGCTTGCGGAGGCCTTGCGGCCGGTCCCGGAGTTAGGTTTCAGCGCGGTGAGTTCACTCGAGTCCTTGGAGCTTGCCGACCGCTGGATATTCTCCCGCTTGCAGGCGGTGACCGGGAAAATCGAGGAAGCCTTGGCCGATTTCCGCTACCACGAGGCGGCTTACGAGGTCTACCACTTTTTCTGGCACGAGATTTGCGACTGGTACCTCGAGTGGGTCAAGCCGGAAATCACGCGTCCGGCTCAGGGAGCGAAAGTTCCTCCCGCCTGGATCAATCTGGCTCGGGTGTTTGAATCCGCGCTCCACTTGCTCCATCCCTTTATGCCCTTCATTACCGAGGAACTGTGGCAACGGCTGCCACATGAGGGGCAAGGGAATTCAATTTCTTTGACGCCTTTCAAGCTGGTCAACCAGCGCGTCGCCGACCCGGTCTCGGAAAAGCAGTTCGAATTGATCCAGGAATTGGTCGTTACCCTGCGCAACGCCAAGGCCGAGATGGGCCTGCAAAAGGTGAAGCCCAGCGCGCAGGTGGGGTGTGAGGACTCGCGTTGGCTGGAACTTTTCCGCTCGCACCTGGAGACGATTCTGCGCCTCTCCACCTTCCAGGCTCTGAATTTCTCTCGCGAGCGCTTGGACGCAACAGTTCCGGGTGTGCGCGGCGGGCCCATCTTCACGTTGCGGGTTTTCCACGAGCAGCCGGTGGACCAAGAGGCGGAGCTGGCACGCCTGCAAGGGGAAAAGCAGAGGATAGAAGAGGCTTTGGCGGGCGTAAAGAAGCAACTCGAAAACGAGCACTTTCTGGCGCGGGCTCCGCAGGAGGTCGTGCGCTCCGTCACACGCCGGCGCGACGAGCTGGCAGAACGTCTGCGCAGGACTCTGGAATCAATCGGCGGGTTTACCAAGAGCCGGTCGTTATAACGGCGACCCTGGCGGCAGCGAATATAGCCGCGACGTTAATTCAGATCATGACAGCCGATGTACAATAGTCTCACGGGGGAGTGGAATTATGCCGGATTATGAATTCACCGTGGTGATCGAAAAAGACGAGGACGGCCGGTTCGTTGACATCTGTCCAGCTCTCCGGGGCTGTTATACCGAGGGGGAAACCGAGGCCGAAGCGCGGCACTTGATCGAAGACGCGATCCGACTGCATGTGGAAAGCAGACGCTCATGTTCGTCAGCCGACGAACACCCAGAAAGCATGAAATGTCATTCCGAGCGAAGCGAGGAATCTTGCTCTGCGCGAGGGACCTCGGAACAAGGACCAGGGCGAGATTCCTCGCTCCACTCGGAATGACAGCCAATTTCAGGACAGTATCGCGAGAAGATGGGATATCTCAATCCTCTGAGCACGAGCAATCTTCCAGCGGCGCTGGACCTCTCTTCGGCAGAATTGCGCGATCTGGTTGAGAGGGCGCTGGCGGAGGACCTTGGTCAAGGCGACTTGACGACCTCCGTGACGGTGCCGCCCGAGACGCTAGCTTGTGGGACTTTCCGCAGCAAGCAGAGCCTGGTGGTCGCCGGGCTTCCGGTAGCGGCCATGGTGTTTCAGGTGCTCCAGCCACCCGCGGAGTGGATTCCCATGGTGGACGAAGGCACGGAAGTTGCCCCGGGGACCGAGTTGTCGCGCGCCTGCGGTCCGGCCGCCACGTTGCTGGCCGGCGAGCGTGTGGCGCTCAATTTCCTCCAGCATTTGAGCGGGGTGGCCACCTACGCGCGGCGCCTCAAAGAAGAACTGGCGGGAACCCAGACGGAGTTCCTCGATACGCGCAAAACCACTCCGGGACTCCGCACTCTTCAGAAATACGCCGTGCGGCTAGGAGGCGGCCAGAACCACCGCCTGCGGCTGGATGATGGAATCCTGATCAAGAACAATCATCTGCAACTGACCGGCGGAATTCGCGCAGCCGTGACGAACGCGAAGCGCCAACGCCCTGCGGGCTATCACATCGAAGTGGAAGTGACCAACCTGGCTCAACTGGAAGAAGCGCTCGAATGCGGCGCCGACGGCGTGCTGCTCGATAATATGAGCCCCGAAGAAGTCCGCCAGTGCGTCGAGCGCGCCGCAGGGCGCATTCGGTTGGAAGTCTCCGGCGGAATCGACGCGACCAACATCCGCGCCTACGCCGAGACGGGCGTCGATTATATTTCCGTGGGAGCGCTGACGCATTCCGCTCCCGCCGTGGACATCAACTTTCGCATCGACCCTGCGTAGCGCGGACCCCCGGTTTTGGGGTCCGCGGCTTGTCCTGACGAAGAACCGCGGACCCCAAAACCGGGGGTCCGCGCTACCCAGTCGCCTGAGGTGTTGCACATGGTTGGCGGAAGCACCGAACGCAAAATCGACAAGATGATTGAATTGCTGGTGAAGAATGCCACCGTGGTAGTTCCGGGTCCGAAGATCGCAAGCCAAGTCGGAGTCACGCGTTTTGCGGTGAGCAAATGGGTCAAGAGATTGCGCGGACTGGGTGTGGAGATCAAGGGCCATGTAGGGACCGGGTATCAACTGGTGAAGATCCCGGACATCCTCGTCCCCAGCTTGATCCATGGGGAATTGGGAGGGAGCGAGATCGGCCACGCCATCCTCCACCACTTCCGGATTGACTCCACCAATACCGCCGCCATGGTTCTGGCGCAGGAGGGCGCGGCGCACGGAACGGTTGTGGTGGCGGAGGAACAGACGGCCGGGCGAGGGCGCTTTGGCCGCGAATGGTACTCGCAAAAATCCAGCGGGATTTACCTCTCCGTGATACTGCGTCCGCCATTCTCGCCTGCCGCTGCCCCCATCCTGACCCTGATGGCCGGCGTCGCCACCCAACAGACTCTAGGACCGCTTACCGGATTGAAGGTGGACATCCGCTGGCCCAACGACTTGCTGGTGAACGGGAAAAAGGTTGCCGGCATCCTGACGGAGATGAATGCGGAACTGGGCCTGCTGCACGCCATCGTGCTGGGGATCGGCATCAACGTGAATCACAGCGAGATGCCTGGCGCGCTCAAACCCATCGCCACTTCGTTGCGCCTGGAGAGCCATCGGCCCTGGTCGCGCGTTCAGATCTCGATTGCTCTGCTGAAAGAACTGGAGAGGCACTACCATTTGTTGCTCGAGAAGGGAAGCGCGGCCATCGCCGAGCGCTGGGCCGCCGCCTCCTCCTATGCCTGCGGAAAGCGCATCCGGATTGTGAGCGCCGAGGCCGAATCCTTTGCCACTACCCTCGGCGTCGACCCCAGCGGTGCGCTGCGGGTGCGCTACGACGATGGCCGCGAAGAGGCGTTGGTGGCGGGAGAAGTGACGGAAGTGAAGTAATCAGTGGTCAGTTTTCAGTTCTCAGCAAGAGCACTGTGTCGTTCCGAGTGGCCATGGGTCTTCGGCCCAAAGGAATGAAAATCACCTGCGTCGTCACACTCGCGAAAGCGCGGGTCCATTGTCGATCCGGAACACAATGGATTCCCGCTTTCGCGGGAATGACGTGATTCTCGCGAGAGCGAAGCGAGGAATCTCGCTCAGGCCGTGCGCACGGCAACAGAGCCCGATTCCTCGTGGGTGGCATAGACGTGCTGCTCTTTGACATGTCTGCGCCTGGGTCGACCGGCGCATACATCCCGACGAACGGCGTCGGGACGTATGCGCCACCCGCGAAGTGTAGACTGTCGACTGAGAACTGAAAACTGATGACTGACAACTTACTGGTAATCGACGTAGGCAACACCAACACGGTCCTGGGTGTCTTCGAAGGAAAGGACCTGCGCGCCCAGTGGCGGCTGAAGACCGACAAGTCGCAGACCGCCGATGAATACGGCATTCTGACGCGGAACCTTTTCATGCTGGAAGGCATCCAGGCGGAACAGATCAAAGGCATCATGGTGGCCAGCGTGGTTCCGACGCTCAACGCCGTTCTGGAGGAAATGGCTGGGAAATACTTTCACCTCAAGCCTCGCTTCCTGACTCCCGGCACGCGCACCGGAATGGCCATCCACTACGATAACCCGCAAGAGGTGGGTGCGGACCGCATCGCCGACGCCGTCGCCGCCTTTGAGAAATACGGAGGCCCTTGTATCGTGTTGGACTTCGGCACCGCCATAACCTTCGACGTGATCTCTGAGAAAGGCGAGTATCTAGGCGGCGCCATCGCCCCTGGCCTAGGCATTTCTGCGGAGGCGCTCTTCGAGCACGCCGCCAAACTGCCCCGCGTCGAGATCCGCGAGCCGCAGCGAGTGATCGGAACCAATACCGTAGCCAGTATGCAATCCGGACTCTTCTACGGCGCGGTGGGCTTGGTGGATGGCATCCTCGACCGCCTCTTCCAGGTGCTGGGCAAGAAGACCACGGTCATCGCCACCGGCGGCCAGGCGTCGCTGGTGGCCGGCGCCTCAAAATACAAGCCTCCCGTCGAGCCCTCGCTGACGCTCGAAGGCTTGCGAATAATTTACGAGAGAAATCGGAAGAAGTAACCACTTGTCGGTCGTCCGTGGTCCGTTGTCAGTAGTTCGTTGAATCTTCGTCGTTCTCGGAATGAAGAAGCGGCCCGTTCTGGCGGCGGGCCATCCATTACGCGCCGACCGACGGACCACGGACAACGGACCACTGACCAACTTGGAAAACTACTTCAACTACTTCACGGAAATCGAAGAGTGCTACCAGAAATGCCGTGGCACGCGGACACTCCTGTCGCCTCTTGATTGGGCCCTGATTGAATCCTGGAAAGACGCCGGCTTTCCGCTTCAGGCAGTGCTGACGGGCATCGCGCGCGCCTTCCAAAAGTACCAGGCGCGCCAGCGAAAATACAGGCTGGTCAACTCCCTGGCATACTGCACACAAGAGGTTCTTCACGCCGCCGAGGAGGCCCAGGCGGGGCAAGCCCAGAGCGTTGCCCGAAAAGATTCGCCGCCGCCTTTTACCGCCGAAGACATCGTCCGGTTCCTGAGCAGCAACGCGCAAAGTCTGGAGGCGGCCTCTCGAAAGGCTCGCGCCGAAGGGCAGCAGGTGCTCGCGGACGACCTTGTGGCCAACGTACCGGCCCTTCAGGCCATGGCCGCCGAGGAGCCTGCCAAGCTGCTTGCCAACCTGGAAGAACTGGAGATCCGCCTGACGGCGCTGGAAGAAAAGTTGACCGCGTCGCTCACGCGCGCCGCGACTGTGGAACGCATGGCTGGAATCCAGGAACAGGTTCAACGCGGCTTGGGGCCTTATCGCCAGAAGATGACCGGACCACAAATCGAATCGCTGGAGCGGCAGTTCCGCAAGCGCTGCCTGATGGAGTATTACGAGATACCCAGGTTGAGTTTGTTCTACATGTAAGTCGGAAACCGGAAAATGGAAACTGGAAACTGGAAAATAGAAATTGAAGTCTGGGGGTGGCGCAGACGTGCCGTTCTTTGGCATGTCTGCGCGCCTCGCCGAAGGGCGCATACATCCCGACAAACGTCGTCGTGACGTATGCGCCACCCTCGTTTTCTATTTTCCAGTTTCCATTTTCGATATGGCGTCTTTCGAACTTACTCCTTCTAAGCTGATCTACGGTGGCGAGGCCTTAGGCCACCACGCGGGCCGCACGGTTCTGGTTCCGCGCGTCCTCCCGGGTGAGCGCGCCGAAGTGGAGGAGGTCCGCACGGCCAAGGGAGTGGTCCACGCCCGGCCACTGCGGATTTTGCGGGCCGCTCCGCAGCGTGTCGAGGCGCCCTGCCCTTATTTTGGCCGCTGCGGAGGCTGTCACTACCAACACCTTAAGCCGGAACTTCAGCCCGCGAGCAAGCAGGCAATCCTGCGTGAGACTCTGCGCAGGTTAGGAGGTATTGACTGGACGGGAGACATCCCGCTGCACGCCGGCCCGCCCTGGAACTATCGCAACCAGGCTCAGCTTAAGGTTGCCCGCCAAGCCGGCGGCCGGGTCGACTTGGGTTTCTTCGAGGCGCAGTCGCATCGAGTTATATCTGTCGACGCTTGCCTGATCCTCTCGCCGCGCCTGAATGCTGTGCTGGCGGAACTGCGTCGGCCGGAGTGGGCGGAGGGGCTTGCCGGCCTGCGGGAAATTGAGGTGATGGCCGACGAGCGTGATGAGGAAGTCATGATCAGCCTCGAAAGCGAGGGCAGCGAGGCCGATGAGGAACAAGTGGCGCGCCACCTGCTGGAGAAAATCCCCGGCGCCGTCTGCGTGGCGATCAAGTCTGACGGAGCGGCAGGCTCCCGCGACCGCGGGCGAGACGCCCGCGCCACTTCGAACCGGACCCGCGTGCTGGGCAAGCCCGCGCTGCACTATTCGGTCGGGGAATTCAGTTACCGGGTCAGTCCGGGTTCATTCTTCCAGGTTTCGCGCTTTCTCACGCCCGCGCTCGTGGCCTCGGTAACGGGCGATCAGCGGGGCGAGTCGGCTCTGGACCTTTATGCGGGAGTCGGGTTGTTTTCGTTGCCGCTGGCCCGGCGCTTCCAGCGCGTCGTGGCGGCGGAGGCGAATCCCATTGCGGCCTCGGACCTCCAGGCCAACGCGGAATCGCACGGTCTCTCGAACCTCTTCGCCACCGGCGAGACCAGCTACGATTTTCTGCGCCGCTTTGCCCAAGCGCGGCCCGACCTCGTGGTGGTGGACCCGCCGCGCGCCGGGGTAGATGCCGGATCGCTCAAGCTCCTGGCGGCGCTCCGCCCGCGCCGGATTCACTCCCTCTCTTGTAGCCCACCAACCTTGGCTCGCGACCTCAAGGCTCTGGCCGGGCACGGCTACCATCTCGAATCCCTGGAATTGTTTGACCTCTTCCCGCAGACCTACCACATTGAGGCCCTGGCCAGGCTCGTTTTGTAGGGGCAATCCTTGTGGTCGCCCGCGGGTGGCGCAGACGTGCCGTTCTTTGGCATGTCTGCGCCTGGGCCCGAACAGCGCATACATCCCGACAAACATCGTCGGGACGTATGCGCCACCCGC
>Ga0187784_10002485_pt1 | contig 14783 bp, 11 predicted proteins | sample 1015_SJ02_MP15_2_FD_132964 | JGI IMG/M metagenome (GOLD analysis project Ga0187784, IMG submission 132964) | Tropical peat soil microbial communities from peatlands in Department of Meta, Colombia - 1015_SJ02_MP15_20_MG | ecosystem: Environmental > Terrestrial > Soil > Wetlands > Peat | place...
AAGACCATCCTGCTCTATGGCGATGAGGGGCTGGGCGACGCGATCTTCTACAGCCGCTACATCGGCATGCTCGCCGCGCGCGGGGCGCAGGTCGTGCTCGAGGTCGATGAGCCGCTGCACGCGCTGCTGTCCGGCGTTGCCGGCGTGTCACGCTGCATCTCCCCGGGTGATGCCGCGCCGGAGTTCGATCTGCACTGCCCGCTGTCGCGCCTGCCGCTCGCGTTCGCGACGCGTGCCGCGACGATCCCGGCGACGGTTCCCTATCTGCCGGCTGCCTTCGCGCAACATCCGGCGCGGCTCGCCGAGAAGGATCGCCCGCGCATCGGACTGGCTTGGTCGGGCAACCCGCGCCACCGCAACGATCGCCGTCGCTCGATCCCGCTGTCCGTGCTGGCGCCGCTGCTCGACAGGCCTGCCACCTTCGTGAGCCTGCAGAAGGAGGTTCGCGCGGGCGATGCCGCGACGCTCCGCGGCACGGGGCGCATTCTCGATCTCGGCGCTGGCCTCACCGACATGGCGGACGCGGCCGCGCTGATCGGCGAGCTCGACCTCGTGATCGCGGCGGATACCAGCATTGCGCATCTTGCCGGCGCGCTCGGCGTGCCGGTCTGGATCCTGCTGCCGTTCATACCCGACTGGCGCTGGCAGCTCGGCCGCGACGACAGCCCGTGGTACCCGACCGCGCGCCTGTTCCGGCAGGACGATCAGCGCGACTGGCATCACGTCGTGCGCCGCGTCGACAAGGCACTCGGCGATTTCCTCGCCACGCGGCGCGCCGGCTGAGCCGGACGCCGGAATCTCGCATCGCGCGGCTCGCCCTGCGCATTCGTCTCTTGTTAACCGCGATGCAAAGCGCTGCCCGCGCGTTGGGAAAATAAGCTTGTTCGTAGTTTGCCCTAGGTATCGTGCCGCGAAAGCAAGGCGGCCATGACATGCAGGGGAAGCGGGGAACCTGGCTGCGGGCATTCGCCCAGCCCTTCACCTACCTGGGTGTGACGCTGCTGCTCCTGGTCGGCGCCGGGCTCGTCTTTTTGACCGATCACGATCGAAAAAGCGCGTACGAGGCCGCCCTCGTCAAGAACGAGGCCGACGCGCGCGTATTCGAGCAATACATCGCGCACACGCTCAAGAGCGCCGACGACAAGCTGTTGCTGTTGCGCAAGATGTACGAGCAGAACCCGCGCGCTTTCAACCTTGCGGAGTGGACCTCGGCGTTCAACTCGGGGCCGCAGATCGCGCTGCACTTCGCGCTCATCGACCGCGACGGGCTCGTCAAGGCGACCACGCTCGGCCGCGCCGGCGGCGACATCAGCGAAAAGCCCTGGTTTAAGGCCGCGGCGGCGCGGACGAACGACCAGCTCATCATCAGCCGTCTCTATCGGCTGAGGAGCAGCGGCGCCTGGGCGATCGCTCTGGGCCGCCGCGTGACCGCACCCGACGGGGCGTTTGCCGGCTTGATCGTCGCGCTGCTCGACCCGCAGCAGCTCGAGCCGTTCTACCGCTCGATCAACCTCGGGTCCGACGGGGCGGCGGCGCTGATCGGTCTCGACGGCTACATTCGCGCGCGCGGCGGCGCGGCGGGAATGTCGCAGCCGGAGACCTTCGACCGGCCGATCCTGAACGCGCCCGTGTTCGAGCGCGTCAAGAGTGCGCGCGCGGGAAGCTATTGGAGCACGCCCGGCGTCGTCGGGCCGGTCGCGCGCCTGATCACCTATCGGGCGCTTGCGGACTATCCACTGATCGCGATCATCAACCGCTCGGAACAGGAGACCTACGAGCCCGCGCTGCAGAACGCGCGCGTCTATTGCGGCATGGCGCTGTTCATGGCCTTCGGCATCATTCTGGCGATCATTGCGGGCGCGACGCGCCAGTACAAGATCCTCGCCGCGACGCGCAAGCTCGAGACCACCAACCTGCGCTTCGACACCGCGCTCGAGAACATCGCGCAGGGGATGTGCATGTTCGGGGCGGACGCCCGCATCACGGTGTGCAATCGCCAATATCTCGAAATGTACCGGCTTTCGCCCGAGGTGGTGAAGCCGGGCTGCACGCTGGTCGAGCTGATGCGACACCGCAAGGAGGTCGGCGTCCTGTCCGGCGATCCGGAGGATCACTGCCGTCGCATCCTCACCGGCCTCGCGGAGGGGCGCGAAACCGACATCCGCATCGCACAGGCGGACGGGCGCGTGATCGGCGTGTTCGATCGTCCGATTCCGGGCGGGGGATGGATCACCGTCCACAAGGACGTCACCGACGAGGTCAAGGCCGAAGCCGAGCTTGCCGAGACGCGCAACTTCCTCAAGACCATCATCGAGCAGGTGCCTTCCTCGATCATCGTCAAGGACGCGCGCGATCTCACCTACGTGCTGATCAACAAGGCGGCCGAGCTGTTCATGGGCCGGCCGGCGCACGAGGTCATCGGCAGGACCGCGCACGAGATCTTTCCGCCGGAGGCCGCCGCGCAATTGCGACAGCTCGACGAGGAGGTTCTCGCCGCCGGGCGGCAGCATCTCGACGACGTCGTGCCGTTGCACGAGGCGGGCAGCGGCATCCGCCACGTCGCAATCGACCGCGTCCTGGTCGAGGGCGCCGACAAGCAGCCGAAATACATCCTCGGTGTCGTGGTCGACGTCACCGAGCGCATCGAGTCCGAGCAGCGCATCCAGCACATGGCGCATCACGACGCACTGACCGGCCTCGCCAATCGGGTGCTGTTCCTGCAGTCGGTCGACGAGGCGCTCGCGCGCATGAACCGGCACGGCGAGCGCTTCAACATCCTGCTGCTCGATCTCGACCAGTTCAAGATCGTCAACGACACGCTCGGACATCCGGTCGGCGACGCGCTGTTGCGGCAGGCCGCCGAGCGGCTGCGCCGCTGCATGCGCGAGACCGATCTGGTCGCGCGCCTCGGCGGCGACGAGTTCGCGATCCTGCAGCGCGCCGACCGCGAGCAGGGCGAGGCGGCGCTCAATTTCGCTGGCCGTCTGCTCGCCGCGTTGCGCGAGCCCTATGACCTCGACGGCAACAGGATCACGGCCGGAACCAGCATCGGTGTCGCGCTGGCGCCGCTGGATGGCGACAATGCCGACCAGCTGATGAAGAACGCCGACCTCGCGCTCTATCGCGCGAAATCGGAAGGACGCAACCGCTGCCGCCTGTTCGATGCGCAGATGGAGGCCGAGGCGCGCTCGCGCCACGAGCTGGAGAACGATCTGCGCAACGCGATCTGGCGCGACGAGTTGGAGCTGCACTATCAGACCGTCATCCGCTCCGAGACGCGCGCGGTCTGCGGCGTCGAGGCGCTGGTGCGCTGGCGTCATCCGCGGCGCGGATTGCTGTCGCCGGACCGTTTCATCGCGCTTGCGGAGGAGACCGGACTGATCGTGCCGCTCGGCGAATGGATCCTGCGCCGCGCCTGCGCGGATGCGGTCTCGTTCCCGACGCACATCCGGCTTGCCGTCAATTTGTCGGCGGCGCAGTTCGCCGGTCCCGACCTGATACAGACGGTCGCCGCGGCCCTGCACCAGAGCGCGCTCGCGCCGGAGCGGCTCGAGCTGGAGATCACGGAGTCGGTGCTGCTCGAGAACGACGAGGCCAATCTGCAGGTGCTGCACGCGCTGCGCGATCTCGGCGTCTCGATCGTGCTCGACGATTTCGGCACCGGCTATTCGTCGCTGAGCTATCTGCAGAAGTTCCCGTTCGACAAGCTCAAGATCGATCGCTCGTTCGTGAGCGAGCTGTCGAGCCGCTCGGACAGCGCCGCGATCGTGTGCGCCGTGAACAGCCTCGGCAAGACGCTCAATATCCTCACCACGGCCGAGGGAATCGAGAGCGAGGAGCAGTTCCAGCTCTTGCGCGCCACCGGGGTCGACCAGATGCAGGGCTATCTGTTCAGCCGCCCGCTGCCGAAGACGGAGCTGAGCTTCGCGGCGCCGCCGCTGGCCGGGCAGGCGGCGTAGTTCGCCTGGTCTGACGCAGAATCAGATGGCGCGATCGACCCTCCCCACAAGGAGGAGGGTAGGGGCCGAGTATGCCGCGCCACTCGCGCTCACTTCCCCGCGCTGAACTTGCCGACGAAGATCGTGCGCCAGCGCTTTCCGGTGACGTAGAAATTCCCCGTCGCCTTGTCGTAGGCGATGCCGTTGAGCACGTTCTGCTCGCTCGAGGTCACTTGCTTCTTGTCGGCATCGGTCATCGCGCGCCACAGCAGCCCCATGTCGGCGACCGCGTCGACGCAGCCGCTCGCCGGATCGATGCGCAGGATGGTGTTGCTGAGGAAAATGTTGCCGTAGAGCTTGCCGTCGACCAGCTCGAGCTCGTTGAGGCCCTCGATCGTGCCCGGCCGGTCGGACTTGATGCGCACCTCGCGCTCGATCGCAAAAGTCTGCGGATCGGCAAAGAAGAATGACGGGGTGCCGTCCGAGAAGATCAGCTGCTTGCCGTCATTGGTCAGGCCCCAGCCTTCGCGCGGATTGCGCATCGTGCGCTTGAGCTTGCCGTCGAGGCTGTAGACGAAGACCTCGTGCTCCTGCCAGGTGAGCTGGAAGATCTCGTCATCGAGGATGGTGAGGCCCTCGCCGAACACCTTGGTGCCCTGGTCGAGCAGGTTGGTGACGGTGCCGTCGGGCGCAATGGTATTGAGCCCGGAATGATTGCCGACCGCGCCGGTGCTCTCGTAGAGCTTGCCGTCGCGCCACTCCAGCCCTTGCGTGAAGCCGACCGTGCTGCGCACGATCTTGGCCGTGACCTCGAAGCGCAGTGAAACAGGCTTTGCGCACTCGGCGGCGAGCGCCGGCGAGGCTGCGAAAAGGGCGAGCGAGATAACGGCGCGGGCGAGCATGCCGGGCTTTTACACCGGGCGGTCGCCCTTGTTCACCACCAAAGTTCGGTTGTCGACCCCGGGCAACATTTTTGCCGGATCGCGCGTCACCACGATGTCGAGGACGGTCGGCGTCGACGTATTCTCCAGCCCTTCGCGCAGGGCGGGCCCAAGCTTTTCGGGGTCCTCGACCCTGACGCCCTTGCAGCCCATCGCGCGCGCGATCGCCGCATAGTCCATCTCGACCAGATCCGACGACTGGTAGTTCCCCTTGCCGAACATCGAATGCTGCAACGCCTTCACGTAGCCGGAGGCGGCATTGTTGAACACGCACAGCACGAACGGCGTGCCGGCGCGGCGCGCAGTCTCGAGCTCGCCGAGCGTCATGTTGAAGCCGCCGTCGCCGGTCAGCCCGACCACGCGGCGCTGCGGCGCCGCGAGCTGTGCGCCCATCGAGCCGGGCAGGCCGTAGCCGATCGACGCGAAGCCGCGGTCGGCGATGAAGTGGCGGCCGGCCTGCTTGGTGTCGAAGCACAGGCCACCCCAGTGGCCCGCAAAGCCGCCGTCGGCGACGAGAATAGCATCCGCCGGCATGATCGCGTTCAGCTCGCCCATCAGGCGGCCGACATTGATCGGCCTCTCCTTCGACCTCAGCCGATCCGCCGCGCCCTCGGCCCACCTCGCCATCCGCGCCGGCACTTCGCCGCAATAGGCCGCGCGCCGCTCGCGCGCCGCACCGCCGTCGCTCAGCGCGCTGGCGAGGTCCTGCAGCGCCAGCCGCGCGTCGGCGGTGAGCGCCACGTCGGTGCGCGTGGTGCGGCCGATCTCCTCGGCGAGGATGTCGACGTGGATCAGCGGCTTGCCGGGCGGGATCAGCTGGAAGCGCCGGGTCGGGATCTCGCCGAGCTTGCAGCCGACCACGATCAGCGCGTCGGACTGCGCGACGAGGTCGTTGGCGATGCGCGAATAGCGGCCGAACAGCCCGGCCGAGAGCGGGTGCGTGCAGGCGATCGCGCCCTTGCCGGACATCGTATGCGCGACCGGAATGCCGAAGCCCTCGGCGAGCGCGCGCAGCGCGTCGTAGCCTTCCGAGATATGGATGCCGCCGCCGACCATCAGCAGCGGCCGCTCGGCCTTGGCGATGATCTTGGCGGCGCGCTCGACCTCGGTGGCATCAGGGCGGGTGCGGCGCGCCTGCGCCTTCAGCGTGCCGGCGTCGACCCAGAAGTCCGCAGCGTCGAAATCATGCTCGCCGTGGCAGACGTCCTCCGGCACGTCGAGCACCACCGGGCCGGGGCGCCCGGAGGTCGCGACCGCAAACGCGCGGCGCAGCAATTCGGGAATGCGCCTGGTCGCCTCGACGCGGATCAGCTCCTTGACGGCGGGTTTGAGAATTTCGACTTGGCGCGCCTCCTGCGTCATGTTCTTCCAGGCGTGATCGCGGTTGGCATCGCCGACGATCGCGATCTGCGGCATGCCGGCATTGAGCGACTCCACCAATGCGGTGACCAGATTGGTCGCGCCCGGCCCGAGCGTTGCGTCGCAGACGCCGGGGCGATTGGTCACCCGCGCATAGGCATCCGACGCGAACGCGCCGCAGCGCTCGTCATTGATGAGGAAGTGCCTAAGCCCAAGCGCGCGCATCGCCTCGTAGAACGGCAACAGCTGGAATCCGCCCATGCCGAACATCGGGCCGACGCCGGAGGCTTGCAGCATCTCGGCGAGCGCCTGGCCGCCATTGAGCCGGCGAACCGAGTTCGACGCGAGCGAGGTCGAGACAGGTGCGTTCATTTCAGTTCCTTCAAGCGCGCCGCGACCAGCCGTTCGATCAGCTCGGTCGCGGCCATTCCGATTTCGCCGCCGCAGGCTGCGGCGCGCACATTGATCGCGCTGACGAAGCCGTCGCGATAGGTCGACTGGCCGTCGCCGATGCGCGCGCTCCAGGCGCTGACGCAGGCGCCCGCGATACCGCGCGCTTGCAGCGCCGGCAAGCGCGCGATGCCGGCGTCCTCGATGCCGAAGCCGGCATCGTTGTAGACGGCGGCGAAGACGTCGTACTTGACCGCGGTCGCGGCACGCCCGCCGAGCAGGCCGCCATGCGAGCCGGTCAGCATGATATGGCCGGCATCCTCCGGCGCGACCAGCGCATTGGAGTCGAGCGTGAATACGCGCACGCCGCTCGCGGCGCTGATCTCGTGCCGCGTCTCATGCATCGTGGCGGGGGCCGGGGAGGGCGGCGCGTCCATGCGCTCGAGCCGGTCGAGGGCGGTCCGCGCGCTCATGCCCGGCGTGACACCGGCTTGCGCCGCGCACAGGTTGACGAAGGAGATCACGCCGCGCGCGAAACAATCCGCCCCATCGCCGATGCGTGCCGAGCGGTGGCCGATCGCCGCTGCCGCGACGCCAAGCCGGTCGAGATAGTCGAGCCCGCCGATGCCGGCGCGCTCGCGACCGACGCCGGCATCGCACAGCAGCACGCCCTTGATGCCGGCCTTGGCGGCGCAATAGGCCGCATAGACGCCCCCATGCGAGGCCGCGAGTGCGGCGCGCCCGCGCGCTTGCGGCGGGAGCACGGTGACGCTGTCGAAGACGAGGTGGGACATGCCTTTCGTGCCGGGCGTGCCCTGCAAGACGAGTGGCTTGCGGCGTTCCGGCGTTTCGCCTAGTTGACGTTAGCGGTGTGTTCAAACACGCCCGCTCATCTCGCGCAAGCCGCGCGTCTTCCGGGAGAATCTGGCGAAACCTCATGAGCGAACCTGGCGACAATCTGCGCCGCCTCACCGGCCTCTATCGCACCATGGTGCGCATCCGCGCCTTCGAGGAGACCGCGCTCGAGGCGCACAAGGCGGGCGAGATTCCCGGACCCTTGCACGTCTCGATCGGACAGGAGGCGGTCGCCGCCGGCATCTGCGTCAATCTGCGCGCCGACGACCGGATCACCTCGAACCATCGCGGCCACGGTCACGCGATCGCGAAAGGCGCCGACCCGCAGCGCATGATGCTCGAGCTCTACGGCCGGGAGGGCGGCTATTGCCGCGGCAAGGGCGGCTCGATGCACATCGCGGATTTCTCCGTCGGCATGCTCGGCGCGAACGGCGTCGTCGCGGGCGGGATTCCGATTGCGGTCGGCGCCGCGCAAGGGCTGAAGCTGCAGAAGTCGGACGCGATCGCGACCTGCATGTTCGGCGACGGGGCGATCAATCGCGGACCGTTCCTGGAGGGGCTCAACTGGGCAGTGCTGTACGCCCTGCCGGTACTGTTCGTGTGCGAGGACAATGGCGTTGCGGCCTTCACGCGCGCCGAGAGCGTCACCGCCGGGGCGGGCGTGACCGAGCGCGCCAAGGCGCTCGGCGTCGCGGCGATCACGGTCGACGGCAACAACGTGATGGCGGTCGATGACGCCGCGCAGGTCGCGGTCGGCGCGGTGCGGCGCGGCGAGGGTCCGCATCTGCTGCATGTGCGCACCTATCGCATCACCGGCCACACCTCGACCGACGCGGCCGCGTGGCGCCCGGCCGCCGAGGTCGAGGAAGCGCGTGCACGCGACCCGATCGCCCGCCTCGGCGCGGTGCTCGCGGAGCGCGGCGTCTCGGCGACCGAGCTCGGCAAGATGATCGACGCGGCGAAAGCCGAGATGCATGAGGCGCGCGCGCAGGCGAATGCCGCCGCCTGGCCGGCGCCGGCGGTCGCCTACGAGGACGTGCAGGATACGGGAGCGATTGCGTGGTCGAAGTCACACTGATCGAAGCCGCGCGCCGCGCCGCGCTGCAGGAGATGCGGCGCGATCCGCGCGTCTGGGTGCTCGGCGAGGACGTCGCGCGCGGCGGGCTGTGGGGGCAGTACCGCGATTTTCTCGCCGAGTTCGGCGCGGAGCGCGTCGTCTCCACGCCGATCTCGGAAGCGACCATCATGGGCGCGGGGCTCGGCTCGGCGCTGGTCGGCATGCGGCCGATCATCGAGATGCGCATCTTCGACTTCGTGATGTGCGCGATGGACGAGCTGGTGAATCAAATTGCCAAGATCCGCTACATGTTCGGCGGCCAGGCAAGGCCCGCCGTGGTGGTGCGCATGCCGCATGGCATGTGGCGCAATTCGGCCGCGCAGCATTCGCAGATGCTCGAAGCCTGGTTCGCGCACCTGCCCGGCGTCGTGGTGGTGACGCCGTCGACCGCGGAGGACACCGCGGGCCTCCTGGTGCAGGCGATACGCTGCGACGATCCGGTGCTGTTCTTCGATCCGAAGGATCTGTTCGGCGTGCCGGGGAGCATCGCGGATCCGATCGAGCCGATCCCGTTCGGCAGGGCGCGCCGGGTACAGGAAGGGGACGCGGCGACGATCGTGTCATGGTCCGCCGCGGCACCGGTCGCCGCCAAGGCCGCCGCGGCGCTCGCAGCCGAGAGCATCAAGGTCGACCTTCTTGACCTGCGCACGATCTGGCCGTGGGACCAGAAGGCCGTGCTCGACTCGGTGCGCAAGACCGGCCGGCTTCTGGTCGTGCATGAGGCGGTCGAGGTCGCGGGCTTCGGTGCCGAGGTCGTCGCGACCGTCGTCGACAGGCTTGGACCGCGCGCGATCAAGGCGGCAAAGCGCCTCGCGGCGCCGCGCATCCCGGTCCCGTTTGCCCCGCCGCTCGAGGCCGAGGTGCGTCTGACGCCCGAAAAGGTCGTGAAGGCCGTGAAGGCGCTGCTGGCGAATTAGGTCTGCGCCCCGGGTGAGCAATCATCCTGTCGCGCCGTGCTCGCCGCCGCAGTCGCGGCACGCAGCGCGTTGCCGAGCGTGGTCTGGTCGAACGGCTTGTGCAGAATGCGCATCCCGCTCAGCGTCGCCGCCATCGCGGCAAAGTCCGGCTTGCCGCCGGCGCTCTCGCGAAACAATACGCCGGTCATCGCGATGATCGGCATTGCGGGATTGATCCTGCGGCACTCCCGGATGGTCTGAAATCCGTCCATGCCGGGCATGACCATGTCGACGAGCACGACATCGAACGGTTCGGACTGCAGCGCGCTCACCGCCTTGCGCCCGCCATCGACGGCGACGACCTCGAAGCCTTCGTCGACCAGCATCGCCTCGAGCGTCGTCAGCAGCAGAATGTCATCATCGACGATCAAGACCCGCGACATCAGGAGATCCTCCTGCAAATCGCCTGAATGGTTGAATCGTAAGGCCAAATGGCAGGTGTGTCCATCGAGCCGACGTGCCACGCCTCAACGCCGACGGGTCGGATGCGGTTCCATTGCGCAATTCCAGGGCTGCCTCTTCGGTGAGCAGGGCGCGCGGCCGTGGTCGGCCACTGCGGTTGCGTGCGCGGCTTTCACCATGGACCGCCTTGCGGCGATTTGATACCCGGGCGGCTCTTGCCCGCCGCCCCAAGGGCTGCTCAAGATGACCGCAAAGGCGCCTCGCGGAGGCCCCGGCGCGCATGGGCCGCAATCATCAATCGGAGGAATCGCATGACGCTGAAGACAACCCGCCGTTCGGTGCTGCTCGGCACTGCCGCGGCTGCCATCGGCGCGCCCTGGGTCGCCAAGGGCGCGGCTGAATTCCAGCTCAAATACGCCAACAACTCGCCGGTCACTCATCCGCTCAACGTGCGCATCACGGAGGCCGTGGAGCGCATCAAGAAGGAGACCAATGGCCGCCTCGAGATCCAGATTTTCCCGAACAATCAGCTCGGCTCCGACACCGACATGCTGAGCCAGCTGCGCTCCGGCGCGATCGAGTTCTTCACGCTGTCGGGCCTGATCCTGTCGACGCTCGTGCCGGTCGCCTCGATCAACGGGCTTGGCTTTGTCTGGGAGAACTACTCCAAGGTCTGGCCCGCGATGGACGGCGAGCTCGGCAGCCATATCCGCAAGCAGATCGAGAAGGCCGGCCTCTACGCGTTCGAGAAACAATACGACAACGGCTACCGCCAGATGACCTCCTCGACACGTCAGATCAAGACCCCGGACGATCTCAAGGGCTTCAAGATCCGCGTCCCGCCGAGCCCGCTGTGGACCTCGATGTTCAAGGCCTTCGACGCGGCGCCGATGTCGATCAACTTCTCGGAGGTCTATTCGGCGTTGCAGACCAAGGTCGCCGAGGGGCAGGAAAATCCGCTCGCGATCATCAGCGCGGCGAAGCTTTACGAGGTGCAGAAGTACCTCGCCGAGACCAACCACATGTGGGACGGCTTCTGGTTCCTGGCGAACGGCAAGGCCTGGAACGGCCTTCCGGCCGATCTGCGCGACGTGATCCAGAAGAACATGAATGCCTCCGCGCTGGATCAGCGCGAGGACATCGCCAAGCTCAACGCGACGCTCAAGAGCGACCTGACCGCCAAGGGCATGGAGTTCTTCGCGGTCGATCAGCAGCCGTTCCGCGCCAAGCTCGAGCAGGCCGGCTTCTACAAGGAATGGCGCGGCAAGTACGGCGAGGAGGCCTGGGCCACGCTGGAGAAATACACCGGCAAGATCGCCTGACGACCAACCCGCTTAAGGATTCGATCTCGCCATGGAGATCGTGCAGACCGGGGAGACCGCGCCGGCCTCCTCAATCGCGGCCGCGGCGGCGCGGCTCGAGGGCTGGCTCGGCCGCGCCGTCGAGGTGCCGGCCGCGCTTCTGACCGCGATCGAGGTCGTGATCCTGTTCGCGGGCGTCGTCTCGCGCTACGTGTTCCGCAATCCGTTCGTCTGGTCGGACGAGCTCGCCTCCATCCTGTTCCTCTGGCTCGCGATGCTCGGCGCCGTCGTGGCGTTCCGCCGCAGCGAGCACATGCGCATGTCGACGCTGGTCGCGCGCGCCGCGCCGGCCTGGCGCGCCTTCTTCGAGGCCTTCGCGGTCGCGCTCGCGCTCGCGTTCCTCGTGCTGATCCTGCATCCGACGCTCGAATATGCGCTCGACGAGGCCGCAGTGGTCACGCCGGCGCTGGAGATTCCCAGCATCTGGCGCGCCGCGGCGCTGCCGGTCGGCTGCGCGCTGATGCTGCTCTTTGCCATGCTGCGGCTCGCGCGCAGCGGCGGGTTCACGCAGATCGCACTCGCGCTCATCGTCATCGCGGCGATCGGCCTTGCGCTCTTCCTGCTCAATCCGCTGTTTACCGCGATGGGCAACTACAAGCTCATCGTGTTCTTCATCCTGCTGGTCGCGGCCGGCGTGCTCGCCGGCGCGCCGATCGCATTCGTGTTCGCGATGGCGACCTTCGCGTTCCTGGCGATCACGACGCGCAGCCCGTTGACCGTGGTGGTGAGCCGCATCGACGAAGGCATGAGCCACATCATCCTGTTGTCGGTGCCGCTGTTCGTGTTTCTCGGGCTGCTGATCGAGGCGACCGGCATGGCGCGCGCGATGGTGGATTTTCTCGCAAGCCTGCTCGGGCATGTGCGCGGCGGCCTCTCCTATGTGCTGCTCGGCGCGATGTATCTGGTGTCCGGCATTTCCGGCTCGAAGGCCGCCGACATGGCGGCGGTCGCGCCGGTGCTGTTCCCCGAGATGAAGCAGCGCGGCGCGAAGGCGGGCGACCTGGTGGCGCTGTTGTCGTCGTCCGGCGCGATGTCGGAGACGATCCCGCCGAGCCTGGTGCTGATCACCATCGGCTCGGTTACCGGCGTGTCGATCGCGGCGCTGTTCAATGGCGGGCTGTTGCCCGCGCTGGTGCTTGCGCTCGCGCTCTGCGTCATCGTGTGGTGGCGCTATCGCGACGACGATCTCACCGGCGTGCAGCGCGCGAGCTGGGGCGAGACCGGACGCGCCTTCCTGGTCGCGCTTCCCGGGCTGGCGCTGCCGTTCCTCATTCGCGCCGCGGTGGTCGAGGGGGTCGCGACCGCGACCGAGGTCTCGACCATCGGCATCGCCTACACGATCGTGGTGTGCCTCGTGCTGACGCGGCGCTTCCCGCTCGCGCGGCTGATGCCGATGCTGATCGATACCGCCTCGCTGTGCGGCGCGATCCTCTTGATCATCGGCGCCGCGACCGCGATGGCCTGGGCGCTGACGCAGTCCGGCTTCTCGCACGATCTCGCCGCCGCGATGCAGGGGCTGCCGGGCGGCAGGTTCTCGTTCATGATCGTGTCGATCGTCGCCTTCGTGATTCTCGGCTCGGTGCTCGAGGGCATCCCGGCGATCGTGCTGTTTGGGCCGCTGCTGTTTCCGATCGCGCGCCAGGTCGGCATCCACGAGGTGCACTACGCGATGGTGGTGATTCTCGCGATGGGGATCGGCCTGTTCGCGCCGCCTTTCGGGGTCGGCTACTACGCGGCCTGCGCGATCGGACGGGTCAATCCCGACGAAGGTATCAGGCCGATCTGGCCCTATCTTTTGGCGCTGCTGGTCGGGCTGCTCGTTGTTGCGGCGGTTCCGTGGTTTTCGACCGGCTTTTTGTGACTTTGCCGCAGGTTCTACGCCACCTTTCATACATTACGCATTGTTAACTTGCCCGAAGCGCCGGCCCGTGACGGGATACGCCTGCGTCTGCTGGTGCGCAATCGTCGCCCCCGCGTATCAGTGGAAGCGAATTGCGGGATCGCACTTCGGTGCGGTCCCGCTTTCATTTTGCGGTGCGCGGACCCGCCGGCGCGACGTCGACGCCGATCAGCCCGGCCCTTGCGATCGCTTCCGCGATCAGGCCGGAGCCACGCGCCTCGTCGAGGAATTGCTCCACGATGGCAAGCCGCGCGGCGTCTCCCTTCGGCACGATCACCGCCTGCTCGACGCCGTAGAAATTGTCCGGCACCAGCCGCAGTCCCGGCGTTCTTCGGGCGGCTTCGGCGAGCCGCATGCGGTTCCCCGCATAGGCCTCGAGCTCGCCGGCGAGCAGGGCCTTGATCGCGGCATCGCTGATGCCACCTTCGTTGCGAATCAGCGTCGCGGCCTTGAGGGTGCGGGTCAGGAAATAATCACCCGCGTCGCGCGCGCCGACCCCGATGCGCACGCCGGGGCGATCCGCATCGGCGACCGACCTGATCGGCGAGCTCTCGATCACGACGTAGGTGTTCTGCGCGAGCGCATAGTTCTGCGAGAAATCGACCTGCGCGGCGCGCACCGCATCGAAGGCGAGGAAACCGATATCGGCTTGCCCGTTCTTGACGCTTTCGAGCACGCCCTCGACGCCCTTCGCACCGGTGATGGTGAACGGCACGCCCGCGCGCCGGGCGAGCTCCGCCGTGATGGCAGCGGCCGGTCCGCGCACTTCCTTGCTCGCCGGATCGACAAACGCCTGTACCGGATTGGTGGCGATATAGGCCGCCCGCAGCGTGCCGGTCGGGGCAAGGTCGCTCGCGAGCTCCGCGGCGGCGGCCGGCACCGCGACGAAGAGCAGGGCGATGAGAGGGATGATGCGCTTTCGCAAGATGCGTCTCCGTGCGCACGCTACAATCGGCTGAGGCTCCCTAGCACGAAACCGCGAAACTGGCGTAGCGTTCCGGGTGTAGCCGGCGCAAACAGAGGGGCCTTATGACGGCATCATCGCTGACCAGCGTGCTCGTCACGCTCCTGGTCACCATCCTGATCCTGTATCTCGTCAACCTGCTGCCGATCCGGGGACGCGCCAAGCAGGTCGTGCGCGTCGTGGTGATCGTGCTCTGCGTGATATCGCTGCTCAAGGCGATCGCGCTATTCTGATCGGGCCGGATGCGCGACCCGATGCAACGGCCTAAAGCCTGGCGCGCCGCAGCCGCAGCGCGTTGCCGACCACGCTGACCGAGGACAGCGCCATCGCGGCGGCGCCGACGATCGGCGACAGCAGGACGCCGAAGAGGGGATAGAGGATGCCGGCCGCGATCGGCACGCCGGCGGCATTGTAGATGAAGGCGAAGAACAGGTTCTGGCGGATGTTCTTCATGACGTCCCGGCCCAGTTGCAGGGCCCGGACGATGCCGCTCAGCTCGCCCTTGACCAGCGTGACGCCGGCGGCCTCGATGGCCACATCGGCGCCGGTGCCCATGGCGATGCCGACGCCGGCCTCGGCCAGGGCGGGGGCGTCGTTGAT